>ENA-OZLH01000165-OZLH01000165.1-human-gut-metagenome-genome-assembly--contig:-NODE-165-length-36662-cov-5.831672_pt1 | contig 36662 bp, 30 predicted proteins | sample MGYA00244832_ERZ653776 | MGnify/ENA primary metagenome ERZ653776 (study PRJEB26926, sample SAMN06165218) | human gut metagenome | biome: ENVO:00009003; feature: ENVO:2100002; material: ENVO:00002003...
ATTTAGAGGGCTTTTTTAACGGCAATGCGCCCGCAGACGACGGCGCCGGCGGCGGTTTTTCGGAATTTGCGATGCTGTCGCTTCGGCTGACCGAGGGGCTGCAAAGAAAGATTTGCGAGACACGATTTGAAAACGGCGGTGCGCTGTTTGACGGGGTTCTTGAAGGTTGTAAGCACTTGCCGAAAAATCTGATACATGCAGATTACGAGCGAATCTCGCTGACCGCGGAGGGCTTTTTGGTCTCCAATGCGATTTTGGCGGAAATTTTGCCGGGATAAAGAAAATTCTCCTTTGGCTGTGGAGCCGAGGGAGAATTTTTTCTATGCTTATTTACTTTTCTTTTCCCTGAAAATCAAGCGAAAAATCAGGCGGACGAGCGGGCCACAGTAAAACATTTGCCACAGCACGGCGCATGGGAAGTTCATGCCCCATGTCTGAATAAACGTGCCGAAGGTGTGGGTGTCTTTAAAAAGCATGGTCGCAATCAGGCTCATGATGGGGCACATGATGCAGCAAATGCAGATGGAAACGGCATAGGTGATGAACTGCGGGCGGTCTGTAGGCTTCATGAACGAAAACGCGAGGCGCTTTGCAAGCTTGCCGACGACGAAAAATTCCAGAATAAACGCGATTGGCGCCATAACGGGCAGTTCATGCAGGGCAAGCAGAAAGGTTTCGCTTGTGACACCGCCGGTGTTCAGCGCGACATTGTAGACAATCATGCCGTAGACCATGATAATAGCCATAATAGCGGTGAAAACGGCGTCCTGTACTTTGTTTTTGGGCATAAAAATTCCTCCTGAATGATAAACTGAAAGCGGCACTTTGATAAAGAGCCTGCCAATGTGTTGTTCGTTATCATTCGGGAGGAATGTGCGTTTCCAATATAAACCATTTAACGGTTTCTATTATACAGGATTTTCGCTCGCTTCATAATAGTTCAAAACGGAGAAAACCGAGGGAACTGCGGCAAGAATTTTACAAAAAATGTTTACTTCGTTTTTTCGCGCAGTAGTGCGGTGTAGCTTCCGTAGCAGTCGCAGTTCTCGAGGAGGAATGAATTCGGCAGCTTCAGGAGCTCTTCGGTGGTGTAGGTTTATTCAATCGATTTTAAGGATTCCGCCATATCGATTTTGGCGATTTTCTTGCGCATGACGAGGTCGGTGATGACGGTGAACAGCACGACCATGACAACGGTCAAAAGGAAGCTGACGGGTGCGATGACAGCTTTGAAAGAGACCATATCGACGCGGATCTGCATGAGCACAAATGTGTGCAGCAGAACGCCGAGCGGCAGGCCGACGACGATGCCCATCATGGACAAAATGATATTTTCACGGAACACATACGCGCCGGTTTCTCTGGAATGGAAGCCGAGCACCTTGATGGTGGCAATTTCCCTGACGCGTTCGGTCAGATTGATGTTGCCGAGGTTAAACAGGACGATGAACGCGAGTGCGCCGGCGGAAATGAGCACGAGCGCGACGACATAGTTTAGGCTTTGCATCATTTGGTCGATCATATTGCGCGTATCGGTGACGACGGAAACGGAGGATACGCCGTCCGTTTTGGAGAGTGCGGCGGAAAGCGCATATTCATCTGCGCTGTCGTTTACGCGCAGCAGGAGCGTTTTCGGCTCGTAGCCCTTATCGGCGACCATGGCGTACGTTTCGCCCGTCATGTAGAGGTAATTTTGCACGTAGTTTTCAACTAAACCCGCGACCTTGAGCTCGGCTTTTTCCGTGTCCGAAACGGAAACGGTGACGGTATCGCCGGTTTTGATATCGGTGAGCTCGGCGAGTTTTTCGGTGAGCAGCACTTCGCCTTTGCCGGGATAGGGTACGGTCTCGCCGTCGATATGCAGATCGAAAATGTCGGTGATGGCGGGGTCGTCGGACGCGACGATGTAAGCGGATTTTGTGATGCTGTCACCTGTGACGTCACCGGAGGTCATCTGCACGGCGGTGGCGGCGTCAAGTTCCGATTTGTGGTCGCTTTCGACTTCGTTGATTTTATCTTCGGTCAGCGTATCGGAGAACTGGGCGCTGACATCGTACTTTTGAATATCATCAAACTGGAAGTTTGCAATGTTCGCGACGGAATCATGGATACCGAAGCCGGTGAGCACCAGCGCGGTGCAGCCCGCAATGCCGAGAATCATCATAATCATGCGCTTTTTAAAGCGGAAAATGTTGCGCAGGGAGACCTTGTGCAGGAATTTCAGGCGCTTCCACAGCGGCGTGATGCGCTCGAGGAAAATGCGTTTGCCGGCGGCCGGGGTCTTCGGGCGGATGAGGTTTGCAGGCATGTTCTGCATCTCGATGCGCAGGGCTAAATATGTGGTGCCCGCCGAGCATAAAAGCGACGCCGCAAGCGCGATGACAAACAGCACGGGGTCATACAGTATGACGAAACCCGGAATGCTATACAGCATGCCGTAGGCCATCCAGATGACGAACGGGAAAACATAGCCGCCCGCAAAATAGCCGATGACACAGCCGAGTGCGGCGGCGCTGCCGGAATAGAGCAGATATTTTGCGAGGATGGAGCCGCGGCTGTATCCGAGCGCGCGGAGCGTGCCGATCTGTGTGCGTTCGTCGTCGATCATGCGGGTCATGGTGGTGGAGCAGACGAGTGCCGCGATGAGGAAGAAGAAAATGGGGAAGAGCCCCGAGAGCTTTTCGACGATGGTGGAGTCGCTTTCAAACGAGACGTAGCCGGCGTTTGTGTCGCGCGTTAAAACGTAGAGCTCCGGCTTCTTTAAATCGGCGAGCTCTTGTTTGGCGTCGGCGATTTTCTGTTCGGCGTCGGAAATTTGTTCGTCAAATTCCTTTTTGCCGGCCTCATAGTCTTTAAGGCCGTCTTCGTATTCGGCTTTGCCGTCGGCGAGCTCTTTTACGCCGTCGTTGTACGAAGCGAGGCCCTCGTTGTATTCTTTGATTCCGTTTTGAAGCGTGATGAGTGAGTTATACGCTTCGTCAAGCTTTGCGGTTTGCGTTTTTCTCTGATATTCAAGTTGTGCTATGCCGTCGGTGTAATCGTTTTGGCCGACATCGAGCAACGTGCGCATTTGCGAGAGAGCGGTTTCGGCTTCATCGAGCTGCTTGCCGGTCTCTGTGAGCTGCGCTTCCTGCGCGGTGAGGGCGGCACCCTGTTCGTTTAATACGGCTTCGGCATCGTCGAGCTGTGTCTGATTTTGATTCAAAGCGGCGCGCTGCATATCGAGCGCCGTTTGCTGCGCTTCGGCTTCTGCCGGGTCGAGCATATCTTTTACGGCATCAAGCTGCGCCTGCGCTTCGTCGAGTGCGGCAAAGCCCGCCGTGAGCTGCGCTTTTTTCTCGTTTAAGTCGGCGCGTGCGGCGTCAATTTGTGTGCGGGCGTCCTTTGCGGCGGCAAGACCCGCTTCGTACTGCTCTTTGCCGGACGTGAATTCGGCATATTTTTCAGTGTAGAGCTTTTCGTTTTCCTGCAGCTGCGCGTAACCGGCGTCGATCTGCGCCTGGCCCTCCGCAAGGGCATCCTCTAATTGCTGCTTGCCGCTGTAATATGCGTCAAAGCCGCTTTGCAGGGCGCTTTCCCACGAAGTGAAGCCGGGCTGAATCTGCTCTGCGCCTGCATCCAACTGTACTTTGGCATCGTCCAATTGCTTTTTCGCGTCGGCAAGCTCCGCTTCGCCGGAGGTGATGGTCTCTTTTGCATCGTCAAGCTGTGCTTTGGCGTCGGCAAGCTCCGTTTCGGCTTCGGCTTTTTTGTCGTTCAGTTCGTTCTCGGCGTCTGAAATTTCGGCTTTGCCGTCGGACGTGAGACGATCAAAACGCGCGTTGACGGAAGCGGTGGCGGCGGCTTCGACAGTATCGGAGAACGTATCAATGTAATCGTCGTAATCGTCGCTGTATAGCGGGAATTCATCGGTGCAGGTAACGTATAATTCTGTGTAATACTCGAAGTCGAAGCCGTCCTCCGGGATGAGAACGAAGCCCTGCAGCGTGCCGTCGCCAAGCGACGTGGTGCCGCGCAGCGTGTGGATGTACAGCGGAGAATCTGCAAGGCCGACCACGGTGTAGGCGCTGTATTTGAAGTTTTTCTTCGTATCTTCGTCGTTGGAGTCGGAAATTTCGATCGTTTGTCCGATCATGTCTTCCGAAAAGCGACTGGAATCTATAAGGCACTCACTGCCGTTTTCAGGCATACGTCCGGCAGTGAGCATAGGCTCGTTGATGTTATCTGTCAGCATATGTGCACGGTAAACGCGCTCTTTGTTGTCGTGCTGCCAGATGAAATCGGCATTCACACTGCCTGCGGCGGCAACCACACCGTCGGCTTTCTGCACGGCGGCAACGTCGTCCGCATCAAAGCCGATGGTGGAGATGAGGCGAAGATCGTAGAGTTTCGTATTTTTCACATAGGCGGTCTCGGTGGCGGACATGATGGGACGGGTATCTCGCAGACCCGTGAGAAACGCCACACCCAGCATAATGATGAGCAGGATAGCGATATACCGCCCAAGGCTGCCCGAAATGCTGCGCCGCGTGTTTTTTCTGAGTGCTTTTGTCATGCGTTTTCCGGCTCCCTTCGCGTTACCATTCAATCTGTTCCACGGGCGTGATGTGCTCGTTCATGCGAACGGAGTAAATGTGGCCGCTTTTTACGCGGATGATGCGGTCTGCCATGGCGGCAAGCGCCGCATTGTGCGTGATGATGACGACGGTCATGCCGTCGCGGCGGCAGGTATCCTGCAAAAGCTTTAAAATAGATTTTCCGGTCTCGTAATCGAGTGCGCCGGTGGGCTCGTCGCACAGAAGGAGCTTCGGTTTTTTGGCAAGTGCGCGGGCAATGGAAACACGCTGCTGTTCACCGCCCGAGAGCTGTGCGGGGAAGTTCTGCATGCGGTCATGGAGACCGACGGCGCGGAGCACGTCTTCGGCGGGGATGGCATCGGTGCACAGCTGTGCCGCAATTTCCACGTTTTCGAGCGCCGTTAAATTCGGGATAAGGTTATAAAACTGGAAGACAAAGCCGATGTCATAGCGCCGATAGTTTTCAAGCTGGGTACGGTTAAAGTGGCTGATGTCGCGTCCGTCCATGCGGACGGTGCCTTTAGACAACGTATCCATGCCGCCGAGGATATTTAAAAGCGTCGTTTTTCCCGCGCCGGATTCACCGACGATGACGCAGAATTCGCCCTTTTGAATTTCAAAGCTTGCATCGGTTAAGGCGTGCACCTCTACATCGCCGGTTTTATAAATTTTCGATACATTTTCAAATTCTACAAATGCGCCCATCGTACCGTCTCCTTATACTGCGTTGGTTTCTATATTAAAGTATAACAGAAGCGAGGGAAAAAGTCATGGACAGAATATGAAAATTCGGTTGATTTTTAGAGGGGATTTTCGACTTTTGCGGGCGAATGCGGCTTTGCGGAGACGAGATCTTTCTTTATGGCGCGGTAAAGGAGGAAGACGGCTAAAAGTGTGGAGAAAATATCGGCGGCGGGTGCGGCGTAAAACACACCGAAAAGACCGAACAGACCATGGAGCGAAAGCAGAAGCGGTACATAAACGGTGCCCTGCCGCAGAACGGAAAGCACGGAAGCCTGCGCCGCTTTGCCGACGGACTGGAGGTAGTTGACCGCAAGGTAATACACACCGATAAGCGGCATGCCGAGGAGGCCGAGCACCGTGATGTGCGCGGCGGAAGCGACGAGAGCTTCGTCCTTTAAGAACAGGCCGCAGATAGGAAAGCGGAAAATGAAGCAGACGACGCTTAACACGATGCCGAGAGAGACCGCCAAAATGCCGCTTTTGCGGAAGGTCTCGCGCAGGCGGGCGGTGTTGCCCGCGCCGTAAAGATATGCGAACATGGGTTGCACGCCGAGGGCAATGGCCATGACGACCATGGCGACGATCATGCCCGCTTTGCCGCCCGCGCCCATTTCGGCGACAGTATCGGCCCCATAGGCGATGACAATGCGATTTGTGATCGTGTTGACGGCACTCATCAAAAGGTTGCTGACAGAGCCCGGAATGCCGAGCGCAAAAATTTCACGGAAGACATGCGGCATGTGGAATGCTTTGCGCATGTTGAGCGTCAAGATGGTATCGCGGCGGCGGAGATAGAAAAGCAGGCCGCAGGCGGTGAAAATATTGCCAAAGACGGTCGCAATGGCTGCGCCCTGTACGCCGAGGTTCAGACCGGAGATGAAAAGCGGGTCAAGTATAATATTGGCGACAGTGCCGAGCATGTTGAGCAGGACGGCGGTCTGTACGGCACCCTCTGCACGGACGAGGTTTGCAAAGACATTGGAAAACACGATGACGGGCGTGCCAAGGGCTAAAATTTGCAGGTATTGTGCGGTGTAGTCCCACGTGGCGGCATCGGCGCCGAAAAAGTGCAGGAAGGCGTTTGGGAAAAGCAGCGCCGCGCCGCCGAGCAAAATGCCGCCCACAAGGCTCAAAAGTATGCATGCTGCGCCGGCTGCTTTGGCTTTTTCTGTGCTTTTTGCGCCGAGTGCGGCGGAGATGACCGTGCAGCCGCCTCCGCCGATCCACGTGCTGAGCGTCATCTGCAATAAAAAGAACGGCGACGCGAGCGAAACGGCGGCGACCTGTGCCGCGATGCCGGTTTGCCCGACGAACACCATATCGGCCATGTTGTAGACGGTCATGACGAGCATAATGACAACGGTGGGCAGGCACATCTTGAAAATGGATTTCCACACGGGTGCGCGCTCAAAAAGTTCTTCGGTTTTCATGAAAAATTCCCCCTTGATTTTATGTTTGCGATGCGCTACTATAAAATCAACACTTGTTCTGTTAATACAAGCATAACACGTGGCGATTTGGAAAACAACCGCTAAAACACGATGAGTGTTGTGTTAATGGAGGGCAAAATGAACACAAAGAAAAACGAGCGCTTTGCGGAGACCGACCGGCGCATCCGCAAGGCGTTTACGAAAATGGTGCTCAATAAAAAAACAAATCAAATTTCCGTGCGGGAAATTTGTGAGGCGACGGGCATCAACCGCTCATCGTTTTACCTGCACTATGCGGACATACCCGCGCTGATAACAGCGATCGTAGGGGAGAAATGGACGGAGTCCGTAGAGCGGATACATGAAGAGATGCACGGCGACCCGAATATCTTCTCCGAAGCATATGTGGCGGCGACGCTGCGCGAGGCAAAGCGCGACAGGACTTTTTACCGGGCATATTTTGAGAAATTCGGCACGGCAGAACTGGAAAAAGGCTATCAGACGCTGTTTGAAAACGTCTTCAAGCCTTTTTTTCGGCGGCTCGGCATCGAGAGCGAGCACTGCATGGAATATCATTTTGAATTTGTGAAAGCGGGGTACTTTGCCGTGACGCGCAAGTGGCTTTTGTACGGCTGCCCGGAAACGCCGGAAGAAATGGCGAAGATCATAAAAAGAAGTATGGCGGCGATACCCGATGACCTGCCGCCGGTCCCGGACGAATTATTTATTTGAAAAGCTCGGGGTGCATGCGCACATAGTGGAATAAATATTGCTGCGCGATGCCGGCGTTTTCACCGAAATCTGCGGGGGAAAGCCTCGGCAAAAGCGATACGGCGCGCTTCATCCACACGTCCATCGGGAAGCATTCTGTGCGGTGCAGGCCGTAGAGCAAAGCGCAGTCCGCGACTTTTGGGCCGACGCCTGAAATCGTCTGCAATTTCGCTTTGGCATCGGGAAGCGGCATTTTGCGCACGGCTTCTAAATCGATCTCGCCGGAAGCGATGCGCTTTGCGGCGTCGATGAGATATTTTGCGCGAAAGCCCGCGCGCAGCGGAGCGAGGTCTTCCGGCGTGCAGGAGGCCAATTTTTTCGGTGTCGGGAATGCGTAGCGGGTCTCGTTATGATAAAGAAACGGCTCGCCGAAATGCAGACACAAGCGCTCTATAATGCCCTTGATGCGCGGAATGTTGTTGTTCTGCGAGATGATGAACGAGCACAGCGCCTCAAACGGCTCTTGCTTTAAAATGCGGATGCCGCCCGCGAATTCGGCGGCTTCTTTCAGCGCGGGGTGCAGAGCGGAAAGTACTTCGCGGGACTTTTTGTAATCTGTGTTAAAATCGAAATAATCAAACCAAATGTCACAAAATTCCTGCTCGGTGCAGTCTAAAACGAGGTCGTTATTTTCATCTTGATAGACGGTCAGCCCGCGGGAAAATGCCACACCGCGCCATGCGGGAATGTTGTTTTCGAGCGTGACGGGATAAAAGCGGAACGACTGCCCGCAGTCGAGCGTTTGGGCGAGGTTTAAAACGCCATCGGGCGGGGTGAAGCGCATCAACGGTTTTTGCCTTCCGTTTTGGTGGTGACGGTGGGCTCTCGGCTCGTCAGATACGTGATGGCGCGCTCAATGGCATCGCGGGAATTGCCCCAGTCGCCGCCCGCATTGCGGTAATCGAACATGCGGCAGAAATGGGTGGTGTCGGCCTTGACGGTATCGAGATAGTTTTTCGCAAGGCGCTTGGTTTCTGCCGCAAACGGCTGAAAGTTTTTACGCGGCATTTTCTGCGCAGCAGCCAAAATGAAGCTGTAATGCGGCAGGCAGATGTGCGGCTGCTCGCTGTACAGTGTGCGGAACTCCGGCTCACTCTGCCAGAGCTTGATAACCGTGGCGCTGAGGTGCTGCATGTTTTTCTCAACGTTTTCGCAGACAAAGCAGCTGTGCGCACGGCGATCTGCGGCGGCGAGAATTTTTTTCGGCGCGAGCTTGTCGTCCTCGGGCAGGATATCTTTGCCGGCTTCGTCTAAGAGACTTTCGAGAATAAGGGCGACGGACAGGCGGCTGCCGCGCTGTAAGATCTGCTCAAAATGTTGGTGGCAGAAGCCGAGACGGTTCGTTTCCACGCGCACGTCGGGCTCCATCATGGCCGCGCCGGTAATGTAGGTGGCCATGCGGTCCTCGAGCATGTCGCGCATGCGGCAGAACGGACAGCCGTCCTTCGGCTCGAAAATTTCACTGATCGGTATAGAGCAAATGTCTTCACGCATTTTGGGTTCCTCTTTTCTTAATAGTTGTATACAGTGCATGTTTATCCGAAAAATGTCTTTTGTTTTAATTGCCGTGGCTTACGGTTTGTGCGGCCCCGCTTTTTTGTGGGACACGTCTAAAAAGTGCGCAGCTTTCCGGTGCCTTTCTGCTCGCTATTTTCATTTTACACGATTTTAGGTGAAAAAACAACCGTGTAAAGCCTGCCGCCTTGCTTTTTTTCACAAAATGTGCTTAAACGGAAAATCTCGCCGCCTAGGATTTCGCCTAAATCGTTCTAATTTGGAGTTAAAACGCTGTTTTTCGCAAAAATACCATATATAGGGACATTTTTTCGGGTAAACACAAGGCTTTTCACGCAAATTTTACACACGGTTTATAGTGAGTATTCTGTGAAAAAACGGTAAAAAGCGGCATTTTCGACGGAGTAGTTTACATAATATTTTACATTGTGAAAAGCTGTGGAAAGTAAAAAGAGCACCGAAAGCGGGTTTTTAACACTTTCCACAGAGTTTTCCACAGCTTAAACGGAAAACGCTGTGGAAAGCTCGCTGTGTGTATACTTCTGCTGTGCATATTACAGATTGTATAAATGTGAAGGCCGGCTCATATACAGCAGGATGTGAGAAGATATGCAACCTGAATGAATAATTATGCTGAGCAAAATGAGCGCGCAAAAGCACCGTCAAAATGACGAAAAGAGCGCGGCGAAAAAACTGCCCAAAAACACGGCAGTTTTAGGCGCAAAAACCGCCTGCAAAAACTGCGCTAAATTGTGCGTTTCGGTTGCAATGGCAAATATAAGTATGCTATAATCTACTATATACTGCGATAGTATTGCGAATTTCGGCCGCAGACGTGTTCTGAAGCCGCGGAAAGGAATAGGTTTGTTCATGGAAAACGAGAGAGAAAGAGATGTCATAGCAGGGCGCAATGCCGTTACGGAGGCGCTTAAAGCGGGCAGACCCATCGACAGCATCCTTGTGCGGCGCGGGGAGAAAAACGGTTCGGTATCGTCCATTCTCCGCATGGCAAAGCAGGCGGGCATCCCTGTAAAGGAAGTGGATTCCCGTAAGCTGGACGGCATGTGCGGCGGCGAAAACCACCAGGGTGTCATCGCCATGGCGGCGGTGCACGCGTTCTCCGAGGTGGAGGATATTTTTGCGCTGGCGGAAAGCCGAAACGAGCCGCCGTTTATCCTTGTGTGCGACGAGATTGCGGACCCGCATAACCTCGGTGCGATCCTCAGAACGGCGGAATGTGCGGGCGCACACGGCGTTGTTATCCCGAAGCGCCGCAGCGTTGGCCTTACGGCGGCGGTCGGCAAGGCTTCTGCGGGCGCGGTGGAATACGTCCCCGTGGCGCGTGTGACGAATATTGCGGTATTTCTTGAGGAGATCAAAGCGCGCGGCGTTTGGGTATACGTCGCGGATATGGACGGCACGGATTGGTGCCAAACCGATTTCTCCGGCCCGGCAGCGCTTGTTGTCGGCTCCGAAGGCTTCGGCGTGTCCAGACTTGTGAAAGAAAAATCGGATTTTATCGTTTCTCTGCCGATGAAGGGCAGAATCAATTCGCTGAACGCTTCGGTGGCCTGCGGCGTGCTTTGCTATGAGATTGCGCGGCAGCGCGCGGGCATCAAGGCCAAGGGCTGAGGCGAAAAAGAAAGGACCCAAAACCATGAACGATGAGAGCAAATTCTCGGTGGACGAGATATTGGAAGCGGAGCGCAAGGCGAAAGCCAACGGCGCGCCGGAAGAAACGGGGGAGTTCAGCTTTCTGCACGGTGCGCGTGCGCTGAGCTTTGCGCAGAACCCTGTGAAACCTGCTTATGCGGCAGAGCCGAATACGCCGGAAGAGTCGGAAAAAACAACGCCCGGGGTGACGGAAGAACCCGACGCTGTGACGGAGCCTGAAACGGAGCAGCCCATAGAGGAAGCCTCGGCAGAGGTAGTACAGCCTGCGCCGGAAGCGGAACCGCAGCCGGTGGAGGTGCAAGAAGACTCCCCGTGGGATACCTACGAGGAGGAAGAAGAGCCCGGAAAGAAAAAGAAGAACAAAAAAGAGAAGAAAGAGAAAAAAGGTTTTTGGGCGCGCCGCCGCGAAAAGAAGCAGAAAGAGGTTTTTAACGAAGCCGAAGACATGTACTACGGCATCCAGTTAAAACCGATTGACGAATACACCCGCGGGTTTGATGCCACAGGTGAGATTTCCACGCAGGACGAGGGCTATCGCAAGCTGTTTGACGAGAACACCGCGGAGCTTGACGACGAAGTGGCAAAGGACTTTGAGCGCCTGCAGAAAGAGCGTCGCCGTCGTGTGGCCGAAGCCGTAGAGACGGCCGGTGTGGATCTTTCCGCTGTGGAAGACGAGCTGGGCATTGTGGCCCCGGTGCCGGTCTCCGTTGCGATGAATGACCCGAACGCTGTGGTGCCGGAAAACAAAAAGACGAAGGACAAGGTGCAGAATTTCCAGACGGCGATGCTGCAGGACGCGCAGACGCACACGATGGAGATTAAGCTTGACCTTGAAAATGAGACGTTTGGTTTGCAGCAGGCAAAGGTGGTGCCGGAGGTGAGCGAGGATTCCGTGCGCCGCATTCTGGAATCTGTGCAGGCGGAAAACGCGGCAAAGCAGGCTGCACAGGTGCAAAATGCCGAGCAGCAGGCTGCGGCAGCGCCGAAAACGGAAGAAAGTGACGCGCCCGAGATGGCGTTTAAGGATATTTCAAGCAATGGCCCGGAGCCGGAGGAAGAGCCGCAGGCGGAAGAAGGCATGGACATTGCTTCCGGCGAGCAGCTGCCCGAAGCACAAGCGCCGAAAGCGGAAAATGTGCAGGCTGCGGAAAGCGCCGAGAACGCCGGTGAAGAAGCGGCAGAGCCTGCGCAGCAGAAGATCTCCGTGCCGGTAACGGACGTGACGCAGTACAGAAAGCGCGACTTGCCGGTGCACATCATCAATGCGGATGTTTTGCAGAGTGCACTGCTGAGCGAAGCACGCGTGTATTCCGACGACGAGAACGTCAGTGCGGCCGGTGCGCACCGCTTTAAAATTCGCTTTGCGGAAAAGCCGGACGAAGCGCCCGAAAACACGGAAGCCGCCGAAAACAGCGATGAGCTCATCGACGATTACACCGGCCCGGCAGACGCAAAGAGCGTGGCGCACGACCTGCGCACGACGATGCGTGAGCTGACAATTCGCATGCTTGCAACGGGCGTGAGCACGGCAGTGCTCATTTTGGCGTCGCTCATTGCGGAATCCGGCTTCAATGCCAATAACACGGAGACCGCCGGTGCAGTGGGCTACACCATCTTATCGCTTGTGCTGCTGCTAGTGGCCATCGGCTTCTGCGCGAAAACGATTTTAAACGGTCTGAAGGCACTGTTTGAGTTCCGCGCGAATTCGGATTCTGCTGCTGCGGTAGCTTGTGTGGCGGTTTTTGTGCAGACACTCTGCACGCTGTTTGCGCCGGCTGCGCTCAGCATGGGTAAAATCCACCTTTATGCCGGTATTGCGGCGGGTATTCTGTTCCTGAATACCGTCGGCAAGCTGACGATGCTGCGCCGCATCCACTCGAATTTCCGCTTTGTGTCTTCCCGCGAGCAGAAATATGCGGTGCGCGTATTTGACGATTACAACACGTCTTTAAAAATGGCGGGTTCCTCCGTCATTTCGCAGCCTGCAATCGCGTATCAGCAGAAAGCGGGCTTCTTAAAGCGCTTCTTACAAATTTCCTATGAGCCGGACCCGGCAGAGACCTCTTCGCAGGTTTTGGCGCCGGTGGGCCTCATTTCCTCGCTGCTTCTGTGCGTGGTGGCGCTTGTCATCACGAAAGATGCGTCCCTTGCCATTACGGCTTTGGCGGCTTCCTGCTGCGTGTGTGTAGCGGTGATGAACATGCTGGCCGTAAACCTGCCGGTGAGCCGTCTTTCCCACCGTCTGCGCCGCCGCGGCGCGATGGTCTCCGGCTATGAAGGTATCAAGCGCATGAGCGCCGTAAATGCCGTTCTGGTTGATTCCACAGAGCTTTTCCCGCGCGGCACGGTCGTTTTGAACGGGGTGAAGCCGTTTAAGCAGGAGGGCCTTGAAGAAGCCGTTTTGGCTGCCGGCACGTTGGTGCAGCAGCTCGGCGGCCCGCTTTGCGGCGTGTTCGAGCAGGTATTCAGCGAGCACGAGGGCGAGCTTCCGGAGGTCGAAAAGGCCGCATTTGAGGCCGGAAACGGCGTTGTGGGCACGGTGGACGGCAAAGAGGTGCTCATTGGCTCCCGTACGCTTTTGACTGCGCACGGTGTGGAAGCGCCGGAGCAAAATGTGGAGAGTCAGTACACGACGGGCAGCCGACAGATCTTGTACGTTGCAATGGGCGGCGAGCTTTACGCCATGTTCATCCTGACCTATAACGCAGACCGTAAGAAGAAAGCGGAGCTGCAGAACATGGAAATGAACGGCGTTTCGCTCATTCTGCGTTCGGCAGACCCGAACCTTACGCCGCAGTTCATTTCGCGCCTGTTCGGCATTGACGCCACGGCGGTGAACGTCATCGGCGCGGGCCAAGACGGCCCGGCAGACCACCTTGTGAACGACACTGCGGACCGCGTGGACGCCTATGCCGCCACAAAGGGTCGTGTGGAATCCATGATGAGCCTTGTTTCCACGTGCATTGATGAAAAGAAGAACATCAGCTTCATCGTCGCCATGCAGAACGCGGCGGTCGTCATCGGCTTTGTGCTTGTGGCGTTCCTCACGTTCGTTGCGGGCGTGGAGCAGATTTCCGCATTTGCGCTCGTCATCTACGAGCTGTTCTGGGTGCTCGCTACCGTGTTGGTACCGAAGTTCAGAAATAAAGTAAAATAAGGTTCGAAATTGAAAATCTCTCTCGGCGCAGCCGAGAGAGATTTTTTACGTTATTCTGCGATTTTAATACGGATGCTGCCGCTGAGCGTGCTGACTTTGCATGTGCCTTCGCCGGTATCGAACGGAACATCCACTTTGCCGCTTCTGCTTTGAGCACGGAAAGCTTTGCCGGTGTTTAGCGTGCCGACCACGCTGCCGCTCATGCTGTCGAGCGAAAGGGAGGCGGCGTCACAGTTTTCAAAATGAATACTGCCGCTTGCAGTACCGATTTCCATAACGTCTGCGGACACGGTATGTGTAAGATCGACCCCGCCGCTTGCCGTGTTGATATGCAGCGCTGCGCATTCCGCATTTTCAAGGCTGACCTTGCCGCTGGCGGTTCCAATTTCCAGCGCGTCGCCCTTATAATTTGTGATCTGCGCCTTGCCGCTTGCCGTCTCTATAGAGCCGCCACTTTCATTTTTGATGTTGAGCAGGGTGACAGCGCCGCTTGCGGTGCCGAGCGCTAATGTGCCGCACGAAGTGTCTTTGAGGGTGATGTCTCCGCTTGCGGCTTGTGCAGAAAGCGCGCCGCATTCTGCACAGCAGGCGATGTCGCCGCTCGCGCTGTGCAGGGAAGCCGTATCGAAGGTGTAGCCCGCGGGAACGGCAATGTCGCCGCTTGTGACTTTGACTTCGAGCGATTTATACGCGCCCTGCGGCAGATAAACGCGCACGGGCTCAGAACGCAGTGCTCTGTAAAGCTTGAAGAAAGAAAACACGGTGCGGCTGTCTGCGCGGCGGATGTGCAACACGCTGTTTTCGGTCGTTACGACATAGTGCACAGTCTCGTTTTCGGCGCACTCCACGCGGCAGGTGTTATTTTCAGAGGGCAGGAGGATGAAATCTGCCGGGCCGCAATCGGCGGCTACACCGCAGATGCTGCTCTCTGCCGTATAGGTGCGCAGAGTGTCGCCGAAGGTGGTTTTCTCCGTGAAGTTCGCGGTCTTCACGGGCAGAAGTTCGGTTTTGGCTTGTTTGATGAGCTCATCTAAAGGACCTGCGGCGGCTACGGCTTCTTCCTCTGTTAAGCCGTCTTCCATGCGGTCATCGATCATCTCGCTGCAAAACTCCACGAGCTTTTCTACGCCCTCCGGCGAAAGCCCGGTGAGATTTGCGCGCAGCGCTGTCAAAAATTCCTCTTTACGCATTGTTTTTGTCCTCCCTTGTCACAAATTCGTAGATGGAAACGATCTCGTTCCACTCGGCTTTGAAATATTCAAGCCGCTTTTGCCCCTGTTCCGTGATGTGGTAATACTTGCGCAGCCGGCCGTTGTGCTCGGCAGAATGCACCGAGAGCAGCTGTGCGGCCTCCAATCTTCGCAGAATGGGGTATAGGGTCGATTCGGAAAGCTCCACATACGGCTTCATGTCCTTGATGATCTTGTAGCCGTAGGAGTCTTCCTGCTTGATCGCCGCGAGCACGCACACATCGAGCAGCCCGCGCTTGAGCTGAATGTCCATTTTGCATCCCCTTTCCGAGATATCTCTCTTTGCACAATACTGTACAACGCATAGTAATGCTTGTCAAGGGGGAAATCTGCATTTTTACAAAAAAATCCCGCCGAAAGATCGGCGGGATCCAGAAGATATAGGCGGGTAAATCAAATGCGGGATTCGGAGGTGCTTTTTTTGTTCTGTTCCTGTAAGTCTTTTTTGTTGAGGTACAGGAAATAAATGACATTTAAGACGATGCCGACCGTGGTCGCGATGGGCGCGGCCGGTTCAGTGTTTCACCGATGTCAGATAATAACTAACTTTGGTAATGATCAGAACGTAAAAAGAAAATGTCAAGGTTTCAAAGAAAAATCGGCACGGTGTACCTGCCTTTGGCGTAAACTGGTTTAAGATACACCTGCGGGTGTGCCTTGGGAACGGAAAGGGGGTGGTGGCATTCGTATCGTTTCGCCGCCCGTGCCGCTGACGTTTTGCTTTGAGACCGTGGGGCATTTGATGGATGCGGTGGAGCGTGCCGTGCACACGCTCCATGTTCTTTCTTCGGCGCTGGGGCGGATCGGCAGCCGGTTTTTCCTGTGCGTGACGGTGCGGTTTTCAGAGCGCATCGCGGCGCGCAGCCTGCTTACGGAGTATGGGGAGTACGTCGGCGCGGGTGCGCTGACGGCGGCTTATATAGCAGAGCGGGCGGAAACATTCATCCCGAATGCCGCTGCCCGCATGACCAGGTATTTTTAAAGGCTCGTCGGTTTTGCCGACGAGCCTTTAATGGTTAAAGTCCCAATGCTGTTACGACTTTATTTACAGTGTCCTTATCCGCGCCGGTGGCGAAAAGAATCGTGGTGCCGTTGCGGTAGAGTACCGTTGTGAGGTCGTCGCCTTTATACGTGTAGCGGTTGTATTCGCTGGAATCGACCGCCTTGCCCTCGGAGGTCCTGACGCTTGAAAGCATCTGCGCGTAGTTCGTTTTGGCGCTGTCCGTGGAAGCGAATGTGAAAAAGCCTAAGGAGTAATCATCACCCGAAACGGTCAGCGCTTTTGTGATGACGCTGCTGTCAAACTGGTCGGAAACGTCCGTTACTTCGCAGTCGGCAGCTTCGCAGGCGGACTTGAATTGCGCATCTGTGATGACGGTGCGGCCCGCGCAGCCGGAAAACACGATGCACGCGAGCAGAACGGACACGGTGACGAAGAGGGGAACCTTCTTTAAAATATGCTGTTTCATGGTATTTATCCTTTCCGGTTGCCGGTTACCCGGCTTTTTTACAGTGATTGATAAAAAGAAAGAGCAGAACGGTCAAAAAGAATCCGGTCGAAAAGCCGGCGGTGTCGATCCACACATCGGAAACAAGCGAACCGCGGCCGGAGAAAATTTGAATGGTCTCGTCCGTGACGGCGCACAGCATGCCGATGAGCGGAAAGTCGAGAAGATTGCGCCCGCACTGGAGATTTTTGCCGTTTTTATCGTGCTGCAGGCCGAGCAGAAGCGAAAATTCCACGCCCAGAAGGCCGTATTCCGAAAAATGCGCCGCCTTGCGCAGTAAAAATTCGCTGATTTCCGTGTGCAGAAGTTGTTCGAGCCACGTTTTTAAGGAGCCGCTCATGCCGCCGGAGACCGCGCGGCTCTGCATGGAGTTGCTCCAGATGAACGCAAGCGTGAGCGCAATGAGAATGCCGAGCACCCATCGCACGCGGGTATTGTGCATTGTTTGTTTCATGCGGAATCCTTTCGAGATATTTTCTCCATTTTACCACGCGCGCGCCGGTTTCTCAATGCTGTCACAGAAATTTAATTTTTATATGACGCCAAAGCGCCCCTGACTGCTTGCGGCGGTGCGGGGGATATGCTATACTTATACTGATATTGTAAATTTGCACAGGAGGTGACGGCGATGCGCGGAAAACTGAAAAAACTTTTTGCAGCGGTGCTCGCCGTGCTTTTGGCGCTTTCTTTTTCGGGGTGCAGCGAGCTGACGGGTCTTGATGCGCAAGCGCTGATGTCTCCTCCAAAGACGACGGCAGACAGAGAAGCGATATATGCCCTGATGGGCGGCGGCGTGGGTGACGTGACGCTCGTTTACCCGAAATACGGCGATTACCGCTCGGCGATTATCTCGCGCGATTTAGACGGGTGCGGCACTTCGGAGGTCGTGAGCTTCTGTGCAAACGGCGACGCGGGCGGCACGCGGCTGGAATTTTTTAAGAAAAACACGGACGGTGTTTGGAGCTCTATGGCGCGGTTTACCTCGGCGGCAACGCAGGTGGACAAGGTGTTTTTCGGTGACTTGACGGGCGACGGTATGGACGAGATCATCGTGGGCTGGGGAGATCCGCTCACGGCGACGGCAAGCGTTTCGGTTTATTATGTGAACGGAGACACGATCCGCGAATTCTCCATGACAACGGTCTCTTACAGCGAAATGCTGCTGACGGATTTTGACAGCGACAATATAAAAGAGCTGTTCGTTTTGCAGGCGGCGCAGACGAGCGGAGAGGAGATTATGGCGCTTGGCGGGTTATACCGCTTTGACGGCGACCAGCCGTATGTCTCCAAAACCGTGCCGCTCGATGCGGCGGTGACGCGTTACACCTCCGTAAGCTTTTCGCAGGTAAATTCCTGGCGGTGCGCAGCAGTGCTGGACGGCGTGAAAGCGGACGGGCGCATGCTGACGCAGGTCATTGGGTATGACGAAGCGTCGGACAGACTCGTTTCGCCGCTGTCAAACGAAGAAAACGCGACGGATCGGCCAACGGCGGCCGCGGCGGTCTCGCGCGATGTGAATAAAGACGGCATTTTGGAGATTCCAACGGCGGAGTTGACGATAAACGGCAGCGAAACGACGGCAGATTCCACCGGGTATGTCATCACGTGGAACACGTATAGCTTACAGGACAACACGTTGACGCCGGTGTGCACGAGTATTTTGAATACGGCGGAAAACTACAACCTGTTTTTGCCGAGCAGCGAGGATAACTACGGCTGCCAAAATGACACCGTGACCCGCACAGCGACATTCTTTACGTATACGCAGATCGGCTTTAACGGCAATTACCTCGGCCGGGAGGATAAGTTCTCCATTCGGGTATATACGGAGGAAGACTGGGCGGAAAAAGAACAGGATGACGAAGATATTCTGTTGAGCAGCTCCGCCGGGCGCGTGTATGTGCTGCGCATTTTGGATGATTCCATGGCGGAAAGCGACGAAAAAACGCTGCAAAGCGGATTTGAAGTGTTGGAATAAATATAGACTGAAAATGGGGACAGAAAGGGGAAACGAACATGAAAAAGATATTGGTGGCAGAGGACGAGCAGAATATCCGCGAGTTTGTGGTCATCAATTTAAAGCGCGCGGGGTACGACTGCGTGGAAGCCGCAAGCGGTGAGGAAGCCTTGCGCGTGTACGAGCAGGCCGGCGGCGACTTTGACGTGGCCGTGCTGGACATCATGATGCCCGGCAGTCTGGACGGCCTTGCCGTATGTAAGGAATTAAGACAGAAAAACGCGACCATCGGCATCATTATGCTGACGGCGAAAACGCAGGAAATGGACAAGGTGACGGGCCTGATGATGGGCGCGGACGATTATGTGACGAAGCCGTTCAGCCCCTCAGAACTCGTGGCGCGCGTGGACGCCGTTTACCGCCGTGTGGCACAGTTTACGAGAGCCGCAGAGCCGAATTTCTCCGAAGAGCTGCGCTCCGGCCGCTTTGTGCTGAACCTGCGCAACCGCTCATTCACAAAAGACGGCAACCCCGTGGAGCTGACACAGGTGGAGTTTCAGATTATGGAATACTTCATCTCAAATGCCGGTAAGGCGTTAAAACGCTCCGAAATTCTAAAGCACGTCTGGGGCAGCGGATATGTCGGTGAGGAAAAAATCGTAGACGTGAATATTCGCAGATTGAGAATGAAGATCGAAGACGAGCCCTCGAACCCGAGACATGTTGTCACCGTGTGGGGCATCGGCTATCGGTGGGATAAGTAATCAAAAGGTTGCGTGAAAGCAAACGAATGAAGTCTTTGGTTAAACTTTCTTCAGAAAGTTTATGGGGTCTCGGGGCAAGGCCCTGAGGCGTCGTCCGCAGACGACGAAATCTTTTTGCCTAATAAAAAACTAGGAAAGTAGGTTCAACAGTCCGGTGGACTGTTGAACCGCAGAAAACCCAGTTGCATGGGTTTTCTGATGACTTGCAGGGCAAGTCATTTAAAAATACTGGTAACTACAAAAAGAAGCACAGAAAGGAGGAAAGCGCGTGTTCAAAAAAGGTATCGCAAGACGCTGGCTGTTTAACAGCCTCGGTGTGATGATTTTATTATTTACAGCCTGTATTGCGGCGCTTTCCTTCGTTGTGCAGAGCTATGCCTATAACGGCATACAAATGACGCTCATCGGCCGCAGCGACGAGCTGCCCACCGTGCTTTCCGGCAGCATGAAAACCGTAAGCGAGTTTAACGCTGCAGCCAGAAGCTACACCGAAAATTTCCCGGATAAAGACCTCATGGAGGTCATGGCAGTCTCGCGTTCGGGCAGCATTTTGTCTACATCCTCCGGCTTTGCGCCGGACCAAAACCAGAGCAAGCCCGATTTTGAAAGCGCCTTGCACAGCGAAAACGGGTACGGCTATTGGATCGGCAAGCTCGCAAGCGGCGAGAAGGTCATGGCCGTCTCGCGCGTGGCGCGCGGCGCAAACGGCGCGGTGCTCGGCGCGGTGCGGTACATCGTCTCTATGGAGCGCGCAGACCGGCAGATTACGTATGTTGTGCTGGTTTTGATCGGCATCGGCGTGCTTATTTTGGTGCTCGTCACGCTTTCGGGCATCTATTTTGTGCGGTCTATTATCACGCCCATTCGGGAACTCAATGCTACGGCGGAAAAAATCGCAAAGGGCGATTTTGACGTGCGCGTCAAGAAAGAGAAGGACGACGAGCTCGGCGCACTGTGCGACTCCATCAACGACATGGCGGCAGAGCTTGGCACAGCGGAAAAAATGAAAAACGACTTCATTTCCTCTGTTTCGCACGAGCTGCGCACACCGCTGACGGCTATTAAGGGTTGGGCGGAAACGCTGCAAACAGGCGGCATCGGCCGCGAAACGTATGATAAGGGCATGAACGTCATCGTGCGCGAGGCAGAACGTCTTTCCGGCATGGTGGAGGAGCTTCTGGATTTTTCCCGCATGCAAAGCGGCAGAATGCGGCTGATCCTCAAGAAGATCGATCTTTTGGCGGAGCTCGATGAAGCCGTGTACATGTTCACCGACCGCGCGCGAACGGAGCATAAAAACCTCATTTACGATGAGGAGGACACGATGCTTTCGCCGATTTTGGGCGATGTGAATCGCCTGCGGCAGGTGTTCATCAACGTCATCGATAACGCTTTGAAATACACGAATCCCGGTGGTACGGTGCGCGTTTCCGCGTATGAGGACGACGGGTTTATCCGCGTCATCATCAAGGACAGTGGCTGCGGCATCCCGGCGGAGCATCTGCCAAACGTCAAAAAGAAGTTCTACAAGGCAAACCAAAATGTGCGCGGCAACGGCATCGGCCTCGCCGTCGCAAATGAGATCATGGAGTTGCACTCCGGCTCGCTTGATATTGACAGCGAAGAAGGCATGGGCACCACGGTCATCATCACGATACCGACCATGAAAAAGCTTGAGATGAATCCCGAGCTTTCCAATACAACGCAGATTCCCACCGCCACCGCGCAGGTGCAGGTCGTGGAGAGAAAACAGGATTAAATATTGTTTATAAGCAAAAGGAGAAAGAATGGCAAAACGCGTAACATCTATCGGCGGGCAGGCCTTGCTTGAGGGCATTTTGATGGTTGGCCCGAAGAAAAACGTAGCGGCTTTTTGTGACGAAGCCGGAAATATTACAACGGAGGAGGTTTCCACGCCGTCGCTGCGCGAAAAATACCCCATTTTGAAAAAGCCGTTTATACGCGGCGTGTTCTCTATGGTGGATACCCTGCGCCTCGGTATGAAGGCGCTGACGCTTTCGGCGGATAAAGTGGGCGGCGAGGAAGAGGAAGAGCCCTCGAAATTTGAAAAGTGGCTCGAAAAGAAATTCGGAGACAAGGTGATGAATGCGGTCGTCGCCGTGGGCGGTGTGCTGGGCGTGGCGCTTGCGGTGCTGCTGTTCTTCTTTTTGCCGGCGGTTCTCTTTAACGGGCTGATGATGCTCACGGGCGACGGCATCAGTGGTTGGCGTTCGGTGTTTGAGGGCCTTTTACGTATCGTCATTTTTGTACTGTACATTGTTATCATCTCTAAAATGCCGGAGATTGACCGCACATTCCGCTACCACGGCGCGGAGCACAAGACGATTTTCTGCTATGAAAACGACCTGCCGCTCACCGTGGAAAATGTGCGGAAGCAAAAGCGCTTCCACCCGCGCTGCGGCTCCAGCTTTATGATCTTAATGCTTTTACTCGGCATCATCATCGGCTTTTTCATTCCGTTTTCCAATCCGTTCCTGCGCACATTCTGTAAGCTCTTGTGCCTGCCGATCGTTGTCAGCATCGGTTATGAGCTCATCAAACTTTGCGGCAAGTACGATAACGTGCTGACGCGCATCATTGCGGCGCCGGGCCTGTGGTTTCAGCGTTTGACCGTAAAAGAGCCGACCGATAAGATGATGGAAGCCGCTATTGCGGCGATGAAAGCGGTTATCCCGGAAAACGGCGAGGATATTATCCGATGACGCTGAACGAGCTGTACCGCGCAGCGAAAACGGCGCTTGAACCCGTCACGGAAGACCCGACGTTTGAAGCCGCGTGCCTTTTGGAGCATTTCTGCGGCGCGAACTGCACAGAGTTATTGCTGCACGGCGATAAGCCGGCGGAGTCTGAAGCGGAGCAAGCGGTGCTTTTCGCGCTCGAAAAGCGCAAAACGGGCGAGCCGCTGCAATATCTGCTTGGCGAGTGGGACTTTATGAGCCTGACGCTTTCCTGCGGAGAGGGCGTGCTGATTCCGCGCGAGGACACCGCTGTTTTGGTGGAAGCAGTGTGCAAGCGTTTGTCGAAAACCGAGAATTTGCCGAAGGGGCTTGACCTTTGCGCCGGCACGGGTGCGGTGGGGCTTTCCATCGCGAAAGAAGCACACGCCGAAGTGACGGAAGTGGAGCTGTACGACGGCGCATTCAACTATTTAAACGAGAATTTGGCGCGTTACCCGGAGCTGCCGGTGACGGCGGTAAAGGGCGACATGTTAGATAAAGCTTTTGCGGAGACGCTGCCGGATGGGTTCGATTTCATCGCATCGAACCCGCCGTATATTGAGACAAGCGAGCTGCCGCTTTTGCAGCGCGAAGTGCAGAAAGAACCGAAAACGGCGCTGGACGGCGGCGCGGACGGCCTCATCTTCTACCGCGCGATCTGCGATATTTGGGCGAAAAAATTGCATCCGAACGGCGTGCTTGCCGTGGAAATCGGTGAGACGCAGGGGCAGGCGGTAAAGGTGCTGTTTGAAGCCGCCGGTCTGCGCGATGTGCGGATTCACAAGGACTTGGGCGCGCTCGACAGGGTGGTTTCGGGGGTTAGATAGAATAAGTCGATTTTTTAAAGGCGGCTTTGGACGCCTTTCGGGGAAGACTGGGTTCGATTTTTATGAACTTGTGTTACAAGTTCATAGGGAAACCCCTTAGTAGGGTTTCCCTCGGACGAAACGTCCACCGGAAGTTTCGTCCTCCCTTTCTGACTTTGCGAATGCAAAGAGATTTCGCTTTCTGCGGAAAGCGATGTAGGGCGCTGCCCTAAGAACCTGCAAGCTTTTGAAAAAGCTTGAGCAAAACTTTTAACCATGGTTTTCTTTAGCTATGCAATAATTTTATCCGAAAGGAAGTTTTTCAAATGGTAAAACATGTTTTAATGATCAAGCTCAAGGACAATTCCAAGGAGCAGTGCGAAAAGCTGCGCGATCTTTTTATGACGATGAAGGGCCGCGTGCCGCAGGCACTTGACGTGGAAGCCGGTGCGGATTTTCTCCATTCCGAGCGCTCCTTTGACGTCTGCCTGACCGTTACGCTCGAGAGCCCCGAGGCGCTCGAAGAATACCAGAAAGACCCGTACCACTGCAACACGGTGAAGACCTATGTTGCGACAGTTCGCGAAAAGGCGGTTGCGGTCGATTACGTCGTTTGATTGAACAAAATTCACGCGGCGCTGTGCGGCTTTTGCATGGCGCTGCTTTTTTACACGGCTTGTTGCTGAAGCCGAAACCACGCCAAATTAGCCAAAAAAGAATAGAAAAATTCGGCGTTTACACCCCTCGAAAACGACATACAGGCATTGAATTGCAGGATTTTATCCGATATAATGGTAGCTAAAGTGTCTTTTGAAGGGAGCAATTTTGTGGTTCGCAATATGACGAAGGGCAGCCCGGTAAAGCTTTTGTTGGCATTTGCACTGCCTTTGCTCGTTGCCAATGTGTTTCAGCAGTTATACTCTGTGGCGGATGCTATGGTGCTCGGCCGCGGTGTAGGCGTCAATGCGCTTGCGGCGGCGGGTTCCACGGGTTCGGTACATTTCTTTATTTTTGGTTTCATCAACGGTTTGACGCACGGGTATTCCATTTTGATTTCGCAACGCTTCGGCGCAGGCGACGAAAGCGACATGCGCCGCACGGTGATGAACGCGGGCTACCTCGGTTTTATGAGCGCGGCGGTCATCACGGCGTTAAGTCTCATTTTCTCGCGCCCGCTCATGACACTGATGGGTACGCCGACCGATATTTTTGACGACGCACTTTTGTACATCCGCATTATTTTCATCGGTATTTTCACGACGGTGTTTTACAATATGCTTTCGAGTATTCTTCGAGCGCTCGGCGACAGCATGTCGCCGCTCATTATCATTCTCATCAGTTCGGCAGTGAACATCGGGCTGGACATTCTGTTTGTCATGGCCTTTAAATGGGGCGTGGCCGGCGCTGCGTGGGCGACCGTTTTGGCACAGCTGCTTTCCGGCCTGATGTGTCTTTTCGTGTTGCGCCGTATGCCGGTTTTGCGGTTTAAAGCCGGCGAAAAGCGCATGGATAAGTCTATTATTTTTGGCTTATTGAAGCTTGGTTTGCCAGTCGGAATTATGAATTCCATTACGGCGATCGGCGGTATGATCTTGCAGGGTATTGTGAATGGTTTAGGTTCTACGATTGTGGCGGCATATACGGCGGGCTCGAAAATCTTCGGTCTTGCGGAACAGCCGTGCAACATCATCGGGTTATCCCTTGGCACGTATGTCGGGCAGAACCTCGGCGCGGGACGCGTTGACCGCATTAAAGTCGGCGTGCGCCGCTGCATTTTGATGGTGCTCATCGTCGATTTCTTCATCGGCGGCGCAATGATTCTGTTCGGCCGCCAGCTGACGGCGGTGTTCGTCTCCGGCGTGGAGCAGGCGGTCATCGAAGCTTCGTATCCGTATTTGCTGTGTTGCGGTGCGATGATGTGGGTGCTGGGTTTGCTGTTCGTCTACCGCTTTTCCCTGCAAAGTCTCGGCGACACGGTGGTGCCGATGCTCTCCGGCGCGCTGGAGCTAATTCTGCGCATTTCCGTTGTGCTCGTGCTCTCTAAAGTGTTCAATCTGGGCTTTCTTTCCATTTGCATTGCAGAGGTCTCCGCGTGGTTCGGCGCGGCGGCACTGCTGTGCGTGACATATTACATTCGTATTCACAAATTGCCGGAAAAACTTTCGGCGAAATCATGAGGGGTTTATGGCAAAAACAGAACGCATTCAAAATATGACAAAAGGCAGCCCTGCAAAGCTGATCTTCACCTTTGCGATACCGCTGATGCTGGGCAATGTGTTTCAGCAGTTCTACACGGTGGTGGATACCGCCATTGTGGGGCAGGCGCTCGGCGTAAACGCGCTGGCGGCGCTCGGTGCGGCGGACTGGCTGAACTGGCTCGTGCTGGGGCTTATCCAAGGCTTTGCGCAGGGCTTTTCCATTTACATGGCGCAGCGTTTCGGCGCGGAAGACCACGAGGGTCTTAACCGTTCCATTGGCGCGACGATCTCGCTTTCGGCGGTCATTTCAATCTTGACCGTCATTCTGAGCCAAGTCGCCATGGCACCCGTGCTGCGCGCCATGAACACGCCGGAGGAGATCATCGGCGGCGCGTTCACATACCTGCGCATCATGTTTGCGGGTATACCCATCATCATGGCGTATAACGTGCTTGCAAGCATCCTGCGTGCGCTCGGCGACAGCAAAACGCCGCTGTATGCCATGGTCATTGCATCTATTCTGAATATCGGGCTTGATCTGCTGTTTGTTATGGTGTTCCACTGGGGCATTGCGGGTGCGGTCATCGCAACGGTCATCGCACAGCTTTTTGCAGCGCTTTACTGTTTGCGCGCTGTGCTGCACGTGAAGGTCATCCATCTGAAAAAAGAGTATTTCCGGCTCAATCCGGAAATAGCAAAGCGCCTTTTGGGGCTCGGTACGCCGGTCGCCGCACAGAATGTTATCATCGCCGTGGGCGGCATGGTGGTGCAGTCGGTCGTCAACCGCTACGGCACGCTGTTCGTGGCGGGCTTTACGGCAACGAATAAGCTGTACGGTATTTTGGAGATTGCCGCCGTTTCGTTCGGTTACGCCGTGACGACATATGTCGGGCAGAATCTCGGCGCGGGGCTTTTAGACCGCGTAAAAAAGGGTATGCACTCCGCAACGTGGATCGCTTTGCTGACCTCGGTCGTCATTACGGTTTTTGTGCTGATTTTCGGAAAATACGGCATCGCACTGTTTATTTCCGGCACGGCGGAGGAAGTGTCAATCTCGTCACAGGTGGCAATACACTATCTTAATATCATGAGTATTTGTCTGTCTATCCTCTATATGCTGCACATTTACCGCTCCGCGCTGATGGGGCTTGGCGATACCATCATGCCGATGGCTTCGGGCATCATGGAATTTTTGATGCGTATTGGCGTGGCGTTGTTTCTGCCGCTTATTATCGGGCAGGAGGGTATTTTCTATGCGGAGGTTACTGCTTGGACCGGTGCGGCTATTTTGCTTGTCACGACGTATTTTTTGAGAATGCATAAGCTGACGAGAGAACTTGACACAAGCCAAAGTAAAGTGGGCGAATAAAAGAAGCCTTTCAGAAAAATATGAAGCTAAAAAGCGTGCAGAAAACAAAATCTGTGCGCTTTTCTTTATTATATGCGCATAAGAACACGGCAAAGACTAAAGAATGAAGAATGTGAAACTCACGCTTGAAGTTTGGCCGTACAACCTGTATACTGGGTGTAGATTACGCGCGGGAAGTCGCGCTGACGGAGGTATTTTATTATGAGACCCCTTACACCGAAATTTCCGAAGCTGCTGCATGGCGGCGATTATAATCCCGAACAGTGGCTGCGCTACCCCGAGATTCTCAAGCAGGATGTGGAGCTGATGAAGAAAGCGGATATCAACTGCGTGTCGGTCGGTATTTTCTCCTGGGCACATCTGGAGCCGAATGAGGGCGAATACGACTTCGACTGGCTGGAGAAGATCATCGACAATCTCTACAAAAACGGCATTTATACCGTGTTGGCCACACCGTCCGGTGCAAAGCCGCTTTGGATGAGCGAAAAGTATGAGGAGATTCGCCGTGTGCAGAATAACGGTGTGCGCGACCTTTCCGGCGCGCGCCACAACCACTGCTATACATCCCCCGTGTACAGAGAGAAGACCCGCGAGATGGATAAGCGCCTTGCAAAGCGCTTTGCAAACCACCCGGGCGTCATTTTGTGGCACCTTTCTAATGAGTACGGCGGCGAGTGCTACTGCCCGCTGTGCCAACAGGCGTTCCGCGATTGGCTGAAAAAGAAGTATAAGACGCTCGACGACCTGAACCACGCGTGGTGGACGGACTTCTGGAGCCACACGTATACGAGCTGGGACCAGATTCACGCGCCGCAGCCGAACGGCGAAATGAACGTGCACGGTCTGGTGCTCGATTGGAAGCGCTTTGTCACGTACCAGACCGTCGATTTCATGAAAATGGAGCGCGACGCCGTAAAGGAAGTAAACCCGGATATCCCGGTGACGGCGAACCTGATGGGCTTCTACGACGGCCTCGATTACTTCAAGTTCGGCCCGGAGCTCGACGTTGTTTCCTGGGACAACTACCCGCAGTGGCATACGACCGACAACGTGGAGATTGCGGTCTCTTCCGCGATGACGCACGACGTGATGCGTTCGATCAAGCACGAAAACTTCCTTTTGATGGAAAGCACGCCGAGCATGACGAACTGGACGCCCATCAGTATGCTGAAGCGCCCGGGCATGCACCTGCTTTCCTCCATGCAGGCGGTTGCACACGGCTCAAATTCCGTGCAGTATTTCCAGTTCAGAAAAAGCCGCGGCTCCTGCGAAAAGTTCCACGGTGCGGTCGTCGACCATGTCAGCCATGGCGGCGTGTTCGACTCCATCACGAACGAGAACACCCGTGTGTTTAAGGACGTGCAGTCCGTCGGCGCTGAGCTTAAGAGCATGAACGAGCGTGGCGACGTATACGACACCGAAGTCAAGCCGCAGGTCGCCATCGTGTACGACGTGGAAAACCGCTGGGCGCTGGATGCTGCCGCGGGCCCGCGCAACAAGGATAAAGACGAAAAATACGTGGAGACGCTCTTGACGCACTACCGTCCGTTCTGGGATAAGGGCGTGCAGGTGGACATCGTCGATATGGACGGCGATATCTCGAAATATAAGCTTGTCATTGCGCCGATGCTCTATATGTACCGCGCAGGCTTTGAAAAGAAGATGCGCAAGTTCGTCGAAAACGGCGGCACGCTCGTCACAACGTACTGGAGCGGCATCGTGGACGATACCGACCTGTGCAAAATGGGCGGCCTCCCCGGCGACATGATGGACGTGTTCGGCGTGTGGAACGAAGAAATCGACAGCCTGCCGGACGGCATGAAGAACGGCATTGTGTTTAACGGCAGCCGTTACGATGCTATGGAGCTTTGTGCACGTATCCACCCGCTGACGGCGGAGGTGCTCGGCACATATGAAAAGGATTTCTACGCAGGCGAAGCGGCGCTGACGAAAAACAAGTTCGGCAAGGGAGAGGCGTATTACATTGCGGCCCGTACCGGCAGCGATATGCTTTCTGTACTGTACGGCGAAATGATTGAGACGCTGCACATTGAAAAAGCGCTCGATTGCGCCCTGCCGCACGGCGTAACGGCACACATCCGCCACGGCGAAAAGGAGAATATCATTTTTGTAGAAAACTACACGGAAAGCGGAAAAACCGTGGAATTGCCGCGCGACTACAAGTTGTACGGTACAGATCAAACGGTAAATTCAATCAAACTCGCTCCGTTTGGCATTGCCCTCTTATCGGATTTAACAAAAGTTTAATATTTTACGTATTTGCTGTGGAAATTCTCGCTATTTTGTGCTATATTGAAATAGACAAGAGCCGACATTGTTCGTGTAAAACGGACAGGCAAATAACGGAATATGCAGTTTGAAGGAGTAATCAAATGGCAATGGAATCACAGACGTTTTTCAGTGCAGAGAATCGCGTAGCACCGCTTGGCATCGTACCGCTTGCCGGTGCGCGTGAGCTTTCCGAAAAGGTTGAGGCCCATCTGGTGCGTTGGGCAAAGCGTGCCGGTATGGATGTGGACACGTTCATCATCGAAAACAGCTGCCCGCGTTTCTCTTCCGGCGACAGCAAGGGTCTTATCAAGTCGACCGTGCGCGGCTATGACCTGTTCTTTGTTGTAGACGTAGGCAATTACAGCCTGACCTACAACTACTTCGGCAACGAGAACCACATGTCCCCGGATGACCATTATCAGGATTTGAAGCGTCTCATTCAGGCGGCAAGCGGTAAGGCACACCGCGTTAACGTCGTGATGCCGCTGCTTTACGGCGGCCGTCAGCACCGCCGCAGCTACCGCGAGTCTTTGGACTGCGCATACATGCTGCAGGAGCTTCAGCAGATGGGCGTTTCCAACGTTTTGACTTTCGACGCACATGACCCGCGCGTGCAGAACGCTGTGCCGGTTATGGGTTTCGATAACCTGATGCCGACTTATCAGGTTTTAAAGAAGCTCTTCAAGGACTTCCCGGATCTTTCCACCGATAAGAAAGACTTCATGATCGTCAGCCCGGACGAAGGTGCGTTGAACCGCAACATGTACTATGCTTCCGTGCTCGGTGTGGACATGGGCATGTTCTACAAGCGCCGCGATTATTCCCGCATTGTAGACGGCCGCAACCCGATCGTTGCACATGAGTATCTCGGTACCCCGGTTGAGGGCAAGGACGTGTTCGTTGCCGACGACATCATCTCTTCCGGCGAGTCCGTGCTCGATATCGCAGAGAACGTCAAGGCCCGCAAGGCACGCCGCTTCTTCGCTTACGGCACGTATGCCATCTTCACGAACGGCCTCGCAAAGTTCGATAAAGCGTATGAAGAGGGTCTCATCGACGGCATCTTCGGCAGCAACCTGACGTACCTTAACCCGGAACTGAAGAACCGCCCGTGGTTCCATGAAGTCGACGTTTCAAAGTACATCGCTTACTTCATCTCCGCTTTGAACCACGACGCTTCCATCAGCTCCCTGCTTGACCCGCACGCCAAGATCGACGCACTGCTCCAGAAGCGTGCGCTTGAAAAGGCAAAGATCATCGACGAGCAGCTCTAATTTTTAAATCACAGCTAAAATAAACAGGGTATGCACTGTAAAAAAGTGCGTACCCTGTTTTTGTGTGCGCGTATTTTAAAAGAACCAAAAGAAAAAAGCCGCATAAAATGGCGCGGAGAGGTGATCTTTGGGCTTGCGTTTTTAAAGGGGCTGTGTTAAAATACTGTCATAAAGCAAACGCTGAGACCGAACGAGTACCCCGGGGGCAGTCGATAGAGAGCGGAGGTCATGGGCTGAAAGCCGCCGCAGAAAAGAGCCGGGCGAAGTGCATTCGCGAGCGGATGCGGTGAGCGAAAGTGAGCCGCATACGGGTACGGTACGTTACGCCGTTTGAGTGATAAACCGGAGTGGAACCGCGGATTTATTGTATCATGAATGTTTTGGTACATTTCGCCCCCGAGCGCCTATGTTGTGCGCTCGGGGCTTTTGTTTTTAAGGAGAGGTTTACGTCATGTTTTCTAAGTTAAAGGCAGAGCTGGATGCCGTGATGGCGCGCGACCCTGCCGCCCGCAGCCGTGCGGAGGTTTATTTTCTGTATTCCGGCTTCAAGGCGGTGCGGTCTTACCGCAAGGCAAACTGGTTTTTCCGCCATAATATGAAATTTATCGCGCGCTATATCTCGCAGCGCGCGCGCCGCAAAACGGGTATAGAGATTCACCCGGGCGCGACGATCGGCAAGAATCTGTTCATCGACCACGGTATGGGTGTCGTCATCGGCGAAACCACCGTTATCGGTGACAACTGCACGCTGTATCAGGGTGTGACGCTCGGCGGCACGGGCAAAGACCAGGGCAAGCGTCACCCGACGCTTGGAAATGACGTGCTCGTCGGTGCGGGCGCAAAGGTGCTGGGGCCGTTCCGCGTGGGTGATAACGCCCGTGTGGCGGCGGGTGCCGTGGTGCTGGATGCCGTGCCCGATAATGCAACAGCGGTCGGTGTACCGGCGCGCATCGTGCGCGTGGGCGGCAAGCGTGTGATGGACAACAGCACGCTGGATCAGATCCACGTGGCCGACCCGGTGGCGCAGGAAATGTGCCGCATGCGGCTTGAAATTGAGCGCCTGCACGGCGAGCTGAACAGCTGCCGCAGAGAAAAAAGCAAGCTGACCGCACAGAAAGCGGAGAAGAATAAGGAAGAATAATAAGGAAGAATAAGCAGAAAGGAAGCACCTGTATGCAGCTCTATAACACAAGAACACAGAAAAAAGAAGAATTTATTCCGTACGAAGCCGGCAAAGTCAAAATGTACACCTGCGGCCCAACCGTGTACCACTATGCGCACATCGGCAACCTGCGCTCGTACATCATGGAGGATATGCTGGAAAAAGCCTTGCGCTACCTCGGCTATGACGTGACCCGCGCCATGAACATCACGGACGTCGGCCACCTTTCCAGCGATGCCGACACCGGCGAAGACAAGATGCTCAAGGGCGCGCGCCGCGAGCACAAGACCGTCATGCAGATTGCGCAGTTTTATACCGACGCTTTTTTCAGTGACTGCGAAAAGCTTGGCATCAAGCGCCCGGAGATCGTCGTTCCGGCGACGAGCTGCATCGATACGTTCATCCACATGGTAGAGGTGCTCCTTGAAAAGGGCTATGCGTATATCGCGGGCGGCAACGTCTATTTTGATACCTCCAAGCTCGAAAACTATTATGTTTTCGGCAACATGGAGGAAGAGAGCCTCGCCGTAGGCGTGCGTGACAGCGTGGAAGAGGACGAAAACAAGCGCTCCAAGAGCGACTTCGTACTGTGGTTTACAAAGTCGAAGTTTGACGACCAGGAGCTCAAGTGGGATTCCCCGTGGGGCGTGGGCTACCCGGGCTGGCACATCGAGTGCAGCGGCATCAGCATCAAGTACCTCGGCGAATACCTCGACATTCACTGCGGCGGCATCGATAACGCGTTTCCACACCACACGAACGAGATTGCACAGAGCGAAGCGTATCTCGGCCACCCGTGGTGCAAATACTGGTTCCACGTGCTGCACCTTTTGGACGCGCGCGGTAAGATGAGCAAATCAAAGGGCGATTTTCTCACGGTCTCGCTGCTTGAGGAAAAGGGCTATGCGCCGCTTGTATACCGCATGTTCTGCTTACAGTCCCATTACAGAAAGCCGCTGACGTTCTCGTTTGAGAGCCTTGACAATACCGCCACGGCGTACAAAAAGCTCGTTTCCCGCATTGCAGCGCTGAAAAACGAGGGAGAGCACGACGAAGCTGCCATGGAGCCGCTGCGTGCCTCGTTCCGCGCGGCGCTGGGAAACGATCTCAACACGTCCTTGGCACTCACAGCGCTGTACGACGTACTGAAAGCCCAGCTTTCCGACGCGGACAAGCTTGCGCTCATCAAGGAGTTTGACGAAGTGTTGTCCCTCGGCTTGCTGAAAGCTGCAAAGGCGCTGCGCGAGGAGCAGAATGCGCAGAAGTCCGCTGTGCCGGAGGGCATGACCGCCGAGGAAGCCGCGGAGATTGAAGCGCTCATCGTAAAGCGCACGGAAGCCAGAAAGGCAAAGGACTGGGCAACTGCCGACGCGATTCGCGATGCGCTTGCCGCACGCCATATCGTTGTGAAGGATACCCCGCAGGGCATCACGTGGTCTGTGCAGGGCTAAAATAAGGAAATAAAGCAAAAGGGCACGGAGCTTTAAAACTCCGTGCCCTTGGTTTTTGCGGAACTTACGCGTTTTTGTTTTCTTTTTCGTCGTCGCAGCAGTGGCCTGTTTTGTGCTTGTGAATGTCTTCCGTACCGGCGGCAATGGCTTCTTCGTAGTATTTGCACTTATAATCGATTACTTTAAGCTGATCTTCAAGCTCCTTGATTTGTGCCATAACGGCCTCGCGGCGCTCAAGAAACAGGTTGTAGCGCTGCTCCAGGGTGGAGTCACCCATTTGTGCCCACACCGCGTACTGGCGAATATCTTTAATGGACATGCCCGTGCATTTTAAACATTCGATAATGCGCAGCATGGAAAGATCCTGTTCGGAAAACATTCTGTGGCCGGATTCCTTTCGCTCCAAAAACGGCAGGATGCCTTCTTTATCGTAATAGCGCAGCGTGGTCGCCGGAATGCCTGTGATGTCCGAGGCTTCCTTAATGGTGTACGTCATCTGCAAGCGCTCCTTTCTAAGTTAGATATAACTCTATATATAAGCATACGTTTTTTTGCGCGGTTTGTCAATGTGTTCGTGGAAAACTCCTGCGCCAAAATTTCGGAAAAACAAAAAGAACGCCCGGCAAGCTGCGTAAACAGCCGCAAGGCGTTCGGATATAGGTTTAAGCTTAAAACTCAAGTGTAACGGTATCGGATTTCGTGATCTCGTTCCACGTTGTGAGGTCGCAGAGCACTCTGCTTCGGAGGAAGCCGTGCTGCTCACACTGCTTTCGGAATCGTTGCTTCTGGCGCCGCCGTTACTTTCGCACGCCGCAAGAGAGAGAACGAGCCGTGCAGAAAGCAGGAAAGACATGAATTTCTTCATTTAAATTACTCCTTATGCTTTTTGAGAAACACCGCGAAACATGCGGGAATTTCTCGGAAAACGGTGAAATTTATACCTACAACATTATATATGTAATGTCAATAGTTTGGAGCGCATTTTTTTGAAAAAATCGACGGAAAAAGCCATGCAGAAGAATTTTACACAGGGCTTGCGTATAAGGCAAAAACAAGATAAAATAATAATTAGTATACACAGAAAAGACAGGGGGTGCGGCATGAAAGAAAAAATTCAGCTGTTAGCGGCGGCGCTGGCGCTTATTTTGCTGCTTTGCGGCTGTGCGGCGCGGGGCACGGCATCAAACGACGCCAAGCCGGCGGCGGGCGATGTCACGGACAGCAACGCCGCGCCCTACGAGGTCCCCGCTTTTCGGGATTCCGTCTTCAACGAAGATGAAGCGACCGCGTTCGGCAGCGGAGAGATTGACCTTTCCCAGCTTGAAGGCGGCATCATCGGCGTAAAAGCGCAGAGTGATACGCGATTAAAAATGCAGATTGTCTGCGGCGAGGATAAATATAACTATGACTTGCCGAACGATGGCACTGCGACATTTTTCCCGCTCAATATGGGAAACGGCACATACACGTTCCGCCTGATGGAGCAGGTGGGCGACAGCAAATACGCGTGTATCGGGAGCGAAGACCGCGACGTGACGCTAAAAGATGAATTTCAGCCGTACCTGCGCCCGAACCAGATGGTGAATTACAACAAAAGCTCCGATTGCATCAAAAAGGTGAAAGAGCTGGCCGCAAGCTGCACCACCGATGCGGACATTGCTGCCGCCGTGTATGACTACATGGTGAAGAATATCCAATACGATACGGAAAAAGCGGCGACCGTGCAGAACGGCTACCTGCCTTCCCCGGATGAGACCTTAAAGACCGGCAAAGGCATATGCTTTGATTATGCAAGCCTTGCCGCCGCCATGCTGCGCAGCGAGGGCATTCCGTGCAAGCTCATCACGGGCTATGTGGGTGAGGAGACCTACCACGCGTGGAACAGCTTTTATGTGGAAAGCGAGGGATGGATCACCGTGGAGATCCGCGCAAAAGCGGATGAGTGGCAGCGGGTGGACATCACCTTTGCCGCAGGCGGCATGCCCGCCGGGGAGATTCAAAACGATTCGGAATACACAACGCGGTTCACTTATTAAAGGAAAAGCGAAAGGACGAGGAACATGGCAGAAAAATTTTTGACTCAGGAACAGCTCAGCGTATTTTGCAGCAGCCTTGCAATGCTGCTGCGCTCCGGCGCGTCGCTTTCGGAGGTTTCTTCCCTGTTTGAGGAAGACGGCATGGACACCGCCTTGCGGCAGGCTTCTACCGAGATCAGCCTTTCGGTTGCGGCGGGCGAGACGTTTTCGGCAGCGGCGGAAAAGACCGGCGTTTTCCCGGAATACGCCTTGAGCGTTTTTAGCACGGCAGAGCTTTCCGGCCGATTGGACGAAGCGCTTGACCGCCTTGCAGACCACTATGACCGCCAAAGCGCACTATACGACCGTTTGCGCAGTACCCTTACATACCCGGCCGTTTTGATGCTGATGATGTGCGGTGTGCTGGCGGTGCTCGTTTTTGCCGTGCTGCCCATGTTTGAGCGCGTGTACGACAATTTAACGGGCAGCCTGCTTTCATCTTCCTATGCCTATGTGCTCGCGGCGACGCTCATCGGGCGCATCAGCTTGGTGTTTGCGGGGCTTTTGGGCATTGTTTTGCTCGTTTTGGCGTTTGGTATACGCTCCGATAAAGGTCGGGAAAAGCTCAGAAATGCAATGGAAACGAGCCGCTTCACGCGCAGAGCCGCGTGGCTTTTGGCGGTCTCCGAGGTGATGGACACGCTCTCCGCCTTGCTTGCGAGCGGTACGGATGAAGACAGTGCGCTTGCGCTGTGCATCGAGCAGACGCGCCACAAAAAGCTGCACGAAGCGCTTGAAAAATGCCGTGAAGAAACACAGATGGGCGTCGGCATTGCGACGGCGTTTGCGCACCAAAAGATATTGCCCGCCATGTACGGCAAAATGCTGCTTGGCGGTGCGCAGAGCGGCGAGCTCGTGCAGGTGACGGAAAACCTCGCGCCGCACGGCGCAGGAGGCAGAAAACGGGCTGTGCAGCGTCATCGACCGCACGGAGCCGATTTTGATCGGATTTCTCACCGCGTCTGTCGGTTTGACGCTTTTAAGCGTCATGCTGCCCTTGCTTGGCATTTTGAGCGCAATCTGAGGGAAAAGCTATGGGTATTTTGAATCGAAAAGTAAGCTTCCGGCTTTTCGCGGTCGGGCTTATTCTGGTGCTTGCGGTAATTTTTACCGCGGTGTGCGTGCCGGTTTTTCAGGAGGATATCCGAGAAACAGGCCGTGCCGCCGTGCGTGAAGCCGTTTTGCGCAGCGCCGTGGAGTGCTACACCTTAGAGGGCGCATACCCGGAAAGCCTTGAATATTTGGAAAAGCACTACGGGCTTACGGTCAATAAGAAAGAATACATCGTGACATACGAGGTTTTCGCCGATAACCAGCTGCCGACCGTTCAGGTGCTGGTGCGCGGCGAGGAATAAGGAGGGCGCATGACGGAACCGAAAAAGAGAAACAGCACTTCTCTGATGCTGCTTCTGCTGTATGCATTGCTCATCGCATCGCTTTTGGTGTTGACGCTTGCGGGCGCGCGGCTGTATTCCGATACGATGGACGCCCGCGACGCACACGCAAAGCAGCGCAGCGCGCTTTCGTATATTCAAAGCCAAACGGCAGCGTGCGGCGGCAAAGGGAACATCCGCCTGATCGACGGCCCGGAGGGCCCGGCGGTGTGCCTGCGCGAGCCGGAAAGCGACTTCGAAACGCGCATCTATTTATATGAAAACGCGCTGCGCACAGAGTTTTCACGGGTCACGGCGGAGATCGACCCCAATAACGCCGAAAAGCTGTGCGACCTTAAAACGTTTAAAGCAGAGCTTTCGGAAAACGGGCTTTTAACGATCACTGCGGACGGCATGACCGCCGGCGCGTATTGTGACGGAGGTGGCGCGGCATGATAGATTACGAGGAAAAGCGCAGTGAAACGCGCCACCGCATGGGCTTTATGACCCCGCTGCTTGTGTTTGTTCTGGCATTTGTCTGTCTCTTATACACATCTGACGCTGCCGACGATAAGGC
>ENA-OZLH01000166-OZLH01000166.1-human-gut-metagenome-genome-assembly--contig:-NODE-166-length-36522-cov-10.139935_pt1 | contig 36522 bp, 36 predicted proteins | sample MGYA00244832_ERZ653776 | MGnify/ENA primary metagenome ERZ653776 (study PRJEB26926, sample SAMN06165218) | human gut metagenome | biome: ENVO:00009003; feature: ENVO:2100002; material: ENVO:00002003...
AGATTATATTACTTTTTATTTTATATTCGTGCTAAATTATTTTCAACAGCAAAGAAGTTTTATTTTATAAATGCAATTCAAATTAGGAGGTCTTATTATGCGAATCGTAGAAGGATATCAAAAAGGAATCAATCTGGGTGGTTGGTTATCACAGGGTTCTCTGAATAAAGCACATCTGGATACATTTATTCAGGAATCCGATATTGAGAAAATTGCATCCTGGGGTGCAGACCATGTTCGTCTGCCTTTGGATTATGAAAACATTGAATACGAAGATGGGCGCACCAAGGAAGAAGGTTTTCAATACATTGATAACTGTATTGCCTGGTGCCGCAAGCATCATCTGAATCTGGTATTGGATCTTCATAAAACCTATGGTTATATCTTCGATGACCCGGACTATTCAAGTGAATTTTTCCATAGTGAAGCATTGCAGCAGCGGTTTCTGTCTATCTGGGAGAAAATCATCACCCGTTATGCCAAAGATTCCGATATGATGATGTTTGAATTATTAAATGAAGTTGTACCTGCCGATGTGGTCGATGAATGGAATGACCTTTCCCAGCGCGGCATCCGGCTGATCCGGAAATATGCTCCGACTGCAAAGATTTTATACGGTGGTGTATGCTATAATGCGGTTACCTCCATTAAGAAGCTATTACCTCCGGCAGATGAAAATATCGTTTACAACTTCCATTGCTATGAACCTCTTCTGTTTACTCACCAGACCGCACAGTGGGTGGAAGGAATGCCTGCAGACTTTCATATCAATTATCCCGGAAACTTTGATGAATACATGCAAATCAGTAAAACAATCAAAGGAACTATGAACGGAGCTTTGGCAGAAGAAGGGCTGAACCTGACTTCTCTTGGTCCGGATTTCTTTGAAAAAATGTTCTTAGACGGCATTCAGGCTGCCGAGCATTTTGATGTTCCTCTCTATTGTGGTGAATATGGAGTCATTGATCAGGCACCACCGGAAGATACCATCCGCTGGTTCCATGATATTAATTCTGTCTTCAAAAAATACGGCATTGGTCGCGCCGTATGGACCTACAAAGAAATGAACTTTGGCATCGTCGGACCGCACTATGACTCTGTACGCGAAGCATTAGTAGATAGCATCTTCGGTTAATCCGATCTACTGTTCATTACAGCTTCTTTAATGCCTCATCCATTGTATGCCAGCCGAGGACTGCACATTTTACTCTCGCAGGCATATGTGATATATCTTTCAGGGCGGACGCCTCTTCCAGCTCATCAAGCTCCTCATCGGTCGTCTCGCCCTTGATCATCTTAAGAAACAGCTCGCTCAGATGTCTGGCCTCTTCCTCGGTCTTGCCGACGATCATTCCAAGCATAATATCCGCAGATGCCTGAGAAATCGCACACCCGTCTCCGATAAATGCTCCGTCCTTGATCACACCGTCTTCTACCTTTAACTTTAACCAGATATCGTCTCCACAGTTCGGGTTCACACCCTCCAACACCACATTGGCATCCGGAAGATCATGCTTGAAATCCGGACGGATATTATGTTCTGTCAGGATCTCATTATAAAAACTTCTATTCTCCATATCCCATCTTCCTCCTTACTTCCGATACACTCTTTACAAATGCATCCACCTCTTCCGGTGTATTATAAAACATAAAGCTTGCTCTGGTCGTATTATAGACCTTCAGATAGGTAAGGAGCGGCTGTGCGCAATGATGTCCGGCACGCACATCGATTCCGTCCGCTGCCAGAATTTCACTTACATCATGCGGATGCACCTGTTCGATCGTAAATGCTACGATTCCGGTGTGATTCTCCGGCTTCTCCGAACCGATCACATGCACATGCGGGATCTTAGCCAAGCCTTCCATTGCCCGTCTGGTCAACTGAAGCTCGCGCGCTTCAATCGTCTCAAATCCAACCTCTTCAATATAATGGATTGCAGCTGCCAGTCCGGCTGCACCGGCTGCATTTACCGTTCCTGCTTCGAATTTATGCGGCAGTTCTGCAAATACCGCACCTTCTCGGGATACCGATGAGATCATTTCACCACCGGTCATAAATGGCGGCATCTCTTCCAACAGTGCTTCCTTCCCATACAACACACCGATTCCCATCGGAGCCATCAGCTTATGTCCGGAAAATGCCAGAAAATCAGCCTGCAACTCATGGACATCAATCGGCATATGCGGAGCACTCTGTGCTGCATCTACCACTACCACTGCACCAAATGCATGTGCCCGGTCTGCCATCTTCCGAACCGGATTCACACAACCAAGCACATTGGATACATGTCCAACTGCCAGAAGCCTCGTATGCTCATTGATTCCGATCTCCAAGGTCTCGTCTGTCAGGGTTCCGTCCGGCTCACACTCCAGATACCGAAGTGTCGCTCCCGTCACTTGTGCCGCCATCTGCCATGGCAACAGGTTACTGTGGTGTTCCATGATCGTAACCGCGATCTCATCTCCCGGCTTCAGATGGTGACAGGCATAGCTATAAGCCACCAGATTCAGTCCCTCTGTCGTATTTCTGGTAAAGATGATCTCTTTCTCAGAATCCGCATGGATAAAATCCCGGACCGTCACTCTCGCATTCTCATAAACCTCCGTGGCACGCAGACTCAATGGATAAAAGCCACGTAACGGATTCGCATTGCTCTCTTCATAAAACTGCTTCTCTGCCTCTATGACAACCGCCGGCTTCTGGGCAGTTGCCGCATTATCGATATAGATTGTCCGGTTCGTCTGAAGAAGCGGAAAATCCTTTCTGTAATCAAGCTCTGTCATACGCCATTACCTCCGCCAGCTGCTTTTCTACCAGTGTCTCTGTCTCTTCATCCCGGATCTGACGATACAGCACCTCCATCTTGCCCTTTGCCATAATATCCTCAGCAGTCTCCGCCCCGATACCTCTGGCAGCAAAATAGAATAATGTATCCTCGTCCAGTTCACCGATCGTTGCTCCATGAGAGCCTTCCACATCCTCCTCTGCACAAAGGATCAGCGGAATCGTCTTATTCACCACATCATCTCCAAGCAACAGGACATTCTCCGTCTCTGCCCCCTTGGATTCGGAAGAACCGTTCTTGAAATCAATGGAACCGCGGAATATCTTCTGTGCAGAATCCTTTAAGGTACCATCGACCTGGATCAGACTATTGGTCTTCTTTCCAAAATGATTGACGATCAGATTTATATCCAGTATCTGCTTCTTCTGTCCCAGATAGCCGATTGCAATCTGTACATCCGATGCAGCTCCGTTCAGATCTGTCCGGATTCCGTTGTACAGATTTCCTCTGCCGATCACCATCTGCAGCAGTTCAAACTTCGCACCCTCTTCACAGGTGCATCCGATATCATTTAGCAGTTCTGTCTGCTCGCCCTGCATAAAAATCTGCACCAGACGGATCTTACTTCCGGCCTTCGCCCGGATCTGTGTCCGGAATGCCAGACGGTCAGCGGGAAGATTGCCCTCCGGGAAGGTCTGGATCAGTGTCAGCTCAGACTCCTTCTCCGCTTTTACAAACAGCATGCCTGCAGAGCCTTCTGCCTCCCGGCTACCGATCGTCATACGAACAGTCTCACCCTTGTTTGTCTCATCTGCCTGAATCCCATAACCGCTCACATCCGGGTCGGTAAACAGTACATCTGCTTCCTTCCCTGCTCCTGTCTCCACCGCCTGTTTCTCTTCTTCTGACACCTCGATCGGCTTTCCGCCTTCAGTCAGCACCTGACATGGTGCCGGTGTCGGTTTCCACTGAATCGTTGTATCATTTAAATGTAACCAATGCCATGTCTTGGATGGCAATGCATTAATCTTCATCTCGTAATTTTCTTCCATTTCCGGCACCTCCTTAACCAATGCTGCCCTTCATTTCCAGTCGGATCAGATTATTCATTTCCAATGCATACTCCAGTGGCAGCTCCTTGGATACGTTATCTGCAAATCCGCTGACAATGCAGGCTCTGGCATCCTCTTCACTCATTCCGCGGCTCATCAGATAGAATACCGCATCATCACTGATGCTTCCGATCTGTGCTTCATGTCCGACATTGGCCTTTCTGGTACGGATATCCATGGCCGGAATCGTATCGGACCGCGAAATAGAATCCAGCATCAAAGACTGGCAGGATACGGCGGACTTGGAATGCTCCGCCTCCTTGGTCACGACTACAGAGGAACGGAACGTACTGATACCACCATCCTTGGAGATAGACCGTGTATTCATATAGGAGCTGGTGTCCGGTGCCGCATGAACGACCTTTGCACCGGTATCCAGATTCTGTCCCTTGCCGGCAAAGGTAACACCGGTAAATTCCATTCTGGCACCCTTGCCCTTTAAGATGCTCATCGGATACAGGTAGGATACATGGGAACCAAAGGAACCGGATACCCATTCAATGGTTCCGCCTTCCGCTACCGTTGCACGCTTTGTATTTAAGTTATACATGTTCTTGGACCAATTCTCAATTGTGGAATAACGAAGCTTTGCATTCTTGCCGACAAAAAGCTCTACACAGCCTGCATGCAGATTCGCCACATTATATTTCGGTGCGGAACAGCCCTCTATGAAATGCAGATCTGCGCCCTCATCTACAATGATCAGGGTATGCTCGAACTGCCCGGCTCCCGGTGCATTTAACCGGAAATAAGACTGCAACGGAATCTCTACCGAAACCCCCGGTGGTACATAAACGAACGAACCGCCGGACCATACCGCCCCATGCAGTGCTGCGAATTTATGATCATTCGGACGGACCAGCTTCATAAAATGTGTCCGTACCATATCTGCATATTCACCGTTTAATGCGCTTTCCATATCGGTATAGACAACACCCTTTTCGGCAACCTCTTCCCTGACATTGTGATAAACCAGCTCGGAATCATACTGGGCACCGACACCGGCCAGAGACTTCCGCTCTGCCTGTGGGATTCCCAGACGCTCAAATGTATTCTTAATATCCTCCGGCACCTCGGACCACTTCGCCTTCATCTTTGTATTCGGTCTGACATAGGTTACGATATTATCCATGTTCAGTCCCTCAATAGATGGTCCCCAGTCCGGGATCGGCATATTGTTATAGATCTGCAAGGACTCCAGACGGAAGGTCTGCATCCATGCCGGATCATGTTTTTCTTTCGATAACTGTTCTACGATTTCCGGAGTCAGACCCGCCTTCAGCTTATAGGCATCCTTTTCCTCGTCTTTGAAATCATATATATTACGGTCGATATCTTCTACGTAAGTCTTCTCTTTCATATCCTTCGGATGCTCCTTTCCCATTACCGGTTCTGTGACTCGTATCTGCCAAAGCCTTCTGCATTGATCTCGTCCACCAGGGATGCATCTCCGGTCTTAATGATCTTACCCTCTACCATAACATGTGTATAATCTACAGACAGGGATTCCAGAATCTTTGTACTATGTGTAATGATCAGCAGACTTCCGTTGCAGTTCTTCTGATATTCCTCAATGCCTGCAGATACGGTCCGCACAGCATCTACGTCCAGACCGGAATCTGTCTCATCCAGAATGGCCAGTGCCGGCTTCAGCATCAGAAGCTGAAGGATCTCTGCCTTCTTCTTCTCACCGCCGGAAAAACCTACATTCAAATCACGCTCTGCATATGACGGATCCATCTGCAGCAATGCCATCGTCTTCTCCAGCTCCTTCTTATAATCCCACAGCTTGATCCGCTTTCCGGTCTTCTGCTCCAGTGCATTCCGGATAAAGGAGCTCAAGGTCACACCCGGAACCTCCAGCGGATTCTGGAAAGACAGGAATAAACCATCCTTAGACCGCTCATTTACCGGCTCCTCCGTAATATTCTTTCCCTGAAACCGGATCTCACCACCGGTTACCGTATACTTCGGATTTCCCATCAGAGCATAACCGAGCGTTGACTTTCCGGTGCCGTTCGGTCCCATCAATACATGAGTCTCACCACTGCCAATGGATAAATCCACGCCGTGAAGAATCTTCTTATCTTCAACCTCTACATATAAATCCTTTACTTCCAATAACTGCTTATCCGTCATCTTTCTTCCTCCTGATCGTTCCATCTGTTTACGGTTCTATTCCTAAGGCATCTATGCCACTTACTTCTGATCCTGTGTCGCACCCGTCTGTCCGACAGCTCCCTTCGCCACATCCTCCAGTGTCATATTATCAAAGTAATTATTGATCAGATCTGCCAGTCCCTGCCAGATTGGGAGCGTGTAACAGAGCTCCGATCGATCACATGGCGTGGAATCATCTTTTAAACATGCGACCGGTGCCAGAGTGCCTTCTGTCAGCTTCAGAATCTCTCCCACACTGTAATCTCCCGGTTCTCTGGTCAGACGATAGCCTCCTCCATGTCCGCTGGCTGCCTCGATCAGATGATTCTTCGACAACAACCGGGTAATACTTTCCAGATATTTCTGGGACAATTCTTCCTGTTGCGATATTTCTTTTAACGGAATATAGCTGCCATCATGATGTACCGCCAGATAGACCATGACCCGCAGTGCATATCTCCCCTTTGATGAAATCACCATGCCTGCTGTTCCTTCTTTCTTCATACTCTTTAACTTCTCACCACAGAATAACCCTATTCACCTACTATGTCAATAGGTAATCGAATAAATCATCCAAAAGCCCAGAAGAATCACAAGAAAAATCACATTTGCAATCGTAAACAGAATGAAATATTTTCCCCGAAGCTTACGATTCTCTTTCGCAATGTATTTGAAACTGATCAGACTTGCCATCGATGCGATCAGAGTTCCCAGACCACCTAGATTCGTTCCTACGATCAATGCCTGAATATTATCGGTAAATCCGGAAAGCAGGATTGCTGCCGGTACATTACTCATGACCTGACTGGCAATTACTGCCGTTATCACCTCGCGGCCGTTAATAAACTCCTGAAGAAACCGGCTGAACGCAGGTATTCTTCCTACATTTCCTATAAAAATAAATAATGCCGTAAATGTTCCAAGCAATGAGTAATCTATCTGTCTCCATATCGTTCTATCCCGGATACTAATGTATACGATCACCAGCAGCAACGGAATCGGAAACGGCAGGATATGTGCCACCGATAACAGACTGACCAGAAATAATGCCAAATAGCATCCAAGCTTTTTCTTATCTATGGGATATCTTCTATCCGTATCTGCTTCTCTCATTAAGATACTCTGATCTTCCCCCGACCTAAGTTCCTGATTTTTCTCTGTTATCAAAGTCTTACCTTCGGTCACATCTCCCTTTTCAAATTTCTCTCTTCCTACACAAATCGCAATCCATACGCCCAGTAATAATAATGAAATTCCCGTATACGGAAGCATTAATCGAAGAAACCCCGGAATACCGATTCCGGCTTTTCCATACAGATACAGATTCTGTGGATTACCGATCGGTGTCAGCATACTTCCGAGATTAGCCGCAATTGTCTGCATAACAACCACCCTTAGCATCCAGGTTCTTTGAACCTTCTCTCCCAGCTGCTTCATGATGATGATCGTAAATGGCACAAACGTGATCAATGCCACATCATTGGTAATCAGCATTGATAAAAAGAAACACAACAATACCAGAGTCAATACGATTCCGCCGCTTCCTCTTACCTGTGCAAGCAGTCCCTGTGCCAACCGATCAAATACATGAATCTGTTTCATGCCTGCAACAACTGCCATCAGGCAGAATAATATTCCAAGTGTTCTGAAATCGATATAGAAAATATAATTTAAATCCGGTGGTATGATCACCATTGAAATAGCCGCTAATATTACCGCGATCATTAACACGGTTTCTTTTTTCCAAAATGTTATCATTGCCTTTATAACTTGTTTCATCTTCAGTACTTCCTTTCTATTGAAATTATAGCATTATCTCTTTCTATCTTCTACTTCTTTTCCTATATGCAATCATTAATCCTCCACGTTCCGCATAATAGCTGCAGATTCCGTGCATTTGTGTGATACGGACCTCTGCCTCCGGCCATCGTTCCTTCACACGATGTGCCAGCCGTTCTGCCGCCTTTCGGTGAAAGCAATGACTGATCATAACTGACTTTCCGTCGAATCCCCGTTCTTCCATGTCCTCTATCAGCCGATCACAGACCCGGTGCTCTCCCCGTATCTTATGCAGGATCTCAATCTTACCCTCTCGGTTTCCCGTTCCGATCAGGCAGAGCTTCAACCGGTTCACTGCATAACCGATCAGACGATGCATTCTTCCTGCCTTTATCAGGTTCTCAAAATGAAACAACGCAAATAACACCTGTACCTGTTCCCGTTCTATCTCTGCTTTCCGTATGAGTTCTTCTCCGCTCTTTCCCTCCAGGATATTCTGTATCAGTTGCTGTACCTGCAGACCGATCCCGACACCTGCCGACCGGGAATCCAGTATATACACCTGCCGTTCCGGATGCTCTTCCAGAAACAGCTCGCGCGCAATTGCTGCACTCCGGCAGCTGCCGGAAAGTGCTCCTGACATCGTAATAACTATAACCTGTTCCGCTCCCTCATACGCTGCCAGCCATGCCGCCGGAGATGGGCAGCTGGTTCTTCCGGGTTCTTCTCCCTCTTCCATGCGCCAGAGCATTTCTGCGACCTTCAGACTTTTCGTATCTACATATTCCTCGCCTTCGATCATAATCGTAAATGGCACCCGTTCAAATCCGATCTCGCTCTGTCCCGATTTCTGTCCGGCTTTTATTCCCGGCATATCACAACCGGAATCCGTCACAATTTTCCATTGCATACTTTCTTCCTCCTAGCTTTGAAATTACATACCTGCATGACTGCTTATAACACAAAAAGCAGCCTGCACTCACAGTCTGCTCTTAGTGTTTCTCTTTTCTGTTATTTTATTCCCTGTCTACTTCTATCCTTCCGCCTATTTCTCGCAGAAGAATTCAATCTCTTCTCCTAACGGTCCTCTGCAAAATGCAATTCTCGCCGGGAATTCCGGTTCGGACGCAATCATGATGTTTTTCGGTTCGATCAGCACTTCATAGCCGGCCTTTCGCACTGCCTCTATACAGGCATCCGGATCATCTACCGTAAATGCAAAATGCCGGATGACACCCTTTTCTAACGGCTCATCCCCATCCGGAAATACCTCCAGCAGTCCGTTTCCGGTGTCCAGCATAATGCCGCTCGCCCAGCTCCGACGCACCGGCAGTCCCAGAATATCCCGATAGAAATGGATCACCTTTGCATATTCTTCCGCACTGCAGCATTTCATGGAAACATGATGGATTCCGTGAATCAGCTTATCATCATCTGCCGCATGCAGTCCCTTTCTCTTTCTGGCTGCCTCGATCAGCTGCTCCGATTCATCAAAAGCCTCCGGAAGAAACTTCTCCATCCACTCCTTGCCTTTCTTCTCCTGCTCCTTGATCCTGCCCCACTGTTCCTTCAGGGCAGCCTCATCCTTCGCATCGGATTCTCCGAACACATGCGGATGTCTGCGTACCATTTTCTCCGCCACTCCATGAATGACGTCTGCCAGATCAAACAGGCCTTCCTCCTCTGCTATCTCTGCATGCATCACAACCTGCAGAAGCAAATCTCCCAGTTCTTCCTTCAGATTATCACCGTTTCCGGTCCGGTCTAATATATTAATGCCGCCGATCACCTCTGCAGCCTCTTCCACACACTCCGGCTTCAGCGACCGGTGTGTCTGTTCCCGGTCCCACGGACATCCATCCTCCGCCCGCAGTCTTGTTACCACCTGTTTTAAATAAAGGATCTCCGCTTGAATATCGAACTTTTTATTTTCTTCCATATATCATTCTCCCCGGTAATTGTTAAAAATAACAGGAATCCATGCGAACTCCTGTTATTTATCATATCTGTTATTCTGTAAAATTGCAAGCAGACACCGGGGATTTCCAACAAATCACCTTATGGGATAAAATGTGTCCAGACACGCTCCTCCGTTTCCGGCAATCCGAACTGTTCTTTTCCCAGTGCGATACTCTTCATCAGAAACGTCATGTTCCGTGCAAGTACCCGCATGGTCTGCTTTCCTTCCTCATCCATCTGTGCCTTTCCCGGCTCTCTGCCATGGATACTGTTCCAATACTGGCTGGATGCGATCGGCATATTGGCGATCGTAAAGTATTTATTCAACTCATCAAAGGTCGCAGAACAGCCGCCGCGTCTTGCACAGACCACGCTGGCTCCTACCTTCATAGTCTTGTTAAAATGGGTACTGTAAAACAGCCGGTCCAGACATGCGATCAGTGTCGCATTCGCCGATGCATAGTAAACCGGACTGGCAATTACCAGACCGTCTGCTGCCTCAAACTTCGGTGCCAGCTCATTGACCACATCATCAAATACGCATTTTCCGGCCTCTGCACAGTGTCCGCAGGCAATACAACCGCGTACATCCTTCATTCCGATTTGTACAGTTTCCGTCTCTACACCATTCTCAGCGAACACCTGCTCCATCTCCCGGATAGCGATCGTTGTGTTACCGTTGACTCTCGGACTTCCGTTAATAATCAATACTTTCATGTTATGACTCCTTTTCCTGACTCCTGTCTATCTTGCTATTTATCTTTCCGAAGCTGTTTCATCATATTCAGAAATTCCTTTTCATTGACCAGTGCGATTCCCTGCGTCTCATCTCCGAGAACGATCAGCCGGTCCCCGGTCTCAATGTGAAATATCTTTCTTGCCTTTGCCGGTATTACAATCTGCCCCTTCTCACCCACCTTAACGGTTCCGAACAGATGCTTTCCCCGCGGTGGAATACCAACATCATCAATCACCTTCTCATAATTCACCAGATCATCCAGAGATACATTAAAAATATCTGCCAGCTGCTTACACTTGTCAATATCCGGCAGGGACTCTCCGGTCTCATATTTGGAGATGGTCTGTCTGCTGACCTGTAGCCTTTCTGCCAGCTCCTCTTGCGACATCTTATGTAATTTTCTTAATTCAATCAGATTATCACTGAACATACCGCTCTCCTTCTGTACCTTAGAACAGGGCTGTACTGAAATACCGTTCCGCACGATCCGGCAGAATCGTGGCAATGACCTTATCTTTTCCGTACTTCTCTGCCATCTGCATAGCTGTCCAGATATTTGCTCCGGATGAAATACCAACCAGCAATCCCTGAACTCTCGCCAGTGACTGTGCCGTACGAATCGCATCCTCATCGGATACCTCCACAATATCCGTTATAATACTGGTATCCAGCACATCCGGAATAAATCCGTCTCCGATTCCCTGAATCTGATGTATCCCCGGCTTATCTCCATGCAATGCAGACACATGCTCCGGCTCTACGGCAACAATCCGCGTCTCAGGATTCTGCTCCAGCAGATACTGTGCAATTCCCTGCAGGGTTCCGCCACTTCCGATCCCGGATATATAAATATCGATCTTCTTTCCCAGCTGTTCACACAGCTCCACTGCCGTCTGCCGATAATGAATGTCCGGATTCGCCGGATTGATAAACTGCTGCGGCATAAAATACTGATTCGGATGCTGCTGTACCAGCTCATTTGCCTTATCCACCGCACCACCGATACTTAACTCCGGATCTGTCAGTACAAGCTCTGCGCCGAGTGCCCGGATGATCTTTTTCCGTTCATCACTCATATTCTCCGGCATGACGATGATCACCGGATACCCCTTCCGGATTCCACACAATGCCAGACCGATTCCCGTATTGCCGCTTGTCGGTTCTATAACGGTCATACCCGGCTTTAACTTTCCCTGCTGCTCTGCTACCTCCAGCATGTTTTTCGCAATCCGGTCTTTAATGCTGCCACCCGGATTCAGAAATTCAGCCTTGGCAAATATATGATAACCGGTCGACTCCTGCAGGCTCATTAACGGCGTGTCACCGATCAGGTCTAAAACGTTACTGTAATACATGCTCTTCCTCTTTTCTTAACATTCTCTGATTTATTATATTATACTTATGTCTGAACTGCAATTCATTGCGAAAATTCGTTGCCCGCATATCAAAAAGAGGCCGGAGCCTTCTGCCCCAGCCTCTTCTTATCCATTTATATGATTTATCGTTTCCTGTCTCTGCCAAGCGGAACCAACCCGTATGATCCCACAATCTGAATATCCTACTTTGTAATAAAGGTATGATAAATCGCTCTGATCGCAGTCTCAAAATCACTGTTCTTAACTCCGATAATGATATTCAGCTCTGAAGAACCCTGATCGATCATCTTGATATTAATGCCTTCTTTTGCAAGAGCACTGAATAACTTACCTGCAGTGCCACTAGCTGACTTCATACCTCGGCCAACCACTGCTATCAATGCCAGACCCGACTCAATCTCAACGGAATCCGGCTCTGCCAGACGGTGAATCGCAGAAACAACACTCTGCTCCTTATCAATAAACTCATCCGCATGTACAACAATTGTCATGGTATCAATACCGGACGGCATATGCTCGAATGAGATTTCATTCTCTTCAAATGCCTGCAATACCTTTCGGCCAAAGCCAATCTCTGAATTCATCATTGCCTTTGAGATAAAGATGGTACAGAAATCCTTCTTACCTGCAATACCGGTAACTACATAATCCTGCTTCTGACAGGTACTCTCTACGATCCAGGTACCTGCATCCTCCGGTGCATTCGTGTTGCGGATATTAATCGGAATACCACAATGGCGAACCGGGAAGATTGCGTCCTCATGAAGCACAGACGCTCCCATATAAGAAAGCTCACGCAGCTCTCTGTAAGTAATATATTTAATCGGCTTTGGATCCGGAACGATCCGCGGATCTGCTACTAAGAAGCCGGATACATCCGTCCAGTTCTCATATACATCCGCACGGCTTGCCTGTGCTACGATTGAACCGGTCACATCGGAACCGCCACGGGAGAAGGTCTTAACCTTTCCATCCTTACCGGTACCGTAAAAGCCCGGAATAACAGCACGTTCACACTGCTTTAATCTGGAAGATAATACTTTCTCAGTCTTATAACTGTTCAGATTTCCTTCTTCATTAAAGAAGATCACCTCTGCAGCATCGATAAACTCTACACCCAGATATACAGCCATAATCTTACCATTCAGAAATTCTCCTCTGGATGCCGCATAGTCTTTCTGTGGATCTTCCTTCAGCGCCTTTGCAATTTCTTCAAACTCTGTATTAAGAGAGAAATCCTTCAGCCCAAGACCCTGAATGATCTCATCATATCTTGCCTTAATTGCCTTCATCTCTTCTGCGATATCTTTTCCTTCACTTGCTGTCTCATATACATGAAGAAGCATATCGGTAACCTTTGTATCTTCCGAAAACCGTTTGCCGGGTGCAGAAGGTACTACATATACACGTGATTCATCCGCACGGATAATATCTCCTACCTTTTTGAACTGTTCTGCACTTGCCAGTGAACTACCACCAAATTTGACTACTTTTTTCATTGAGATTTTACCTTTTCTTTCCTGAATTCATTCGTGCGACTCTCCCCGCACCTGCTCCATATTCATAAGATCCCGTTCCAAAACGAGCCTAACACTTGTATTTTAGACATCTTTGCCCATTCTGGCAATAGAAAATCATAATTTTTTCGAATATATTGAACAATCTACTCCTCTGATCTCCCATATTGTCCGGCCAAGCGCTTGATTTCCTTCCGCATTTCATCCACTACCGACTCAGGTCCTATAATCTCCGCCCCGTCTCCAAGGCCAATCACCCATGCCATAAACTGTCTGCTCACCGCCACATCAACGGTCGCAACAAACTGTTTCTCGTTCAATCGTGTCATGGATACATCTTTCCCAAACCGGTCGATCATAACCCCGGCAAGTGAGTTATCACATTTTATTCGTACCCATTCTTCAACACCGCCATACATGCCAAACGTTTTTCTGGCATATGCAGCCATGTTAAAGGATTTAAACATCTGCTTTCCTTCCCGCTGTTCTCCACTGGATTCTATGTTAAGCATCTTATCTACTCTGAAATGCTTAATGATCCCCTGGATGCTGTCATATGCGATCAGATAATAATTCTCATCATCCCAGGATAATGCCCATGGACTCACTTCATAGACAGCTCCGTTGTGCCGGAGTTCCATCTCTTTGTCTACATTCCATTGGAAATATCGGAATCGGATCCGTGAATTCTCTGCAATGGCGGTGTGAATCCTGTCCACATTATAATAAATGCTTTCATTCATGGTCTTTACTCTGCCATTGACAAACACCTGTCTGTGAAGCTGTGATGCCTCATACTGACTGGCCAGTCCCTCAATCTTCTTGATCAATTCATTGGATTTCCCCTCGGTAATAAACTTTGCCGACTGTACGGAATCCACAAGTAATTTCAGCTCTGCCAGCTCAAACTGCCGGTTGCCGACATGATAATAATACTTTCTGTCTTCCTGCGTACCTATAATATCCATCCCATACACCCGAAGCGTCTCCAGATCATCATAAAGACTTTTCCGCTCTGCACCGATACCATATGCCTGCAATGCATCTATGATTTCCGACATTGTAATACTATGTGTCTCATCGGTTTTCTCTAACAGTATTTTCATAAGGTAGACCAGCTTCAATTTCTGATTGGATGACTTTGCCATATTGCTCCTCCCCTATCGTATAATCTCGATTCATTACGCTCTTTCACTATAATAATAGAAAGTCAGACAAAAAGCAAGTATCCGGTCTATTCTTTTATTCTATGATAATTATATCTTTTAACTCTTTCCTGTCCGGTTCTTCAAACATCTTCTCTACCTTAGACAACAATCCTTTATCTATTGGATATGCCTCCAGCTGTTCTCTTTTTATTTCCTGATTTCTTTTCAATATTCTTTTTTTCCATTCATCAATTCCAACATTCATATAATAAAACTGATAACTTATATTTCTCGAATCATAAAACTCTCTTGCATAATCTCTTTCTTTTTTAGTCCAAAATCCCCAATCCAATATAACATCCGCACCTGCTTCAACTATATCTAACGACTTTTTTAAAAAATATTCTTTCAGTTTTTCAACATAAAAATCAAGTTTTTCTCCTGCCTGATTTTCAAAAAGTGCAAGGGTAAGCTCATCTACAGACAAAATGACTGCTTTATTTTCAAGCTTCAGTTTTTCCGCATACGTAGACTTTCCACTGCATATTTTCCCACACATAATTAATACTTTGGGCATCCGCTTTTCTCCTTTATTTCAGTCCTTTTCCATTGCTTTCATACGTGTCTCCCCCTGCCGGCTATCCGGCGAACTGATATCGCCTCATAGCCGTTTCACCTACCCTGTCTCTTATGCCCAAGGATCAGCTTCCACCGGAATTCTGATACCGGTGAGCAACTGCTGTTCCCATAAAAACCACTGTCCTGTAGACGGTTTGTTCCGAAGCTTTAACGGTCTGGGACTGTCTGCTCCGTTACACAACACATACAAGGTCAGATACCCCTCTCCAATCTGACTCCGACTATATGGATTTTCAGATATTACAATCCGATATGGTTGCTCCGGTGTGTAATTATTCTCCGGAAAAGCTCCCGAGAAATAAGAACGCATCAGATATTCCTTCCCGCGAAATCTGTCCCTTATAAACTGCTTGTCAATTCCGTTTAACGGTCTGGGACCACGCAGAAAATCCAACATTTTTTCTGTCTCGGCCGGATTTTCAGGGTACAGTGCCAATGCTGCTACAGTCAGCGCTGCTACCTCCTCCGGTCTGGTCAGACCTGCCTGAGGCATCTCTTTTAATTCCTCCAATGTCCGTGGAAGTCTGTTTAATATAATTTCACCCATCCTACTACCTCCCGTTCTTAATCTCTAAATTCTTAGAAGAACCATGTTCCATTCAAGCCGTATATCTCGCTGTCTTATATAAATCTTATCATTATTCCACCTGTCATTCAACAAAAAACTTTACTATCTATACTCACTGTTTGGCATCTCACCTGCATTTTCTCATTCCAAGCACGCACCACCTGATAACCGGAATCCGGCTTACCAGCTCATATAGAATATACGAGCCTCCAAATCCGGCAATTGCGACCAGAATATATACCAGTAACGGAGATATATTTCCTAGCAAAGGTGTTAAATACCAGGCAGCTGCCGCAATAAACATGTAATGAAAGATATATAAGCCCCAGGATTTTTTTGACATCCATTTAGAAAAACTATTTTCAAAATTCCCCCATTTCTTCATAAAGGCTAAGACACCCAAGGTTCCAAACCAGGCATAAAGATTACACATCCATGTATCCAGGACAGAATGCTCCGGATACGGCTGTCCACTATACATCACAATGAAGGCAACGCTTGAAATGACTCCCAGTACCGTAAAAAGGATCCAATATTTCCCCATTCTGTCCATCACTTCATCGTGAGACAATATAAAATAGCCAATCAGGAAACCGGCTCCATAGATTCCGAAACGATAGCAAATAACAACCGGCATATTCAGAATCTGTGCCGCCCCATAGATCACCACTGCTAACAGACATAAAACTACTATATTAGTCCTGCCTCCCAGTCTGTATAACCTATCCTTTTCAAGCTTTCGAATAACAACCAGAAAAATACTGAATATCCAAAGCTCCTGTATGTACCAAAGCGGACCGATACCACTAATGCACATGATTATATAGAGGATTAGTTTCGGCACTGCCGTCATCTGGTCTATCGCACCCGCTATAGCCATATTATAATAGCCTAAGATCCAGCCCCAGATCAGCAGACCAATAGTAGAAGGAACCAGTAGCTTCCTTGTCCGATCCTTTATAAACTGTTTCCCGGATTTTCCATTTAATTCAAACCGAGCTGCCATTCCGGATACCGTGAACAATAACAGCATAAACCACGGATATACAATGTACTGATATGTATCCTGCGGCTGAAAATCCCGGAACGGTCCGATCACTCCGGCAGTGCTCACCCCATTAAACATAAAAACCACATGATAAATCACCACAAGCACTACGGTCATCCAGCGCACATTATCCAAATATGTCTTTCGCATAAATCTCCCACCTTTGCAACTATTTTTAACATATTTTAAGTGAATACGGTTAGGATATCCACCAAGATAAATTAACAAAATAAGGGGGAATATGTTAAGAATAAGGGCATGGGGCCCCTGTTTCTCGCACAAAAGCCCCATTTACTGTTAATTATTTGAATTTATGATTCCTTCAATATCACGACCACCATAGAAGATTCGAGCCACAGTAACCACTCTCTCCTCATCATTTATAAGATAATACACCATAAAGCTATCGACTGGAAGCTGATGCATTTTCATCGAGTGCCAAGGTTCCCAGCTGACTAACGCATAGCGAGCGGGCATAAAATCTAATGCACGGACCTCCTTTCGGATACGTCCCAGCTGAGCTGCAGCCGTCTCCGGAACAAGAAGTTCATCGGCAATGTACGCATAGATTTCTCGTAAATCGTCAAGTGCATCTACCGAATAGCCAACCTTATAGTTATCTGTCATATACCAAACTCCTTTGCCAGAGCCGCATCAACTTCATCTGCAGAATATACCTCTCCTGCTTTGATGGAATCAACGCCTTTCCGGAGTTCTGAATCAAGCTGTTCTCTGGTCATTGCTCCAACAGCCAATGGTTTAGAAGAAGGAAGTTTTAATTCAAATGGCATGCCCTTCTTCAGTACAATCTGGCTATAAAGCATCTGAATTGCACTAGATGGAGAAATGCCAAGCTGAGAAAGAATGCTTTCAGCGTTCTCCTTAAGATTGGTATCTATTCTTGCATAAACAGCGGATGTATTTGCCATAGTATCGCCTCCTTTTTCTTTATTATATTTTCTTCCGCTTTCAATTGCAAGCATTTGCAATCATTTTTGTGAATTATTTTATAACGAAACACGAGTATCGCATTTTAAGTATTCTAAGATGACACATTATGTATCATGGATATATTCTCATCTTCCGGAGTGCACAGCATTTTCTGCCGGCTGATTATGTGTGCCATAAGCCCGCATTCCTATCACCGGATTCAGTTTCATTTCTTCTCTGTCCTCTGTTGTATTTCCATTCTATCCGACTAAGTATATCTTCTTGTCATCAAAACAAAAACATGTCCATGCATTTGGAACCATTCATCATTTCTTTGCGTTTTCCTCTAATTCCAGCATATACTTATCAAATTGTTCCTTTGTATATGGATCTTCTAAACCGATTTCTACCTTTTTACTTATCCTTCAGTTCTTCTATTCTATCCAGATTTACAAAAAATGAAATTTCACTTATTTTTTCAGAAGTGTCTTCAAAGCCAAAAATTATTTTATCGATATAATAGGAATCTTCATATTCCCCATCACAATAAATAATTGACCTATTTCCACTGAAGCTTGGTTCTCCCCACATTTCCTGAATTTGCTCTCTAGTCATATCTTCAGTTACCCCAGATATGTCAACAGAAAATGATTGTTCCTTTGCCATAGAATATTCATCTACATTTATTACATAAATATAATCCGTATCATGCACCTTTCCTTCTTCACAATAAACAAAGATAACTCCCGCCGGCTCTCCGTCAATTAAATAGGAACAACAAATTGTATTAGGCAAATCAGGCATAGGAAAACTATATTCTAATTCAAAATTCTCTATGAAATCACCTATTGTACAGGGTAAGCCCATTTCAAAGCCATCTATCGAAAAAGCATCCATTCTAACTGCTATTTCATTATTAGATATGTCTGTTTTTACACTACCTTCCTCTACTGTACTGCTATCAGCCTGTTTGTCACAAGCTGTTATACTACATACTAGTATCAACGATGCCAACGCCAACAATATTTTTTTCATAGCAACCCTCCATACATATCATACCTGATTCAACACGACAACTATATGTTATGTTTATTATATCTGCGAAAAATTTTTCTGTAAACAAAAAGCCTACGAACATCAGGTTTTATTCCCAATGTCCGAAGGCTCAATACCGTTAGCTGAATTCTCTCCTTCCAATAAACCAAATTAGCCTATGATTCACTTGGAATCATCGAAAATACTTCAATGCCTCTTCAATCGCTATTTCCTTTTCGGGAGCATTCCGGCTATCTGCCCTTATCTCCTCATATCATGCCGGTACTTGTCTCTAATGAACCCATGCACTCGACAACGTTGAGTTGCCTGATTTCACCGTTTCAATCTGTAATCAGCCCATTATTTCTTTGTGTTTTCCTCTAATTCTAGCATATACTTATCAAAATCAGACATGAACAATCTGTCCTGAATGATACGATATTTTTCAAATTCTGTCTCCGCATGAAGCTTTGCAATTTCAGCTGTCACCTTGCCTGCATCCTGTAAAATACCGTAATCAAACATTTCAATGAAGCTATTGAGCCTTTTTTCCCAGTCCTGCATCGTAAGAGGAATATGCCGTAATGTCATGTTTTCAGCAAAATCCAGGTATGCTGTAACCATACGGTTCAACTGCTTCATTTCATTCTGACTCAAATAATTCTTAGCAACCGTAACATCACTTTTCTTAATCTTTCCGTCAGGAGCATCTGCCCAGGTGGTTAATCCCATATGCTCCTTTGTATGATTGCCTCTTTCCACGATCAACTCAGCCACCGTATGTCCATGAACTGCGTAATGCATTTTATTCTGAACCGTTGCATAAAATCTTCTCGTTGTTGCAGAATTTTTATCATAATCAATGGCTGTAGCATACAAATCGGTTATCTTCTGATAAAATTTTCTTTCACTCGCACGAATCTCACGAATACGCTCTAACTGTTCATCGAAATACTTTTCTGTCAGATACGTTCCTCGTTTCAGCCGTTCATCATCCATGACCCAGCCTTTGATGGTATAGTCCTTTGCAATCTGATTCACCCATTTACGGAACTGTACTGCACGCTCGGAATTGACCTTGAAGCCTACGGCAATAATCATTTGAAGGCTATAGTGCTTGGTATCGCGTGTGACCTGGCGCGAACCTTCAGTTTGAACTATTCGGAAATTCCGAATAGTTGCGGGCTCTTCCAATTCACTATCCGTGTATATTTTTTTAATATGTTCATTTATCGTTGGTAAACCAACATCATACAATGTGGCCATCATCTTCTGTGTCAGCCATATATTTTCATCCTCATAACGCATTTCTATGCTGTCCTGCTGATTACCTACAGAGGCAACATAGGTTAAGTATTCCGCTGCGCTGGAACGGATGGTTATTTCATCTTTTTTCTTTGTCAAATAGAAGGCCTCCTTCAACGTCTCAAAGTAACTATTCTGCCTGTGCATCAAATGATTGCTTTACAATTTCCATGATTTGATCTAATTCATCCTGATGTTCCATAAACAGTTCTGCATTACCATTTCCCCAACGTCCTAACCCGGTAATATCTTTACAGATACTATTAGGGTCATTAATCTCTGAAAATTTCATGTTAATTGAAATACGCAACCTCTGTTTCTGAAAAACAATATCAACAAAATTAGTATCTAACTTATATGCTACATACAGCTTTTTATATTCCCTCTTTACGGCTGGGGATAAATTCATAATACGCTTATCTAACGACTCAAACAATATCCTTGTAAAAGCATTTACATCGTAGGTTTCCAGAGAATATTTCTGCACTGGTTTTTCTTCCACCTGATATGGTGCAAGTTCTGCAACTGTTAAAGAGGGATATGACCAAATAGATTCTGCCTTTTTTTCTAGTTCATTTGCCCTCTCTTTGATATGTTTTTCATTCCACTCATTTTGCAAAACCACATATTTATTAAGTCTAAGTGCACTTTCTTTAAATCCTCCCGGCATATCCATTTTGTCTCTGAATGATTTGTCACTCATTTCAGAGTTATATGCTGTTAAAGTAAGATTACCGATTGTATGTAAATACTTTTTCTGGATCTCTCGCCAATCAGAGCCAAGATCTGCCTGCCACTCTGAAGAAAGGTTTTTATTCTGTGGCATGATATGTTCGATCGTGTAATTCTCTATAATGATTGGTGCCTTATTTTCAGAGTTTTCTAAACGACTGAGGATATAATTTCTAGCACGCATGTTATAAATATCACGACTTACAAACGCACTTTCGAACTTATCATTATCCGGGAACTCTTTATAAGTATCCTGCAATACAAAGAATGCCTTAACAGAATTCAGATAATCATCTGGTTTTATATAATTCTTCAACGTTGCAAAGGTTTTATTCATGGAATTAGTAGGAATTTCACAAATTGCACGTCTCAGTACATAGCTAATACAAAGCTTCAAAATTTCTTTCAATTCGTCCGATGTTATTAATCCTTCTCCACAATCATGATGAATTTTCAATAAAAATGGATAAGATACTTCCATTCTTAAATCAAGAATATCCTCATACAACTTCTTTAGACTCGCATCAGAATTCCGCTTGAACACAATATTTGTATAGTATTTTGCATAATCTAATAAATCTTGGCACAATTCTCTAATAGTCCCAAATTCGCAATTCAAATGATACAACTTAAACTCTTCATATACACGTCCCTGCTTTGGAATATGAGAAAGTTTCATGGTCAAGTAGTGGCGGAAGAAAGCATCCATTACTGTTCCTTGTGTTTCATACACAAACAGCTGCTCCATAGGTCGCCAGAGATGCTCATACACATAGGTTTGCTCTGACTGTTCCAGGCCCATCAATACGTAGTTACGAATCAAATCCGATTCTGAAAGTTCCTTTCCTGTAGAATTCAAGCTTTCAAAAATCGCCTGCGCATCATCGACAGCACGATCTAATGTAATATTAACAATCTGTAACTTTCCTATTGACTCATATACCTCAGCAGGCTGAATTTCTTCATCAGCCAGCTTATTGGCAAAAAAGTTGTAATTTTCAATCAATCTTGATCGAGTGCCTTCTGTAATTGGCTTTTCCTCAACAAGGTTTATGAGAATATCACGATCGGTTTCTGTTAACAGTAGCTTATATCGTTCATCACCATTTTCATACTCGTTTTTTAAAAGCATATTATCTATACGACGGGCATTAATTGTTGTGTCACTCGGATTCTTCATTGCATAATCACGCAAAGCCAGGAGAAGCAGTGTTAAGGTAGTCATTCGCTGTTGCCCATCAATAATCATATATTTCTGAACACCTGTCGGCATTGCCTGCTCAGCAATATTAACAATAGAGCCAACAAAATGACCGGCTTTGCCTTTTCTCTGCATCTCCACAATATCATTCCAAAGCCTTTTACATTGATCAATATCCCAACTATAAAATCTCTGATAAACCGGAATCAAAAATTGTTTGTTTCCATTTAATATTTCATAGATATTACCCTTACGTGCATCCATACCGCACCTCCCATTACTCCTTTTCTCCGTAAGAAACCGTATCCTCTGCTACTTTGCTAAGTTCTATTTCAGATACATATTTATAGAGTTTTTCCTCTTTTCGTGGTTCCACATTATCTGTCCAAAGCTCACACTGACTAATTACCGTATTGATGGCAAACTCATATTCCTCTGGCGGATAATTATATTTTTTAAGCAGACGCTTCACCATCTTACGCATCTGTGCTCTGGCAGTCTCTTTCTTCTGCCAATCGATAGTACGATTCTTACGGAGCATTTCTGTAAGTTCTCGTGTCAGAGCAATCAATTCATCATTCTTATAAAAATCCTTAATATGCTCCGGTTTGGTCAATGCATCATAAAAGGCCAACTCTTCCTGCGATAATCCAAGCTTCTCGCCATTCTTATAAAGCTCTGCAATTTCCTGAGCTGTTTTCAACAGTTCCTTAATCACCTCTTCATTAGTGATAAGTCCGTTATAGTAAGAATTCATCAATTGAGCTATCTTCTCTGAAAATTTCTGTGACTGCACCACATTTGTTCGTTTGTAAAGTGATACCTGCTCGGCCATGAGTTTTTTCAAAATCTCAACTGCTATATTTTTTTCCTTCATTCTAGAGATTTCATCCAGGACTGCTGGATCAAACAAGCTGAAATTTTCACCACCACTCTTACTACTATCAAACAAATTAATAACGCCTTCGCTCTGTACTGCCGCTTTCAAAAGTTCATTAATTTGATCATTAATCTCAGTAAGCGACAAACTTTTTCCGCCTGTTCCACCATACGTGATTTTAATAACCGTAGAACGCAAAGCTTCCATATACGCTGCTTCATGTCGTTCCTGCTCTGTTGTCATACTGGAGCAAAGCGAGTGTGACTGTTTCAAAAGCATAGCCTCTTTTAAGAACAAGTCTTTTCTTTCTGGTACACTTGCATCAAGAATAAAGTTTACGCCACCCGTAATAAGCTTAGCCATTGTAAGTGGAGAGCCACCTACAAATCCGCTAAAGTCAAAGCCATGCAATAAATCTTTGCAAACTTGTAGCTTTTCCTGAAACTTCGGATATGCCATCTTTGCAATGTTCATATCACCGTACTTAGACTGATCACGCTTCGTATATTCCTTCATTGCAGCCTTTAAAGCTGATGCAATTCCAACATAGTCTACAATCAATCCACCTTCTTTATCCTTGAATACACGGTTAACACGGGCAATGGCCTGCATCAAGTTATAACCATGCATTGGTTTATACACATACATAGTGGCCAAAGAAGGTACATCAAAACCGGTGAGCCACATATCAACTACAATAGCAATCTTCATCGGGTCATTGTTATCTTTAAACTTCCTTGCGAGCTCTTCTTTGTGCGATTTGGTTCCGATGATCTCTTTCCAGTCTTCCGGATCATTATTGCCGCCGGTCATAACCACTCCGACTTTATCTGTCCATGCGGGTCTAATTTTCAAGATACGGCGATAAATTTTCATTGCAATCGGACGAGAATATGCCACAATCATGGCTTTACCTGTCAGAAGATTTGCCCTATATTTTTCGTAATGTTCAACAATATCATCACAAAGAGATTCTATCGTAGAATCAGCTCCCAACACGCTTTCCATTTGACCAAGCATTTTTTTACTTTTCTCGATCGTTTGTGCGTCGGACTGCTGTTCTAAGATATCGTAAGTAGAATCGATTAACGCCAATGTATTCTCATCAAGCTTCAGATGAACTACACGACTTTCATAATAAACCGGACGAGTGGCCCCATCTTCCACGGCCTGTGTCATATCATAAACATCGATATAATCACCAAAAACTTCACGAGTGTTTCTATCTTTGGCTGAAATCGGTGTACCGGTAAATCCGATAAATGTAGCATTCGGCAATGCGTCATGGATAATACGAGCATTACCAATTACAGTATGCGCTTCCTTTTCACCGTTTTCATTCTCTGACATAACGATTTTCTCATCAAAGCCATACTGACCACGATGCGCTTCATCTGCCATAACAACAATGTTTCTGCGTTCTGACAAAGCTTTCTCTCCTCGTTCAAACTTAAACATTGTAGTAAATATAATTCCATTCGCACTTCTGCCATCAAGAAGTGACTTCAAATGTTCCTTGCTCTCTGCCTGTACCGGTGTCTGACGCAGAAAATCAGCACATTGCGAGAACTGTGCATAGAGCTGATCATCCAGATCAATACGGTCTGTCATAACTACGATGGTCGGACTATCTAATGCATCTTGCAATAAATGTGCATAGAATACCATTGACAATGACTTGCCTGAGCCCTGTGTATGCCAGAACACGCCACCCTTACCGTCTGTTTTGGTAGCGATTTTCGCTTTTTCAATCGCCTTATGAACCGCAAAATACTGATGATATGCCGCCAGTACCTTAAAACGACTATTGCTTACACCGGAAAAGAGAATAAAGTTCTTAAGAATATCTAAGAGACGTTCTTTTTGGAACATACCTTCATAAAAGGTTTCAAAAGAAGCATACGTAGTATCCTCATAATTACCGTCTTTTGTTTTCCATTCCATAAAACGATCTAATCCGGAGGTGATAGTTCCGGCCTTATTCGTCGACATGTCACTAATTACACAGATTGCATTGTAATAAAAGATAGATGGAATGTCCTGCATATAATTTCGAATCTGATGGTATGCATTCTCTGCTCCCACCTCATCTTTAGCCGGGCTCTTCAATTCCATCAAAACAAGAGGCAATCCATTAATAAATAAAATAATATCTGGACGACGGTTATTTCCGTTTTCTAAAAACGTAAACTGATTTACCACATAGAAAGAGTTGTTCTTTACGTTGGCGTAATCAATCAAACGTACAATCGATGATTGCTCCTCGCCCTTTACAAAGAACTTAACCGTGATACCATTTTGCAGATAATCCATAAAAATGATATTCTTCTGCAACAGGCTGCCGGTATCAAAATTTTTCAGTTTAGAAAGTGCCTCATCGATGGCTTCTACAGGTAGACCACGATTGATACGCACCAAGCTATCTCTCAGAATAGAATCCAGAAGTGGGCTGGTATAATCTCTATCAAAATCCGGAGCGTAGAAGTGGTCATAACCCATGTTTTCAAACAATTCAATGATTGCTTGTTCATATGTATCTTCTGTAAATAAACTTGACATATTCAACCTCCTGTATTTTCGTTATGTTTCTATGGTAAACAAGAATTTACTTCAGCAGGCAATTGCTCTGTACGAGCATCTTCTCCAAGAGACTGAGTGGCCGACAGTTACAATTCTTGATGTAGCAAAGAAAGTGGCGATGGGACCTTTTGGCTCAAATATCAAGATTTCTACCTTTGTACCAGAGGGTGTGCCTATCATCAGCGGAAATCACCTGCGCGGGTACTTTCTGGAAGAACCTGAATTCAATTACATAACCGAGGAACACGCAGAACGCTTGAAAAATTCCATTGTATTTCCGCACGATATTATTTTTACTCATGCTGGAAATATTGGACAAGTAGCCATGATTCCAGATGGATGTAAATAGATCGATATGTTTTATCACAACGTCAGTTTTATCTGCGGTGCGACGAGGCAAAGGTTGTCCCGGAGTTTCTTCTTTTGTTTTTCCATAGTGCTTCTGGACAGCATGAGTTGCTTTCCTATGCTAACCAGACTGGAGTTCCGTCAATAGCTCAACCAGCCTCGAACCTGAAAAAGATACCGTTCAAGTGTCCACCGATGCAGGAACAATTGATGTTGCAAGAGCAAGTGCATCCGCTATTAAGTCATTATTTGAACAATCGCCTCGAAAATGAAAGATTATCATCGTTACGAGACACTCTTTTGCCAAAGCTGATGTCTGGTGAACTCGATGTCTCAGTCCTTAACCTTTAAGCTGCTAAATTCTTGTTTAACATAAATACTCCCACCAACGGCGGGAGATAAAGCCAACGGAACTGCCGTTGAGTCGTTCTCTGGAAAATAAATTTGAAGGAGAATGACCTATGAAACAACAAATTATTTCAGGGGTGATGCAGCAAATGCTACCACACCTCGACAATGCCCAAATGCAGCAGTTGCAAAAGGTGCTTGAAAACACACTGTTTGGCTGCGAGATTACAGCACAGACAGAAAAGAAGGATGCAGACGACAATCCAAAGCTGATAGAAGCTTTTGTTTCAGCAAAGCGGATTGAAGGCTGTTCAGAGAAAACGCTGAAATATTACCACACAACTATTGAAACGATGGTAGCTTCGATAAGCAAAGGCATCCGCCACATTCAGACAGAGGATCTGCGTTCCTATTTGACGGATTATCAAAGCAAGAACAAATCCAGTCGTGTGACGATAGATAATATTCGCAGGATTTTGTCTAGCTTTTTCTCATGGTTGGAGGACGAGGATTATATATTGAAAAGTCCTGTTCGCCGCATCCATAAGGTGAAAACGGCGACCAATATCAAAGAAACCTACACAGACGAGGACTTGGAAAAAATGCGCGACAACTGCACAGAACTTCGAGACTTGGCGATGATTGATATGCTTGCTTCTACCGGAATGCGTATCGGCGAAATGGTTTTGTTGAACAAAGCAGACATCAATTTTAACGAGCGTGAATGTGTAGTATTCGGTAAGGGTGATAAGGAACGCATTGTTTATTTTGATGCCCGGACAAAGATTCATTTGCAAAACTACATTGATAGCAGAACGGATGATAATCCGGCATTGTTCGTCACTCTGCACTCTCCGCATGAGAGAATCAAGATAGGCGGTATCGAATCTCGCCTGCGTGAAATGGGTAAGCAGTTGGATATTAAAAAAGTCCATCCGCATAAGTTTCGAAGAACACTTGCGACGATGGCGATAGATAAGGGAATGCCTATAGAACAGTTACAGCAGCTCTTAGGGCATAAACGAATAGATACAACCTTGCAGTATGCAATGGTCAAGCAGAGCAATGTTAAGTTGGCTCATAAGAAATATATTGGTTAGAAAGGTGAAAATATGGCAAAATGGCTTGAAAAGACTTTAGGAGAGGTAACAGCGTTCATAGCGAAAGGTATACCGCCTAAGTATACAGAAAAAGAAAATGAAAATACGATACGAGTTCTAAATCAAAAGTGTAATAGAAATTTTGAGATTTCGTACAGTGAATCAAGAATTCATGATTGTGAAAAAAAGAAGGTTCCTGTAGATAAAATGCTGAGAGTAGGAGATGTTCTAATAAATTCGACAGGAACTGGAACTGCTGGTAGAGTTGCACAGATGGTAGAAGTCACAGTGCCTACGACTATTGATGGGCACATGATTCTTATTAGACCTTCGGAAGAATTGGATCCTATTTACTATGGGTACGCTGTAAAGTCATTTCAATCCCAAATAGAGGGATTGGCAGAAGGTTCTACTGGTCAAACTGAAATTAATAGAAGACGTTTGCAAGATGAAGTAATTATCAGGTATCCAAGTGATAAATTGGTTCAGAAGAATATAGGAAGCTTCTTAGCGAATATTGATGAGAAAATCAAGACAAATAAAGAAATAAACAAGAATTTAGAGCAACAAGCTGTACTTCTATTCAAAAAATGGTTTATTCAATTTGATAATTCTTCAAAAAATATGCTTGAGACCCGACTTGGTTTAATACCTGAATCATTCAAGCTGCTTAAAAATGGAGAACTGCCATTAGTTGTAACTGATTATGTTGCTAATGGAAGTTTTGCATCACTTAAAGCGAATGTTACCTTATATCAAGAACCAAACTATGCATATTTCATACGCAATACCGATTTGAAATCCGGAACATTTGAGGTATTTGTAGATGAACATTCATATAACTTCCTCTCAAAATCAACATTGTATGGAGGAGAAATCATCATCTCAAATGTTGGAGATGTTGGGAGTGTATTCTTGTGTCCCAAGTTAGATAAGCCAATGACACTTGGAAACAACATAATAATGCTTCGCTCTGAACAAGAAAATCTGCGTTACTATCTTTACATTTGGTTCAAGTGGCTATATGGGCAATCGCTAATTCAGGGAATTAAAGGTGGTTCTGCTCAACCAAAGTTTAACAAAACTGACTTTAAGAACCTTCCAATATTTTTGCCCCCTGATGATTTATTGGAGCAGTTTCATCAAATCGTTAAACCTATGTTTGAACTCATAGATGAGAATAATGCGGAGAATAAAGCATTAACAATCACACGAGATACCCTTTTACCTCGTTTAATGTCCGGTGAGCTTGATGTCTCCGGAATAGACCTTTAAGCCGATAAATTCTTGTTTATCCTAGCATTAAGTACAATTTTATCATCTATATCCGACAAAATTCCTGCTATTTTTTTTTGAGTTGATAGTTCAAAATGCGGCACTTCATATTGCATTATTGCGGTTTTGTCACCACGAGGCATTTTTGTACCTTTCGACGTTGCTGTTGAATAATCAAAAAAAGCATCATTGGCAAGCACATAGTAAAGAAATCCTGCATCAGTATCCTCTTTTGCTCTGAATACCAATACATCGTTGGAACAGCCGCCATTACAATCAGCAAACCATATTTTCTTGAAATATGGTCTTATGTTTGACACCAAAACATCACCTTTTCGATAAGCCTGTGCTTGAGCAATGCTCGGAAGTGATGATGCAGTGGTCACACCACCCTTATTAGGTAGCATATTTTCCGTTGAAATGTAGTGAGTGTCTGTTAAACCAGATACATCAATTTTCCCTTTAGCATAGAAACAAATATCCGCCAACTTATATTTCATACCCGATTGCCCCCAGTTTCTTCCTGATCTCTTCCTCTAGTTCATGCGACTTTGCAAACATTTCCGCAAGTTCAGATGTTAAACGATCCATCTTTTCTTCAAAGGGCTCATCGTCATCTTCCTGCTCTTCAATACCCACATAGCGTCCGGGTGTAAGGATATAATCTTGTTTCTCAATTTCAGCTGTATCCGTAACAGCACAAAAGCCTTTAATATTTTCAAGTGTTCCGTCAACAAAAGCTTCATAGGTATCTGAAATCTTATTGATGTCTTCATCCGTCAGCTCGCGAAGCTTTCGGCTCACCATTGTTCCCATCTTTCGAGCATCAATAAATAAAGTCTTTCCCGGTTGCTTCTTCTGTTTATTGATAAACCAAAGTGAAACCGGAATCTGCGTTGTATAGAAAAGCTGAGTGGGCATTGCAACAATGCACTCAACTAAATCTGCATTGATAATATTCTTACGAATTTCACCCTCACCACCTGATTGAGAAGAAAGTGAACCATTCGCCAATACCATACCAATACGGCCTGCTGGTGCAAGATGATATATCATGTGCTGAAGCCATGCAAAGTTGGCATTTCCTGCTGGTGGTGTTCCATAATTCCAACGCTGATCTTCTTTTAGCTTATCCAAGCCCCAATCAGAAAGGTTAAAAGGAGGATTCGCCATAATATAATCTGCACGTAAGGTTGGATGACGATCATCAAGGAAAGTATCTGCTGCGTATGTTCCAAGATCCGGTTCAATTCCACGAATAGCCAGGTTCATCTGTGCCATCTTCCAAGTGGTAGGATTAGAATCCTGACCATAGATAGAAATATTGCTGATGTTACCACTGTGATTCTCAACAAACTTCGCAGACTGAACAAACATACCACCTGAGCCACAGCAAGGATCGTATACTCGTCCCCTGAAAGGTTTCAATACTTCCACCAAGGTACGTACTACACAGGATGGCGTAAAGAATTCGCCGCCACGTTTGCCTTCTTGTTCCGCAAACATAGAAAGACAATACTCATAAGTACGACCCAAGATATCCTTTTCACTGCCATGTTCAATCATCTGGATATTAGTAAATAAATCAACCACATCTCCTAATCTTCTTTTATCCAATTCCGGACGTGCGAAGTTCTTAGGAAGAATGTCTTTCAATCGTTTATTTTCTTTTTCGATGGCACGCATAGCATCATCGATAATTGTACCTATCTCCGGCGTATGTGCTTTTTTCGCTATCTCACTCCAACGTGCACCTGCCGGCACAAAGAAGATGCCTTCAGAAGTATATTCATCAATATCTTCTTCGAATCCATCGCCTTCGTCGACAAGCTCTTTGTACTTATCATCAAACCGATCTGAGATATACTTCAAAAAAATCAATCCCAGAACAACGTTCTTATATTCTGATGCATCCATATTACCACGAAGTACACAAGCTGCATCCCATATTTGTTTTTCAAATCCAATATCGGCCGTATTTTTATCTGCCATTTTAGCTTTCCTCCTCTGATGATTTATCCGAATCAAATTCCATAATGTCACCAACATCACACTTTAACTCATTACATAAATATTCTTTTCCAGCTTCTTAAACAATAACGAATCGTGTTCCAATGTAAGTAGCACCGTACTCTGCATATTGCCAGATCATATAAAATCATGCCTTTGAAATTCAGTTCTATTATTATCAAATATTCGATTTTTCATTATTATATCATTCGTGTGACTCTTTGTCCAAAAATATATTCGCGTTAAATGCATCAATCTCAAATATCCAATCCATCACCTGCATTACAGCATCACATACCTCATCGAAACTGATATCAGCTGCATATTCAAAATCTTTCTGATAAGTCCTCCACTGCTTAATCATCACATCACTATTTCTGATAACATCAATGATATTCTTATAATCCTTCAGGATAGCCGAAGAACCTCGTTTCTTTGATGTTGCATCTAGTGCTACTTTCAGGTGTTCTGTTTGAATATTTTTATACTGTAGCTTAGCAAGAATATAAACATCATAGTAATCTCTCGGTCTTGTATTCTGATCTCCTCTTGAAACAATAGTTTCTAACTTTTCTGCCATAATCGTTTCCAGATTATACGCAAATACAGAGATTTCTCGATCTTCCAGTAACAGTTTAAAACGATACTCTATCTCTCTTGGTGTAATTTCATCGCCTGTGGTGATATCTAATTTCAAAGGCACAGCCATTGGTGGATAATTTGCCGATAATGAAACACGGTATCCTGCGTATTCATCGTTCTCTCGTATTTCACCAATTTTCTTAAATTCAAAAGCTACATCATCATGCAAATCAATTTTACAAATATCAAGAAACATCTTTTTGATGCTCTCTTCATTAACTGGCCAACCTTTAATTGTTGCATCCATATCCATAGTAGTCCGGGTATCTAAGCCCACCATCGCCGCTATCAGGAAACCACCTTTTAATATGAAGTTCTGATGATACTTCGAAACAGAGATTCGCTCCAGTAAACGCTCCAGCATAAAATTCTGCATTACAAGCTGTGCTGAGATATGTTTGTCTTTTGATATATTTTTAATGACAGCTTTAAGCTGCATTGCATTTTTCATATCAGCACCTCCAGATAATTTCTTACCTTCTCATCAACATGAAACGTCTTCGCATATTCTGACAAAAGTGGAAGATTCCTGTCCTTTCTGGATATATATCGTTTGAATGCTTCTGTAACAATACCCTTATCTGATCCACTTCGTTTACGCAAAATATCGCATAAGGTCCGTTCCATATTATACACTATTATTTTATTTCCTCCCGGAGATTCTATTTGAGTTTTTCCTTCAGTATACCATTCCAGCTTCACTCTTGAGCAATTTACACCTTCATTCTTTGCATTTGTTAAATTATAATTATGTGGAAAAGTCATATCATATCTATTTGGTGTTCGGTCTGTTAAATCCCATAAAAACATAGCTGTCTCATTAGAAAAAATACCTTTTTTGAATCTCGCCTGCAAATTCACAAATTCATCTCCCCATATTTCCGGCAGAATGTATACTCCTCTCGCAGTCTTTTCAAGTCTGCCTTCATCAACAAGTCTTTTTAAATTTCCTCGCAATATTCCTTTTTCAGAAAGAATAGCTGTTGTAATAACACCATTATTTTCTTTTGCAAGCTGTATTATTTTATCTGAAACATTCATCCACTCACCTTCTTCAATCAGCAATTTGACTTTTATGCCCTTAATTATATTAGTTTGGGGCGTAAAAGTCAAATTGTCTTATATGGGCAAAATGCAAATTTTACTATGTTATAATGCTTTTCCTACTAAACGCTGAATAAGCTATTTTTAATTTTTTTGTATACACACTATACATGGCACGATACGTCCTGATTGATGTCGCAATATCGGAACATTTCTCCCGCTTTTGAGCCGATTTTCGATTGTTCTAGGAAACATATCTATCAGCACATTATGCCCTTATTCAATCCGTAATCTAAACCCTGCTAGTTGTCGGGAACATATCGAGTTTTCCTAGTTGCTACTATATATAAGCATCTTTTCTGCTACCACTGTCTCAAGCCGAGACTATCATTATCAAAGGAACCATTGGTGAAAGAATTCTGAAAGCCTTATCTCTCAAAGAAGTATTGCAAGAATGCACTTATTGATGCAACAAAAGCCAATCTATGACAATCTAAGAAAACACATGTCAATCCAAGGGAACCACAACAAAGCATCGCCTCTGTGGTCAGAGTTTCTTCCGCTATTACCACTGACGGTATTGACGAGAAGCTTATAGAATTTCAGCAGGAGCTTGTAAAGAAGGCCAACAATAAGGAAGCCTACAACAAAATAGTTAAGCAGATATTCGACCTTACAGAATTTGATGAGACCCTTATGAAGCGCTTTCTAAAACAAATCACCATCTAGACGACGGGAGTATCCCAAAGTTTGTGTAAACCTCCAAACTGATGTAAAATAAAATTACTCAGTTTGGAGGTTATTTTATGACAAGAAGAAAAGCCAACCCACAAAAAGCAGCAATGAGAGAAATGATGCTTGACTATCTGAAAATAATGATATCAGCATCAAAGACGGCACGGATGTAAATAGCATCATGCGTGACATGATGTCTGTCCTTTGGAAAGGTGCTCTGGATGAAGAATTAGGATATTCCAAGTATGACTACCTAAACAAAGAAGCAGACAATAGTAGAAATGAATATTCCAGCAAAACCATGCACACCAGTTATGGAGATATGGATGTGGCGATCCCAAGGGATCGTAACGGTGATTATGAATCTCAGTTAATCAAAAAATACCAGAATACAGTACCGCAAGACATTGAAGAAAAAATACTTTCCATATATGCAAAAGGAATGACAACCGGAGACATTGAATCGCATATACGCGAATTATACGATATTGATATTTCTGACAGCACAATCAGCCGAATCACAGACAAAATCCTGCCAAGAATAGCAGGAACGCCCTTTGGAAGAAGTGTATGCTGTAGTATTTATAGATGTAATCCATTATCATGTCCGCTGCGAAGGACATATTGTAAAACGTGCGGTTTACATTGCTCCTGATATCGACATGAATGGAAAAAAAGAGGTGTTGAAGATATCCTGATTGCATGCATTGATGGTTTAAAATGGATTTCCACAGGCAATCGAGGCTGTTTATCCAAAATCAATGCTGATGCATAAATCCCATAAACGCACGAACCCCTCCTGACCATGATGGCCGGGATGGGTAATTTTATAATGCAAAAATTGTGTTTGTCAACGCGTTTACTTTTCCCAATATTTGTTTAGTTTCATTAGAAATATTACATCTAAATAAGGCCTTAATCACAGAGGAGAATTCTCTATTGATATTCAGATAATCATATCCCTGTCGTTTAACTGCTGAAAGTCTTTCATAAACATATTCCCAAAACTCCTTACTCAAGAATTCGTCCCGTAAAGATAATAAATCTGATTTATCTTCAACTTGTTCATATATTTTTTCATAATAAGGATTTACTAGCCAGTATGCCACTTGCATAGGACGATAACTTCTTATCCCATCATACTCTGACACAATTTTTTGACCAATCATATCATTGAACAACGCTCCGTATGTTGGATGTTCTGAATTTTTTATCAACTTTTGATAATATGCTTGATAGCCATGTATAAACCGATACATTCGCTCTGTTTCACTCGTCCTAACAAACATATGCACCAATAGGCACAAATCTAACACTAATTCCTTTGCAAATATCTCATCGCTTAATTTTAAAGGACTGCTATAATATCTTCCATGTGCAATACGATTTCTTATGCGGTTATTAAAATAGAACATAAAATACTCTGTTACTTCAGGATACACATCACTTTGTGTCACCTCCAAATATCTTATTTTATCCTTTAAAACGGCGTCGTCATATATAGTCATTCTCGTGAATCGTGCAAAAGTTGTTGTGTCTCTTAGGTAGTCTGCAAACATTCCTTCAATCAAAATTGAAATCAAGTTATTAAAAATCTCATATTCATTATTTTCATACTGTAATATTGATTTTAAGAGAATCTCTTTACGTCTCCTTAAACACACGCTTGCATTTATTAAATTCTTCAAATCTTCTAGTAACTCATACTCTTCAATTAGACTAGACAATGCTTCAGAATATCTTGGTGCATCTGTAGTTTTCCAAAGATACAAATCATCGATTTTGGGAATTGATGACATATATTCTTTATATAATTCTATTGCTGATTCCTCGCTTTGTTTATAGGAAGATTCATGATACTTTTTATTTGCCTTAACTATTGCTGGGTAAATTTTAACCTTAAAAAACAACATATGCTCACGTTCTATGTCATCTTCAAAAAGCTCCAAACAAGTCTCATAAAGGTCAAAATAACTGTTTCTGATGCCTTCACTTTCTTCTTTACTAATTGACAATGCAGTTATTCTAATCGCATAATCAATTTCAGAAGCATCTTGTAGATTGCAAAACCCACCCATAACAGATTGCACATAGTGGAATGCATGTTCCAGCATTTCTTTTCGAGTACGCAACGAATTACATTCAGCACTTAGGTAGTATAGTTTCTCTTCATCTTCAGTAATATCTCTTACTATAGAAAGGAATGCTTCTTTTTCTTTGATTGCATCACTAGCACTTTTCGTTTGTGAAAGCTTACCTCTAAGTCTGTTTATCTCACAATTATATTTCTGAACCACACTATTAAACTTAACTACAAACAATTCATTGAATTTGCTACAGACAGTATCGTAAGCTTCTTTAGGTAATAACTCGAATCCCAATACCTGACATAAATTCTCATAGTATTCATTCTGGTCCACTTGATTAGAATTCTTATTGAGTACTGAAACAACTGTATTTATTAAATCAACCGTTGCTCCCTCCACAGTATTTATTAGCTTCCCATAAAAAAATTCGCCTAACTCCATAAATGTTGATCGAGTAAAAATCTCAGTATCACATAGATTACTGATATCATCTTGAATTGCAGAAAATATAGCATCACAAATACTTCTTTTTTCTTCATTCATACAGCTTATCCTCCTGTTATCTATTCCACTGCCAAGTCTATCTCTTAGTATCGAGTGGCTTAAACTGTGGTCGGCTCTGACAACAATCCTAGTGCCACAACCTATGACCTCTAATCCACAGCCTAAACCCTGCCGCAATTTTCCGATCATCCACTTTTCTCCGGTCAGGCTAAAAGTAGATATGTTTCCATACAAGAAAACCGAGCTTTCCACAAGGCTTCTCTGATGATGCTGGTCTCGCAAAAAGCCCGGAAATACGCCGCTTTCTGGCACTTGACTTTATTTTCTTGACATCAATACAACCGTCTCCACATGCAACGGCATCTTTGTTGGAACACACATTTTCTGCCTCGTGTTCTTCAAAAGAACACATATTATTATCATTCAACAAGTCATGATTATCGCTCATTTTTAAGCTCCTCCTTGTTGTCTACACAGCCTTTTCACAAAGATTCATATATCGGTCTCTGGCATATGGTATGCTTCTATCATCCATACCCTTTAGTACAAATGTCAGCTTATACGGATCAGCTGTGCCATCCTCTTCCATATCACCGACAACGACTTTCTCCACAATGCTTTCAAATACTACTCTGTCAAATTCATCAAGTACATCAGCCCCTTTAAGCTTCTGCCTGATGAGTTTCATCTTATCAGCAATATTCTTCTGTGATAATACGCAGTCAGAAAATAAATGCTTTTCTTCTTCACATTTATCCAACTTATTGCTAATCTCACTGTATTTATCGTCATAGGCTTCTTTAGGAATTTTATCATCCAGATACATATCAGTCAATTTTTTTCTCTTCTTTTCAAGCGAGGAAATCTCTTTCTCAATACGCTTCAATTTTTCTGTACTGTCGTCTTTGGATAATGTTTCTTCCACTGATGACAAC
>ENA-OZLH01000176-OZLH01000176.1-human-gut-metagenome-genome-assembly--contig:-NODE-176-length-35887-cov-15.429756_pt1 | contig 35887 bp, 31 predicted proteins | sample MGYA00244832_ERZ653776 | MGnify/ENA primary metagenome ERZ653776 (study PRJEB26926, sample SAMN06165218) | human gut metagenome | biome: ENVO:00009003; feature: ENVO:2100002; material: ENVO:00002003...
TCTGTCTGTCTGTCTGTCTGTCTGTCTGTCTGTCTGTCTGTCTGTCTGTCTGTCTAATTATGGGGGTAAATCTCATTTTGTCAACCCCTTTCGCGTAAAAAATCCAAAAACTTTTCGTGTATTACCCTCTGCAAAGGGGAAAGCAAATCATTCGTATAAATAAACACAGTAATGATAGCATAAATCTCTTTGAAAAATCAAGGGGTTTCAAGAAAAAAGTATCGGGAAGTTGAGGCTTTTTTTCGCGCAGGTTTGCCCAAACGCGCCTTTCCCGCCGTAGTAGTGATAGGGGGATAGGGGTAAATAGCAAGCACAGCAAATGAGTACCCATTTGCGATTTTCGGATTTAGGCACCCCTGCCCTAAATCTCAAAAATGCTTGCTGGGAAAATCCCAAACCCTTGAAAATCATATATAACGAAAGGCGGTGAAGTATGGCAAACAGAAAAAGAAATCTGCAAATAAAGTTCTATGTTACGGAAGAAGAAAAACGGCTCATTGATGAAAAGATGAAGCAAATCCCCATTAAAAGTTATGGCGCATATCTGCGGAAAATGGCGATAGACGGGTATATCCTTGTCGTTGACCGTTCCGACACAAAGGCATATATCCGCGAACTGCAAGCGGTGAGCCGCAACATCAATCAGATTGCCAAACGCGCCAACGCAGCGGGCAATCTTTACGAACAGGATATTGCGGATATTCAAAAGGTGGTGGAAGAAATATGGCGGTTACAAAGACGCACCCTATTAAGTCAACCTTAAAGGCTGCCATCGACTACATTCTTAATCCCGAAAAGACGGACGGGAAATTGCTTGCCTCGTCTTTCGGCTGCGGCATGGAAACTGCGGATATTGAGTTTGCATGGACGCGGGAAGCTGCCGGAGATCGCGGCACTCATTTAGGGCGGCACCTGATACAATCCTTTTCGGTGGGCGAAACCACGCCGGAAGAAGCGCACAAAATCGGAATGGAATTAGCAAGTGCGATATTAGGCGGCAAATATGAGTTTGTATTAACTACCCATGTAGATAAAAACCATCTGCATAACCACCTGATTTTTAACGCGGTCAGCTTTGTGGATCACAAGAAATACCATAGCAATAAGCAAAGCTATCATTTTATCCGACGCACCAGCGACAGGATATGCAAAGAACACGGGTTGTCGGTTATCACGCCGGGACAGGACAAGGGAAAAAGCTATGCGGAATACAACGCAGAAAAGCAAGGGACAAGCTATAAGGCAAAGCTGAAAATTGCCGTTGATACCCTGATACCGCAAGTAACGGATTTTGAAGAATTGCTGCGCCGCTTGCAGGAAATGGGCTATGAAATCAAGCGGGGCAAATACATTTCCTGCCGCGCAAACGGTCAAGAGCGTTTTACTCGGCTGAAAACCCTCGGTGCAAGCTATACGGAAGAAGCGATACAAAACCGTATCAATGGCGTTGCGGTCAGCCGCACAAAGCCGCTGCGGGACGATAAAAAAATCCGGCTGGCGATAGATATTGAAAACAGTATCAAAGCCCAGCAATCGGCGGGCTATGAACGGTGGGCAAACCTGTTCAATCTGAAACAGGCGGCAAAATCGCTCAACTTCTTAACTGAAAACAAAATCGAATATTACAGCGATTTGGAAAGCAAAATTACTGACCTTACCGCTGCCTTTTCCGAAACGCAGGGCGCAGTTAAAGAAGTAGAAAAGCGAATGTCGGATTTATCGCTGCTTATCAAACATACGACCACATATAAGCAGATAAAGCCCATTTATGACGAATATAAAAGATCCTCGGATAAAGAAAAGTATTTGCGGGGGCATGAAAGTGAAATCATTTTGTTTGAAGCTGCTGCCAAAGCCTTAAAGGATATGCAAGTAAAGAAGCTGCCCGATCTCGCTGCGCTGCGCAGGGAATATGACAGCCTGAACGACAGAAAAGCCGCTTTGTATGAGCAATACCGCAAAGCGAAAAAGCAAATGGAAGAATACGGAGTTATCAAGAAGAATATCGACAGTATTCTTTATCCTGCTCATAAGCGCATACGGGAGCAGGAAAGATAGAAAAGGTATCGTCAAAAAAATGCAAAAATCTTCCGTATTTCTCTTTATCCGCATTGACTTTCTTGCTCACTTTATTATATAATATAAGCGTGAAAGTTGGTGTGTGATTTGCAAAATGAACTTATCGAAAAATTGATAAAAGAACAAAATGGAATTATTAAAACCGCCGAAGTTTTGGCTCTGGGCGTTACCAAAGACGAGTTTTACCGATATGTAGAAGCGGCAGGATTGGAAAAGGCGGCGCATGGTATTTATACCTCGCCGGATATGCTGCAGGATGAAATGTATCTGTTACAGGCGCAATATCCAAAGGCGATTTATTCCCATGAAGCTGCCTTGTTTCTGCATGGTTTAGCAGAAAAAGAACCGCTGCCTTTTACAGTTACGGTACAGTCCGGTCATAATGCAAGCGCATTGAAGAAAAAAGGCGTAAAGGTATATTACGCAAAAAAGGAATGGTACGAACTCGGCATTACAGAAATATCCTCCCTCGGCGGTCATACGGTTAAGGTTTATGATATGGAGCGTACCATCTGCGACATAATCCGCAAGCGGTCTGAAATGGATATTGCTGTTTTCAATTATGCACTAAAAGAATATGCGAAGCGGAAAGATAAGGACACCGCAAAATTAAACCGCTATGCAAAAGCTATGCGGCTGGAACGAAAAATTGATATAATTATGGGGGTGCTATTCTAATGAGCGACAACAATAAGTCGATGAACGATAAAATACAGTTATTTGAAGATAAGCGGATCCGTACCGCATGGGACGAGGAAAAAGAAGAATGGTATTTTTCTATCGTTGATGTAATCGGGGTACTAACTGAAAGCCCAAATCCTCAAACCTATTGGCGTGTAATGAAAAAAAGGCTTAAAGACGAGGGAAATGAAACCGTTACAAACTGTAACGCTTTGAAAATGATTGCTGCGGATGGCAAAAGGCGTTTAACCGATGTAGCCGATACCGAACAGCTTTTACGCATTATTCAGTCTATCCCCTCGCCAAAGGCAGAACCTTTTAAGCTGTGGCTGGCGCAAGTCGGCAGAGAACGGATAGAGGAAACCATAGATCCCGAACAGGCGATTGATCGGGCATTTGAAACCTATTTGAAAAAGGGATATACCCGCGAATGGATTTACCAAAGGCTTTTGTCTATCCGCGTCCGAAATGAATTAACAGGCGAATGGGACGCGCATGGCGTACAAAAAGGCGTTGAATATGCCATACTCACCGATGAAATCACCCGCGCATGGGCTGGCATGACAACGCGGCAATATAAAAATCTCAAAGGCTTAAAAAAGGAAAATCTGCGGGATAACATGAGTACAATGGAGATTGTCTTGAATATGCTGGCAGAAGCCAGCACAACAGAGATTTCAAAAGCAGAAAATCCGCAAACCTTTGAAGAAAACCGCGTAATCGCAAAAAAAGGCGGTCAGGTGGCGGGGGAAGCCCGCCGCGCTGTGGAGCAGCAAACAGGAAAATCCGTTATCACCTCTCAAAACGCCGCCCAGCTTAATACAGTAGTTACCGCAATGATTGAGGGTGTCATAGAAGCGGAAGAACAAAAAGAGGAAAAGAACGAAGAATAAAGAAGATAAGGGGGTAAAAATATGGGCGTTGGCGTATTAGCTGCGTGGGGTTTGGAAATCATCATCGGTCTTGTAATCAGCTTCATTCTGCTTGTAGTGGGCTTGTTTATCGGGCATATCATTATCTTTGACAGTATCGCCCTCGGCATTATTTCCGGCTTGTGCTGTAATCATTTTCTCACACTTCACCCTGCTTTTTGCCTGTTAATCGGAATTGCGGTATTTGTCGGGCTGTTATTTCTGCAACATACCTCTGTGGGCTTTTGGATTATTGGCTGTCTGCTCTCGGCGGTATGGGCGTTTATCTTTGCTTTCTTTGCCTACATATTTACGGAAGATATGATATGGTTTTATGTGGTCTGCGGGATTGCTTTTGTGGTAATGCTCCTGCTACATATCCACGCAAGGAATAAGGTATAATTTCAAGGTGCATAGTGGATAAATAGGGGCTTGAAACGCCTTGAAAATCAAGGCTTCTAAAAGCGAAAAATGATAAAGGCGATAAAGTATATTCAGACCTCAAAAAACAGGGTTCTAAATGCCCACGCGAAAAGACAAAAAAAGAAACAGGGCGCGGCTGCCGTTAGTGGCAAGCCGCGCCCTGCTGTTTGGTGTGTACCTGTTATTCCTCGATTAGCATAAACTCCAACTCGGAATATGCCGTATCGCTCATGGCTTTTAACTTTTCCATAGCGGTATCGGCAAGGCTGCGCATATCCTCACTTTCGATATAGGGATATGCTTCCAAAATGTTATCAATGGTCTGCGCCCGGATCGGGTCATAATAAATGGCAATTAGGTTTTCTTCCGGCGTGGTAAATGGGTTATACATGGCTCATACCTCCAAATCGTTGTTTTTTTCTTTGGCGCGCTGTTTGTTCTGCTGCTGCGCCGCCTGCTTTTTGTAATCGTCAAGCTGTTTGAGAATAGAGGGCTTTTTTTCTTGCTTCTGCGGTGCTTGCTTCTTTTCTTCCTTAATCGCCCTTGCATAGTCAAAAAGGCTGACAGGTTCGCCCGCTTTCATTTTCTGTTCTAAATCTGCGGCGGTTGGTGCATTAGGGGTATTGTTAATTACACCGTCCAGCATATTGTCGTTTTGCTCGACAATATCCTCAATCGTCCGTAATGGATTTTGCGGCTGCGCTGCAACTGCAAAGGCTTGTGTTCCGTTGCCCATAATGAGATATTGCCCGTCCTCGGATCTGTGATGAACGCCATAGCCTGCCGCCCGCATTTGTTCCTCATTCAAAGAAGTAATATGAAAATTGCCTCGCGGGGTAGAAACCCTTTCGCCTGTCATTGCCTGTTCCGGGCTTAACGCTTCCTGCGGCTGCAAAAACTCCGGTACTTGGGTATAGCCGATACTATCTACATAATGGGCGGTATTTTCGCCGTTTTGGTGTAGTACCACAATATCGGAAACGGAAAGGCTGTGTCCCTTAAAATCGTCAGGTTTGTCAATATTGTACTTTTCCCATATCTGCGCCAGCGTCATATCTTTTTCAAGGGGTGCGGTATAAACAAGGTCATAATTCGCCCGGTCAACAGAATGTCCCGCCGCCTGCAAGCGGTCATACGGTTCAAAGCGCAATTCTCTTGTTGCTTCGCTGCGGGATAGCTGGTAAATCCCATATCCGTCCTCTTTACCATACAGCAGCAGGGCTTCCTTGCCCGGTTCGCTTTCCCGTAGCTGCCCTTTCATGGCGTTGTATTCGTACAGGGCTTCCCATGTGTTTTTCTCTATTCCGAACAAACCGCCTTTTTCGGCGTGTTCCTGCAAATCCGCAACGCTGGTTACGGCTCCCTCGGTGCCATCTTCATAAATACGGTAAATCTCTACATCGTCCTTTGTGAAAAGACGCTGGGCGGCTTCTTGCTGCAAAGGCAGCATACCGTCCCACGAATACCCGTATTCCTGCATTTCCTTTACTGTAATGGTAGGATCCGGCGCGGGTATTTCAGACTGCTGCGGCTCTTGCCCCGGCTGCTTCGGCTGTACTGCCGCTTCCTGTCTTGCGTGTTTTTGGATTTCAACAATCCGTTCACCCGTCAGCAGGGCAATACTCTTGATACGGTCAGCGGCATAAAGGGCATTGTCGTTTAACTGCCGCTGCCATGCGCCTGCGCTGGGCGACCATCTGAAACCGTTGCTTTTGAGTTCTTCGCGGATCTCCGCGCTGGGTTTTCCATCAAAGAAGATTTGCAGGCGATTATCCGCTTTGTTAGGTTCTGCCCTGCCTCCGTCAAACTCCCATCCTACATAGGTTAATTCTTCTCTGCGTGAAAGGTCGGCAATGCGTTCTTTTACTCTACGGATTTCTGCGTTATTGTTGGAAAGGGCAAAAGACTGAAAAGGTCTGCTTTTATCTAAATGCCAGCTTTGCTCCATTTTACTTTTCAGCTTTTCAATGTTTTCTTGGGAAAGATGAGGGCAGCCGTCAAGGGTCTTATGCTTACGGAAATAGGCGTTGACTGCTTTCATGGTTTCCTGCGCCACTTCCAGCTTATGCAGCTTGCTTTCTAATTTTTCGATAGCTTTCGGATCATCTGCGCTGATACCACCCATGCCCGTACTGCGGATTTTATCAAGCAAGCCCTGAATATCCTGCCATTCGCTGTGGTTTCTGTCCCGCGCTGCATTCTGTTTTTCTTTTTTACGGACAGGGAAATTGCCGCCGCCAGCGATAAGAATAGAGGGTACGCGGCTGTCAATGGCATATCTGCTGTTCATATTCTCGGCAAGTTTCCGGGCGTAGGTGTCTAAAAGTCCGTCTATCTTATCGTGGTACATGGGATCCACCCGCGCTTTTTGCTTTTCGGCAATAGCGGCGGCTTCATCTACATATTGCCGATATTCAGCGGTTGCGCTGCCTTGTCTGTAATCGCGGTAGCTGTTCGCGTCATTGGCGCGGCGGGCTGCCGTTTCGCTGATAGGATAATACCGTACTGCCGATTGCGTTTTTTCTTCGGTAACAGCCTGTGCTTCTTTGTGTGCTGCAAGCGTTTTTTCTGCACGCTCCAAAACTGCTTGGCTCATAGGCAGCGAATACAAGCCAGAGGCAGAGGAAAAGCCGACATTATTAAAAACATAGTCAACATCGGTTTCTTTCAACGCGCCTGCTGCAAAATACTTCTCTCTTGTGGGGACTTCACTTACCTTGCCATTCGCAATGTCATGGTTTAATCCTGTTTCCAAATGAGCATGGATTTTATCGTCAACGGCTATGGTTACATAATACCAGCCCATATAGCCGCCGCTTTTTTCGTCTGCACCATCGTTAAACTCCACATTCAGCAAGGTATATGGCTTTAATCCCTTTTGTGCGGCGATTGCATTGTCTTTTGCTTCCCGCGCTTTTAGTGCAGAAATAGCAGCCTCTTTTGTTGCGCTGATAATTTCCGGGTTATTCCACCGCAACGCGGCATTTATCAATTCATTTTGTACTTTAACAGTTTTTGCCTGCGGTGTAACATGGTTGCCGATAAATAGGGATTTGCCATTATCAAACCGAATGGATATATCGCTTGTACCGCGCCATTTCCCCGAACAGGGGGAAGTTTCGATTTTGCCGCTTGTACTGCCGAAAGCCTGTGCAATTACTCCTATTTTATCAGACATAGGCAGATTTTCATATCGTTTCCCGATTTCAACCGCTTTTTTCTGTAAATCTGTGAGGGGTTCTGCTGCCTGCTGTTCCTGCGGGGCAGTTTCTTCAGGTGTTTCTTCCGCTTCCGTCTGCTGGGGCTGTGTTTCCTCCGGCTGCTCCTGTTTAGCCGGATCAGAGTGGGCGTTTACCCATTCTTCAAACTGTTCTGCATTTTCAAAATGAGTAAACTCAATACCAGCCTCGGTTAGCTTTTCCTCTACAAAAGCATTGATTTCTTCTTTCGGCTGCTCCGGTTGTTCGGACAGCTTTTCAAGCTGCCCATCCTTTAAGGAATAGCCCTGCGCGGCGATTGCTTCAAGGGTTCCCTGCGATACCTTACCATAAATCTTTTGATCGGCTTCTACCAAAGTTTCCAGCATTGCCCGCACTTCATCGGATAACGCTTTCTGCTGCTCCGGGACAAGAGTATCAAAAACAGGGACTTGGGGCTGCGTCTGCTCCTGCACATTTTCCCGCTGCTTCTGCAACTCGGCAAAATGCCCCTCAATATCGGAAATGAGTTCTTTGGCGGTATTTTGTATCACTTCAAGAGAAGATTTTAATTCTGTCATTTCCTTGCCGCTGCTCCACCCGGCAACATAGCCAAAGGAGTAATCGGAAGTATCAAGCCCGAAATGCTGGCATACCATAAACGCCACGCTTTCAGCCTGTACCTCGCGGGTTCGCCTATCGGGGCGTTCCTGCCCATTGTTGGTAGCAAGTTCAATGTCGTGCATTTTGGCATGGGAAACTTCGTGGATCCCCGTCTTTATGGTCTGCAATTCGCTCATGCCCTCGTTGATTGCTATACTGCGCTCGGCATAGCGGCAAACGCCTTTGGCACCTTGCAGCGGTTCCAAACCGATTTCAAAAGGAGAAGATAGTTTAATCGCCCTGAAAAAATCTTCGTACTGCTCGACATTTGCTGAAAGGGTATCAACCGCCAAAGAGGGTAATTCCTTGCCCTCGGTCTGCGATACATCGAATACCGATACCACTTTGAAATTAGGTATGGTAACCTCTTTGATTTCCTTTTCCGGCTTTCCGTCTTTGCCTATGACGGGTTCGCCCGTTTCGGGGTCGAGTTTATCCACTTCCTTTTTTACGGTATAGGGCGCGGGGGCAAGGATTTTGATTGCCTTTTCATCTGCCTTTACATGGCGGTCAAAATCCTTTTTCCATTGCTGAAAACCGCGTACCAGCGTCCCGCCCTGCATAGCAATCAAAAGGGCGTTGTTAAAGCTGTAATCGTGAAACTTCGACATAGCGGAAAGATAATCGGAGTATTTGCCGCTGCCGAATACATCGGCAACCCCTTTTTCAAGCTGCTGCGACAATTCCTTTACTCTTTCGTCCCTGTCCTCGCTGTTAAAGATAATAGGCACAACGGTACGGGGCTGCGCTGCGGGTGTCGCTTCCTGATCGGCAATTACAGGATTTTCCGTTTCTTTTTGCTCCGGCTCTGTTTGCTGCCGGGTTTCGGTTTCGGGCTGGGGCTGTTCGCTGCGCTCCGGTTCCTGCGGTGCTTGCTCCGGCTGCTGTGGCTGCTCACCCTCCACCGTATAACCGGGCAAAAGCTGTCCGTTTACCTTGAAGTATTCGGCGTACTCCTGCGGAATAGGCGGGGAGATTTCGGTGAAAAGATGGGAATAGGCTTTGATCCGCCCATTCAGATATTTTTCCATAGCCGCTTTATCGGTAAATACCTTTCTGTCCTGTCCGGCGATTTTCCCCTGATTGTACCCGTCCTGATTGTTCGTGCGCACACTCCATGATAAATGCCACGAATGGGGTACGCTTTCTTTTTTAACAGGGTCGTACCGGGTATTTTCGTATATATGATATTGCATTTTATATACCCGATTGCTGATAACATGGCGGTCATATTGCTCGTCTTTCCATTCATTATAGGTATGGGAAACCTCCGGCGTTTTTACATATTCAATGGCTTTTTCAATAAAACGGGTATTGCCCGCCTGCTGCTCCCATGCGTAGGCTTGTTCTTGCAATTTGGCATAAATGGATTGTTCCGCTGCCTCGCTTTCCTGCCGTAACTGTAACAACTCTGCAAGGGGTAAAGCGGTCAGCGTTGAAATATCCGCTTTGTCGCTTTCAAAATATATGGTTCGCTCGATCCGCATTTTCTTTGCGGGGTCTAAATCGTCATGGGCATAGCTGGAATAATTCTTTTCCTGTTCGCTCATTCTGTCGCTCCTTTCAAATGAAATTAGATTATTTAACGGTTGCTCCCATATGCTGCCAAAGCCGCGTACAACGGTATTTTCTTTTGCGCCGTTTGCACCAAACATTTCCAAAGTGTCAAAGGCTTTTTCAAATGCTTCTACACTTTCTCTTGGTATGTTCGGGGCAAAGTGGATTACACCGTCCATGTACTCTTTACCCGTACCAATCCACCCGCGTATAAAACTGTCAAAGCCAGCTTTTGAACGGCTGGCGGCGTGTTCTTCGGCATGGCTGGAAACAAGCTGCTTACTATGAAACTGATACCCTAAAATCAGTTCGCCCGTTTCCGGCTGATACATAAAGCGGCGGTTTTCTATCTGCTGCATATCAAAGGAAAAACGGCGGGTATCTATCGTCATAAGACTATCGGTGATTTTGATTTTTTCTATTTTGGCTGCGCCCCCTTTCGGCGTTTATATAAGGGTCTGGGATTATCCCAGCAAGCAAAATCCCCGCCAATCTCAAAGAAAAAGGCGGGGATTTATCGCAAATGGGTACTCATTTGCTGTGCTTGCTATTCAGTTGGCTTTCTTCCGCAGCCGCCGTTTGCGTTCCTGTTCCGCTTTCTGCCTGCGCCGTACTTTTCTCGCGCAATCAGGGCAATACTTGGCGCGGTTGCTGCCGGCTTTATACTCACCCCCGCATATCTTACATAGCGAGTTCAAAGTGGGATTTTCCTGCATAATCTCGGTGTAAAGCTGCTTGTCGGCTGGCAATACCGCTTCCCTGAAATATCTGCATAGCAGCGAATAGCTGATTGCCTGCACACATTTACAGGGTTCTCCATCGTCCAATAAAAGGCAGTACCCGTTATCGTTGTTGGCACATTCGGCGCGGGTCATTTTCTTAACCGCCCGGAATTGCTTTTCCGAAAGCCGGATCATTTTCGGTTCTGCTCAATGCGATAATTGACATACTTGCCGCCTGTGTCGGCAAGCAATACTACACCGTCAAAGGCTTTGCCCGTTTTGGTCGATACCATGCCTTTCACTTTTACTTTTCCGTCTTTTAGGAGTGCTGCCGCGATTGCTTTTGTAAACGCCTTTTTCTTATCGGTAAAAAATCGGTCATTTTTCCACATCACAAAGCCGCAAGCCCTATCCGAACAGTAATAGTTTTTCTTACCCTCATAAACGGGTGCGCCGCAGCGGGGGCAAGTGCCGATTGCCTCCCGATGGGTGGAAAATAACTGCTCCTTATCTTTTGAAATAGCGGAATAATTTTTCACAAGGTCGGCGGTCATAGCTTCAATGCTGTGCATAAAGGTATCGGGACTTTCGCCGCCTTTGGCAATCTCACAAAGGCGTGTTTCCCATTCGGCAGTCAAAAGAGGTGAAATCAAAGCCTCCGGCAATACTGAAACAAGATTATGCCCGTCTTTGGTGGGGATCAGTTTCTTGCCGCTGCGCTCTACAAATCCCGCCGAAAGCAGCTTTTCAATGATTGCCGCCCGCGTTGCGGTGGTGCCTAACCCTTTTCGCTCCACATCCTCCGGCATATCCTCTTTTCCCGCGTTTTCCATTGCTGCAAGCAAAGTATCTTCGGTAAAGGCTTTCGGGGGCTGGGTGTAATGCTCGGCAATATCCGGCTGCACATTTTCAAAGGTCTGCCCCTCATAAATGGGCGGCAAGATATTTTCCGGCTCGGCTGCCTCGTCCTCGGCGGGCTTGGCTTTCATTTCGGCGCGGAATAGACTTTCCATTTCCCGCCATCCTCCGCAAAGTGTTGTCCTGCCTTTTGCGGTAAAGGAATAATTGCCGCAGGAGAATACCGCCGTAACCGCTTCATATTCATAGGGGGCGTGGGTAGCGCAAATGAGTTTTGCACATACAAGGCGCATAATTTTTTTCTCACTTTCGGCAAGAGAGGAAAAGCCTGTTTTCAAAAACTCTGCTGTGGGCAAAATGGCGTGGTGGTCGGAAACCTTTTTATCATTTACCACTCTTGCAACTTCCGGCGAAACGGCGATACCCGCCATAAAGGGAAACAGACTGCAAAGGTCTGAAACAAGTTTTTCTGTGCTTTCCCGCATATCTGCGGTAATATATCTGCTGTCGGTACGGGGGTAGGTTAAAAGCCGCTTTTCATAAAGCCCCTGCACATAATCAAGGGTCTGCTTGGCGGTAAATCCGAATAGACGGTTTGCCTCACGCTGCAAACTCATCAGATCAAACAGCTTCGGCGGCGATATGGTCTTTTTCTCTTTTTTCAGAGAAGTACAAATCGCTTGCGCCTGCTTGCAGGCTGCTTCCATTTCCTGCGCCGCTGCTTCTTCGGTCAGTTTATCGGAAAGAGCAGTAACGCCGTCCAACTGCAAACGCACAATATAATATTTTTCCTTTTTGAAGTTCTCTATTGCATAATTCCTCTTTACAAGCATATCAAGGGTAGGTGTTTGCACCCGCCCCACATTCAGGGTTTTATGATAGAGGATAGAGAAAAGGCGGGTGGCGTTAATGCCGATCAACCAATCGGCTTTCGTGCGGCATAGCGCGGAATGATAGAGGTTGTCATACTCGCGCCCGTCTTTAAGTTTAGAAAAGCCCTCGCGGATTGCGCTGTCCTCCATGCTGGAAATCCAAAGGCGGGTAAAGGGTTTGTTGCATTTTGCCTGCTCATAAACAAAACGGAAAATGAGTTCTCCCTCGCGTCCGCTGTCGCAGGCATTGACAACCTCGGTTACTTCGGCGCGGTGCATAAGGTCTTTCACAATGGAAAACTGCTGTTCCTTGTCCTGTGCGATACGGTACTGCCATTCCTGCGGCACAATGGGTAGATCCTCATAATTCCATTTGTGGTATCGCTCGTTGTATGCCGCTGCGTCTGCAAGGCTAATCAGGTGTCCGATACACCATGATACAAAATATCCGTTCCCGCTGTAATATCCCTTATTTTTCTCATTCGCGCCCAAAACTCCGGCAATGGTTTTGGCAACGCTGGGTTTCTCTGCAATGACAAGTTTCAGATTATTCATAGATTTTTCCACCTTTCTTTTCAATGGGAAAGGCGGCAAACCCTCAATCGGATTTACCGCCTTTTATAAAATGGTATGTTATTCTTCGTCCTCCGGCTCGGTTTCCTCGCCGTACCCGTCAATGTAGCGGTCGAGGGGTTCTTCTTCCTCGGTTTCCTCGTCCTCGTCCAAATCCAAATCATCAAAGTTTGTGCCGCCTTTGGCGGTGTTCTTTTTCGGCTTCATAACCTTAAAATAGAAGAACGCGCCGCCACCTCCGGCAAGCAGAAGTACCACAAGGATAATCCCGCCCATGCCGCCGCTGCCTTTTTCCTCCGGCTCGTCTGTTGGTTCGGGATCCGCTGCGATTGCTTCCTTGCCTGCGCACTCGCTCATATTGACAGAACAAACAGGGCAAGAGGTATTCACGCTTCCGGCAACGCATTTATCGGTACAACTGCAAACGACGGCGGTTTCTTTTGTCTGTTCGTCCTCCATAAGCTGCAATAAGTCGGCTTCGTCCACCTGATTGAGAAAATGCACCGTATTTTCCCCGTCCTCGGCGCGGTCAATGATGATATAGAAGTAATGCCCGTTGCGGCTTACAACGGTAATAAACTGCTTATCGCCGGACGCTTCCCCCGAAATATCGTCCACAAGGCTCATATTGCCCTCCGGGGTTAGTGGCTGCGGCTCATAACCGCCCGTTGTTTCTTCCGGTTCGGTGGTCTGCTCCGGCTCGGTATATTCGTATTCCTCGCCGCCACCCGCATATGCGGTAACAGAAAAGCCGCCCATAATGATAAGGGCGGCAAGTAAAACGGTAAAGCTGCGGAATACTTTTTTATTCTTCATTTTCGCTGTCCTCCTGTTCGGTTTCCTCAAATGCTTCTCCCGGCTGCTGCGGCAGTACGATTTCGCCGCTGGCATATGCGGAAAGAAACGCCGCAAGCTGGTTTTGGTCGATATGTACCGCCTTTACCATCTGCACAATGCGGGCGTTTTCTTCCTCGTTTTTTTGCGCTTCAAGGGTTTTCAGTTTGCTTTGCAGTTCAAGGATCTTCGCCCTTGTTTTCTCAATGTCCTTTTCGATACGGTCAAGTTTGCTGTTTGCCATAAGTAAAATGCTCCTTTCAAAATTAGTTGTAATTTAACCGCCCATAGGCGTAGAAATGGGATTGCCAATAGCTTGTATTGAGTTTTGCGTACTGAATGGGATCCCCACAATGCAAAAACATCGGGTTTCCGCTTTCGTCCTCCCCGACATAAAAGCCCACATGGGAAACGCCGGGGGTATCGTAGGTGCCTGTGAAAAATACCATATCGCCGGGGCGCGGAGTAGAAACGCGGGTAGATATGTTGTATAATCCCTGCGCCCCTAATCTACCCGTATTGTATAGCCCGCTGTTTGTGAGTACATAGCTTACAAAGCCGCTGCAATCAAAAGAAGTGCTTGGGCTGCTGCCGCCCCATACATACGGGTAATTCAAATACTTTTCTGCTTCCTCAATCAGTCGCGCAAACTGTTCATCGGAATTAAGAAGTGCGGCGGGCACTTCGTATTCTGCGGGCGGGTTTGTAATATACTTTCCGATGTAGCTTGAAGTGGGAAACAGATCGGGGCGGTTGCCCAGCGTTGACATATATACCGCATACATGGATAAGGTATCTTCGCCCATAATGTAAACAGGCACATGGGACAGATTGAAGTTTTCCAAATCCACATTTAAAATGTAGTAGTTATAGGCAACTGTAACCTCGTATTCGTATTCCTTGGTGTAGCTTTCGCCCGTTTCGGGATCGGTGTAGGTGCTGGTGCCTGTCCTTGTTTCGGTGCGGTAGCGTACTTCGACTTCTTCTGTAACCGTTAAAATGTACTGCTTATCAAACAGCATTTCAAGGGTGCTTTGCGCTTCGGAAAGGGTAAATACCCCCTCATGCCATGCAGACAGGATAGAGATTAACACATATGGGTCATGCTCAATTTCGTCAGCCGTTACCCGATATTCGTCATAGCCGGGATAATGACTTTCGATGTTATCTAATTTTTCTTGTAATTCTGCTTCCATTGCGGTGTAGGCTGCTTCTGCACCCAGCATATCCGCGTCCTCGGAAAGATACGAGGATGCAATTACCGCGCTGCTGCTGTTGCCGCCAACCATTGAACAGGAAGAAATGCCGCCGAACAGCATATACAGTACAAAGGCGATCCCCACAACAAGCAAACAGCCTTTCCAATGTCGCGCCACAAAAGAGGCGGTGCGCTTGGTTTCCTCGGCGGTTTTCTTTGCTGCTTTTGCGGTTTTCTCTGCGGTCTTTTTTACTGTCTTGCCTTTTTTCAGGTTCTTAGCATATTGCCGCTTAATGCGCTGCTTCTGCATAAATCGAGAAAGAGGGTTGGACTGTGCAAGCGCGGGATTTTCATGGATTGCCTTTTGGTAGAGATAATCCGCATTTGCCTGAAATGCTTTGCGCTCGGCTTTTGCCGCTGCCCGGTAGGGTTTTAATTTATGGTGCCGGATCCCGCTTTTCGCTGCCCGTACACCTTTACCACCTACAAACTCGCCTGCAAGTTCCACCTTATGACCGCTTTCCACGCCGACATTTTCCTTTTCAACCTCATGGATTTTACCATGAACCGTATTCAAGGCTTCTTTGGCGGGGCGAGATATGGAGTTGTGCCGCAATTTACCATTCGGTTTTTTATCCACTTCCTCAAAATGCAATCGGGTTTTTCCTTTGCCTGCCGCTTCGTCAAAAGTGCGCTCTTTGATGATTTTTTTCTTTTTCGGGACAGCCGCCCGCGCCGCGTCCAATTTATCCGCTTTTAGATCTGATTTACGGATATATTTTTCAAGGGCTGGGTCGGCGCGTTCCTCCGGGGTAAACTGTAAACGGGAAGTATGGGTTTTACTTTGTATTTCCCGCTGTGCTTTTTTCGCCGCCTTTTTGAATGAATGGCGGCTAATCTCGGTGTCTATGCGCTGTACTGTCTTTTCCGCTGCGGCGGTGGGGGCTTCGGAAAAGTTTTCTTCCGGTTGTCTTTCGCTGATATTTGTAACCTCGCCCGTAGTCAGATTTTCGGAAATTGCGCCGCTGCGGGTCATTTTCTGAGTAACCTTATCCGGGGCTTTCGCTGCTTCCTTGCTCATGTTTATCACCTCCAATTCGCTACAACCTTAAATAGACACCTCACTTGGGCGGGTTGTCATAATTTTGTAGAGTTCCGTATCTTGCGGGAAACGGTCAACAAATGGTAAAATGACATTGCCATAGAAGATAAGCCCCTCGCCTGCGTCCGAATGGGTTACATAACGCATTTGCTGGGGTGAAATATTTAACTGCTTCTGCAAAATGTCCTGATCGCCCCTTGCGGTGTTGAGCATATACACAAAATCGCTGTTTTCAAAGATATTTTCAATCTCGCGGCTTGCCAAAAGGTCTTTGACATTCTGTGTAATGCCTGTGGGGATCCCGCCCCATTTCCTAAAACGCTTCCAAATCTCAACGGAATAGGCGGCGGTCTGTTCCTCCTTTAACAACAAATGAAATTCGTCAATGTAGTACCTTGTCGCCTTGCCCTCGCTGCGGTTTAGGGTAACGCGGTTCCACACCTGATCTTGAACGATTAACATTCCCAGCTTTTTAAGCTGATTGCCGAGTTCCTTAATATCAAAGCACACAAGGCGGTTTTGAATATCTACATTCGTCCTGTGGTTAAAGATATTCAGGCTTCCGTTTACATACAGTTCCAATGCTGCGGCGATACGCTGCGCCTCCTGTTCCGGCTGCTTTTTGATTTCCTCGTACAAATCGCCTAATATCGGCATATTTTCAGGCTTCGGGTCAGCAAGGTAGCTTCGGTAAATGCTGATAACAGCGCGGTCAATCAAGGTTTTTTCAACCGCTTCCAGCCCATTCTTGCCGCCCATAATGAGTTCGCATAGGGAAAGGATAAAGTCGCTTTTGAGTGCAACGGGAGTATCGCCCTCGCTGTAATTGAGGTTAATATCCATCGGGTTGATATACTGCGGGTTCCCGTCAACGCCTTTTCCTGTGGGGGACAGCCGGATCACCTGACCTTTTAGCTTTTGCACAAGGGGGTAATATTCGGCTTCTGGATCGCAGATGATAATATCGTCTGCGGTAACAAGGAAAATGTTTGTAATCTCACGCTTTGCGGAAAAACTTTTGCCGCTGCCCGGTGTGCCGAGTATCAGCCCGTTAGGATTTTTCAGTTTCTTTCTGTCGCACAAAATCATGTTGTTAGAAAGAGCGTTTAGCCCGTAATATAAGGCTTCGCCGCGCTGGAATAGCTCTTGTACCGTAAAGGGTACAAAAATAGCGGTGCTGCTCGTTGTCAGCCCGCGTTTGATATTGATTAAGTTTTCGCCCAGCGGGATAGAGGACATAAGCCCCTGTTCCTGCTGATAGTCAAGGCGGGTGAGTGCGCAGTTATATTTCTGTGCCACGCCCGCCGCCTGAAATACATCGTTATCCAGCTTTTGCTTGGTGTCTGCAAAGTTCAGGACAAGCAAAGTAACCTGAAACATTCGCTCGTTGCGGCTTTGCAGATCCCGCAAGAGGTTTTTTGCTTCGCCGCCGTAGGTGGCAAGGTCAGAGGGAATAATATCCATATCATACCCGCTGCGCACCGCCTTTTTCTGTTCCTCGATTTTCATTCGGTCAAGGTCAGTCAGCTTGCGTTTAATGGTTTTAATTGCTTCATTGTGGTCGATACTTTGGATATGCAGATTGAGGATAATCCCGTTTTCCGCTTCCATAAAATCGGCAAGCATACGGTCATTGAGTTCCGGGGCTAAAATCTGCAAAAACGATACCGCGCCATATTTCCCGCCCATGCGGAATTGCCGCCCCTCTCCAAAGCGGAAAGAGGACGGGGCGATAAAGTCCTTTACCGACAAGCCGCTTTCCGGCAGCCAATCCCATTCAAAAATAAAGGGATCTCCATTCGGGTGAAAAATCCCATGCAGCACTTCGAGGCGTTCTCTGCCATTCAGCACATGAGATACCGAACCCAGCGATTTGAAATGATTGAGTACATCGGTTTCAATACGGACAAGTCTTGCTCTTGCCGTCTTAATATCCTTTGCTTCGGTAGTAAAGGTCAGATACATGGTTTTCTCTCTGCCATTGTTGCCGCGCATAAGCTGTTCTTGCAGCATTTTTGTGTATTCGGCGCGGATCCAATCGAAATCATCTCCCTGCGGAGCAATTTCTATGGTTTTTTTGACTGCTTCCTTGTTGGTATATCGGCTAATCATAGATAGCTGGATTTGAATAGAAGCGTCAAAGTAATTGTATAAATCGCAGAGGGTTTCAAAAATTGCCGTTTGGCTGTCCTGCTGCGCAAGCTGATAATTGATGTCCGAAAACGCAATGCTTTTTGAATATCTGTTACCAGCAAGGCGGCAAATCCCATCCTTAAACATACGCTCAAAAGGTATGCTTTCTTGGGCGGTATGAGGTTTTCCGTCCCCCTTTGCCGCTTGTATGACTGCGGCAATCTGCTTTTTCTCTTTTCGCGTTAGCTTACGCTTTTCATTTGGGGTTTTTACCTGTTCCTTTGACAATCGCCCGTACCTCCTTATCTAATTTGCTTTGCGCCATAAGCGCGTCATATAGGGTGTTGGTCTGATAAGGTCGCTCTTTGGGGCGAATGAACTTCACTTCCACAAATTGCCGAATGATAACTTCAAGGGGCTGCCCATGCTTTTCATACATAGCGAAAAGAAACATGGGGAGCATGGCAAGCACCATACAAAGTGCTGCCGAGGTGGTTCCGATACTGCCTTTGAGCAAAAAGAAAAGCGGCAATCCTATTGCCGCCGCAATGCTGAAACAAATTAGCTGCCGTTTCGTCAGGTTAAACATAACCTTGCTTTTTACTTTTGTTAAGTCTTTGGGTACAGTTACATAAGCCATTTATACCTCCTTTTCCGCAAGCTGTATATCGCTTGCTACTTCGTTACCCCATACATCCCAGCCGGGGGATTTTTCTCTTGCAAACAGTTCAATGCGGGAAAGATCGCCCACAAGGGTTAAAATCTTTTCCCGCACTATATCCGGCTTTTTACTGTGTTGTTCTATGGGGGAAATGATGAACTGATGTATTTTGTTGGATTTTCGTTTTGGGTGTCCTTTGGTAGCAAGCAAACAGATTTCCGCGTTTCCCCGCGTCCAAAATCCTAAACCGAAAAACCATGTAGGAGATTTTCGATTTTGTTTCAGCCACAAAAAAGCAATCGTTTTGTACCGAAAGCCCCATGCCTTAATGAGTTGCAAGGCTTCTTGAAGCTGCGGGAATGTTGCCCATAAAAACAAAATGCAATCTTTATCCGCAATTTCTTTGACAGGCAAGGCGCATAGCTGCTCAATGCTCATAGTGGGATAATGCTTTTCTGCGGATCCCTGTACTTTGCTCTGCTCATACCGCCATGGCGGGTCGGCATAGATAATGCTGTATTTCTTCATTACGCCTCCTTAATGCGCGGAAAATACGGATTTTGCGAGGCTTCCCGTCTTAAACAGGGTAAAACAGAGAAGTACGGTATAACCCATGCAAGTCCAGATTGCGCCGGATATGTCGCTGCCTGCTGAAATGCTCTGCACCAAAACAGCGTAGATACCAACGCATACCATAATAAGAAAGGCCTGAAACCCTAACGCAAGCAGGGATTTCAAGTAGTTTTGCCCCACATTGCCCCATTCGTGATTTACCATTGTTGCCATCGGGATCGGCGCAACGCTCGTTACAAGATATATTTCAATCATTCTGCCGTAAACCACAAGCATAATGCAGATGGAAAGGGCTTTCGTTGTCAGCCCTACAAACAGGGATTGAAACCATAGCCCGAACAGCGCGCCCAAACTCAATGCTTCAAGCTGCGCCTCCAAATCGGTAATCACGCTGTTTATATCAATGCTGGCGTTTCCGATCACCACGCCCGCGCTCTGATTGACAACGCTTTGGGTAACATCAAAAATGCCCATAACGATATTCCATGTGTTCGTAACAAGGAGTACCGCAACAAAGGTTTTGAAAATCCACTTAAAGAAAATGAAAGTGTCTATATCGTGAAGATTGTTTTTATCTATCACCATTTGGATTAGTTCATAGCACATGACAAAGGTAATGATGATACCCGCAATCGGCACAATCACATTTTCCGATAAGCTGCGGATCATATTGAAAATGCCTGCGTTCCACCCGGCGGGAGTTGTGCCGAGTTCTGCGGCAATTTCGCCCACTTCCGTATTAACGCTGTCGAACAAGCCGGACAGGTTCGATAATATTCCCTCGGTCAAGATTTCTCTGAACCATTCTTTTATGCTGTTTATTATCAAGGGCTAATACCTCCTTTCCCGCGCCCTCCTGCAAGGGCAAGAGGGCGCGGCGGGTAGATTTAGGGGTTATTGCTTATCCGAAAAGCCCGGAAAGAAGCGGCACAAGGGTAATGCCGATAAGGGCAACGCCGCCGCCCGCCATAAGCTGCTTCATGCCCTGTGATTTGGCGCCGGGATTGTCATTTCCATATCCTTCCATAAGATTGATACCGCCCCAGATTGCCAAACCTGCTCCCAACGCGATAACAAGGGTCTGCAATACGCCTACTGCTGAATTAAAAAATGCCATAGATTTCCTCACTTTCTGCCGCTGTGCGGCTGTAAAAATTGTTGTTTATTTTGATTGAAATGGAAAAGCCGCCGTTGTTATTCGGCGGCTGTGTCCTCAACGGACAAATCTATTTCGTATATGTCAAAAGGCTCGTCCTGCTTTACAATCGCTGGACGCTTTCTCATATACCGTTCAATATCAAAAGCGTTTTCTTTTTTGAAGTCGGATAGGTATTTGTAGTTCGGGTGCTGCGTTATATCGTATTTATCACTTAAAAATGGGCGCACACCTCTTAACTGCAAAATACATTTACCGCCGTCCATTACTGCAATTTCGTCTTGGCTCATCAGCTCCTTTCCTAATTTTTGATATGTCAGACCATGAGAAACTTGTGTGCCGCGATTTTCGGAAGTGTTGAAGCTGTCTATCGTTTCACGCCCCAAATTGTCCGAAATATCCTTTGCATTTTTCCCACGCCCGCCCAAAAACAAGGTACAGTCGGCATTATCCAAAATGATTTCTGCCGCGTCCTTGTAAATGGCTTTTAATTGGCTCTGCGATTGCAGAATGATAGAAGCGGACATTTCCCGGCTTCGGATAGTAGCTATCAATTTGTCGAAACGGGGGATCTGTCCGATATTCGCAAACTCGTCAAGCAGAAAGCGGACATGAACAGGCAGCTTCCCGCCGTATTCATCATCCGCTTTATCGCATAACAGATTAAATAATTGGCTTTGGAGAATGGCGATAACAAAGTTAAAAGTATCGTCTGTATCGCTCATAATCAGAAATAGCGCAGTTTTTCTTTCGCCCAGCGTATCAAGTTCCAAATCGTCATACTCCATGAGTTCCCGCAATTCTTGAATGTCAAAGGGGGCTAATCTCGCGCCGCAGGAAATGAGGATAGAAGATCGGGTTTTGCCTGCGGAAAGTAAAAACTTTTTATATTGTTTCACCGCGAAATGGTCTGGCTTTCGCTGTTCCAAATCTGCAAATAGTAAATCTACCGGGCTTTGATATTCGCTGTCGTCCTCGCGGGCTTCGCTTGCATTGATAAGTTCAAGCAGGGTAGTAAAGTTCATTTCCTCGTCAGGGGCTTCATACCAAATGTAGCCGATCAACGCAGAATATAATAATCTTTCCGCTTTCACCCAAAAATCTTCGCCGGATTTTTCGCCGTCCCCTTTGGTGTTTGCAATTAAGGTGTTTACCAGCTTCAAAATATCCTTTTCGCTGTGGATATATGCGAATGGGTTATATCTCATAGATTTTTTGAAGTTGATTGTATTCAGAACCTTGATACGGTAGCCCGCCCGTTCTAATAGCTTCCCGCACTCAATTAAGACGGTGCCTTTCGGATCTGTTAAGCAGTACGAACTGTGAAGCTGCATTAAATTAGGTTTTACAAAAAATCTTGTTTTTCCGCTGCCGGATCCGCCGATTACAACGACATTTTTATTTCTTGCGTATTTCGGCTGCTTCGGGCGGCTGTTCATAGTCAGCCGTTCCGTCTGTGTCAAGATGATATTATTCCGAAAATCCGGGTCTATGTACGGGGCTATATCTTCCCGCGTTCCCCATCGTGCGCTGCCATACTCTGCGCCTTTGCGGTATTTCTTTGCGTTTTTCCCTTTGACATAAACAATCAAACGAATAATCACCGCGCCAACAATACCGATAAGCAAATCTAACGGGTGAACACTCGGCAAGGCGCTTTCAAAGGCTGCTGAAAAGCCTTGTGTGATATGCAGCACCTTTGCGGAAATATCCGCGCCGGGGGCAAGCCGCACCGCTTGTCCCACTTTATCAAAGAGATAGACAAAGAACACATACGGAATATTCGGAATTATGATTTTTTTCAGGTTGATAGGCTTTTTCATCTGTCGCGCCCCCGATCCAGCTTTTTTGTCTGTTCGCGGCTGGCGTTCAGAGTTTTGGCTTTCACCTTTGCCGCTTCAAGGGATTTGCGGATTGAGGGCTTTTTATCCTTGTTCAGTTTCTTTGCGGAAAACTCCCGAAAAGCGGAAGTCATAACATCAAGATCTCTGCCTTTGAAGAAAACAAGATATTGCGGCTGTTCGCCCGGTATCTTTTTCAAAGAGTAGTCCAGCCCGTATTTCTTCGCTGTACTCTCAAATCCCTTAATATTCTCTTTTGTGATTTCGATGTTAGAAATACCCGTATTCTGCCTTGCAAGCTGCCGCATGGTTTGTTTCCCATGCTTAATTTGCGGATTTTTTCTTGCTTCCAAAAACGCTTGAAACGCCTTTTTTAAGGCGGCTTCGGTTAGCCGCGTTGTTCCTTTGCTCATTTTTACCGATAGGGTAACAACCTTTTGCGTAATTTCTTCTTGCAAGCTGCGTCAACTCCTTTCTTTGCATATTTTGGTTATTTGCCGCCGTATAGGTCGTGATTGACAAGGGCGGTATAGTAGCTGTCTATGGTGGACGGGACATTGAACAGCACCGCTTTCAGGTATTGTTTGATATTGCGGACTTTGGTTGTGTTTTCCCGCAAACAATCTAAAACAAACTCAATGCGCATACTGTTCAGCTTCATAAACTTGGCTTTCACAAGTTCGGCGGGGTAATCATCTCCGGCAATGCGTATGCTTTTTCTCGCGCTGCATACGGTTTCCAGCATGATTTCAACGATTTCATTCAAACGGTCAATATCCATTTTCGGGTCTTGGATTAGGCAATCATACTCGATATTCTCTTTGATGATTTCCCGATAAATCTCTACTGCGCTCTGCGTTTTCGCTTCGCTTCCTTTCCGTTCCTGTTCCCGGCAAGGCTCGTCCCCATCCAAAGGCAAGGGATTTAGGGAATGGATAGGAATGGAATGGGTAATTGATACATCCGTATTTATTTTTTCTTTCTTTGATATATCTTTATTTAATTGCATTGGATTTTCCAACATAGGTTTTTCCTGCGTTGGATTATCCAATGTTGGATTTTCCAATGTAGGTAAATCCAATATAGGCGGTGGGCTGTCGGGTACAGCTTCTTCCTCGGATGGCTGTGGCTGCTCGTAAATCACATAATCCGCGCCGCGCAACCGCCCTTTGCTGTCGCGCTCTCTGCTGCGCCTGATATATCCGGCTTTTTCAAGTTCCTTGACTGCTTCGCGGATTGCGTCTATCTTCTCACGGTTGATATGCGCCAGCCCCGAAAGGGTATAATCCCAATCTTCGGGCAAGGACAGCATTTGCGACAAAAGCCCTTTTGCCTTTAAGGACAATTCCTTATTTCGTAAATGGTGATTGCTCATTACGGTATATCCCGTATTGCGCTCAACTCGGAAAACTGCCATTTTCAATTCACTCCTTTGCGGTGGTATCGTGGGCAATTAGAAAACCGATTTTGAGAGATTAAGGGTAAACTATCGGGGTATGCGGTTTTCGTGTTTGTAAAGCCTTGATTTTCAATGCGTTTCAAGCCTCTAAATGCCCACGCTGGGGGCTGTTTCGGGGCATAAAAAAACGGCGTTCCTATCTTCTCGTTTGAGAATTAGTAAACGCCGTTTGTGTTTCATAACACATTGCTTCTTATTCACTTGTATGGTACAATATTCTATCAGCGTTGGTTTTCCGGCAGGATTTCAGGCTGCATATCAGGTTCTTTGCCCATTTGTAGTAAATTAGTAGTATTTTTCGCCTGTTATCCTGCGGAAGCCCTTGTTTTTCAAGGGGTTTCGGGGTTTATCAACGATTTTCGTATCAACATTATACAATCAAACCACGATAGTTACATTGTGCATTATAATCTTTATAGTCCATAATGTCAACTAAAATTTTCAAAGGAGGTCACACATGAACAACAACTACGAAAATCTGCCCGCGGTGCTGAACGCCAATCAGCTCGCGGCGGCGCTGGGTATCTCCCGCGCGGGAGCGTATCAGCTCCTCAACACGGGGACGTTTCCAACGCTGCGCATCGGCAAGCGGCTGCTTGTGCCGAAGGACAAGCTCATTGAATGGATCGAGCAGAACACCGGAGGCAGCCATGTGGGAGGATAAAGAAACGACTGCCCCGATTCCATCTGTTGCACCAGATGGGGAGCAGCCGTCCGCGCTTGCACGCATGGACAGTATAACAGCTTTTGGAGAACCGCACAAGCGGTTTGGGAAAATTCAGACTGTGACCATGCCGGAGCTGATGGAAACGCGCTTCCGCATCCGTCCGGCGGTCATCGATGGATTGCTGCCGACGGGGACTTACCTTCTCGCCGGCGCACCGAAGATCGGCAAGTCCTTTCTCGTCTTGCAGATGGCCTATCAGGTGAGCATGGGAGCGCCCTTCCTTGGCTTTTCTTCCCGGCAAGGTACGGTTTTGTATCTTGCCTTAGAAGATACCTACGAGCGATTGCAGAAGCGTCTAGCGCAGATGACGGAGCAGGACAGCGAGCACCTGATCCTCTCCGTTTTCTCTGAAACGCTGGACGAAGGATTGCTTGAGCGCCTAACCGACTTTTGGGGAGAGCACGCGGACACGGTGCTTGTTATCATCGACACCCTGCAGCGGGTACGAGGCCGGACACCGGACAACGGCAGCTATGCCGCCGATTATGATACGCTGGCAAGGCTGAAAGAGTTTTCCGATACCTTCGGCGTCACCGTGCTGGTCGTTCATCACACGCGCAAGGAGGGCGCGGAGGATGTGTTCAACACCATCTCCGGCACGAATGGACTGATGGGCGCGGCGGATGGTGCGCTGCTCCTACATAAAGATAAGCGCACAGCCTCGGACGCTGTTTTGGAGGTGGTCGGGCGTGACCAGCCGCAGCTTCGATTGCACATCTCTTTTGATGCCGCACATCTTCACTGGGAGCTGGTCGAGGTGGAGACGGGACGGTTCAAGGAACCGCCGAACCCGCTGGTCGAGCTTGTTTCTCGGCTGGTGAATGGAGAAAATCCATCGTGGAACGGCACGGCGACAGAGCTTGCGCAATGTCTTTCCAAGATGGACAGCGGCCAAAGCTTCACGCCCAACTGGATCGTGCGGACGCTGAACGCGCAGCAGGATACACTGCTGCGGAAATACGACATTCGCTATGTTGCCCACCGCACGAGAGAGGGCAAAGCGCTTTCGCTGCGGTGGGACGGTGTACGGTAATGTACGGTATGTACGGTAAAAATGGGAGTGGGGGTATCCCCTCAAAATACCGTACATTATCGGACATACCGTACACCGATAAGGTCATTTTCCGTGCCGTGAGGCGGTGGGGAATGACCGCTTGAGGGAGTCCAGAGGGAACGGCTGGCACACGGACTTTGGAACAAAGTCTAGTATGTTATACCCATCACGACGGGGGACGGGAAAACTGCGCGGGGATGCCGCTCCCCGCGCAGCTTTGACCGGGCCGAAAAAGAAGAACGACAGATGACGGTATCGTCATCTGTCGGGCGCACTTTTTCAGAAAGTCGTGGTGGGGATTTTCCGATCCCTCGTCCCCAAAATACGACAGAGGAGGAACAGCGATGGCCTATGCCATTTTACGTTTTGCCAAGCATAAGGGCGGCGCGTCCAAGGCGCTGGGCGCCCACCACGAACGGACAAAGGAGTTTTACGCCAGCAATCCGGATATTGACAAAAACCGTACCATGCAGAACTACCACATAGTCACGCCGCGCTGGAGCTATGAGCAGGAGATCCGACACCGCATCCGAATGGCGGGCTGCCGCGTGCGAAAGGACAGCGTGAAATTCGTGGACACGCTGGTGACGGTCAGCCCCGAATTTGCGAAGGCGCATGAGTCGGAAATGCCGGAATACTTCAACCGTGCATTTGAGTTTTTGAAAGAGCGTGTGGGCGAGGAAAACATCATTTCTGCCGTGGTACACATGGATGAAAAGACGCCGCACCTGCACCTGTGCTTTGTGCCACTGACGAAGGACAAGCGGCTGTCCGCAAAAGAAATTCTCGGCAGCAAGAAAAGTATGATCCGCTGGCAGGACGACTTTTACGCCTGCATGGCGGAACGGTGGCCGGAGCTGGAGCGCGGCGCGCCCGCGGTGGAGACCAAGCGCAGGCACCTGACGCCGCAATGGTACAAGAAAGTCACGGCGATGGATGCTAAACTGGAGAAGCTGGAAACGGCCTTGAACGGCATCAATGTGCTGAACGCGGGCAAAAAGCGCGAAGAGGCCGTAGAGACCTTCAAGCAGCTCTTGCCGGAGGTGGAGTCGTTTCAAGCGGAAATTCAGCGGATGCAGCAGGCCGTGACGAAATCACTCTCCATGCAGCGCTGCAGCGCCGAGGAAAACGAAGCGCTGAAGGCCGAGCTGACCGCCGAGCGTCGCAAGAGCGCCGAGCAGCGCGCAAAGCTCACAGTGTTGGAGGAGCGCTACAAGCGGGCAGGAAAACTATTGAGTAAGGTGCCGTCAGGTCTCTTAGAAAACAATCTACAGATAAGCAATCAAAATGAAGAGAGGTAACGCTATCAGATGCTTTCTTGCGCGATGCGGATGAATTATTCGATGACGCTCCACTGGTAGGCGCGCTTGAGGTATAAAAAATTGTTTATTACGCTTTTAAGTGAACATATAGTAAATAAACGGTTATAAGTCTAAGTGCCTAAAGAAAACGAGATTATATCGACCACAATTACCACCATTCCATATTGTTATGATTTAGGTCTTCAACGCCGTCTGGGAGGACAAGGAGTTCATCCTCTAGCCGACAACCACCGACACCGGTATGATACAGCCCAGGCTCTAATGTGATAACCATGCCAGCAACAAGTCTTGTTTTGTCTCCATATGCGAGTACCGGAGGCTCATCTACGCCGAGACCGATTGCATGGCCAACCAATGTTGCATCGCCGCCATACGCTCTGGTATGGTTATGCATAAAGCCATTATCATAGGCGAGTTGCCCTGTAATCTTTTCAACGGCTTCAGCAGGGACACCGGCTTTCATAGCGGCAGCACCGTTACGAAACATTTTCAATGCTACGTCAAGGACCCGACGCTGCTCTGCAGAGGCACGTCCGACGACGGTTGAACGGCAGACATCAATCATATAGCCTTGATATTTACCGTTGATTTCCATGTGGACCATGTCACCGTCTTCAATAACCTTTTGGCTAGCGAATTCTAACTCATACGGGGTTTCGGAGCGCCATCCAGACTGGCAGGTAGCAAACGCACCAGTTACACCGCGCTTACTTAACTCTCGCGTAATAAACTCATAGACCTCCCACTCCGTCAGACCGGGGCGAAGATGGTTGCGTAAGAGCCGCGCGACCTCGTCTGCAATCTCCGCACCGGTGCGGAGATTGCGAAGCTCATAGCAACTTTTTGCGGCACGAAAATTCATCACAATATCGTCCGCTTCACGAAAGCGAACTTGTGTCAATTCTTTGCAAAGATCGCGGTAGAGCGAAACTCCCAGAATATCTGTTCCGACAATGCCAATATCTGCCTTTGCCAACCCCATTTGTGTAATACGCTCTCCAATCGCAGCGGGTAAGTCATCTACATAAGTCACATTCGAAATGTACAAATCTTTCTCATAAAACGGGGTAGTCGTCAGTAGAACGGGATCTCCCTCAATTGGGAGGATAATCGCCGAGGCACCGCGGCAACGGAAATTATATCTGCGGGTATGACCAGGCAACATGGGCTGGTGACCGGTAAGATACATTAAATCTCCAACCCTTCTGGGGGCTAGCCCATAGACAATAAGCGCTGAAAAGCCTCTTTTAATAGCCTCATCTCGCACCTTTTCTATACGGGAAGCATATTCAATCTTCAGTTCATTTTCCATGAATTTGTCCTCTCTTAAGCGATCTCTGCTGTGCTAATGTCAGCCTATCCACAGACCAAATCACGTATGCACTTGCGGTCGTTAATTGGCTCGATCCAATAGGTTTGATTTGGCTCAAGCTTAGCAACACAGCCTAATACGGCCTTTCCGTTTAGACGGATGGCACAAGCGCCGCATCGCCCCATTCTGCATAGGCATGTCGGATAAGCCACGCTTCTGTCTAGAGTTTCATAAATCGTGCGAATTGCAGACAAAGCATTCATGCCATTCTCAAAAGGAAGCTTATATTCCGATATTCGTCCGCCTCGGTCGAGACAAATTGTTACCATTTCATCATTCATGATTGCTCCTCCGCATTGCGACGGTAAGTCTTATAATAATTTCCTACCTTCTGGACGTGCGTTACATAAAGCTTAGAATCCTCATTCTGATAGTCTGTTCGATAGTGGCTGCCCCGACTTTCCGTACGTTCTTGCGCGGAAAGCGCAACAGCCTGTAAGCAGTCACAAATATTTTCTATGCTTAGTGCGTCAAGCCATTCTCGATTATAAATACGATCCTGACAACTCAAACGTACCCTGGGGATCATTTTTCTTGTATTCTTTACTACAGATAATGCTTCTGCAAGCGTTTCTCCGTTCCGAATTGGGCCAATTGATTCCCATGCCGTTTTTTGCAAGCTTTTTTTCAAGGTTAAAGCATCCTCTCCATCCCGAGAAGAAAAAAATGCCTCACATTTGTCAAAATACGAGGAGCCAGGCGCTTCAGAAAATCTTCGTACTGCCGCATCTGAGGCAGCTACCTGTCCAGCAATATTTCCCATTGCAATGATTTCTGCCATGGCGTTTCCGGACAGTCGATTGGCTCCATGCAAACCACCAGAGCATTCACCTGCGGCATACAGCCCTGGAAGCGTCGTCCTGCAATTTCGATCGATTGTAATGCCACCACACCAAAAGTGCGCAGCAGGCGCTGCCTCAACCGCATCGCGACGCAAATCAGGAAGGAAGTTTTTAGGGTCAAAACTCTTAAAGCCAAGCCCTGATTCATACCATTGCTGATAGTAGGTGAAAAGATTGTCAGGCAGATGTTTTACAGAGACCCAAACCCCGCCGTTAGGACCGCCGCGCCCCTCCAAAAGTTCTTTGGCAACGGCAATCGCAAGCTTATCTCTCGTCGTTTTTTCGGCTCGTTCAGGGTCTGCCTTTAACATAAAACGTTCGCCCTCGCGATTATACAAGTGTGCGCCAGAGCGGCACACAAGAATGTAAGAATAGTTGTTGCCCAACAATGCTGTAGGTGCAGCACATCCAAGCATAAAAGTCTGAAACTCCATATCTCGCAGATCCGCGCCCGCACGCAAGGCCATTGAGATACCGTCACCAAGTAAATCATTTGGGGCCGTTGTGACGGGGAAAACATTCATTGCGCCACCAGTTGCTAATACAACGCTTTTGGCGGAAATAGACAAATATTTGCCAGTTTTAAGATCGAGTCCCCATGCGCCACATACAACGCCGTCTCTTTTGCACAAATCGAGGAGAACAGCGTGTTCCAGAATTTGAATGTTATTGCGTTGCTTAACCTGCCCGAGCAAAGTTGTAGCAAAGTTGTGCCCGTTAATGATGACTGCACGCGGATAGCGATGTCCCGGAGAGATGGAGAAATTAGTCGTTTTTGCACCCCATCTTAACATTTCAACCATGCGTGCAGGAATTTCATGCACGAAGCGTTCCACTAGAGCGGGAGCGTTGAGATATGCTCCACCCCTCATAATGTCTTCCATGAAAATTTCTGGGGAGTCCTCGCGATTCCCAGCAAAGCCAAGATCTAAGGCGCTACAGCTGTCAACACTCACATCCGCAACCGCCGTCACCGTGGCACCTGACATACCAACTTTTCCTTTACTTACGAGAAGAACAGACGCTCCCCCGTCGGCGGCCGCTATTGCCGCACGTAATCCGGCACCGCCACTCCCTGCGACCAATACATCCGTTTGGAATATGTCGATGTTTTTCACATTATTTCTCCTTGGTACTTAGAGGGAGGTGTTGTGAAGCACAGCACCTCCCCGTAATTTAGAGATACTTTGCAATAAAGTCGGAAATATTTTTGATTGTAACAGCAATCAAAAGCGCATAGGATGCAAACATTGCACAAATGTAAACTTTTGAGGGACGATACTCACCCATTTCCTTACGCAGAAGCAAGAGAATCGCGAACAAACCTAGCACAGGCATCGCGATGATCGTGCAAGCTGCCGCTACCATCAGTGTCTGAATAGGTGCAGAGCCAAGAACAAGGCCGAGGACGCAACCAAATGCGAGCACGCAAGTGGCAACGATTTTCACACCCTTGCTTTCCATTGAATAAGGCTTACCGAAGCCAGAGAGGAGCAATGTTGCAGACATCTGTGCATTGGCAATCATCGAAGACATCGCAGCGCCCAAGAAAGCAAGGCCAATCAGAATATTGGCGGCAGAACCGATAATAGGATTCAGTGCTACGGCAAGATCAGAGACTGACTTGACGGTTAATCCCTGCGGCTTGAGGACTTCAACGCCAACAAAAAGCACCATGATAACCACAATGCCAATAGAACCGACCCCAATCACAGTATCCCAGTTGATGGAACCGTCCTTGAGGTTATCCCTGTTCCATTTCTTTTCCTTACCGAGGTATGTACCGTAAGCCACACCCGGTAGAGAACAGGTCGAGCCAACAAACGCAAGAATGGTCAAGATAGCGGCAGGGTCAGGAATTTGAGGAATTAGCCCGGAGACAGCCCCAGTGATGCTAAAGCCGCCGGAAGCAACCAGAGAGATTAAGAAACAAACGACCATTGCAAGTACGCAATACCGCATAAAGCGTTCAATTGTATGGTAAACATTTTTACCTAAAATAAAGTAAGCTGCCAGTAAAGTCAAGATTACGCCGCCAACTTTCCAGTTTAGCATAGGAAAAATTAAGCTGAGTCCCATGCCGGAACCAGAGAAATTACCTACCTGATATGCAACACTGCCGAACATACAGGTTAAGCCACAGAGCACGCCGACAGCGGGACCGTAAAATTTACGAATGGCTTCGATTGTCGGCATTTCGAGAACAATTGCGGAGGTATAGCAGGCTTTCACATAAAGTGCACGGATTAGAATCGTCAGAATAACCATCCACAGCAAGGCGTAACCATAGGTGGAGCCAAGCTTTGCCGCTGTGGTTAAGGAAGCGGGACCAATGCAAGCGCCAGCCATAATAAGGCCGGGACCCACCATTTTTAAAATACGTTTGAAATTAGAAACGCCGGTTTTCTTCTCGTTTTCGTTCATTTTCTGACCTCCTGAATTTTATTTATAAGCTCACATTTGCCGCTCTGGCCAGCCGCGTCAATATGTTTGCCACAATAAAAATGGGGTGGTGCTCAGCTGTGCATCCAATCCAGAACAAACTTTTCTAGGATGTCACAATATTTGTATAGAGTATCTTCAACAACGTACTCATTAGGTTTGTGAAAATCAATGCCTTGTGGGCCAAAAAGAATTGTTGGTATGTTGAGGCGGCTAAAAAGAATATTGCCGTCACTCACACTTTGGTTGAGCTGCAGTTGCGGCTTAACATTAAACTGTCCCGCGACATCAAGCAGGCACGTTAATGGTTCAAAGGGCATCTCCAACTGGTAAGATGGGTAGCTCGGAATGCATTGCTCGATTGTTAAGTTTCCATTGCAGTGAAGCCCATCAAATATATTCCGGAGCTCTGAAGTAAAGTGTTCCGCATTTTCGGTTGTCAGCAACTGCTTGTTTAACAGGGCTTCACAGTGATCCGGGATATTGAGACTATAGCCCTTATAACGACTTTCTATTCGAAGCACACAGCATGATGCTGCTTTCCCGTTTTCGTATTGTGGACGATACTTATCATTTAACGCGCAGAGAAAACGGCTCATGCAATCCACTGCATTGATACCTTCCTCCGGATGGGCAGCATGTCCGGAGCATCCTGTAATCGTGAGTTTCAACAGTATCTTTCCGGTTGCGCCTATTACAATGTTATCAAAATGCGGCTCTGCAAATATAGCAAGATCCGCTTTTCCTGCGGTTTTGGCCCAAAGGTTAGCCCCAATTGAATATCGCTCTTCGTCGGAGAGCGCAAGAAAAAGAATCTCGCCATTAAAGTGCTTTCCATGTTGCACAAGTCTACGCAAAACAGTCAAACAAGCTGCTAGACCACCTTTCATATCCCCTGCGCCAAGCCCGTACAATCGTCCATGCTTTTCCGTAAGGTGGTACGGGTTGGTAGCCCATCCGTCTGTGGCTTGAACGGTATCCATGTGTCCACCGAGAATCAACTTCGGGCCGTTGCCGTTCCCCTTTAAAAGGCAAGAAAGATTGCAGGCGTTATCCTCTATCGGCACAAGCTGTGGAGATAAGCCAAATGAACTCAACTCTTTCCAGAGAAGCTGTGCAACTTCGTGCTCATGAAGAGAGGCGCTGGGAGCGGCAACGAGATTTGCCAATAAATCTTTACAGTATGCCTGATCACTCATCATGCATCTCTCCCCTGCTCGGCAGATTCCTTATACTGATCTTTGTAAATCGTGCGAGACACACAGTGTTTATCACCCTTCAAAATGTTTTTGATAGGAATGAACTGAATGTTGTTGCTGTAACCCTCACGCAATGCAATATCGACAAGACAGTACAGGTGACCGACTTCGGTCCAATCTTTTTCTTTCCAGACATTGGCGAAGGTACAACTTTCCGTTATGTTGTCGCGATGATCGCTGTAATAATTGCGCGTTAGATCCCAGCCAGAAGAAATTGGCATATCGTAATAGCGGTCTAAATTTTCAATGGTAAGAGGCTGACCGTTGGCTAAAACTGAATGAGCAATTGCTTCTCCGCGTGCGTGACCGAAGGCAATAATCGCGCGCGCAATTACATCCTTTGCACCGTCTCCGTAGGTTTCAACAAATTCACGGGTCAAGTAATAGTACAGGTTTGCCATGAGAACAGACATCTGTTGCACAGCATCTTTGACAGTATGTGCTTCCATAAAATTATCCCTTCAAAACAATCAAGTAAAGACCAAGCAATTGGTCAAGTTGGGAGATAGCATCACTGATGCGATTTCGATTCTTTACAAGCTGTGTTTCAATCATCCCATACTCCATGCTATCCTGCGGGTATTTGTCGAGTAGCGGTAGTTGCGCCAATAGTGGAACAGGGCTGGACAAAAAGCTGTGTCCATAGCTATCCTGTTGGTATTTATCTGCATAAGTCTGCGATACATTTGTCAGTAGACGGCTAACACTCATCAACGCTTCATTGTAGCGGGCAATCAAGCTCGCATCGGATAGGCCAATCGAAATAGCTTGGAGCTTTTGCACCTTAGCCCGAACATTGGAAAGGGCAGAAAGTAAGGATAATAATTCAATGCGGTCGCCATACAGTTGATTCAAAGTAGCAAGATTTTCGCAAAATTTATCGATCTTTTTTTCGAAGTCATACGGTAAAATACGACTGTCTGCCAATTTACAAATCATGGCAAGATGCACCTTTGTGTCAAGAACAAGTGTATCAATATTGCATTTATCCAGATTATCTTTGCAGGTATGATTCCACCAACCGAGTGTTGCACCATGTGCATACGCCATTGCTTCCTTTGTAAAAGACATGCGTTGTGCTACGGCGGGGATACCAATTCCCATGAAGCTCTGATCTCCAATTTTTTTAAGTGTCATTGATCGCAACCCCCCGGGAATCAAAGCATGAACATTATCTGTTGCGAACTGGAGCAACTCGTCAGAGGATTTAATCTCATAAATGCTAGTTTCATCGACGCCAGTCGAGTCAATATGCATATAGCATATGCATTTTTTATTCAGCAGATCCCAATTATGATCGACAAACCATGTAGAACCGGCGGCTTCGGCAATCTCATGACCGTTCCAGAAAACAAAATAAATATCTCGATCTATTTTTTCACGATGCCGAGAAAGAATACGACAGAGTTCTAAAGTTGTTGCATTGCCAGTGGCGTTGCAGGTCACCCCAGGTTGCCAAGCATCAAGGTGTGAACAGATTAGCAACATCTGATCACTCTTGCCATTGCCATGCAGAATTCCGCACGGTTGATGGACCGGTGACCACTGGCGCGTGGAATGCGCGTGGATGTGGACCATTACTCTGCCCTGCCTGCACTGCTCCTTAAGCCAAAGTCCATCAGTGTGTGTAACGCCGACCCCAATGATGTCTGGAATCTTGTGCAGTGTTTCCTCTGTTGGGTTGCCCCATACGGCCTTCAATCCACGATGACAGATTACCTTCTCATCATTGCCCCAGTTCATACAGACAATGCCTGCTGCGCCCATCTCATCGGCAATTCTTGCCTTTTCGGGTACGGGAGGAGCGTAAGAAACTTCCACTAATGCTAACTTTCCTTTAATATTTAAAGAGTGGTAGGAATCGTAATCACCATTTCCGACATAAACCAATTCGTAGTCAGCACCTTCGGGCGGTGTAGAGCGAATATGTGCACAGGGCAAACTGTCAAGCCTACGCTTGACTGGCGAAGTTACCTCGAACGACGAAGCAATTGGATTGCTATTATAGGTACGAAACGTTGTGTTTGTGACATCAAGACCGTATTCACGCATACGAGTGGCCACATATTCTGCTGCGAACTTTTCCTGCTCACTACCAGCAAGACGATATGGCGTATTTTTTGTGAGCCAAGTTACTGTTTTCCATAATTCAGTTCGATCAACTTGATCGACCATACCCCTTATCCAGTTTAAATTTTCACACATTCTCTATACCTCCTGTAAAAGATGCTTGGCAATGAGGGAAGAATCGGTTGCCTGCATGACCTTTGCAACTATCTTCCCACAGCAACTCTACATCGTGTATATTTATCATAGCACTTGACTTTTTCGAAACGGTAGAATATTATTGTGATAACAACTATCTTATAATTAGATATAATGAGGGATGCGATATGACTTTCACTCAACTTCGCTATGCTGTTGAGGTGGCTGAAACTGGCTCCATCAATAAGGCGGCTAACAATCTGTTTACCTCCCAATCAACCGTGTCAACAGCTCTGCATAATCTGGAGAGCGAGCTTGGTCGGCCAATTTTTATTCGCAATTCCCATGGCGTGAGCATGACTCCATTTGGGGAAACTTTCATCGCTTATGTGATGCCAATCGTTGAACAGATTAAAAATCTTAATAAAATGGTGGGGATATCAAATAGCATACCGTCTGTTTCGCTTTCTTTGACCAGCAGCGGCTGGACTTTTTTGAGCGCTGTTTTGGCAAATCTTCACGATAAGTATCGTTCTGCGGGAATTCGAATCGAGTATTATGAGGGATTCGGAGAAGAACCAATTGACCTTGTGGCAAATGGAATGGCAGAAATCGGCTTTGTTCGTAGGTACACGTGCTATCATGCGATAGATAAAAAGATTTACAGCGCAAAAAAATTACAGTTTTTTCCGATATATTTGGCGGACATTGGTGTAACAGTTGGACATGCAAATCCACTTTTTGGATACAGCTCCAACTATATTGCGGCGGATATGCTCAGTGATTCTACTGCGTTAGTCCATAATTATCTTGACTTTGGCCCCTATTCAGATATTTTTGAACGACTCCATCTTTCACCTCGAAACCGAATCATGGTTACCACTCGTGCGAGCATGTATGAATTGATTGGGAAAATTGATTCCTACTATTTAAATTCCGCTTTCATGAACAAGGGAAATAATGTGCAAGAGGAGGATGTAATTTCACCACAACGCACATTGATTTTAAAAGATTGCCCTTTCAAATCTGAATTTGGTTGGATTAAAAAAAGCAACAGCACATTAAGCACTGTTGCGATGGATGCAGTCAATATGGTCTCCGATTTTTTTTCTAACAACTTTAGTGTCTGTCTCTTATACACATCTCCGAGCCCACGAGACTAGGCATGATC
>ENA-OZLH01000186-OZLH01000186.1-human-gut-metagenome-genome-assembly--contig:-NODE-186-length-34822-cov-12.137084_pt1 | contig 34822 bp, 36 predicted proteins | sample MGYA00244832_ERZ653776 | MGnify/ENA primary metagenome ERZ653776 (study PRJEB26926, sample SAMN06165218) | human gut metagenome | biome: ENVO:00009003; feature: ENVO:2100002; material: ENVO:00002003...
AATCTTTTTTGATTTCAATGCTTATCGAATACGCATGCTATGTAACATAAACATTCCCCCCCTTTTATATAATATTATATACAAAAGCAGCTTGTTGTCAACATATATATATATGAATTATTTTGGCTAAATGTAACCACTTTATTGCTTTCCTTAAATTTTCCTTGATATTCTGCAATACTCTTTATTCGATTTTGCACTTCATCTGGATAAGATGAATAGCTTTTTAAATTTTTGTTATCTGTACCTGTTCCCCAAAAACATATTAGAAAAAACGCGATACATAAAATTACGGTTTCGATTATTATAATCATTCTGTTTCACTCCAAATTCCGATTTCTCAGTTTCAAAAATTGGAATTATCATATTTTACCGATCAATACCACGATTCCGGCTACCACAAGTGCCACAAGCAGGTATACCACTGTAGCCGCTCCTCGTTTTATCAGTACTGTCTTCCAGGACTTAACATAAGAAACATCTTCCATACCTTCTATATGCCAGATTTTGCTGTGCCTTACCCATAATCTGTCAATCACAATCCCATCAAACCAGTTCATAATTACAAGAAAAAGACAGGATTGAAAATATGCTGTTTTAAAATCCGTAACATGATTCCAAATGGAAATAATCAGAATCAGAGCTACAAATATGATGACACAAAACGGAATCATAAACCACTTTGATTTCTTCATAACCGTTTCTTTATTGGCAATTCCGCGTTTTTCTGCTTCTTCTATATATTCTTTTGGATAAAAGTATAAGCAATTAATCCCATCGTTCTTTACTGCACATTTTATCAGCATAACATACAATAAACAATACAATACGTTCTGTAACAACAATAACATGATTCATTCCTCCTACAAATTTCGATTTTTCACTTTCTCTTTCTTTTATATCTCGATTATATCAAATATGAAACGATGCAACAATACCTTAAAACGAGAGACGAGTTTGTAACCCGTCTCTCCAAAGGAAGGGAATGTGAATATATAGTCAATCACCGTTTTACCAGCGATTATGAATCGTATATATTATACATATCGTGATTAACCTCTGCCTTGTAGTAGTTGTTACATGTGGCTGGGGCATTATACAATGTTGTGAGCATATAGCTCCGTATATTTCGTACCTTAGTTGTATTGTTTCTCATACACTCTAAGACATACTCCATTGTGTCGAAATGTATCTTCTCAAACCGGCTTCGTACAACTGCATACGGAAAATCCTGCTTATTGATACGGATGTATTCCTGTTTTACTGCAATCGTTTCAACGATCAGCTCCACCAGTTCCCTGATATGTACTGATACCATCACCATCCGAAATTACCGGCTGTTCAAATGTATAGGCATAAAGTGCTTCGATACACAGATCAACGTACATGATATTATTTACCACGATGCCGTTATTCAGTGTCCTATTCATAAATACCCTCCGGATCACCCCGATTTCTTCCAATCTGTCGATGGCAGCCTTCACACTTCGTTTGGATTCTCCAAACTGCTCTGCAAAGTCACTGTAACTTTTCTGAAGCATATCCTCCCGAAACTTTTTTCTGTATCCTACAACCATGCCACTATGCTCGTCCCGCACTTCCACGGGACGATACCAATATACAATTTCCGAAAGAATACATATTGCAAGAAGGTATGGCTTTCCATTATCACGCAGAATTGTCTTGTACCAATTTGCTGGCGTGACATTGCCACTGATATTTATTTCAGCTAACGCATCTACAGATGCATTTCCGGTATTTACCATGTTGCTCATGCCTTCTCACCTCTCTTCTTCCATTCATCAAGGAGCGACAGGATAACCTCGGTTATCCTCTCCTCGGTATATGCTTCATCAAAATAATCATTTAATCTATCTGCCTTAAATGTTACCTTTCTCGGCTTTACCGCCACTTCCTTCGGTAATAGAAGAGTCCTTCACTTTGATAGACTGCCCGGCTTGCTTCATCTGCTTTCGGTACTTGGAAAACATTCCTTCCTTTTGCACCTGATGGACTGTGCTCTTTCGATACTTACCATTATCAGCCGCCCTTTTGGTTGGATCTCTGTCTACGGTATAGACATTACTTCCCTTGATAGCTGCCTGCTTCGGCTCATGGGTATGAAGCTTTGCTTTCTGCTTGGTATGAATCACCATCGGTTTGTCATCGACTTTTTTGATTTTCAATTTTCTCACCTTCTTTCTACATCCATTACCCAAAAGGGTAAAAAAATAGCCATCTGGATGGTAAGTCCAAATGGCTTATGTAAATATTCGATATAATTTTTTATGTGCTACCTATTTCTTTATGTGTTCGACAAACTGGAAGTTTGCGTCTACTTTAGAATCGTGCAAATCCACGCTATCACTGCACACACGATTGGAAAAGCTATTATTTGAGTCAATTGTTCTTTTTTATTAAACCCAAAGCTCTCATACCCCTTACTTCCCTTTGTTTCTGGAAAATAATGCTGGAAGAATTGCGTTTTTGTAATCAACCACCAATCAAGAACCACAATGTCAAAAATTTTAAATCCACACAGAATAATCATATATCTTATAAATATTTCCATAAAACCCATATTCTGCTTGATTGCATCATAACCTGCATAGATTGCGACAAAGAGCGCCAATGCTATACCAATTGCATAAGCTGTAAATCCGATTATCATTTTCCACAATGGCGGATTGGGATGATTCTTTGTTTCTTCTTGTAATTCCTTTGGCATAGTTTTCATCACAACTTTTGCAGGCAAAGTTCCTACTCCAATCACAATCACAAATGTTATTGCAAATATCATAAGCAAGGTCAATATTACTGTTGTCAACATATCATTCCTCCGTAGAATTCAAAGTTGTCTTTATGCTTGCGCTGCTTTAATCGCACCAACAGAATGTATCCGAACAACACGATTATTATCGTTTTCTGAAAGGTAAGTTAATTTTTCCAAATATGGTCGTACAAAATCTGGCTTTCGTTTTCCAAGTACACGGAATATTTCTGGAGCTTCCATACGAACTCTATCATCCGAGTCAGTCAACAGTTTCGCAAATGTATCCATATATTCCCCATAAATATCTGGCGTATTGGACGCAATATTTTCCGATGCCCATATAAAATTCAAGCGCACATTCGCTGCACTATCCTCCGATAAAGAAAACATATCCTGCCAAAATGGTCTGATAATTTCATATTCTGCCCGCCCAATCCTGCCAAGCGCATTTACGGCTCTTTCACGCAGCAGTGCTTCTTCATGTTTCAGAAAGGCGGCAATTGAAGGAACAAATTCCTTTACCTCCTGTGGGTAAGCAAGTCCCATTTCTCCTAACAGCCAAAGTGCTTTTGCCGTAATTTTTACTGTTTGGGCATGTAAAAGCGTCCCTACATAGGGTATATTCTCTTTCCATTTATCCTTGCTTTTTGTCAGGGCTCCAAGCTCCTGATAAAGCTCCGCTTTGGTCATAGCTTTCCTCCATAAATTCAAATTCGTCTCTCAGATAAACGCGCCAGCTTACTGAAAGTTGTCTCTGTTTAAAATTATAATTGCCGTCTACATTTCTTTAAAACAGCTAATAAAGTATCCATCATCTCTACACCTGGCATATGTCCTGTATCGGCAACTATCCTACAATCTAAATTTGCATTATTGCTTCCAGCTACTAATTCTTTCACTATTTTTGTGGAAGCTACTATATCTGTATCTCCCTGCAAAATCATATACGGAATCTTAACACTTCTTAGTTGCTCTGTAAGGTCAATCTGTAGTATCTCCTTCCACAACGAGGTATTCTTCATATAGCCATTTACCATAATTGCTTTAAAATCCTTCATTTTGTAATCAGGACTCGTCAATAATCCCTTTATAATGGTTCCCATTGGCACTTTCTTACCAATTCTATTTTGATATGCATTTGTGTATTTACGAAGTGCACTTGATATCAATTGCAAGTCTTTCCCATTATAATTATCTACTGTTACATTTTTGATTCTTTCCAGCTTCTTCACAGGAATACTTGTTTGCTCTAACGTATCCCTCACTTCGTCACAAATAAACACATTTTTAATTATTTGACCACATGCAATAACACTATCGACTGCATAAGGATTCTTTTCCAATAACTTAGCACTTAGTATAGAGCCCCAAGAAGTTGAAAATATCATTATTTTGTTATTAGGAAATTTATCCTTTATCTTTTCTATCAGTTCTTCTGTCATCTGAACAAAGGTATCAATGGAAAATGAATCATCAATCACATGGTTGTTGATTCCACATCCAAGCTGGTCCCAATAAACCATAATAAACTCATCTGTAAACACTGGAAATAATCCTCTGCATCCAACAGAAAAAGGTATTGGCGTTCCTGGTCCACCGTGCAAAGTTATAACTATTGGATTATCTTTGCTTTTTCCTTCTATCAACACCTTCTGTTGATATCCTCCAAGGTAAAAAGAGCATAATTCTGAAATTTCATTGTTAGATTTTATCTTTTTATTTTTCATTACGTTATTATCTCCATTATGCGTAAACTTCAAATTCGTCTCTCAGCAAAACACACGGGCTTACTGAAAGTTTACTTTCTCTTTGGAATCCAAGGAATACAGCGATTCACATTTTTACAATATTCTTCATATTCTTGTCCATATAATTCACTCAACCATTTTTCTTCTGTTTTTATTAAGAACACTGTCATATATGCATAGTAAACAACAGGAAGAATAAATAAAATAATATTTGCCTCTATTAAAAGCGCGCCGATACACACGAGAAAAAATGCGCTGTATATTGGATTTCGCACTATTGCATACACGCCGGTTGTAGCCAAATTATTTTCTTTAATGCAGGCATCTATCTTGACTTTGAAATTTGAGCTAAACCACAGCCATGCTCCCAATAAAATCAGCATAATTCCAATGATGATAAAGGAAATTTTCAATTCTTTTATTTGCAGTGAATATATTATCCCCATTTCCGACAGAATGATTGCTAATATGGTAACAACCAACTGGGGTATTACGATAAGCGGTCCCACGCCTATCACAGGCAAATGCTTCTGTTTGTTTTCGGTTTCTTTCAAACTTCAATTCCTCCTTACAATTTCGAGTTTTCGCTCAGTTCCAATCTCACTGAAAGATTGGAATTGCACAACTACAACATATTTATAATCAATGCAATAAAAAATGCTGCTACTGTAAATAGCACTAGTTTGATGACCTGACTTTTTGTATTATACCCCATTTTTTCATAACTCTTACATCCTATTGTCTCTGGATATAGTCTCTGATATATACCTGACTTTGTAATAAGCCACCAATCCAGACAAATCATATCAAATAGTTTATATCCATCAAGCAGAAGAACATATCGAAGAAAGATTTGCATCATTTCCATATTTTTAGTTTTCGCATCAATGCCCGCCCAAATATAAAGAGAAATTAAACATATAAATAATAAGATAGCAAAAATATATCCAACAATCGTTATCCCCCTCGGATCATTTGGCCGTGCAAGTATAGCCTCCTTAATATCCTCCGGCATATTTTTTGCCATAATCTTACTTAAGAATTTCATAAACACAGCAACCATTGCAATTACAATAATAATTTCTGCACCCAATAATATAATCGATAACAGCATCCATTCTCCTCCTTAAATTTCCGATTTGTAAAACTGTAGCATTGATTATATCAAAGAATCATACTTGAAGCAATCCCCTTAAAACGAGAGGCAGGTGTGCCCTCCTGCCCCTCAAAAGGAAGGGAAGGTGAAAAATATATAGTCAACTGCTGTTTCCAGCAGCTATGAATCGTTACTTACCATAGAAGTCATGGTTTACTTCTGCTTTATAGTAATTACTACATGTTACAGGAGCATTATACAGTGTCGTGAGCATATAGCTTCGTATGTTGCGTACCTTTGTAGTATTGTTGCGAAGGCATTCCAGCACATACTCCATCGTATGAAAATCTATCTTCTCCAATCTGCTCCGAACAACATCATATGGGAAATCATATTTATTGATACGGATTACTGGCTGTTTAACCGCTATGGTCTCAACCATCAGCTCCACCAATTCGTTTATGTCCATCTTCTCTGTAGGATGGCACTGAAGCAATACGTCATAATCAATATTGTCTTTGATAAATGAGCGCACTTCATCCATCCTATCCATCGTATCAGTTTTCACGCCTGTGCCTGATGGAATGATAGGATAGGTAATCTCCTCCGTATTCTCTGTAGTATTCTCTGTATTTGTCTTACAAAACTTTGTATGAGGTGGTACATCGTTTTGTGGTAGGGTGTTACAAAATTTTGCAGGAGGGTCATACGAAATTTTGTAGGGGGTGGTACAAAATTTTGTAGGAGGGTCATACAAAGTTTTGTATGAGGAGGTACAGAATTTTGTAACAGGCTTATTTGCTTGGTTTTCAGCCTGTTTTTGTATTTCTTCCCCTGTGTTTTCTACATCTTCGTCATCTCCTGGTATGTTCAGATATGTACATGTGTAAAGTCTATCAACACATAGATCAATATACATGACATTATTTAAGACCATTCCGCTATTTGTTTCTATGTTACGGAATTCACGACGGATCACACCGATTTCCTCTAGTCTGTCAAACGCTGCCTTCACACTTCTCCGTGATTCTCCAAACTGCTCGGCAAAATCATTGTAGGTTTTCTGTAGCAAATCCTCTCGAAACTTTTTTCTGTAACCAATTGTCATGCCGCTATGCTCGTCCCGTACTTCCACAGGACGATACCAATACACGATTTCCGACAACACACAGATAGCGAGAAGGTATGGCTTGCCATTTTCACGCAAAATTGTTTTATACCAATTTACCGGTGTAACATTGCCACTAATGCTCATCTCTGCCAGCGCATCCACCGACGCATTACCGGTATTTACAATATTAGTCATGCCCTCTCACCTCTTTTCTTCCATTCATCTAAGAGGTTTATTATAACCTCTGTAATCTTTTCTTCCGTATATCCTTCATCAAAGTAGTCATCCAATCTGTCTGCCTTGAACGTTACCTTTCTCGGCTTTGCTAACACCTGTTCCGGAAGCATGATGTTCCTCACTTCTTCCTGTGTAAGCATATTTTCCCGGCAGGATGCCTTTAGTCTTGCCGACTGCTCTATATTAGGGAATATATTCCTGTCGAGTATTATATCGAGTACCCACTGCTGCTGCTCCTCGTTCAGATACGAAAGATCAACACCCTGAATAAAACCAATCTTTTTCCTGTCAACAAAGTCAAGCAGTTCATCAGAGAGCTTTGCAAGTCTGATATATCGCTGAATCTTCTTTGCGTTCTCGCCGGTTTCCTCACTCATGATATCAAGGCTACTACCCTTATCTCCCTTAATGCCCTGATGTTTCATGGCATAGTAACGCATACTATACGCCCTTGCCTTTTCGCTTGGAAAGATATCTTCTCTCTGAATGTTACTGTCCACCATGACAATGGTAGCTTCATCATCATTCAGATTGCGAATGAACATCGGCATGGTATCAAGACCGGCAAGTTCACAGGCAGCCTTTCTTGTGTGTCCGGCAATAATTTCATAACCACCCTGCGGTCGCATTCTCGCGATTCCTGGAACAAGCACGCCATACTGTCTGACACTCTCTACCATTTCCTCTAGCTTATCTTCATGGATCTGAAACGGATGATTTCTGAATGTATGCAGACTTGCTAAAGGTATTTCTCGGATTTCACCACCATTTGCATTTGCCTGTTCCAGATTTTCGTTTGTACCAAACAGATCGTCAAATGATTTCATCTTTATCTTGGAAGCACTATTGGATTTATTCATCTGCAAGCACCTCCTTTGCGAGCTTCTTATACGCCGCCGCAACTTTTCCTCTTGGGTCATGCTTGAATATACTCACACCCTCTGCGGAAGTCTCTGCCGCTCTCACAGAATGTGGGATAACCGCACCAAACACACGGACATTTTTGCCATAGATTTCTTCCACCATGGACTTGATTTCCTTTGCGTAATTGGTACGTCCAACCATCTTTGTGAAAACGATTCCCTCTATCCCAAGATTCGGATTCAGATATTTCTTTGTCCTGCCAAGGGTAGTGATAAGCTGTTGCAACCCCTTTACGGAAAGGTACGCTGCTTCTATCGGTATGATGACCGAATCAGCCGCAGTCAGGGCATTCATTGTCACCATGCCAAGACTGGAATTGCAGTCAATCAATATATAATCATAAAGATTTCTTACACTTGTTATGTACTCTTTCAATATGTACTCTCTCCGCATGGTATTTACCAATGTGACTTCCAGTCCGGAAAGTTCGATATTGCATGGAAGAAAAGATACTCCCTCCTCATGTACAATAATCCCTTCCCGCTTTCCATAATCTTCATCATTGATCATTTTACACATGATCGTCGAGAGAGTAACATCAAGCTCATCAGGCTCTGCCACGCCAAGGCTTGATGAAAGGGATCCCTGACTATCCGCATCTATAAGTAGTACCTTCTTGCCTTCTCTTACCAAACCTATACCTAAGTTCACTGTTGTCGTAGTCTTTGCTACGCCACCTTTTTGATTCACGATTGCTATTACTTTACACATACCGTTGTACCTCCATTCCCTATCGAATCACCATGCCACTTCCTACATAGTGGCATTGTTCATTCAACTGTTTTGCATTGATGGATTTCTTATCAGAATCCGTTTTCTTTCTCGACACTTCTGCATATACACGCTTGTATTTATCTGTCCCCACATTGTCAAAAAAAGTCGAGACATTATTCAATTCAAATCTTTTATCTCTCTGAAGCAGACGGACAAACCAGCGTATATCATTCTTTGTTCCCTGAAGTCTAATCTTTAACATCTGATCACTCCTCTTAGTTTTATCTCATGACACAAAAAAGACACCTTCCAATAATTTCTTAATGGAAAGTGTCCTTAAAATTTTGCAAATATTTAATTTCTATGCACTAAGCGGAATATTATTGTATTTTGTTTTTGAATTTTGTCGTACTAAGTGTCGTACCATCTCCTGTAATATCTCTGCAAACCCGCATAAATCCTAGTTCTCGCTATTCAACGACTTCATAGTCGGGAAGAGTAATACATCACGGATTGCTGCACTGTCCGTCAACAACATAACCAGGCGGTCGATTCCGTATCCGATACCACCTGTTGGCGGCATACCGATCTCCAATGCATTTAAGAAATCCTCATCTGTGTGCTCTGCTTCATCATCGCCGGCAGCAGCATTGGCATCCTGCGCAGCAAAACGTTCTCTCTGATCGATCGGATCGTTTAACTCAGAGTATGCATTACACATTTCCCATGTGTTAATGAACAGCTCAAACCGCTCTACCTTGGTCGGATCGGACGGTTTCTTCTTTGTCAGAGGTGAGATTTCAACCGGATGATCCATGATAAATGTCGGCTGGATCAGCTCCTTCTCACAGTATTCCTCAAAGAACAGATTAATAATATCACCCTTCTTGTGATGCGCCTCATATTCAATATGGTGTTCATCTGCCAGCTTCTTTGCAGCATCATCATCCGGCACCTGATCAAAATCAATTCCGGTATATTTCTTAATAGCATCATTCATGGTCAATCGTTCAAACGGCTTACCGAAATCAATCTCAATACCATTGTATGAGATTCTGGTACTGCCGCATACCTTCTCTGCCAAATAGCGGAACATGGATTCTGTCAGTTCCATCATGCCTTCATAATCCGTATATGCCTGATATAATTCCATCAGTGTAAATTCCGGGTTGTGACGGGTATCGACACCCTCGTTCCGGAATACACGTCCGATTTCAAATACTCGCTCCAGACCACCTACGATCAGTCTCTTCAGATATAATTCCAACGAGATACGAAGCTTTACATCCTCATCCAGTGCATTATAATGCGTCTCAAACGGTCTGGCTGCGGCTCCGCCCGCATTGGCTACGAGCATCGGAGTCTCCACTTCCATAAAGTCACGTCCTGCCAAAAAGCTCCGGATTTCCTTCAGGATCTGAGAACGCTTGATAAATACTTCCTTGCTCTCCTGATTCATAATCAGATCCACATAACGCTGCCGATACCTCATATCTGTATCTGTCAGTCCATGGAACTTCTCCGGCAGGATCTGTAAAGACTTAGACAGCAATGTCATCTCTTCAGCATGAATGGAGACTTCACCGGTCTTGGTCCGGAATGTATATCCCTTTACGCCATAGATATCACCAATATCAGACTTCTTGAAATCCGCATAAGACTCCTCACCAATCTGATCTCTTGCCACATATACCTGAATATTACCCTTTAAATCCTGAATATTGCAGAAAGATGCCTTACCCATGACACGCTTGAACATCATACGTCCGGCAATGCTTACATGGATCGGCGATGCATCCATGATGGCTCTGCGCTCATTATAATCATTATTCAGAACCTCACGCTTCTGCGCCTCATCCAGCCCATCTACCTCCGGTGCCTGTCTGCCTGCCAGAAGCTCTGCCTCATGTGCGTTATATAATTCCTTAACATCTGTACTGTGATGTGTTACATCATATTTTGTAATTTCAAACGGATCCTTGCCTGCTGCCTGCAGATCTGCTAACTTTTCCCGGCGAATCTGCAGTAACTGATTCACATCCTGCTGCTTTGGCTGATTCTGTCCCTTTTGCTCTGCCATAATTTCTTTTTCCTTTCATGAAATGTAATGTCGTATACAGAAAGAACGGGATTGACATTTCCTGCCAGTCCCCGTTCTGATTTATTATTAGTTTAATCGCTGAATGTCCAATACCTTGTACTGATATACACCGTCCGGTGCTTCTACATCTACCACATCGCCAACCTTCGCTCCGATCAAAGCCTTACCGATCGGTGCTTCATTGGAAATCTTGTTCTTCAGAATGTCAGACTCTTTAGAACCAACCAGCTTATACTCAACTTCCTCATTAAACTCCATATCCAGAACCCGAACTGTACAGCCGACATTGACTGTCTGTAAGTCGATCTCGTCTTCATCAACAACCTCGACATTCTTAAGCATCTTCTCCAGTTCTTTGATCCGGGCCTCAATATCGCGCTGCTCATCCATTGCTGCATCATACTCTGCATTCTCGGATAAGTCACCCTGCTCTCTTGCTTCCTTAATCTTCTGAGCGATTTCCTTTCTGGTTACAACCTTCAGGTGATGGAGCTCTTCCTCCATTTCCTTCAGACCAGCATATGTGATAATCATTTTTTCAGCCATTGCACTTAATCCTTTCTATACATTTTCGCGTATCTGATTTCCGTTCTACGCATAACAGGCATAAAAAGCCAATCGTATTCAAGTATTATAGCTCACTCGTTCTGCCCTGTCAACCGGTTACTGCAGTACGGTTTCGTCTGCCGTCCTGCTCTTATCGTAAAACTATCGAAGCTTCGACCACCATCAGCTCATCCCTATGTGCTATGACATAATTGCGGATACTCATTTCAACAAATGCTCCGATAACACCGATCACACTGCCAAATATCAGATTTATTACCAGTGCAAGAATAATGGACTGATTCTGTCTATCATAGTAATCATAAATTCCTACCGGATACTGCAGAAAGCGGTTCGCCAGCTTCCGTTCATTTGTACTCTGGACAATATTCCAGATGCCCAGTCCGATACAGGCGACCCCATATCCCACAAATAATTCAGGAATGCCGACCATAATCTGAAAAATCCCAATAATCAGCCAGGTGGTCGCACTTATTTTCATATTTCTTCCGATCGTGTAAACAACCTTTGTCGGATCTGTATTCATACTCTCTTCCCCTTTCGTGACTGCTTCTGTCTGTATTTCTATCCTGCTCTTTTTTCTAATTTGCTCTATTATAATACAACATTTGAAGTTTTACCACCGGATATTATAAATTTCTGTCTGCAGGCATGGCACATTTTTGCTACCTTTTCAATTTTCAGCAAAGAAAAAAGAGCCAAGAACATTGACTTTTCAACATTCTTGGCTCTTACGTTCAGTGCAGTTGACGGGACTTGAACCCGAACCCACTTGCGTGGACATGAACCTGAATCATGCGCGTATGCCAATTCCGCCACAACTGCATTTCCGTCTGTCAGTTGTTTTCTTTTCTTACTCTCAACCACCGACAGACGCTATTATAGCACACCTATTCTGAAATTGCAACAGCATTTTGCATTAAAAAATCCATAACTTTATCATACACTACTGCATAGGCCAATTCAGACATCGAATACTGCTCATACATCGTATCTGCACTCAGGCTGGTATTGTTCGCACACTCTTCCTGTACATAGTCATCGACTTCCTGTTTTGACGCCTTAATCCCTTCCTGCTTTGCAATCTGGCAGACTACCATCTTCTCTTCCATCAGCTCATGGATATAATCCTCAGCCGCCTGCTTATAAGAATCACTGGTGTAGGCATTGCCATCCGCATCCTTCATCAGAGCCAGATAATCTTCATATTCCATACTGTAAGACTCTGCGGAATCCTTGGCTCCCTGCACGGTTTTCTCAGTCAGCTCCTGAATCTCATCCTCCGGATACCCGCTGAATGTCGCATTTTCAATCACCTTCATAATAACATCTGCTTTTGCCTGCTTATCTGCCTGCTGCTGTTTATAATTCTCATAGTCCATCTTCAGACCATCCATAAAGGAATTCACGGTATCGTATTTCGTATTCGCTGCCACCAGCTCATCGGTCAGCTCCTCCGGATAGGTCGTCTGATAAATGGAATTAATTGTGCATACAAAAGTCGCATCCTTTCCTGCCAGATCTGAAATCGTATTATCCTGATTCTTATAATCATCCGGGAAGGTTACGTTTACTTCGATTCCTTCTTCACCGACCTCGTGTCCGATCAGCTGTTCTTCAAAATCATCAATATAAGCATGAGAACCAATCGTCAGCTGTGTACCGGCTCCGTCCGTAGAACCGCCCTCGAAGGCCTCTCCGTCTACATATCCGATATAATCCAGATTGATCGTATCTCCGTCCTTTACGGTTCCTTCCTTCAGCTCCTCGGTATCCCCCAGCTGCTGCAGGAAATAATCGACCTCTGCCTGAATCTCCTCATCCGTAACCTCCACAGATGCCGGAGTATACTCAATCCCCTTATACTCGCCCAATGTCACGTACTGACTATAATTCGTCATCTTGGTACTATTACCGCTGTTTGAACAGCCTGTTAACAATAATGCACACGACAGCACACCGGCTGCCAGCTTCAAATACTTCTTTTTCATCATATTTCCCTTCTTATTGCAGCATTGCTTCCTTATAATATAAGCAACACCAGTTTATGAAATAACAGTACTACCTTACCATAAAGATACCAAAAAGAAAAGTCCTTAAAATCTCAACAAAGCAATAATTCATACTTTTTCATTCTTTTTTCACACTTTTACTTTGAATTGTCAGCCTTTTTACATTATGTTTCTTTCTTTTTCTACTCTTTTACATTTCTGTTTACATTCCATCTACTATATCTTGTGGTATTTCTAAAAAAACAATCCTATATCTTGTAGACAAACCGTATGGGCGGTGCTATAATAATTTTTCGAAGGGTTATAAAACTTTTGTTTAATATTATGAAGTTAGGTGGGGAATCATATCATGCAAGTTATCAAACGAGATGGTCGTGCAGTCACATACGACCGAAGTAAAATCGTAACCGCTATCCAGAAAGCAAATGCGGAAGTTGCTCCTTCCGAGCAGGTATCCGTAGATACGATTGACAGTATTATCGGTTATATTGAGAGTAAAAACCGTGCCAGAATGCTGGTGGAAGATATTCAGGATATTATCGAGCAGAAACTGATGGCAGACGGCAAGTTTGTACTGGCCAAGACTTATATCATTTACCGTTATTCACGGGAACTGGTCCGGAAAGCAAATACAACCGACGAATCCATTTTAAGTCTGATCAAGAATAGTAACAAGGATGTTATGGAAGAGAATTCCAACAAAAACGCAACTGTAGCTTCTACCCAGCGTGATCTGATCGCCGGAGAAGTATCCAAGGATCTGACCAAGCGTATCCTGTTGCCGGAGAAGATTTCGAAAGCTCATGAAGAAGGTGTCTTACACTTCCATGATTCGGATTATTTCCTGCAGCCGATCTTCAACTGCTGTCTGATCAATATCGGTGATATGTTGGATAACGGAACCGTCATGAACGGCAAACTCATTGAGAGTCCGAAGAGCTTCCAGGTGGCATGTACGGTCATGACTCAGATCATTTCTTCGGTTGCCAGCAGCCAGTATGGCGGTCAGTCCGTTGATATCCGGCACTTAGGTAAGTACTTAAGAAAGAGCTATAACAAATATAAGACCAGATTTATGCAGCAGTTCGGCGACCGCCTTCCTGCAGATGTTCTGGAAGATATGGTAAAGGAACGGGTAGAGGATGAACTTCGTTCCGGCGTACAGACCATTCAGTATCAGATCAATACCCTGATGACAACCAACGGTCAGTCACCTTTCGTTACTCTGTTTCTGTACCTGGATGAAAATGATGAATATATCGAAGAGAATGCCCAGATCATCGAAGAGATCCTGCGTCAGCGGATCGAAGGCATCAAGAATGAGAAGGGTGTTTATGTCACGCCTGCGTTCCCGAAGCTGGTTTACGTATTGGATGAATGCAACTGCTTAAAGGGTGGCAAATATGACTATATCACAGAGATGGCGATCCGTTGCTCTGCAAAGCGTATGTATCCGGACTATATCAGTGCAAAAATGATGCGTCAGAACTACGAGGGCAATGTATTCAGTCCAATGGGCTGCCGAAGCTTCCTGACTCCATGGAAGGACGAGAACGGCAATTACAAGTTCGAGGGTCGTTTCAATCAGGGTGTAGTTTCCATTAATCTTCCTCAGATTGGCATTATTGCCAAGAAGGATGAAGAGAAATTCTGGAAGCTGCTCGATGAGCGTCTGGAATTATGCTATGAGGCTCTGATGTGCCGTCATAACGCACTGGTCGGTGTTACCTCCGATGTCAGCCCGATTCACTGGCAGTACGGTGCGATCGCACGTCTGGAAAAGGGAGAAAAGATTGATAAATTATTATACAACGGCTACTCCACCATTTCTCTTGGTTACATCGGTCTTTATGAAGTCACCCGGTTAATGAAGGGTGTCAGCCATACCGATCCGGTTGGTCTGGAGTTTGCCCTCCGGGTTATGAATCACCTGCGGGATGCTACAGAGCGTTGGAAGGCACAGACAGGTATCGGATTCGGTCTTTACGGAACACCTGCCGAGTCCTTATGCTATCGGTTCGCACGGATCGATAAGGAGCGTTTCGGTACGATCAAGGATGTTACCGATAAGGGATATTATACAAATTCCTACCATGTTGATGTCCGTGAGAAGATTGATGCCTTCAGTAAGTTCCAGTTCGAGAGCCAGTTCCAGGAGATTTCTTCCGGCGGTGCGATCTCTTATGTTGAGATTCCGAATATGCGCAACAATCTGGAAGCATTGTCCGAGGTTGTCCGTTATATCTACGACAATATTCAGTATGCAGAGTTCAATACCAAGTCTGACTACTGTCAGGTCTGTGGCTGGGACGGTGAGATCATCATTAATGATGATGATGAATGGGAATGCCCGCAGTGCCACAACAAGGATCATTCCAAGATGAATGTTACCAGAAGAACCTGCGGTTACTTAGGCGAGAACTTCTGGAATGTAGGAAAGACAAAGGAGATTAAGGCAAGAGTCTTACATCTGTAGGAAAGAGAGAAACAATTATGAACTATGCTGATATAAAACAATACGATATTGCAAACGGACCGGGGGTACGCATATCGGTATTTGTAAGCGGATGTACCCACCATTGTAAGAACTGCTTTAATCCGGAAACCTGGGATTTCAATTATGGTTCCCTGTTTACATCCGGCACGATCAATACCATCCTAGAGGATATGTCTCCGAATTTTATCCGGGGACTGACCATTCTGGGTGGCGAGCCGTTTGAGCATACCAATCAGTTCGGACTACTCCCACTGGTACGTGCCGTCAAGGAAAAGTACCCACATAAAAGCATCTGGTGCTATACCGGATATCTCTTTGATGAGAATATCCTGAAGGATATGGTTCCGAAGTGGCCGGAAACCACAGAGCTGCTTTCCTATATTGATGTACTGGTGGATGGACCTTTTATCGAGGAACGCAAGAATCCAAACGTAAAATTCCGCGGTTCCGATAACCAGCGAATTATAAGAGTGAAAGATTCCATGAAGAGTGGAAAGATTGTTCTCTGGGATGAGAGCCAGGATTTCTTCCCAAAGGATTTTAATAACTAGACTGAAGTGATCACACAAAAGGTTATATAAAAGCAGGATGTTTCAAATCGAAACATCCTGCTTTTTGTTACCCTACATTCTGCCTGTAGACTTCAGTCGTGCCATCGCTCTTGCCAGAGATGCACGGGATATATGATACTGCAATATACTCTGCTTCTCCTGCAGCTGTTCCCTTGCACGCTCCAGTGCTGCTTCCGCACGGAATGCATCAATCTCATCCGGCTTCTCTGCGGAATATACAATCATATCTACATGATTACCGGTCACCTTCAGCAAACCATCCGAAACAACTGCCGTCTGCCATTCTTCCTGTCCCGGAATCTTATAGCGGATCTCACCGATCTCCACCATCGTGATCATCTGCTCATGATGTGCCATGATCTCCATCTGTCCATCATAACCCGGAAAGATCAGCGCTTCACATTCATCATCATAAAATACCCGGTTACAGGCTACGATTTTTAATGAAAATGTATTACTCATAGTCATACACCTCGTTACTACTCACTCTTTGCCAGTTCCTCTGCCTTCTTCTTAACATCCTCAATCGTTCCGACGTTGAAGAATGCCGGTTCCGGATAATCATCCATCTCACCATCCAGAATTGCCTTGAATCCTTTTACAGTCTCTTCTACCGGCACAAACTTTCCGGAAATACCGGTGAAGTTCTCTGCTACATGGAATGGCTGTGACAGGAATCGCTGTACCTTTCTGGCACGATATACGGTCAGTTTATCTTCATCGGATAATTCTTCCATACCCAGAATGGATATAATATCCTGCAATTCCTTATATTTCTGCAAGGTCTCCTGCACCCGTCTGGCTGTCTGATAATGCTCTTCGCCGACAACGTCTGCCTCCAGAATTCTGGATGTAGACTCCAGCGGATCAACAGCCGGATAAATACCCTGCTCTACAATCTTTCTGGACAATACAGTTGTCGCATCCAGATGTGAGAATGTCGTTGCAGGTGCCGGGTCTGTCAGGTCATCGGCAGGTACATATACTGCCTGTACGGATGTTACGGAACCGTTTCTGGTAGAAGCAATTCGCTCCTGTAATTCACCGACATCATTGGCCAGCGTTGGCTGATAACCAACTGCAGATGGCATACGTCCAAGCAATGCGGACACCTCCGAACCGGCCTGTACAAAACGGAATATATTATCAATGAACAACAGCACATCCTGATGCTTTACATCACGGAAATACTCTGCCATTGTCAGTCCGGTCTCTGCCACCCGCATACGTGCTCCAGGTGGTTCATTCATCTGACCAAACACTAAGGCTGTCTTATCCAATACTCCGGATTCCTTCATTTCTGTCCACAGATCGTTACCCTCTCTGGAACGTTCTCCAACACCGGTAAAAATGGAATAACCGCCACTCTCGGTTGCAATATTATGGATCAGCTCCTGAATCAATACGGTTTTACCGACACCGGCACCACCGAACAGACCGATCTTACCGCCCTTGGCATATGGTGCCAGAAGGTCAATGACCTTAATACCGGTCTCTAACATCTCTACAACCGGACTCTGATCCTCAAATGTCGGAGGCTCCCGATGAATACACCAATGCTCCTCTTGATCCAGCTTTTCACCATTATCCAAAGTATCACCCAGCACGTTAAACAGACGACCTAACGTCTTCTCACCAACCGGGACCTGAATACCGGAACCGGTTGCAACTACCTTCATATCTCTGCAAAGTCCTTCACTCGGTGCCAGCATGATACAACGTACCACATTGTGTCCAATGTGCTGCGACACTTCCATTACGCACTTTTTATCCCCGTTCATGACATACAGGGCATCTTTAATTGCGGGAAGGTCACTATTTTCAAATTCTACATCGATAACAGGTCCTGAAACCTGTACAATTTTTCCTACCTGCTCCATGGTGTGAATCTCACCTCGCTTGCTTTTTCTTTTTCTTCTTTAACGCCTTGGCTCCGCCAATCACCTCGGTAATCTCCTGAGTAATCGCTGCCTGACGCATTCGGTTATATTGGATAGACAGCTCATGCAGCATATCCTGCGCATTATTGGTTGCAGACTGCATTGCCATCATTCTTGCATTTTCTTCACTCGCAGAGGCCTCTACCAGTGCGCCATACATAAATCCGGTCACATAATTATATACCAGACTCTTCAGGATCTTCTTCGGAGAAGGATAGATATAATAATCTCCGTTATAGGTACCCTCTTCCTCTTCCCGGAAGGACTGCTCCTGTTTTACATTACCCCGTTTCTGTATAGCCTGTTCCAATCGCTCCTGCTCAATAAACTCATGTGTCTTAAGCGGAAGCAGCTGCTGAACCTCCACAGCCTCCTTCATGCTGTTTATCATACGTGTATAAATAACATACACTTCATCGAACTGTTCTTCCTTGTAAAGCTCTACGATCTGTTCCGTAATCACTCTTGCCCTGTGTACCGACGGATTGTTCGTAGAGAACCGGAAATCTGCTTCCACCGGATATTTCAGACTCATAAAATGCTGACGTCCAACCTCTCCGACGACAAACAGCCGACAGCCTTCTGCCTCTTCACATAGCCGCTTTGCTTCCTTGATCACATTGTGATTATATGCTCCGGCCATGCCCTTATCACCTGTCATTACAATAAATGCTTTCCGCTTTACAGATTCCTTCTTATCCTGGCTCCGGTTATCGAAATAAATATGTTCCATCTCCGGAAAATGATACAGGATATCAGAAATCTGCTCCTGCAGACCGTAGAAATAAGGTTCTGTATCTTCCAGCTTCTGTTTCGCCTTTCGAAGTTTCATGGATGACATCATGTACATCGCTCTGGTAATCTTCATGGTATCCTGAATACTCCGAATACGATCTTGAATTTCCTTTGCACTTGCCATGCTATCACTCCTGATCCTTATCCTGATTCTTATATGCCTTCGCTGCTTCTATGATCATTTCCTTCAGATCATCCGACAACTGCTTCGTAGACTCCAGTTGTGTTACGATCTCTGAATGATTCGTCCGGATATCCTTCAACAGTCCCTTTTGGAACTCTTTGATCGCATCTGTCTCCAGATCACTGAAAATATGTGCATTCGCAGCTACCAGTGTAATAACCTGATCTGCCATGCTCATCGGATTTCCAAGTGGCTGTTTCAGCAGTTCCATCAAGGATTTGCCATGTGCCAGCTGTTTCTTGGTACTCTCATCCAGATCGGAGGAGAACTGTGTGAACACTTCCATCTCACGATACTGTGCCAGATCAATACGGATACTTCCGGCAGCCTTCTTCATTGCTTTCGTCTGTGCCGCACCACCGACACGGGATACGGAAAGACCTACGTTTACCGCCGGACGCTGACCGGCGAAGAACAACTCGCTTTCCAGATAAATCTGTCCATCTGTAATGGAAATAACATTCGTCGGAATATAGGCTGATACGTCACCCGCCTGTGTCTCGATGATTGGAAGCGCAGTAATGGAACCACCGCCTGCTTCCGGCGTCAACCGGCTGGAACGCTCCAGCAGTCTTGAATGCAGATAGAATACATCACCCGGATAAGCCTCACGTCCCGGAGACCGCTCCAGCAGCAATGAAATCGCACGATATGCAACCGCATGCTTTGACAAATCATCATATACGATCAGTACATCTTTGCCCTGGTACATAAAATACTCTGCCAGTGCCGTACCGGAATACGGTGCAATGTACTGAAGCGGTGCCGGATCAGAAGCCGTTGCCGATACGACAATGGTATAATCCATAGCATCATTTTTCCTTAATGTATTTACCAGCTTGGCAATCGTAGATGCCTTTTGACCAATCGCTACATAAATACAGATCACATCCTTGCCCTTCTGATTCAGGATGGTATCCAGTGCGATTGATGTCTTACCGGTCTGACGATCACCGATGATCAATTCACGCTGTCCACGTCCGATTGGGAACATGGAATCAATCGCAAGAAGTCCGGTCTCCATTGGAACCGATACAGACTTACGATCTACAATACTTGGTGCCGGAAACTCGATTGGACGGAATCCATCCGCCGCAATGTCTCCCTGACCATCGATCGGAGTTCCGAGTGCATCTATGATCCTTCCCTTAAATGCATCACCTACCGGAATACCTGCCATCTTGCCGGTCCTTACTACTCTGGTGCCTTCCTTGATCTCTGTATCACGACCAAACAGGATAATACCGATCTCATCTCGTCTGACATCCTGTACCATTCCCTTGACGCCACTGTCGAACTGTACGATCTCGCCATAGAATGCATGGTCAATACCATCTACATTGGCGATACCGTCACCAACCCAGTTAACCACGCCGACTTCCTTATCCTTCGCCTCCAGCTCAAAATCAGCGATCTCGGTCCGGAGGATAGAAATAATACTGTCTTCACTGAAGCTTCCGTTCTTCTTTGCTCCGACTGCCTTTGAAATGCTATGCTCCAGCTGTGCAATTCGTCCCTGTTCACTCCAGTCATATTCCTTGGTACCGACCCGGAGGATAAATCCACTCTTTAAGGAAGGATTCTCTTCCATCTCAATCTCAATGTCAGCATTGTTGGATTCCTTTACCAGGAACTTCCGGATGCCTTCTAACTGCTCCGGTGTCGGTGGTGTTACATAGATCAGCTTTGCACGATCCGCCTTCTCCTCCGGCGTTGCTTCCTGCTCCGCTAATGCACCACATATTTCATCAAATAAATTAAAATCGCCATTGTCACATAAGATTTTCAGAAAATCCCGTGTCTCTTTCGGAAATACCCGTTCAATTACCAGGTGTTTCTTCTCAATCGTAACTGTCGGATTTTCAAAATCAGCACGAATTTCAGGCACCGCTTCCAGGATTCCTTTTACCTGCTGCAGTACATCCTTCGTAATGCCCTCTTTATGTAACTTTGACGCATAGTCTATTACTGCCTGAGTCACGATCTATCACCTGCTTTATCTATAAATTCATTATACAGAGCATGATCTGTACCGGATCCACTCTTCTCTCCTACTACTTTCACTGCGGCATCGACAACCATATCGGCGATTTCCTTCTCTGCTTTCTTCAGGATCTGTGTCTTCTGGTTCTCTGCTTCTGCCTTTGCATCTGCCTTCATCTGCTTTGCTACAGACTCTGCATCGCTGATGATTCTCTGATATTCTTTATCCGCATTCTTTCTTGCTGTTTGTAAGGTCTGGGCCTTTTCCTTCTCAGCATTTGCAAGAGACTCGGTATACTGTGTTTTTAACTTCTCCGCCTCTTCCTTGGATGCTGCAGCCTCGGCAAACTGCTTATCTGCCTCTTCCTGTCGGGCTGCAATGATCTTCCGTACAGGCTTAAACAGAAATACCCGCATTGCGATAAAAAGCAAAATCAGATTAATTACGGTAAATAATATATTCCAGTCTAATCGGAGCATGTTACCACCCTGCCTTTCTGAATTACTTTAACATCATAATGATCAACAAACCAATAACGAAACCATAAATTGCAGTTGCCTCTGCCAATGCACAACCAAGGATCAATGCCTTATTGATCTTACTCTCTGCTTCCGGCTGTCTTGCAATCGCCTCTGTTGCCTTACCGGTTGCAATACCGATACCAATACCTGCTCCTAATGCCCCTACTACTGCAATACCTGCACCAATTGCTATTAAACTATTCATAACTCATTCTCCTTTTCTTTCTTCATTCCTATAAGTCATCAACTACGTTCTCTGTACGTCCCGTTCATTCTCTATTCCACTGCTTCTTTGATATATAATGAAGTCAGGAACACGAATACATATGCCTGTAATAATCCGTCAAATACATCAAAGTACAGACAGAACACTGCCGGAACCACAACCGGAACTATCATTTTCAACAGCTCCATAATAACAAAAGAACCTAATACATTACCAAACAGACGCATACACAACGACAACGGTTTTGTAACAATTTCCAAAATATTGATCGGTGTGACGATCCAGATTGGTTCGGTAAACTTGTGCAGCCATTTTTTTATACCATTCTGGTATATACCTGCGAATTCAATCAAGACAATACTCATCAATGCCAAAGCAACCGTTACGCAAAGATCCTTTGTCGGGGACTTAAATCCAAACAACCCGATGATATTGGCAATTCCTATGTAAAGAAGCACAGTTACCAGATACTCGGTATACTGTTTTCCCTTAGGACCAACCATCTCCTCGCACATATCGGTCAGCTTCGTGACAATGAATTCAGCAACAGCCTGTCGTTTACTGATATGCGTAGTCTTCAGATTCCTGGTCAGAATAAATGCGGCCAGAATCATAACTGCCATAATGATCCATGTGACCACGACAGATTCCGATACGCCAATCCCGCCAAAGATAGGAATCGTGAACACGGTATTACAGTTCAGTTCTTCCAGCAGCCGGTCTGCTATCTTGTCCATAAGCTTCATCTCCTTTATTGAATTTTCACTTGTAGTATACACTTCTTGCATTTTTTTGCAAGTTTTTGTTTTTATTAAATTTCTATTAATTTTTAATCATATGCATCCGCTTACTCATTTCCACTCTCAAAATAAGCCGCAACTTCCTTTAGATTTTCAATAATCGGAAGGTGCTGCGGGCATGCCCGTTCGCACTGTCCACAGGCCACACAATCACTGGCTTTTCCGAATAACTTCGTCAGCCGGTCATAATATTCACCCTGTGGTGTCCATCCCTTCTCCTTTACCTCCTGCATGTCTGCATTATATAAAGAGAAATATTTCGGAATTGCAATCTTCTTCGGACAGCCATCCGTACAATAAGAGCAGCCGGTACACGGAATCACGATATTGGAGTTGATCATATCCGTTGCCTGCCGGACTAATTTCTGCTCCTCCTCATTTAACGGCCGGAAATCCGTCATATAACCGGTGTTATCTAACAATTGCTCCATATTGCTCATTCCGCTCAGAACCATAACTACATGATCCAGGCTTGCCGCAAACCGGATTGCCCAGGACGGCACCGACATATCCGGATGATAGCTTTTAAATAATTCCTCTACGCCATCCGGCACCTTAGCCAGGGTACCGCCTTTAACCGGTTCCATAACGATCACCGGCTTCTTGTGTTTCACCGCCACTTCATAGCACTTCCGCGACTGGATTCCCTCGCTGTCCCAGTCCAGATAATTGATCTGCAGCTGGACAAATTCCATCTCCGGATGCTCTGTCAGAATCTGATCCAGCAGTTCGGCATTATCATGGAACGAGAATCCAATATGCTTTACCAGTCCCTGCCTTTTCTTCTCCTGAATCCACTCAAAGCAATCCAGCTTCTTATAGACTTCATAATGGTCCTGCCCTATATCATGAAGCAGATAATAATCAAAATACGTAACACCGGTCTTTCTCCGCTGTTCCTCAAATATCCGGTCCCGATCCTCCTTTGTCTTTAAGAATCCGGCATGAAGCTTCGTTGCCAACGTATAACGATCTCTCGGATAGCGATCTACCAGAACCTCCTTCGTAGCATCCTCACTCTTAAATCCGCAGTACATCCATGCGGTATCAAAATATGTAAATCCACGTTCAATAAATATATCTACCATCTTCTTTGTCAATTCCAGATCGATCTTTGATGGATCATCCGGATCCAATGATGGTAAACGCATTAATCCAAATCCAAGTTTTTTTGATCCCATTATCATCTTCTGTCATCCTCCAGACTATTTCTATTTCAGTGCGTCCAGACTCTTTCTTAACCGTACTGCCATTTCATCAACATCCTGTTCTGTAATTACAAGCGGTGGCACAAACCGTAACACATCACTGCCGGCCGACATCAGGACCAGACCATTCGCCAGTGCCTGATTGATGATCTCAACCGGCTTATGTCCGCCACCTACTACGATTCCCTGCATCAGACCCATACCACGTCTGGCCTCCAGGAAATCATAGTCTGCCACAATCGCATCCAGTGTTTTCTCCAGATATGGTGTGATCGTCTTAACATGCTCCAGAATATGCTCCTTCTCAAATATATCAAACACCTTGCTGGCAACTGCGCATACAAACGGATTTCCTCCGTATGTGGTTCCGTGATCTCCTGCTACCAGAGATGCTTTGGCTGTCTTTTCATTCAGTACAAAGGCGCCAATCGGTACGCCGCAGCCCAGTGCCTTGGCAGTCGTCATAATATCCGGCTTCACATCATATGCCTGCCATGCATACATATAACCGGTCCGGCCCATGCCACACTGAATCTCATCCAGAATCAGCAGAATATCCCGTTCATCACATAATGTACGGATTTTCTTTAAAAATTCCGGTTCTGCCGGATAGATACCCCCTTCGCCCTGAACAGTTTCCAGAATGATCGCACAGGTTCTGTTGTTTACCTGAGCCAGCACACTGTCATAGTCATTATAATCTGCAAACCGGATACCACCGATCAATGGTTCAAACGCTTCTCTGTAATGTACATTTCCGGTTACGGATAATGCTCCCATTGTCCGTCCGTGGAAGGAATGATTCATTGCTATGATCTCGTGATTGGTCGTGCCGTCCTTTGTATATGCATATTTACGGGCTGCCTTAATTGCTCCTTCCATGGCTTCTGCGCCACTGTTTGTGAAGAACACCTTATTCAATCCGGTTGCTTTTAACAGCTTCTCGCCCGCTTCCATGGCAGGCTCATTATAGAAAAGGTTAGAAGTCTGCAGCAGCTTCTCTGCCTGTACATGAATGGCATCCTTATGTTCCTGATTGCTGTAGCCCAGTGCATTGACTGCAATTCCGGCTCCGAAGTCCAGATATTCCTTTCCGTCCAGATCATACAGGTATACACCTTCGCCATGATCCAGTACAATCGGATAACGATTATACGTATGCAGCACCACCTGTTCCGCCCGTTCCATACATTCCTTATTTTTCATTTTCTTCACGCCTTTCTCACAATGTTTCTTAATAATATATCTATACAATCCTCTGATTCACAGAATGCGACAATCCTTACGGATGTCGCATTCTTGTTTAGATTGCAGTCAGCAGTCCCAGTGACTTCAGGAATAAGATCACCAGCAAAAGCGGTGCTATCACCTTAATCATCACTATATACAAATGTTTTCTTCCAAACTTATGTCCGGTCTTTTCTACCTCATCGATCACCGTCTTAGGCTTCACTACCCAGCCGATCAGGATACAGGTTCCGATCGCCACAATCGGCATCAGGATATTATTACTGATATAATCCATGACATCCAGCACCTGTGCATGTGCACCGTTCGGCAATGTAATGTCAAAGTAAAGCTTATTATATCCGAGGCAGACAATAATGCCGCCTACCAGTGCGATTACCGTTTCAATCACCGCCGCCTTAATTCTGGACATATGAAATTTATCCATCAGACTGGCAACAATCGCCTCCATAATGGATACGGAGCTGGTGATTGCCGCAAACAGTACCATTGCGAAAAACAGACAGCCGATTACAATTCCCACACCGCCCATGGCATGGAATACCTTTGGCAGGGAAATAAACATCAGACTCGGTCCGGACGCTTCCATTCCTTCCGTTCCCATAAATGTAAATACTGCAGGAATGATCATGACACCTGCCAGAATCGCAACAACTGTATCAAAAATCTCAATCTGATTGATAGAACTTACCAGATTGGCCTCATCTCTTACATAAGAGCCGTATGCGACCATAATACCCATGGCAACGCTTAAGCTGAAAAACAACTGCCCCATAGCATCCAGAAGCACTGAAAAGAATTGTTTCACCGTCAATCCTTCAAGATTCGGTACCAGATATATTTTCAGTCCCTCAAGACCGGTTCTGGTCACGCCTTCCGCATCCGTAAACTTCATGGTGACTGAAAAAATTGCTATTGCCAGCACCAAAACAAGCAGTAACGGCATAATAATCTTTGAAAAAGACTCAATTCCCTTTTCAACACCACGGAATACAACAAAGGCTGTTATGCACAGAAAAATAATCGTAAACAGAATCGGCTGCACATCTCCGGTAATAAAATTTGTAAAATATCCATCCTGCGAGGCCGTCACTCCGTCCCCGGTCAGAAAAGCGACCAGATATTTCACGATCCAGCCACCGATAACACAGTAATACGGCATAATGATCATAGGGATCAGGCAGGCTATCACTCCCATAAATCCCCAGCCCTTCTTGATCTTACTATATGCGGTCAACGGACTCTGCTTTGTTATTCGTCCGATTGAGATCTCGGTTGTCAGCAATGTAAATCCAAAGGTTAATGCCAATATGATATAAATAACAAGGAATAATCCGCCGCCATCCTTTGCTGCCAGATATGGGAATCTCCATATATTACCTAATCCCACTGCGCTTCCTGCTGCCGCCAGCACAAATCCCAGCGACCCTGTAAATGAATTTCGTTTCTTTTCCATACTTACCTCCTGTAAATCACACTATTTTATAAGGATACCACATTTTGCTGCATTGATAAACAGTTTTTATTTCCGGCGTCTTATTTATTTCATAAACAGTTTTTACTTTTTTTATTTTGGCGACACAGATTGTACACAATTTATTTGTATATTAATACTCGTAAGATTCATATATTGAATCCTCTCTCCCCCCTCATTTTCGAAGAGCCAGGACGTTGTTCCTGGCTCTTCCTTATTTTAAATTAAAAAAGATTGACATATAATAATCCCGGTTTGCTATCCTCCGAATGTTTACTTCAGTCGCTCCGGCATCGGTTCATGGAAGATATCCTTCCAGGCTCTTCGCAGCTGCTTCTCCTCCACAACATACGGCTGAACACCCACATATTTCGGTACATCATCACTGACCAGAGATTTTATTGCAGCCAGTGCAGCCGTCTGTCCTTGTTCATACGGACGCTGTGTGCTTAATCCTCGCACAATACCTTCCTCCATGCAATATGCAATCTCTTTATCCAGATCCGTTGTAAATACTGCAATATCCTTCCGGTTCAGTTCCTTCAATGCCCTGATTGCCATCAAGGCCGGCTGATCCCAGCTGACATAGAGAGCCTCGATCTGCGGATAGGTCTCGATCATTTCCTTGCAGACCTGATAGGCATTCTCAATCTGTACAAAGCTCTTTACGGATACGAGTTCCACATTTTCAAACTGTTCCTGCAGGATTTTTCTCGCCGCCAGATCTCTCGTTCTGGTTGCCGCAAAGGTTGCTCCATGATAGATAATTCCAACCTTTGCTTCCGGCTTTCCTTTAAAATATTCACCCATCAGACGTCCGGCATTGGTCCCGTTCTCCCACTCATTAACAGATACGCAGGAAACATATCGGTTCTTGCTTAACTGTTCCGGAACATTACTTAAGAATACCAGCCGTGTCACTTCTGATAATTCCTGAAACTTCTCTGCAGTCTCTTTATCATCTGCCGGTATTGCGATCACCGCATCCGGCTTCTGCAGCCGGATACCGTCCAGCTGTGCATTCTGCAGCTTTGGATCAAAATGTGCATCCATAACAGATATGATATCGATTCCGTAACGCTCCAGTTCATCCCGGATTCCTTTCTCGTGCAGTTCTGTCCATGCAGCGCCTGTATAGTGAAAGGATATTGCCACCCGGTAATGTCCGTTCCGTAGCTGTGTTTTCTCCTGCTTCGTCAGTGCAATACTCTCCGGAGATGCCGCCAGTTCTCCAAACGGTCCGTTCTCCAGCATCTTCGTAGACTTCCTTATAATCAGTTCAATCCCTGCATAACAGTCATCCGTAATCGCTTTTCCCGTATTAATCTTCTCAAACAGAATTGCAGTTGCCCGCTGGCACAGTCCCTGCACATCCCGCTTCAGGATCGTTAACGGCGGGTTTATCAAACCGGTCCAGCCATCATCGCCAAATCCAATGATTGACAACTCCTCCGGGCATTCAATACCCATATCCTGAACTGTCTTCATCAGATAACTGGTGATACGGTTACCGCTTGCGATCACTGCAGTCGGCATAATGCGGTTTAAGGCACGCTGAATCATCAGCCTGCCTTTTTCCTCATTATCAATATTTACTTCTTCAATATTGGCATCATTAACACCAATATTATGTCGTTCCAGCGCTTTTAAAAATCCTCTGGTCCGTTCCTCACGCGTAGTACTTAATGAGGATTCCCGCAGCAACAGAATATTCCGGTGTCCACATTGCAGCAGATAATCCGTTCCCGTAAACATCCCTTCCCGATCCCGGAACTCAACCGAATCGATTCCGGTTCCGATCAGATTCCGCTCCATACATACAAATGGGATGCCGGATTGGATCAGTTTCTTATAATCTTCTACGGAATCACTAACCGGTGCCAGCAGAATACCGGCCACCTTCCGCTCGGAAATCAGTCCGTCCAGCACCTGCTCCTCTTCTTCTTTATCATCTCCGGTCACCGACACATAGAACCGGTAGCCCTGAGATGTGATCAGCTCCTGCAGATATCCGACCATGCCCTGATAAATCGGACTGCTGATGTTCGGAAAAATTGCAACTATCATGGAAGCTTTTCCGATACGCAGCTTCCGTTCTTTATCTGACAGCTTCGCTGCATAGCCGGTCTCCTCAATAATCCGTTCTACCTTTTCTGCCAGCTCCGGCCGCACATAACGGGTTCGGTTTATAACATGTGATACTGTTGCGATCGACGTCCCCGCCATATCTGCGATCTGTTGTATTGTTACTTTATTTTTAGCCAATGTAATGCTCCTTCCACTCCGTATATCCTATACTTTTAAATTATACAAAGCATACGAAGCATGGTCAAGCTATCATTTAGCGTTGTCAGCGTTTCAGCGTACCGCTGCCGTCATTGTTACGATCCACATAAATATAACCATAACGTTTCTTCATCTCTGCTGTCGATGCACTCACCAGATCAATTCTTCACAATTCCATACGTTCTTAATCTTAATTTCTGCATATTTTATCCTGCTTCGGAACATACTTCCAATATACCGATTTAGGAGGATTCTAAAATGTCAAATATGTTTTGTTTTCAATGCCAGCAGGTCGCCGGAAATAAAGCCTGTGTAAATACCGGGGTCTGCGGAAAGCAGCCAGCCACAGCCAATCTGCAGGACGAGCTGATTCGGGAACTGATTCGACTGGCAGAGGCCGCCAGGTCCGAGGGACGTCATTCCAGAACCGCTGACCGCCTGCTGATCGATGGTCTGTTCACAACCCTTACCAATGTGAATTTCGACGATCATGCGATTGATGCCTATAAAAAGCGCGTCATAAAAGAACGGAAGCGTCTGGCCGGAAGTCAGAAATTTCCGGTCATATCCCTCTGGGATGGCAGTAATGATATTGTCTCTCTGCGCTCCACCCTGCTGTTCGGACTGAAGGGAATGGCCGCCTATGCGCATCATGCGATGAATCTCGGATATGCCGATAAGACCGTTACCAAATGGTTCTACAAGGGACTCTGTGAAATCAACCGGCCCCACACCCCGGAGGAATGGATTGCCCTGATTTTAGAATTTGGCAACGTGAATTTCAAATGCATGGAGCTGCTGGATCAGGCGAATACGGAGTCTTTCGGCACCCCGGTACCAACCCGCGTGCATACGGATATTCGTAAAGGCCCGTTTATTGTGGTGTCCGGTCACGATTTAAAGGATCTGCATGATCTTTTAGAGCAGACGGAAGGCACCGGAGTCAATGTCTACACGCATTGTGAAATGCTTCCGGCCCACGGCTATCCGGGATTGAACAAATATCCACATCTAGCCGGCAACTTCGGTACCGCATGGCAGAGCCAGCAGACAGAGTTTGAGAATATTCCGGCACCGGTACTGTTCACAACGAACTGCCTAATGCCGCAGCGTCCAAACTATCAAGATCGTATCTATACTACCTCGGTAGTCGGCTATGAAGGACTGCGGCACATCGCCACTGATGCAGACGGTCATAAGGACTTCTCTGAAATTATCCGACATGCCAAACAGCTCGGTGGTTATGAGCATGATCACAGTATGAGCGGCATCAACGGCGGTCACATTCTGACAACCGGCTTTGCACACGGGGCTGTTCTGTCCCATGCCGATCAGATTATTTCTTCTATTAAAAAAGGAAATATTAAGCATATCTTTCTGGTTGGTGGCTGCGACGGTGCGCATCCGGGAAGAAATTATTATACAGAATTTGTAAAACAGACCCCGATGGATTCTCTGATCCTGACTCTTGCCTGTGGCAAGTATCGCTTCAACGATCTGGATCTCGGTGAAATAGACGGTATCCCTCGGATTCTGGATATGGGACAGTGCAATGATTCCTATAGTGCCATCCGGGTAGCTCTGGCGCTAGCGGATGCCTTTGACTGCGAGGTCAATGATCTGCCTTTGACGCTCGTTCTCTCATGGTATGAGCAAAAGGCGGTATGCATCCTGTTAACGTTGCTTTCACTGGGAATCCGGGACATTTATCTCGGCCCGACCCTGCCCGCCTTCTTATCAGAGACCGTTGTAAAATTCCTGGTGGATACCTACAATCTGCATCCAACCACCGCTCCGGAGCAGGATTTGGATGCGATTCTCGGCCGTGGCTAGGCTATACCGTCTGTCTCTGTGCTTTATAACTACGCACTAAAGCGATTATAAATGACAGACTTTCGCTCCAGAATTCCGCAAACCTTTTCATATACGGCATCCGCAAGCTTTTTATGTTCTTCTTCATTCAGGTGTTCCTGGTCTGTTTCACTTGGCTTTGCATAATCCGAAGCAGCCAGGAAATGCACCTGTTCTTCTGCTGCAATCCGTCTGTAGACCTCTGCTAATTCTCTGGACACCTGAACCGAAGCCTTTGAAAACTCCGGATCATATTCCGGCTTCCACACCTGTTCTCCCAAATGGATTGGCGAAATCAGAAGGATTTCACTGTTTCCTGCATACTGCCGGATTAGATGTATGATTTTCCGGACACCTTTTCCGATCAGCTCTGCAGATGCTCCATACACCGTCTTACAATCATTGGTACCAAGCATCACAATGATCAGATCGGACTCCCCGCTAGTCTCCACAACACCGGAAATCCATTTACTGCCATTCCGGTTCTCCCGAAAGAGATCATCAAAGATGGTCGTTCTGCCGCATAAGCCTTCCTCTATCACCCGATACCGGTCAAGCCCCAGTCTTTCATTCAGCCGGCTGGTCCAGCGGATACCCCATGGGTATCTTCCTCCTTCTTTCGGTATCAGTCCATATGTATTTGAATCGCCAAAGCATACGATTTGTCTCATCTTTGTCACCTCTCTTTGTTTTCTTTCTATAGTATACTATTTTAATATGAATTGTGGAAATATTGCTTTTCTATGGCTTGCAATAGTTATTTTCTATAGCATATACCGATTTAACCTATGTCTATATATCATGCAAAAAAACAGAGACTCCGGTCACAAGCTGTAACCAAAGTCTCTGTGGATTGTATTATAAATCTGTCTGTATCTGATCCTAGTTGCTGAATAATGGAGTAGATAAATACCGGTCACCGGAATCCGGAAGCAATGCAACAATGGTCTTGCCCTTGTTCTCCGGTCTGTTTGCCAGTATGGTCGCAGCCTTTAATGCGGCACCGGAGGAAATACCAACCAGAATGCCTTCACTGACAGCGAATGCCTTCCCCTCTGCAAATGCATCCTCATTCTCAATTGTAATGATCTCATCATATATCTTCGTGTTCAATACATCCGGTACAAATCCGGCGCCAATTCCCTGAATCTTATGCGCACCCGGCTTACCGGTTGACAGAACCGGGCTGCCTGCAGGCTCTACTGCCACAATCTTAACATCCGGATTCTGGCTCTTTAAGTATTCGCCAACACCTGTGATCGTTCCGCCTGTGCCTACACCGGCTATAAAAATATCTACCTTACCATCGGTCTGATCCCAGATCTCAGGACCGGTGGTTGCCTTATGTACGGCCGGATTAGCCGGATTTACAAACTGTCCTAAAATAACAGCACCCGGAATCTCCTTTGCCAGATCCTCAGCCTTTGCGATTGCGCCTTTCATACCCTTGGCTCCTTCTGTCAGAACCAGTTCTGCACCATATGCCTTTAACAGGTTTCTACGTTCTACACTCATGGTCTCAGGCAGTGTTAAGATTGCCTTATATCCTTTGGCGGCTGCAACGGCTGCCAGACCGATACCGGTGTTACCGCTGGTTGGCTCAATGATGGTTGCGCCTTCCTTTAGCAGTCCCTTCTTCTCTGCATCCTCAATCATTGCAAGTGCAATTCTATCCTTTACAGATCCTGCCGGATTCAGATATTCCAGCTTTGCAAGAATGACAGCATTCTCTGCTCCTGCCTTCTTTGCATATCTGCTTGCGTTCAATAATGGGGTTCCTCCAATTAATTCCAATGCACTTTCTTTAATCTGACTCATATTATTTACCTCCGTAATTATCGTTTTTATTTTTGTTGTCTGTTGCATTTCTATTATACGATTGTCTGTGTTTCTTCTCCATCGTACTTTATCTTCGTTATTCGTTTGTTCCGTTTTTCTTCTCTGTGTGTTTATGACAATTTATATGAAATCATTGCACGATTTCCATTCGCCATCTGACAGCAACAACACATCTGTACCGATAAATCCTTTCTTCTGTAATCTGCGTTTAATTTCATAAGCATTGTCTCCTTTCCTTTATCCCTAGTATGTTAATGGGATTAGTATGTTTACTATGTTTTGAATTATAATCCTCCGTTTCTCTATTGTCAACCTGTATTTTAAAATCCGGTTATAAATATTTCCGTGCCTTGGCTATAGGATTATCCTATTACACATTCCTTATATGGAATACTCGTCTTTCCTGTTTCCATAACAAAAAAGATTGCAATGCTCCCGCACTGCAATCCCTTTCGTTAAAATGCCTATACAGTTCCTGTTACAATCAGTGTTCCAACACCCGGATTTACAACCCATGCTCCGGTTGCTGCATCCTGTGTATATGTTGCCGCAGGCACTGTGATCTGACCGGCCACTGTTGCAAATTCACCGGTTGTCGCATTATAAGTGTACTCTGTCGGTTCCGTCCAGGCGTTTCCATTATAAGATACTGTCAGATTAGTCAGAATCGGATCAAAGGTATCCGTCACCACAGCACCTGTAGCTGCTGTAGCCGGTACGCTTCCGGAATTCTGAATACCAAACGTATAGGTCAGTATTCCATTCTCTGTTACAGGAACCGGACTGACTGATTTTGTAATCGTAAGAACCGGTTCCGTCTGCGCATTTATAGTCTCCTGTGCCGTGATTGGTGTAATACCTCCACCGGAAACGGTAACGGTATTCGTAATCTCTGCTTCCTCTCCTAATGGTGCATACTGGTTCAGCTCTGTCTCATACGCTATAATCACATTACCACCGGCCGGAATACTGATTCCGCTAATCGTAAGCGGCGGTCCGGCTGTCACCGCAGGAGTTGCCTGCAGAACACCATTGACATAGTATCTGGTCGTGCCTGCTATATAATCCAGCGGCACCAGTGTTCCGGTTCCGTTTGCATATCCGCCCAGATTGTCAGAAATCGTAACTCCGGTAATGGCTGTTGTTCCGGAATTTACAATGCTGATAATGTAGGTCTCCCTATCCTTCTGTCTATAAGTGTCCTTCACTGCCTTTTTGGCAACTGCCAGCACCTCCAGAATTTCACCGACTGCAATATTTGAATTGGCAACGGTATCTCCATAGCGGAGTTGTGCCTGATTGGTAAACTGTGCCATATATCATTCCATCCTTTCAATATTCAGGTATAGTTTAATATATGCATAATTTATTCCGGTGTCCCTTACCGGGGAACTACGTATTCAAACGCAATATCGCCGCGTTCATATTCATAGTCATCCAGCTTCACTTCCTGAAATCCGTATTTCTCATAGATATGAAGCGCCGGCTTCAATCGGCTGTTCGAGATCATAAACAATCGTCCGGCTCCATGTGCAATCGCATACTGCATGGTTGCCTGAAATACGGCTGACCCGGCCCCCTTATGCGGGACATGCTTATTCGATGCCAGCTTGCACATCTCCCAGGTGTCTCCCTCCATCCAATGCGTCATGCAGGTGGCCAGCACCTCTCCGCTCTCCACTGCAAAGTAGATCATGGCACCATCCTCTACCATCTGATCAATTGCATCAAAGGTCCGGAAATCATCTGCCTCCAGATGTCCGAAATTATCTGTGATCCAATCTGTATTAAACTGAATAAAATAAGGTTTATACTCTTTTCTGTATTCTACAACTTCCACCGGTCATACCTCACTTCTATGTAGCTTATTTTCATGCCCATATATTTCATACTGTTTCCGTATGAAATCAGGTGTTGCCCTTATATTACCTCATTTCCGGAAAATTATCAATCATGGAAGGGGTGGTTCCTGCACTGCTGCCTGTATCGCGGGACGGCAGTCGCATTGCCGGTTACACGCATTCTTCGCCATGATGGTTCTATTCCGGGACCGTTCCCACTAATTTGCCCCTCGCAGCGGATACTAAATTCGTGCTCCGCACTCATTAAGTACC
>ENA-OZLH01000187-OZLH01000187.1-human-gut-metagenome-genome-assembly--contig:-NODE-187-length-34788-cov-6.460340_pt1 | contig 34788 bp, 32 predicted proteins | sample MGYA00244832_ERZ653776 | MGnify/ENA primary metagenome ERZ653776 (study PRJEB26926, sample SAMN06165218) | human gut metagenome | biome: ENVO:00009003; feature: ENVO:2100002; material: ENVO:00002003...
GGCTGTGTATGAGGACCCGCGCATCGCGCAGGTCACGGAATGTCTGGCCGGCGCCAACTGCGGCGGCTGCGGCTACGCCGGCTGTGCCGACTACGCCAAGGCCATCGTGGAGAACGGTGCCCCCACCTTCAAGTGTGCCCCGGGCGGCGACAAGACTGCCGACGCCATCAACACCATCATGGGCAATGCCACCGACGACCGCCCCAGCCTGCGCGCCACCGTCATCTGTGCGGGCGGCGAGAACTGCGGCAAGCGGTTTGACTACCAGGGCATCCAGACCTGCGCTGCTGCGGCCTCCATTGCGGGCGGCCCCAGCGCCTGCGCCTATGGCTGCCTGGGTCTGGGCGACTGCACCCGCGCGTGCAAGTTTGACGCCATCCACGTCATCAACGGCGTGGCCGTCGTGGACCGCAAAAAGTGCACCGGCTGCACGGCCTGCACCGTGACCTGCCCGCGCCACGTCATCCAGATGAAGCCCATTGCCCCGCAGCCCGCGGTCAAGTGCTCCAACAAGGACAAGGGCGCGCTGGTCAACAAGACCTGTAAGGTGGGCTGCATTGCCTGCGGCCTCTGCGTGCGCAACTGCCCGAATCAGGCGATCTTCCTGAAGGACAACGTCGCTGTCATCGACTATACCAAGTGCAACGGCTGCGGTACCTGCGTCAGCAAGTGCCCCAAGAAGGCCATCCAGTGGGTCGAGGGCACGCCCCGTCCCATCGACGCCCCCGTGCCCGCGCACGAGGTTCTGAAAACGCGCGTATAATTTTCAGGTAAACATCCCTGTGCTCCCCGCCAAGAATCGGCGGGGAGCTTTTTTGCTTCGTCGTAGGGGGCGGCGTCCCCGACGCCCCGCAAACGCCGCCCGTTGAAAAATTTCTAAAATTATTTTCCCAAAAACCGAGACAAATTCCTAAACTTGTGCTATACTGTGTCCAGAATAACAACTCTGGTATTTTTCGGGAGGTTTACACGTATGGAAATCACCAAAGATATTTTGTATGTCGGCGTCAACGACCACCTTGTTGACCTGTTTGAGGGCCAGTACGACGTGCCCAACGGCATGGCGTACAACTCGTACCTGATCTGCGACGACAAGGTCGCCGTCATGGACAGCGTCGATGCTCATTTTACCGACGAGTGGATCACCAAGATCGCCGCCGCACTGGGCGAGCGCACGCCCGACTACTTGGTCGTGCAGCACATGGAGCCTGACCATTCCGGCTCCGTCGCCGCGTTCGCGCAGGCGTACCCCGGCACGACCATCGTCGCGTCCGCCCAGGCGTTCAACATGATGAAGGCCTATTTCGGCACCGACTACGCGGACCGCCGCGTCGTCGTCAAGGAGGGGGACACCCTGCCGCTGGGCACCCACACGCTGCACTTTGTCACCGCGCCGATGGTCCACTGGCCCGAGGTCATCATGACCTATGACGATGCAGACAAGGTCCTGTTCAGCGCCGATGCGTTCGGCAAGTTCGGCGCACTCGACGTGGAGGAGCCGTGGCTGCCCGAGGCCCGCCGCTACTTCATCGGCATCGTCGGCAAATACGGCGTGCAGGTGCAGGCCGTGCTGAAAAAGGCCGCCGCACTGGACATCGAGACCGTCTGCAGCCTGCACGGTCCCGTCCTGCACAAGGAGCAGCTGGGCGATGTGCTGGCCGCCTACGACACCTGGAGTGCCTACCGCCCCGAGACCGAGGGTGTGCTCGTCGCCTACAGCAGCATCTACGGCCACACTGCCGAGGCTGCCAACCGCCTGGCCGAGGCCCTGCGCGAGAAGGGCGTGGAGACGGTTGCCATGGACCTGGCCCGCTGCGATATGGCCGAGGCCGTCGCGCAGGCATTCCGCTTCAGCAAGCTGGTACTGGCCACGCCTACCTACAACGCCGATGTATTCCCCTTCATGAAGGAGTTCATCCATCACCTGACCGAGCGCAACTACCAGAACCGCACGGTGGCCTTTATTGAGAACGGCTCCTGGGCGCCGATGGCCGCCAAGGTCATGGCCAAAATGCTTGAGGGCAGCAAGAACCTGACCTACGCTGCCACCACCGTCACGGTCCGCGGCGCGCTGAATGCCGCCAGCGAGGCCCAGCTCGCCGCTCTGGCCGATGAGCTGAGCAGGTAATCTTTTTTCCTCTCAACTGCAAGCCCCGCCTCACAGCGCGTCTCTCGCGCCGTGAGGCGGGGTCTTTTTGCGGGCAGGGGGGAGAGGAGGACAACAACAAAACAATTGAAAATTTGCGCTTGACAAATCCGGGCAAATCCTGTATACTATCATTTGTCAATCGCATACGGATGATTAGCTCAGCTGGTTAGAGCGCTGCGTTCACATCGCAGAGGTCGAGGGTTCGAGTCCCCCATCCTCCACCAGACAGTTCGTACTCGAACCCAATTCTTTACGGAAAAGGGTTCGGGTGCGTTTTTTTATTTGCAGGGTGCCGCACAGCAGACAGGGGAGAGGTAAATACGCCATGAATTTGAAAAAAGTTCATCACATTGCCATTATCGGGAGCAACTATGAGCAATCAAGGCACTTTTATGTGGATCTGTTAGGCTTTTCTGTCATTCGAGAAAATTACAGACCGGAACGCGATGATTATAAAATCGATCTTCAACTCGATGGGATGGAATTAGAACTTTTTATCATTAAAAATTGCCCGAAACGCCCCAGTTATCCAGAGGCTTACGGTCTCCGGCATCTTGCCTTTGCTGTAGACTCTGTCGATGATACCGTAAGAGAATTGAATAAAAAGGGCATCCTAACCGAGCCGATCCGAGTCGATGCTTACACAGGCAAAAAAATGACATTCTTTTCCGACCCTGACAATCTTCCTTTGGAAATTCACGAATAAAGTCAGACCGTCAAAAAGTTGCATTCTTGCCGTACTGCGTGTGTAGGGGCGGCCATTGGTCGCCCGCGGGGCATGACCTGCCCGAAGGAGGAGTAAGATGGTACAGGTCGATTTGATCACTGGTTTTCTCGGCTCCGGCAAGACGACGTTCCTGCGCCGCTACGTGCAGTATCTCGTCGCGCAGGGGCACAGCGTCTGCATTCTGGAAAACGACTTCGGCGCGGTGAACGTCGATGCCATGCTGCTGCAGGACCTGATCGGGGAGCACTGCGACATAGAGACGATCAGCGGCGGCTGTGACTGCGACACCCACCAGCGCCGGATGCGCACCAAGCTGATCTCAATGGCAATGCGCGCCTTTGACCGGGTCGTCATTGAGCCGAGCGGCATCTTTGACGTGGACGAGTTCTACGACATTCTGCGGGACGAGCCGCTGGACCGCTGGTATACGCTGGGCAGCGTCATTGCCATTGTGGACGCCAAGCTGGAAAACGAGCTTTCCCCGCAGGCCGACTACCTGCTGGCCTCCGAGGCCGCCAGTGCCGGGCTTGTCGTCATGAGCCGCACGCAGCTGGCCGCGCCCGGCGAGGCGGAAGCGGTCATCGACCACCTGAACCGCGCACTGGCCGGCTGCCATTGTGCCCGCCGCTTTGGCGCGGACGATGTACTGTGCCGGGACTGGAACGCGCTGACAACCGCTGATTTTGCCCGCGTGGATCGCTGCGGCTGGCGGCAGACAAGCTACGTCAAGCTGCATTTTGACGAGCACAAGGCGTTTACCTCGCTGTATTTCCTCGAGGCCGGGCGCAGTGTCGCGCAGGTCCGGCAGGCCGCGCAGACGCTCCTGCACGACGCGAAATACGGCCATGTGCTGCGCGTCAAGGGGTTTATCCCCGACGGCGGCGGCTGGGTCGAGCTGAACGCCGCCCGCGACGCCATAACCGTACAGCCCATTCCCAGCGGTCAGGAGGTGCTGATCGTGATCGGGGAAGGGTTGGATAAGGCCGCGATTGAGGCGGCTGTGAGGGGCTGCTAGGCGCGTCTGCGGGCGAATCGAGCGATGCGGAAATTTGCCCAGGTGACACTCGTCACTGCCGCAAACGGCCACGGGGCATCGGGGACGCCGCCCCCTACAGCGTCTGGCGCAAACGATAAGGGCACACGCTGTATCCGCCCGCACCGCGCCGGTTGTTAAACGGTTGTGAATATTTATACACGCGAATAAATATACAGACAGCAAAGCCCCGGGATTTTCTGCTTTGGAAAATCCCGGGGCTGTTGTTATTCAGGGCACATTTTCAAAAATTCCGCTTTTTCGTCTTATTCTTCGTCAAAGGCCTTCGTCCAGTTGTATTCCCGGTGCAGCGTGTGGCCGGTGTCGCTCTGGGCCTTGCGGGCGGTGTATTCGCCGATGATGGCGGACGGCATCAGCAGGGCCTTTTCGACCTCTGACTGAAAAACGAGCTTCGGATTTTTGATCCTGGGGTTCTTCATCAGGTCCTTCCAGTAGGTGTCGTAGTCCATCATGACCGACATCGCCTCAAACAGCGGGGTCAGGCTCTCATACCGGGCAATGACCTTATTCAAAGCGTCCAAAAACTGCATGTTGGCCTTGCCCTCCATCATGCCGTCGTCCTTGCCTTTGACGTTGCGACGGCAAAAATAGGCCGTCATCTGCAAAATATCCTCGAATGCCTCCATCTGGCCGGTGGTCAGCCGGGCCGAGAGCGTGTCGCGGTCAATGTAGCGCAGCAGCGCCGCCGTGACTTCTTTCTTCGTCGCGGCATCCTCCGGCACCAGCTGGTTGACCGGCTCGGCGTCGGTCTCCACAAAGTCGGTGGTCTCGACGATGTCCGGCGTCTCGGGTGCGCCGTAGTCGTCCTCCACTTCCTCCGGCATACCGCCGGAGACGTAGATACGATAATTTTCCAAGTCCTCCAAAATTGCACGGGACAGGTAGGGCAGGGGAGCGCTCTTGGTGCGTGCCACCGGGATGACCTTGGCGGCGTAGCGGGTGGCGACACCCTCGAACCAGCGGCGCAGACCGCCGCAGTTGTCAATGACGTTGTTCATCGTCTGGAAGAACGTCGCGTTGCCGCCGTCGATCATCTTATCATTGCCGCGCGGTGTGCCGGCCATTTTTACCATAGCATCGATGATCGTGCGTACGGCGTCCATCTCGTCCGCCGTCAGCTCACGGATCAGCTTGTCGGGCTCTGCCTTGATCTCCAGTTCCTGGCGCAGCAATTCCGGCGTAGCACCGTAGGAATAGGGGATCGTCGTCTCGGGCACCGAAACATACTCGAGCGTCAGCACGTTCGGGTCGTCGTCCAGCGTGCCGGTCTCGGCCAGAGTCAGCTTGCCCTTCTTGCTGCGGACCCGGTTGGACATGGATTTTGTGATCTCGTTCAGCTTGTCATCGGCGACCTGCTTGTCCACCGGCTCAATGGTGACAGCAATCGCAATGACGCGCTGACGATCTTTTTCGTAGACCTCATAGTCAAAATAGATGTCGGTGTGGCCGTTGATCTCGCTCTTGGCCTTGTCCAGCACGGTGCGGCGCACGTGGGCCCAGTTGGCCGCATTGCAGTCCACCTGCTTTTTCAGCGTCTCAATGTTCCAGACCAGCGGTTCGCCCTTCTCTTTTTTGGTGATGTACAGGTTCTGGTAGCTCTTGCACAGCTCATAAATTTTCAGACTATACTGGCTCTTCATCGGGAGCGTATAGGTGATATTCATCGTTGTGTAGAACTCTTTTAGCTGGATCAGGTGCGGCTTGAGCGACTGGTCGAGCGTCAGCACGATCTTGCCGGTGCCCTCGTCGATGGTCGCGCTGGAAAGCCAGCGGAACATCGTGATTTTCTGGGTGCCCGCCAGGCGGATCCACTGGACCTTGGCGTTGGCGATGTCCTCAATGTTTTTCTTGACCTGCTTGTACATCGAGCCGTTGTGCGGGTCAACGCCGCAGAGCTTTAAAAACTCGTAGATCGACATCTCGTACCGGGGCAGCTCGGTGTCCGACGGCTTGATCATCGCGAAAATGTGCAGCATCAGCTTTTGCTGGCTCAGCGAGAGGCTGTACATTGCGTTCTGGATCAGGTCATTGGATTTGCGGACAATCGTCTGATTGCCGCGCCCGCTATAGGTAGCAACAGGGGCCGAAGGCGACGCCTTGGCAGACTTCGCCCCCTGCTTTTTGTTATGGTTGGCTTTTGGGGTCGTTTTCAACGTACTTTGGGGTGTCATTTGCAAAACCTCATCTTTACAACACGTTAAACGTATCATAGCAGATTGTGCGCGCGGTGTCAATTATTGTAACATTCAGCACATTTCCTCCGCGCCGCACAAAATCCTGTGTTCTTTTGTTTTGGGATTTTTAGCCCTATTTATATATATTTAGAAAAGTAGTATAGCTATGTCGAATATTCCAACACAAATGTGCGCTGTGTTACAACGGTGCTGTGCGCAGCATTCCAACATAAATGTGTAAAACGCAACAATGTGCGGAGCGTAACAACGGTAAAAAAGTTTTTTTGCAGGAAAATGGCGGCAAAGAAAATTTTGTGGGATTTTTAAAAAGTGTCGAGTATAACAACCCCGGGCGCGAAAAAAGGAAAAGTGAGAAATGTGCGCAGCACTCCAACAGGGCGGATGGGAAAATCCTGCCGCGGGGAAATGTGCGCTGAATAACAACCTGTGCAGAAAAATCCTTGTATTGTGCCGTCGATAACAACCCCGGCCCCTGCAGGGCAAACTGTGCGCAGGCTAACAACCCACGGCGGGAAGCACCGCAAAAAAACGGATTTTTGCGAATTGTGCGCCAGATAACAACCGCTCTGCCCCGGAAAAAACGAATTGTGCCGTGAATAACAATACCGACTGTGCGCTGTACGGTGGATTTTTTCAGAAATGTGCCGTCGATAACAACAGCCGCCAAAATTCTACAGTTTGGAAACTGTGCGCCCGATAACAACCCCACTGCCGGAAATGTGCGCTGGATAACAACCCGGTCCGGACACGTTTGGAAAGCAGACGAAATTCCGAAATGTGCTGCCGATAACAATAGCCGAATTTTACCCACCGCGCAAATTGTGCTGTGGATAACAACCTGCCGCCCGCAGAAAAAAGTCCGAATTGTGCGCCCGATAACAACCATTTTTTTTGCCCCGCGATGCACACCGCACCGAAATTGTGCTGCCGATAACAACCCCGCCCGCCGTAAACTGTGCGGGGGATTCCAACGCCGGCTCCCCGGAATTGTGTACAGGATAACAACCTGTATAAAAGAGGCTGCCCGGCAAACTGTGCCGCCGATAACAATACAGCCTGTAGAAAACTGTGCTGCGGATTCCAACCCCAGCCGCCCCGCTCCGGCAGAAAATGTGCGCCGGATAACAACCCCGCCCGCCGCCGGAAAAAACGCCGCCGGTGTTGGAACAAACGGCACAGTTTGAAGTGAAAATTTTATTTTTCTTTTTAAAGGGGGTGTGCTACAATAAGAGAGTAAAAAGCTCCGGCTGCAAGGCGCGGCATGTGCTCTGTGCCGTCTTGTGGTACGATACTACTAAGAAAGAGGAAACAAAAATGACAACGTTTAGAAAAATGCGCCGCGGCAAGCGCATCAAGGAATCGTGAGGGTCTGCCGATGAACAAAAAAGCTGTGCCCACCGCTGCGGCGGTGCGGGAACTTGCCGTCCTGACCGGAGCCGTGGCCATCATTGCGGCGGCGGTCTACTTCTTCCTTGTGCCCAGCCATGCCTCGGTCAGCAGCATCTCGGGTCTGGGCATCGTGCTGGCAAACTTTGTGCCGCTGCCGCTGTCAGCCATCACGATGATTTTGAATGTCGTGCTGCTCGTCATCGGGTTTCTGACCTGCGGGCGGGAGTTCGGTGCCAAGACGGTCTACACCAGCATCCTGCTCCCGGCGTTTATCGGCCTGTTCGAGCGGCTCTTCCCGAACCTCGGCTCCCTGACCGACAGCCAGGAGCTGGACGTGCTGTGCTACATCCTCGTCGTCAGCGTGGGGCTGAGCATCCTGTTCAACCGCAACGCCTCGTCGGGCGGGCTGGACATCGTCGCCAAGATCATGAACAAATACCTGCACATGGACCTGGGCAAGGCCATGTCGCTGTCCGGCATGTGTGTGGCGCTCTCCGCCGCGCTGGTCTACGACAAAAAGACCGTGGTTTTAAGCGTGCTGGGTACCTATTTTAACGGGCTTGTGCTCGACCACTTTATCTTTGACAACAACATCAAGCGCCGCGTCTGCATCATCACCGGGAAGGAAGAAGAACTGCGCCGGTTCATCATTGAGGACCTGCACAGCGGCGCGACGGTGTATGAATCCTACGGCGCGTACAATATGCAGAAGCGCCGCGAGATCATCACGATTGTGGACAAGGCCGAATACCAGAAGCTGATGAGCTACATGAACCGCGAGGACCCGCAGGCCTTCATTACGGTGTACACCGTGTCGGACATGCGGTATCAGCCCAAAGGCAACACCGCATAATTCCCGCCTTACGGCTTAAGCACCGCTCCGGCGGATCTCCGCGCCAAGAGCCGCCGCAAGCGGCGGTTGCGCTCCGAAGCGCCTCGCTGCGGCTCGGTGTGCGGCACGGCATCTGCGTTGCCAAAATGCTCGATAATACACAAAGTATTATCTGCGCTTTTGGCTTAGCAGCTGCCGCACCTCGCTCGCCGTATCGGCACTTAGAATTATGCGGTATTGCCCAAAGGGTGATGCGAATGAAAGAAGAAAAAGTCAAGGTCAACCTTCGGGTAGGGCTCCTGATTCGGGAGACGCTTGTGGATGAGGCTGCTGTGGAGGATATCCGCGTAGGCACCCTGGCCAATCGGCTGCTCCAGTCCGAGATGGATAAGGTCATGAAGGTCGGTGTTGACAACTGCCTGATCATGAACAGCAGGGAATATCTGGCCAGCAAAGCAGAAATCGAGCAGAACAGGGCGGCCTACTATCTGTTTCCGGAAACAAAGGTTGTCAGTCGGTTTATTGCTACGCAGTTGGATGACAAGATCTATCCACAAATATCTTTTTACTTTTTGAAAGAGCAGATGGATGCGCTGGAAAAGCTGGTACGAAAGCAGCGGATACCGCAAACGATCCGAAACGGTGCGGTGCACTCCTATCGGTATGTTATCGCCGGTATGCTGCTGAATCATCCGCTTTGCCGTGCGCTGGGAGCATCCGCCAATAATGATTGAACCCAAAGCCCACAGCCGCCGCTGTGGGTGTTTTTTTGTCTGCCGCTACCTGCAGCAAAACGCGCTGCAGAGGCGTCCACACACGCGCTCTGAGAGAGGGACGCGCTGAAGACGGTAAACAAAAAGGCCCCACCCGCAAATGCGGACAGGGGAGAGGGGAGACGCAGCCTTGAAAAAATATAGGGGCGGCACACAGAATTATGCGGTGTTGCCTTAGAGCCAGGTACCCTTCCGCAGGTACTGCGGTCAGCATTTTGGTTTCGCCTTCCTTACAATTTGTTTCTATAGAGGAAAATTTTTGCTTGCTTTTGGGTTGCGGTGCTATTATACTTTGTGACATAGAATGTATAAAAAGTATTTACCGCATTATGACTATGTAATTTTGCTATGAATGAGGCTGCGCCTATGTATGTCGATTGGGAATACTACAAGATTTTTTACTTTGTCGCAAAATACCGCAATTTTACCAAGGCGGCCCGCGTGCTGGGCAGCAACCAGCCCAACATCACGCATACGATGAACAAGCTGGAGGATCAGCTGCACTGTGTGCTGTTTATCCGCTCCAACCGGGGTGTGACGCTGACGCCGGAGGGGGAGATGCTCTATACCCGCATTTCCTCGGCTGCTGTGCAGATACAGGATGCCGAGGAGGAGCTGAGCGCCAGCGCGACCTTTGAGCATGGTGCAATCAGTATCAGCGCAACCGAGACGGCGCTGAACATCTACCTGTCGGAACGGCTGCGGGACTTCCATGCGCAGTACCCCGGTATCCGGCTGCGGATCTCCAACCATTCAACGCCGCAGGCGATTCAGGCTTTGAAAAACGGCGAGGTCGATTTCGCTGTTGTGACGACCCCCACCGGCGCAGAGGGGGAGCTGAAAAAAGTTGATTTGATGCCGTTCAACGAAATCCTGGTCGGCGGGAAAACCTTCACGGCGCTGGCAAGCCGGACGCTCTCGCTACAGGAGCTTGACGCCTATCCGCTGATCATGCTGGGGAACGAGAGCATGAGCCGCCTGTTTTACCGGCAGTTTTTCCTTGAGCACAGCGAAGACCTGAAGCCGGATATTGAGGCGGCCACCACAGACCAGATGATGACGCTGGTAAAGAGTGAGCTTGGCCTTGCCTTTGTGCCGGAGCCGATGGCCCGCAGCAGCCTGCAGCGCCGCAGCATTGTGCAGCTGACCCTGCGGGAGGAGATTCCGCAGCGCTCAGTAAGTCTGGTTTATGACCGGCACCGTCCGCTGAATACGGCGGCCCGGGAATTTCAAAAGCAGCTGCTGAATGCGGCCAGACAGGAAAAAGCAGAATAACGCAAAATGTGCCCGCGCAAGCAGGCACATTTTGCGTTATGGGATGCAGAAAGCGGCAGTGTTTATGTCCAACCAGTGCATAAAGTGCTCCAGATTGGAACGCCGCCAAAATGCTGTTGCAAAAGGCGGGAAAAATGTCTATACTTGTACTATACAAACCAGCAGACGCGGTATAATACCCCGCTGCGGACACTTTGCAGAGCAACCAAAGGAGTCACTTGTATGGATAAGCAGAGCAGGACCTATCAGGCGTATGTGCAGATCCTGAAAGAGGAGTTGATCCCTGCCATGGGCTGCACCGAACCGATTGCTATCGCCTACGCCGCCGCCAAGGCGCGGGATGTGCTTGGCGGCATGCCGGACAAAGTTGAGATCGGCGTGAGCAGCAACATTATCAAGAATGTCAAGAGCGTCATCGTGCCCAACACCGATGGCATGAAGGGCATTGAAGCCGCCGCAGCGGCAGGCATCGTCGGCGGGCAGGCGGACAAGGCACTGGAGGTCATCGCAACTGTAACAACGGACCAGAAGGCTGCGATGCGCGCCTTCCTGAAGCAGGTGCCGGTCACGGTGAAGGCAATTGACAACGGCTTTATCTTCGACATCATCGTGACGCTGCGGCAGGGGGACGATTCCGCCGTGGTGCGCATCTGCCAGTACCACACGAATATTGTCCTGATCCAAAGAAACAGCGAAGTTCTGCTGGATCATACCGCGCAGGAGACAAAGCAGCTCTGCGGTGACGCCGCCCCTGCCGAGAGCGGTCTGACAGACCGGGCACTGCTGAACATTGCGGATATCTTTGCATTTGCCGATACCTGCGAGATCAACGACATCCGACCTTTGCTGGAAATCCAGATCCGGTACAATACCCGCATCTCGGAGGAGGGACTGCGAGGGGATTACGGTGCGAACATCGGCTCTACAATGCTGAAATTTTACGGCGAGGATGTGCGCAACCGCGCTATTGCCAAGGCAGCAGCAGGCTCTGATGCCCGTATGAGCGGCTGTGAGCTGCCAGTTGTCATCAACTCGGGCAGCGGCAATCAGGGCATCACGGTCTCGGTGCCGGTCATCGAGTATGCCAGAGAGCTGGGGGCATCCGATGAGACTCTCTGCCGCGCACTGGCCCTCTCCAACCTGATTGCGATCCACGAGAAGGCCGGTATAGGGCGGCTGTCCGCCTACTGCGGGGCCGTCAGCGCGGGCTGTGCTGCGGGCTGCGGCATTGCCTATCTCCAGGGCGCAGACCTGAAAGCGGTCTCCCACACCCTTGTCAATGCACTGGCCATCGTTTCGGGTATTATCTGCGATGGTGCCAAGGCCAGCTGTGCGGCGAAGATTGCCTCCAGCGTGGAGGCGGGCATCCTGGGGTATCACATGTACAAAAACGGCCAGCAGTTCCGCAGTGGGGATGGCATCGTCACAAAGGGCGTTGAAAATACCATCCGTAATGTGGGACTGCTGGGCCGTGAGGGGATGCGCGAAACCGATAAAGAGATCGTGCGGATCATGCTGCAGGAGCCGTAAGGCCGCCGCAGTCGAGGACAGGGATTACTTACAGGAAGTGACCTTTATCCCGTATTCCTGCGCGGCCAGCTGCTCCCACCCGGAAAGCTGTGCTTTTGTCGGTGCTGCGGATGCAGACGGGCTTTCCTGCGCTCCTTTTGTAGGATTCTGTCCACAGTGCGGCGCGTTCGCAGGAGATCTGCGGTTTGGCGTTTACATAGTTTTGGCGTATTTTTTCAATTCGTGCGGTAAGCATTTTCAAATCCCTCCATTCGGAAAACAAGCAACAGAAAAGTCAAAAGGCGTGTAGCACCCAATGAAGTGCGGCACGCCTTTGTGCGCAGACGAAAAAACGGGATCGCGCACCTTGCCTGTGCGTGACCCCATTGTCCCGTTCCTATTCTGTGATGATGCTATGATTATAGTACGAACCCTAAAAAATGCAAGCACTATTTCGAGAAATTGGGCCTGTATTACCGGTTCACGGTAAGGTCACGCTCGTTTTCGACGACTGCTTCTACCGCAAGCGCAAGGCCGCGCGCGATTTGATGCAGCTCCATGCTGGGTGTTCCCAGCGGCTTGCTGACGGCCTGCTCCATCGCATACGGCACATGGATAAAACCGCCCCGCATAGCGGGATACTGCCTGTCGATGAGATAGAGCAGCGTATACATCAGGGAGTTGCACACAAAGGAGCCAGCGGTGTAGGAGAGGGCTGCCGGAATACCGGCGGCTCTCATTTTTTGCACCATGGCTTTTACGGGCAGAGAGGTAAAGTAGGCGGGCGCACCGTCCTTCCGGATCGGCTCGTCCACAGGCTGGTCGCCTGCATTGTCAGGGATGCTTGCGTCCGCAAGGTTGATGGCAACTCTTTCCGGCGTGATGGCGGACCGCCCGCCTGCCTGCCCGACACAGATGACCGCATCGGGCCGGTGCTCGTTTACGGCGGCTTCCAGAACGATGCCGGAAAGAGCAAACCGGGTAGGAACCTGCAGCTTGATGATCTGTGCCCCGGCAATGGTGTCTGGCAGCAATTTGACAGCCTCATAGGCCGGGTTGACGGTCTCTCCGCCGAACGGGTCAAAACCGGTGACAAGGATCTTCATGAAGGAAACCTCCGCGTATTATTATCTGCGCACGGCAAAACCAAACACAGTGCCGCAGGCACCGCCGACGATGTGCATAAAGTTTGGCTACATTGTCCTGCACGAACAAAATATCATATACCTACTGGCTCAGGTAGAGCGCACCGACAAGGATCAAAGTGATCGGAATACCGCCGTAGCGCTCCTCCAGCGGGGGCGCGATGACAAGGAAAAGCAGCATGTTGCCTATAAAGTGGTCCCAGCCTGCATGGCCCAGCACATGACCAAGCAGCCGGACAAAAAACAGCGGATCGGCCAGCGAAGAACGATAGACGCTGAAAAGATGATAGGTCGTCCACCCATTGGTCAGGTGACCCAACTATTAACTTAAAGCAAAAGACCGAAGTTGTAAAGCCTTTTTTGGCTTTTACTTCGGTCTTTCTTTTTGGGGGCTGTGCAACAGCCCCGCGTGCACCCGTGCGCAATTGATACGCAAATAAAGGGTCTCGCTATGACTGCGGCAAAAGCGGTCATGGCGGCTCAGCAGGGGTGGGTCTGCCGCTGCTTTAAAAAGTGAATCGTCATACCGGCGCAGTAGGCCAGCGCCGGTGCGCAGGCAGCCAGACGGAAGTGCGTTTTTAGGACCCACTTTATATCAGCGCTTTATACATTGCGCCACGGCATATTTCAATTTCTGCAAATCCGTTTCGTCGGGGTGGGAAACAGCAGTATCAAAGTTTTCAATCATTTTGTCAACGTTTGGAATCGGCAGAGGGCTGTTTTTCATCTTTACATAGCGCTCCCGCACCGATTGCGGCATTTTCCCCTGGCACATGTAGGTGCCGATGACAGTATTGGAAGCACCGAGGCGTTTTTGAACGGAAGAAAGAATTTTGTCAAAATATTCCTGACTGCCGCCGAACCCGGCTGTGCCAAACAGGAACACCTCTTTGCCCTTGAGCGTTTTCAGGAAATCGGTGATTTCCTGATTGCAGCGCCCCTTGTCCGTCCAAAAGCCGATGAAAAGACGCTCTGCCTGCAGAGCCTCCTGTGACGGGGAACCGAAGAAACACAAATCTGCCTGAGGGAGAACAGAGGAAACAACCTCGGCAAGCTGTTTAGTATTGCCGGTCTGGCTGCTGAATACAATAGCGTATTTCACAGGTCATACCTTTTCATAAATGCAATGGGTGCCCTGATGCTGCTGCAAGCCGCCAAGGCATTTTTTGTTGCAGCGAACACAGCGGTGAATCTCCTTGATCTGCCCGGAGGCCACTTTGTTCGGCCATTCCGGGTCAGCCAACAGCTGACGGCTCATGGCAGCACAGGTGATGCGTCCGCTTGCAAGCTGCTGCTCTACAAAATCAGGCTGATTCAGTCCGCCCACGCCGGTGATGGGCTTGTCCGTATACTGGCGCACCTCGTCGCAGAATTTCAGGAAGCAGCCCTGCTCTTTGAAGTACGGGTGGTTGGCCGGGGGAATGGTGTCCTCCAGACTGGAATGGTTCGCCAGCGTTACATGGAAGCTGGTCACACCGGCATCGGTCAGCAGCGGTACAAAAATACCCAGCTCGGACTCCACCACACCGGCATTGCCATAGTGGGGATCTTCCTGCCGGACGGCCAGCTTGTAGTCGATGGGAATCTCCGGCAGACGGCTGCGGATGGCCTTGACGGCCTCCACCGCAAAGCGGGCACGGTTCTCGGCGCTGCCGCCGTATTCATCCGTGCGGTGGTTAAAGACAGTGGAGCTGAAGCTGCCGCACATGCGGTCACCGTGGACCTGCACCATATCGAACCCGGCTTTGACAGCCAGCACGGCGGCCTCGCCGAAGCCGTTGATGATCTTATGGATCTTGCGGGTGGACAGCTTGCTGATGTAAGGGGCAACCTCGGCATTCAGCAGGGGACGCAGCTCCTCCATTGAAATCTTCTTCGTCAGAACGCCGGGCACGTATTTCAGCATGGCCAGCATATTGGAGTCGGTCTGGTGCAGCTGGGCGCAGATGCGGCAGTCATAGCTGTGGACGATTTCGGCCAGCTTCTGATAATAGGCGAAGCCTTTTTTATCAAAAAGAGATTTCTCAAATTGGCTTTTGCCGACGGGGACGTCACCGATGATAACCATGGCGCAGCCGCCTGCGGCGATCTTGCGGATCTTTTCAAAGTATTCGTCCTCCGCAAGGCCAAAGGTGGTAGGGGCAAAAATGATGCGGTTTTTCAATTCCAAACCGCCGTAATTGATGGGGCTGTTAATCGTTTCGTACATGGTGCGGTATCCTTTCTGTTGCTTTTTCCAATAAGGCAAGCAACTGTTCCTTTTCTTTTGCAGTCAGATTCGTCATAAATCTGTCGTCCCAGTCAAAGAATATCCGGTGGGCAGCTTCAAAAGCCTCCTGCCCGCGTTCTGTCAGGTTGAGCAGATAGTGACGCCCTGATTTTTCCTTGGTAATAAAGCCATCGTCAGTAAGACGATTGATGCACCGTTGACTGTGCCCCCAGTCAAGGGACAACGCTTTTGTCAATTCCGAAGGCGTACAGTTCGGCTTTTTTCCGATATATACAATAAAAAACAAAAGCCCGAAATTTAGTCCGACTTCCTGCAGCTTGTCGCCTGTGAAATCCGCAAAGCTGCGGTACAGCATGGCAATGTAGTAGGATAGGGTCTTTTGATACATGGTGAATGCAGCATCTCCTTACAAAAAAGAGTATAGTCCATACGCTTGACTTTGTCAAGTATAAAATGCTGATATACAATCGAAAAGACAAAATATATGCTATAGAGGGAAAGCAAACCGGGCAGTAAGCCCTGGAGCAGGGGACATAGCCCGCCACACGGCGGCGCAGCAAAATACAAACTCGCAGCAGCCAAAGGGTACTTTCGTATCCATGACTGCTGCGAGTTTTTTAAGGCAATACCGCATAATTCTAAGTGCCGATACGGCGAGCGAGGTGCGGCAGATGCTAAGCCAAAAGCGCAGATAATACTTTGTGTATTATCGAGCATTTTGGCAACGCAGATGCCGTGCCGCAGCCGCCGGAGCGGCGCTTAAGCCGTAAGGCGGGAATTATGCGGTGTTGCCTAAGCTATTTTCTTATTTACTGCTGCGACTGCGCAAGAGCCTCATCAATCAGCTTTTGCAGTGTGGCAGCGTTATCCTCTTTATCAATACCGCCCATAATCGGTTCTCCAACGATGTTGCCCTGACGGTCCACAACGCAGGTAGTGGGGAAGGCCATAATGCCGAGGGCAAACTTACCGGCATCACTGGCAGAGTCAAAATAGATGTTGCGGAATGCAGCCCCGGCCTGTTCCAGAATCTGTTTGGCAGCGGCAATGTTGTCCGCGTTGCCATCAAGAGTTTCTGTGTTGATACCGATCACCTCGCCGCCCTGCTCTTGAATGCGCTGATTCAATGCGTTAAGGTCGTCCATCTCGTCCACACAGGGCTTGCAGCCGCTGAACCAGAAATTTACAACGGTGAACGCATTATCGGCAAAAAGACTGCTGCTTACGCTGTTGCCGTCCAAATCCTTTCCTTCAAACTGCGGGAATGTGCTGGCCGTCTGCGTCATAGACTGGCTGGCAGCTTCATCCTGCGGCAGTGCTGCGATCTGTGTTTCAATCTCACGGATTTTGTCCGCATCGGCCTTTAAAGCAGCATATTCTTCATCGGTGAACTGGTCCTTCGCATGATCCAACGCATTCATAAGAATATCACCGTAATTGCTGCTTAGTGTGGTGTCGGTAACATTCTTGTCCATGGAGGCAAAAACCTTTTCCCACAGGGCGTTATTTGCCGCCAGAATATCGTTTTCCTCTGCGATAAGCTCATTTTCAGACTTGCCCGTCTCAGAAGTAGATGCTTGCTGGGAAGCTGCCGCAGTGCTTGTCTGTGTGCTGCTGCAAGCAGCGAGGGAGAGCAGCATCAGAAGGGCTGTGATCCATGCAAAAAAACGTTTCATTGTCAATTCTCCTTGATTTCTGTTTTTGACTTGTCGCCGAAACCGTACTGATAGCAGATCGCTTTGGTCGGACAAGACTTTATACACTTACCGCAGCGGATACACTCCGCGTGGTTTGGTGTTTTGGTAATATCCACATCCATCGGGCACGCTTTTGCGCAGGCACCGCAGGAAACACATGTATCGCGGTCAACGCGCATCTGAAACAGGGATACATGATTCATAAGTGCATAGACCGCCCCCAAGGGGCACAGCCATTTGCAGAACGGGCGGTAAAAAACCACGCTGCCTACCACAACTGCCAGCAGAATGCAGAATTTCCAGCTGAACAGCTTTCCCAAAGCAGCTCGTATGCCCGCGTTTGTAAGAGAAAGCGGAATTGCGCCCTCCAGTACGCCCTGCGGACACAGGTACTTGCAGAAGAACGGATCCCCCATGCCGGATGTGTTGATAATAACAGCCGGAAGCAGTACGACCATGATCAGCAGCACCGCATATTTGATATAGCGCAGCGGTTTCAGGCGTCTGGTTGACAGCTTGGGAGAGGGAATCTTATGCAAAAGCTCCTGCAGCCAGCCGAACGGGCAGAAAAAACCGCAGATAAAGCGCCCCAGCAGCACGCCCAGCAGAATCAAAATGCCGGTAACATAATAGGAAAACCGAAACTTTGACGACCCGACCACAGCCTGAAAGGCCCCGATAGGGCAGGCCCCCGCAGCGCCGGGGCAGGAGTAACAGTTCAGGCCCGGAACGCAGAGATATTTCCCATTGCCCTGATAAAGCGTTCCTTTGAGAAAATTCGGCAGATGGATGTTTGTCAGCAGTGCTGCACCTGCCTGGATCAGTCCCCGGAAACGGGCCAGAAAATGCGAACGATTCTTATCCAATGCCAACACACTCCATACATAATCGAATTGCTTTCGTAAAGACAGTGCCCGCCTCACCGCGCCATGCCCCGTAACCGATCATCATAACGGCAGCCAGCAGAAAAAGCACCTGAACGATTGCCTTTTTGCTCAACATTTCGCTCCTCCTTTTTGTCTTGATGAGATCAGTATAGCACAACGGGTATAAATTTTCTGCTAAGAAAAAATTAACGCAAATTTTAGCAAAAGCTGTTATAATGGTAGTAAACAGAAACACAGTTTATATAAGGAGCGTTTATTATGCGTTTGCTGCTGGTTGAGGATGAGCCGTCCCTGCGGGAAAGCGTTGCCAAAAAGCTGCACCGTGCAGGGTATGAAACAGATGACTGCGGTGATGGGGAAACCGCGCTGGAAATGCTGGCGGCAGAGCGGTATGATCTTGTTTTGCTGGATCTGAACCTGCCACGAGTGGATGGAATGACAGTTCTGCGCACACTGCGAAAGACCGATTTGGAAACGCCGGTTCTGATTCTGTCGGCCCGCAGTGAAATTGCGGACAAGGTGGAAGGCCTGGACGCCGGCGCCAATGATTATCTGGCCAAGCCGTTCCATTTGGCCGAACTGGAAGCCCGCGTCCGCAGCCTGACACGGCGGCAGTTTATTCAGCGCAATGTTTGCCTGCGATGCGGCAGACTGAGCTTTGATACCAAGAGCCGGGTGGCTATGGTGGACGGTCAACCTGTTCCACTGACCCGCAAGGAAAGCAGTGTTCTGGAATATCTGCTTCTGCATCAGGGACGCCCTGTCAGTCAGGAGGAATTGATGGAACATGTCTGGGACGGCCGCGTAGATGCGTTCAGCAACTCGATTCGGGTGCATATCTCGGCGCTGCGCAAAAAGCTGCGCGCGGCACTGGGGTATGATCCTATCCGAAACCGCATCGGAGAAGGCTATGAAGTGGGGGAGAGCGAGCAATGAAGCGATTATCTTTGCAATGGCGCATCACACTTATGACGGCATTACTGATTGCGGGTGCCTGCATCTGCCTGAACTTGTTGCTGTATCGCTCCGGCGCCTCCGGTATGGACAATCTGAACGGGTACGTTTTACAATATCAACAGGACGGCGGGGAGGATCTGACCATAGAGATCCCCGAAGATCAGATGTCAGACTTTCTGGTGCAATTCTCGCAAGAGGTTTACGATACAAAGACGATTTTTGGCCGCAAAGGGTGGTGCATTACGGCAGTGGTGACGCTGTTCAGCGCAGCGATTGCTTATTTTATCAGCGGCAAAGCGCTGGAACCACTGAAAGAGCTGGCACAGCAGGCCGAGAAGGTCGATCAGGATAATCTGGTTGATGTACGGCTGGAAGAAAATACAGTTGCGGAATTTCGGCAGCTAAGTCAATCTGTCAATCAAATGCTGGATCGCCTGGCCCATTCCTTTGACCTACAGCGACAGTTTGCCGGGAATGCAGCCCATGAGCTGAAAACACCGCTGGCCATCATGCAGGCAAAACTGGAAATCTTCGCCGAAGAGCACATGAATACGGACGCGGAAACCGCAGAGCTGGTACACTTTCAGACAGAGCAGATAGCCCGTTTATCGGCGCTTGTACGGACCCTGCTGGAAATGAGCAATTTGCAGGCCGTTCCGCGGGATGACTGCATTGAGCTTGCGCCGCTGGCAGATGAAATTGTGACGGATCTGACGCCGCTGGCCCAGAAAAAGCAGATCACCTTGCATCAGGAATGTGAGGATATTCATATTACCGGAAGCGATGCCCTGATTTACCGTATGCTGTTCAACCTTGTGGAAAATGCAATCAAGTACAATCAGCCGGGCGGTTCTGTGCAGATTACGATCAGCCGGTCAAACGGCAAAGCAATACTGCGCGTTGCAGATACCGGCTGTGGCATTCCCGATGAATACAGAACCAGCATTTTTGAACCGTTTTTCCGTGTGGACAAATCCAGAAGCCGCGAAATGGGCGGCGCAGGACTGGGGTTGGCGTTGGTGCGGGAAATTGCAGCACTGCACGGCGGTACAGTACAGGATGAGCCGGCAGAAGGGGCAGGAACCGTATTTACCGTTGCGCTGCCCATGTAAAGCGGAAATAAAAGTCATCGGCAGGGAGAACGAGATGACGGGAGCAGGGGGCATCGGGAAACAAAAGCCTCCCGTAAAAGAGAAATGCACAAGTTCGCTAAATCAAAGTTTAGCGAACTATAGGGGGCTGCCTTTTGCGGTGTGTTGCAGTAGACCTTATATAGTATATCAGACCGTCAAAAAATTGCATTTTTTCCTTATTGCGTGTGTAGAGGCGACCATTGGTCGCCCGTCAACTTACCGCGGCAACACATTTTCCGCGACAGTTTTCTTACGACGCACCGCCTGACCGGAAACAACGGCTGTGCCTCGGAGAAGCTGTATCAGCTCTGCGATGCCACTGTGGTGCCCGAATACCGCGACCTGGTCCGCCGTTTCCTGGATGTGCCCACCCTTGCGGAAAGACCGAAAGACGAAGAATATATCCCCACAGAATACCGCATGTGCGACGGAAGTTGGCATTCTCTGCGCTTCATTGCAAAGAAACGGGACGAGGTCGGCAATGTGACCCATGTGCTGTGCACGGTGCGCTGTAGAGCTGTTTGGAAAGTCCGCACCCGGCTGTTTCGGCGTGATCTATATGGATATTATGATGCCGCGTATGAACGGCTGGGACGCCGCCAGAACCATCCGCGCCATGAATCGCCCCGACGCGGAAATCATCCCCATCATTGCCATGTCCGCCAATGCTTTTTCCGAGGATATTATGGACAGCCGTCTGGCGGGCATGGATATTCACCTGGCCAAACCGCTGGACGAAGCCAAGATGATCAACGCCTTAAAGCAGTGCATCGCCGAACGGAGTGCCGTAAAGCTGCGGAACGATTTGTAACGCTTTGCAGCGGCCAACCTAAGGCAACACCGCATAATTCCCGCCTTACGGCTTAAGCACCGCTCCGGCGGCTGCGGCACGGCATCTGCGTTGCCAAAATGCTCGATAATACACAAAGTATTATCTGCGCTTTTGGCTTAGCAGCTGCCGCACCTCGCTCGCCATATCGGCACTTAGAATTATGCGGTATTGCCCTAATAAAAACAACAGGAACATTGCAATGTACAGCAGTGTTCCTGTTGTTTTTTATGCCGAAGTTTATTGCGCATGGAGGGGTGTCACTATATATCATTACATGTGTCTTGACACATGTAATGAACGGTGCTATACTGTCAAAGTTGGAATTACAGAAGAAACCGAGGAAACCACATGAAAATGGCTAATATGGATGACTATTTTGACGTAGTCATCGTCGGCACCGGCGCTGCGGGTCTTTACTGCGCCCTGAATCTGCCTGCGCGGTACCGCATTCTTCTGCTTACAAAGCAGAAAGCGGACGAGAGCGACTCCTTCCTTGCGCAGGGCGGCATTTGTATGCAGCATGGCGAGGCAGACTACCGCCCCTTTTTTGATGATACGATGCGGGCAGGCCATTACGAGAACAACTCCGCCACAGTAGACCTGATGATTCGTTCCTCCAACTCGATCATCCGGGATTTGGTGCGCCGCGGCGTCCGCTTTGCGCGGGATGACCACGGGGCTCTGCGCTTTACCCGGGAGGGAGCGCACTCCCGCCCGCGCATTCTGTTCCATGAGGATATTACCGGCCACGAGATCACCCAGACCCTGCTGAACGAGGTCCTGCGCTGCGAGAACATCGAACTGCGTGAGCATACGACTCTGCTGGATTTCTTCGCCGACGCTTCGGCCTGCGGCGGTGTCATTGCTGCCGGCCCGGACGGCGAACCGCGAGCCATCGGGGCAGGGGCGGTGGTGCTGGCCTGCGGCGGCATCGGCGGGTTGTATAAAAACTCCACCAACTTCCCCCACATTACGGGGGATGCCATCGCCATGGCCCTGCGCCACGGCGTTGCCTGTGAGCACCTGGACTATATCCAGATCCACCCCACGACTTTGTACAGCCACCGAAAAGGCCGTCGCTTTCTGATTTCGGAATCGGTTCGCGGGGAGGGCGCGCTGCTGCTGGATAAAAACGGGAACCGCTTTACCAACGAATTGCAGCCCCGCGACGTGGTGAGCGCAGCGATCCGCGCACAGATGGAAAAGGACGGTACCGACCATGTGTGGGAGGATATGCGCCCCATCGGTGAGGCGGCTATCCGTGAGCATTTCCCCAACATTCTGGAGCGCTGCAAGGAGGAGGGGTACGACCCCATCCATGAACCGATCCCCGTTGTACCGGCCCAGCATTATTTTATGGGCGGCATCACGGCGGACCTGAGCAGCCGCACAGCACTGCCCCGGCTGTATGCCTGCGGCGAGACCTGCTGCAACGGTGTGCATGGACGCAATCGGCTGGCCAGCAATTCCCTGCTGGAATCTTTGGTCTTTGCACAGCGCGCGGCAGATGATATACTATACGGAGAACCGCCTGTCTTTACAGGCGATAAGCCCGATTTGGCCCCATACCGTGAACAGGAACCGCTGTTTGCCGCGTATCGGCAGGAGGTTCTGACCGCTATTGAGAGGAGTAAAAACCATGAATGAGATTACCCAGCTGCTGCATATAGACCCGCTGCTGCTGCAAGCGCTGCGGGAGGATATTCCGGAGGAGGACGTTTCTACAAACGCCGTCATGCCCCATGCCTGCCCCGGCACCGTGGATCTGATTGCTAAGGAGGACGGCATTGTTGCCGGTCTGGCGGTCTATGCCCGCGTCTTTACGCTGTTGGACCCCGGCGCCAAGGTGGAATTCTTCTGCCGGGACGGCGATACCGTACAGCCCGGCCAGAAGCTGGCTGTTGTTACGGGCGATATACGCGCCCTGCTTTCCGGTGAGCGCGTTGCGCTGAACTACCTGCAGCGAATGAGCGGCATTGCCACCTATACCCATCAGCTGTCTGCCCTGCTGGAAGGCACCGGCATCACCCTGCTGGACACCCGTAAGACCAGCCCCAACAACCGCATTTTTGAAAAGTACGCTGTCCGCGTTGGCGGCGGCAGCAACCACCGCACCGGCCTGTCCGACGGCGTTCTGCTGAAGGATAACCACATCGGCGCTGCCGGCGGCGTGGCGAAGGCCGTCAAGATGGCCCGGCAGTATGCGTCTTTCGTCCGCAAGATCGAGGTGGAGGTTGAAACGCTGGAGCAGGTCAAAGAGGCCGTGGAAGCCGGTGCGGACATCATCATGCTGGATAACATGAGCGACGAGGATATGCGCAAGGCTGTGACTTTGATTGCAGGCCGCGCCAAGACCGAGTGCTCCGGCAATGTCACGCGGGAAAACATTGCCCGTCTGCGGGACATTGGCATTGACTATGTGTCCAGCGGCGCCCTGACCCATTCGGCCCCCATTCTGGATCTTTCCATGAAGCATCTGCGCCCCCTGACCGAGGAGGAGGCCTGATATGACCACCGCAGAGCGCCGCGCCGCCATTTTGCAGCAGCTTGCCCATGCCGGAGCGCCTATTGCCGCCCGCACGCTGGCTACCCATTACGGCGTCAGCCGTCAGGTCATCGTGCAGGATCTGGCGGTCATACGGGCATCACACCCCGGGATCATTTCCACTGCACGCGGCTATGTGCTGGAGCAGCCTGATCAGCCCGCCGGCTGCACACGGGAGTTCAAAGTGCGCCACACACCTGACCGAACCGGGCAGGAGCTGAACCTGATTGTGGACTGTGGCGGCCGGGTCAAGAATATCAGCATCAGCCACCGGGTCTATGGCCGTATCACCGCTGAGATGGACATCCGTTCCCGGCAGGACGTGCGGGAATTTCTGCAATCGTTTGAGGACAGTTCCTCCACAGTGCTGTCCACCGCCACCGACGGCTACCACTATCATCTGGTGGAGGCAGCCACCCCGGACAGGCTGAGCCTGATCGAAAAAGAACTGAAAGAGCACGGTTTTCTGGCTCCGCTGCAACCGTGGGAGCATTGAAGAAAAAACGAGGCATAATTATGACTGTCCATGAACTGCAGCAGGAGATCCTGCGCCTGAAACGGGAAAAGAATATCTGCATCCTGGCCCATGCCTACCAGAGCCAGCCTGTGCTGGAAGTCGCCGATTACACCGGCGATTCCTACGGGTTGAGCGTGCAGGCGGCCAAAACCAACGCTGACGGGGTCATCATGTGCGGTGTGCGCTTCATGGCCGAGACCTGCAAAATTTTAAGCCCGGAGAAAACTGTCTGGCTGGCCAACCCCATGGCGGGCTGCCCTATGGCCGAGCAGCTTGATCTGCCGACCTTGCAGGAATTGAAAAAGCAGTACCCCGGCTACGCCGTGGTGGCGTACATCAATACGACCTCGGAGCTGAAAACGGCCTGCGATGTCTGTGTGACGTCCTCCAGCGCGCTGAAAATTTGCAGTGCGCTGGAAAACGATAAGATTCTGTTCATCCCGGATCCCAATTTGGGCAGCTATGTAGCAAAGCAGCTGCCGGAAAAGCAGTTTGCCTTTTACCACGGCGGCTGCCCGCGCCATATCGTATGTTCGGCAGCAGATGTAGCCAAAGCCCGCGCTGCCCACCCGGAGGCGCTCCTTCTGGTTCATCCCGAATGCCGCCCTGAAGTCGTGGAGCAGGCTGATTATGTTGGCTCTACCACCGGCATTATGGCTTATGCAGAAAAGTCCGATGCCAAAGAGTTCATCATTGGCACGGAAAACAGCATCGTGGAGCACCTCTCCTATGCTTGCCCGGAAAAGCGGTTCTATCCGCTGGCCGTGCAGCTTACCTGCATGAACATGAAACTGACCACCCTGATGGACATTTACCATTGCCTGCAGGGCAGCGGCGGCGAGGAAATCACCCTGCCGCAGGACGTCATGCAGGGAGCCGGGCGCTGCATCCGCCGCATGGTGGAGCTGGGCGGCTGACAGATTGCGCATGAAAAAAAGCATATACAGCATCGCGTTGCGAACCGCCGAGAGGCCGTTCGCCATAAACGCAGCTGTATATGCTTTTTACTTTGCCGTACAGATCCTTTGTACGCTATTTAAACGCGATCACGAATTCTGTTTGAAAACTTTATCCAGTGTTCCCATCAGGATGTTCACATCAATCGGTTTTGCAATATGTGCATTCATCCCTGCTTTGAATGCTTTTTGGCGGTCTTCCTCAAAAGCGTTGGCTGTCATGGCCACAATGGGAATGGTTGCCTTTTTATTGCTGCTCAATGTACGGATCTCCCGGGTGGCGGTGTATCCGTCCATTTTGGGCATCTGAATATCCATCAGGATCAGATCATACTCATCCTCCGCAGCCTCGTTCATTTTGGCCACGGCATCCGTGCCGTCCTCAACGGCGTCCACTTTCAGTCCGGCTTCCTCCAGAATGGCCGTTGCAATCTCGCGGTTCAGTTCGTTATCCTCGACCAACAGCACCTTTTTGCCCGTATAGTCGCCGTGCTTGGGCAGAAGGGGCTGCCTGCCCGACACCACTTTGTGTGTCAGCGCATCGCGCAGTTCCGACATAAACAGCGGTTTGGAAACAAACGCCGTGACACCGGCCTGCCGGGCCTCGTCCTCAATGTCGGCCCAATCGTAGGCCGTCAATATGATGATCGGCGTGCCGGGTTCGATTACTTTACGGATCCTGCGCACCGTCTCAATGCCGTTCATATCCGGCATCAGCCAGTCAATGATGTAAACCTTGAACTCCGCACCCTGATTGTGCGCCTCCCTCGCGCGCAGGATGGCTTCCTTGCCGGAGGTCGTCCAGTCGGCTTCCATCTCAATTTCCCGCAGCATTTTGCTTACGCTCATGCAGGTCTGTGCATCATCATCCACAACCAGTGCACGGGTGCCTTTCAGGCCCGGAATCGGCGGATATTTCACCGATTCCGTACAAACCTTGCAGTCCAGGGTGACCGTAAACTCGCTGCCCTTTCCCTGCTCGCTCTTGACGGCGATGGTTCCGCCCATCATATCTACGATGTTTTTCGAGATGGCCATGCCAAGGCCCGTACCCTGAATGCCGCTTCTTGTCGCAGTCTGTTCCCGTGAAAAAGAGTCAAAAACGTGCGCCTGGAAGTCCTTCGACATACCGATACCGTTATCTTTCACGCTGAAAACAAAGGTCGCATACCCACTGCGGGCAGACGGCTTTTCTTCAACGCGGATATTGATGGTACCGCCCGCCGGTGTAAACTTGACAGCGTTGCCCACGATGTTGAGCAGGACCTGATTCAGGCGCAGCTTATCGGTGACAATATCCTCGTGGTGTACATCCTGCGTGTCGATGTAAAGGTCAAGCTGTTTGGCGCTGATATTGCCTTGAATGATCGTGCGCAGGTCGTGCAGCACATCGGGCAGGTGGACTTCTGTGTTGTCCAGTTTGACCGTGCCGCTTTCGATACGGCTCATATCCAGAATATCGTTGATCAGACTGAGCAGATGCTGGCCCGATACGCTGATTTTCTTCAGATACTCTTTGACAAGGTCAATGTTATCAATATGCGCCGTGGCAAGGGTCGTAAACCCGATAATGGCATTCATCGGGGTGCGAATATCGTGCGACATACTGTTCAGGAATACAGTTTTGGCCTTATTGGCGTGTTCCGCCGCTGCCAGTGCATCGCGCAGGGCATCTTCCTGCTTTTGCTCCCGCCGCTTTTCCTCGGTAGCGTCGCGGGTAGCAACCAATACGGCTGTTACGTTGCCGTCCGCGTCTTTTCGCTGCGGTGTGATCAGCGTAAGGATCCATTTTTTGTCGACAGTCTGAGACGTAAGAGCCAAAGAGGTGTGACCCTTCAGACGTTCGGCCACTGTCGTCATGTCCGCAAAGGCGAGATACTCCTCACGGTATGGCTCCGCGATAATTTTCTCGATTTGCTCCTGCTGTACGGATCGTTTCAGTGCAAAGTGCTTCTGCTTCTTGACCGTATCAGACGCGTTCTTGACGATTTCAACGGTGTTTTTCTTCAAGTCCACCAGTGAAATGGACGTATACGCCGTGCCAAGCGCTATGATAATTCCGGTACGTTTCTGGTGCTGCCGCAGCGCGTCTTTTTCCATTTTGGTCTGCCACAGCAGTGCCATTAAAAAGACCATTACGGCTATGGCCAGATAGGATGCACAGACAATGTTGCGCGTCATGAACACCTGAGATGCCGGGAAAAACACAAAGAGCGCATAGTTCTCGGTATTTTCCCGGCTGCCGTACCAGACGCCCTGATTGCCGTCCAGGCGTACAATGCCATCCTCCGCAGCATCGAAGGTTCCGTTATATAATTCCTGACAGTCCTCTATTGCCTTGTTTACCTGTTTGCTGCTGTTGCTGCTGATGACCCTGCCGTTCTCCGTGATCGTAGCGATGCCGCTAAGCTCCAACGGAAAATCTTTCAACAGGGAATCCACCGTCAAATCCCCAATATCCTCATTGTCCTTCTGTATATAGGTAATCAGGATACCTGGTGCATCCGCGCGTGCCACCGCGGCAAAATCATAGAGTGTCCCATTTTCTTCCAGACGGGTCGAGTATGTCTTTTTTGGATAGTCAACGATATTGTGTACATAGGGGCTGTCGATCAGCTTCTCCCACAGCGGCATGGCGGTGCCGCCCTTTGTGGTCTGCATGACAACATTCAGGTTTTCATCTAATACAAGCGCACCGGTCAAACGCTGTTCCTCTGCAAAAGAGTCCAGGTCCTGCGTGCCGAAACCCTCCTTCAGCGTCATTTCGTTGCCAAGGCTTACCGTTTTATCCAGCAGGCGGACAAGGCTTTTCACGCGGTCGTTGGCCGCATCAGTCTCGTACTGCTCTAAGCGGATCTTTACAAAACCAATCGTTCCATCCAATGTATGACGCAGTGCAATTCGGTTCAGATTCGTGAATGTGATCCAAAGTACAATGCCGAACGCAACTAACACAAGCAAAAACAGTCTTTTTTTGCCGGACTGCTTTTTCTCATTCATTTTCCCTGTTCCCCCCACACAGTTTTCTCTGCATCAAGTCCGAATTTTTCTGCAACGCGGCCAATCGTTCCGTCCTGCTTCATATCTTCCAGAGTTTGGGTCAGTTGCACAGCCAAATCCTCATGGGTGTCCTTTGCGAAGGCAACGCCAAGTTCGGAACTGTAAGGACTCTCTGCCAGCACACGGTAACTGCTTTCATCCAGATTTGTCCACTTGGCTACCAGTGCTTCATGGCCCGCGACGGCATCTACATAGCCTTTGCGCAGTGCCGCAAACATATCCTCTGTCGTCTCAAAGCTGTTGACTTGCTTGACCTCGGGCAGCAAAGAGGAAATTTCGCCGAGAAACAGCGACTCCGCCTTTGTGGTTGCCTGTACGCCGATGCGCTTACCGGCCAGATCGGACAGCGACTGGATATCGCTGTCCGCACGAACAGCCACGACCTGACGGCTGTACATATACGGACCGGCCCATTGGTACTTGGTTTCCCGCCCGTTCATGCTGAAGCATGACCAGATACAGTCGATCGTTCCGTCGCTGAGAAGGTTGTCTTTGTCTGGCCATGAAATCGTCCGGAATTCCGGCGTATAGCCAAGTCGTGAAAACGCTTCCGTCGCCAGTTCCACGTCGATGCCGGCAAACTGCCCGTTCCTGTCCAGATAGCTGTAAGGGTCAAACACATCAATGCCGACCACAATCGTCTGCGGCGCAGTCTCTGCCGCAGAGTGCGGCTGTGCGGAACAGGCACACAGACCGGCCATAAAAAGCATAGCCAAAGCCATAAGCAGACCATACATCTTTGCCCTGCTCATTGACGTTTTTCCTGTGTGGTGATGCCTGTTTGAAAAATGGAACATGCGCTTCCCTTCCTTATTATATAGGTTGTATACCGCTTGCCGCCGAACCCTGTCGGACGCAGTAAGCCATGAAGTAAACTATATTATAACTTTTCCGAATTGGAATTTTATCATACTACGGACATTATTGCAAGTGCTTTGCCTTGTCTTTGGCTTACAGTTTACCACATTTATACAATATCCGACGATAACTCCAAAAGGCGGTTTTTGCTATTGAAAAAATCTGGCAGAAGTGCTATAACAAGGATGGATTACAGTAAATTGAGAGAGATGACATGTATGTATTCCATCTTCCGTGATTTGGCAATTATTATTCTGAGTGCCAAGTTTTTTGGCCTGGCTGCCCGCAAGTGCAAGGCCCCGCAGGTGGTCGGTGAAATTCTCGCCGGTCTGCTGATTGGGCCCTGTCTGCTCAATCTGGTGCAGATCAACGACACGATCTCCGTTTTTGCTGAAATCGGCGTTGTGCTGCTGATGTTTTCCACAGGACTTGGCACCAACCTGAAAGAACTGATGCGGGCCGGGCCTATTGCCACGCTGATTGCCTGCATCGGTGTGCTTGTACCGTTGATGGGCGGTACGCTGCTCTACAGCGCATTCTACGGCTTTTCGGCAATCGGCAGCCCGGAATTCTTCCGCGCATTGTTTATCGGCACGATTATGACCGCAACCAGCGTGTCCATCACGGTGGCAACGCTGCAGGAGTTGGGCCACTTAAAGAGCTTCCTTGGCACTACCATTGTCAGCGCTTCCGTCATTGATGATGTCATCGGCATTATCGTGCTGACCTGTGTGCTGGGTGCCAGCTCCGGTGAGGGCACCGGTATCGGCGGCGTGCTGGTCCAGACCGCGCTGTTCTTTCTGGTTGCCGTTGGTATCGGCTATGTGTTCCACTGCGCCATGAAGTGGCTGGATTCCCGCAATCCCCATACGCAGCGCATAACGATTGCCAGCCTTGCATTCTGTTTTGCAATGGCCTATATTGCCGAGAAATACTTTGGCATTGCGGATATTACCGGCGCTTACATTGCCGGTATCGTTCTCTGTACGCTGCACGACGCCGCTTATGTGGAGCGCCGGGTCGACATCAGCAACTATGTGATTTTTGCGCCGATTTTCTTTGTCAGCATCGGTTTAAAGACCGACATCAGCGGACTGACGCCGGAAATTCTGCTGTTCAGTGTTTGCTTCGTTCTCGTTGCCCTGCTGGCAAAAATCATCGGCTGCGGACTGGCGGCCAGAGCCTGCCGTTTCAACTGGGGAGACTCTCTTAAAGTCGGTGTCGGCATGATGACCCGCGGCGAGGTCGCCTTGATCGTGGCCCAGAAGGGCCTTGAGGTCGGCGTTGTCGAGCCTGTTTATTTTACGGCGGTAATCCTTTTGATCGTGGTTTCCAGCGTCGCCACGCCGCTGGCGCTGAAAGCGCTGTTCACGAAAATGCCCCCTGTCCCCCATCCAAGTGAAGCAAAAAAGTGACCGCTGCATAACCCCCCGCTTGTCAGCCAATGTCGGTGCCGGATGACTCATGATGAAAGAAAAGCCCTGAAGGCAGGCTTAAAAGTGAGAAGCTGCTCATTCCCTACGGAGTGAGCAGCTTCTTTTGTGGCAAAATATGCGAAAATGCGAGATAAGACGGCGCAACAACGGCCTGCCGGTGGGCGCTTTGCATTTATCGCAGCTTATTTTCCCAGTCGACATTTGAAATCTGTATATCCGAACGTCACGATTTTCCGCGTAGTGCCGTCGGGCTTGCGGGCGTAAATACCGGGCAGGGGCATACCGTTGAAGGTGTTGTTCTTGCAGGTGGTGTAAATGGCCATATCGCCGAACACCAGCAGATCTCCCACGGCAGGCACAGCGTCAAAGCTGTAATCACCGATGACATCCCCCGCAAGGCAGGTCGGCCCGGCCAACCGCACAGTGCAGGGCTTTTCGCCGGGTTCCCCTGCCCCCAGCAGCGGCGGGCGGTAGGGCATCTCGATCACGTCCGGTGTATGGCAGGCGGCGCTGGCATCCAAGATGGCAACCGTCGTATCGCCGTTTTGCACCACGTCCAGCACGCGGGTCAAGAGATACCCTGCATTCAGGGCGCAGGCCTCGCCGGGTTCCAGATAAACCGTCACGCCCCAGTCATTCCGGGCGCGGCGGATACACTTTTCCAAAGTGGCCATGTCGTAGCCGGGGCGGGTGATGTGATGCCCGCCTCCGAAGTTCAGCCACTTCATTTTTGGCAGCAAATCGCCGAATTTCTCTGCCACTGCGTCCAGCGTCACGGCCAGCGCATCGGCGTCCTGCTCACATAAAGTGTGAAAGTGCAGGCCGTCCAACAGCCCGGGCAGGGCAGAATTTTCTGCCGCTGCCGCGTCCCACTGGGCGCGGGTCGTGCCCAAACGGCTGCCGGGAGCGCAGGGGTCGTAAATCGCGTGGCCGTCCTGGGTCGAGCACTCAGGATTGATGCGCAGTCCCACACTTTTGCCAGCCGCCTTGGCCGCGGGGCCAAATTTTGCCAGCTGCACGGGCGAGTTGAAGACGACATGGTCGGCGTACCGCAGCAGCTCGTCCATTTCATCTGCGCGGTAGGCCGCGCAGAAAACGTGCACTTCTTTGCCGGGCATTTCCTCCGCGCCGAGCCGCGCCTCAAACAGGCCGCTGGCCTCGGTGCCCGCGAGGTGCGGCGCCAGCAGCGGGTACAAATCGTAGTTGCTGAACGCCTTTTGCGCCAGCAGCACCTTGCACCCGGTACGACGGGCCAGCCCGCCCAGAATCTCCGCGTTGCGGGTCAGGGCCGCTTCATCCAGCAGGTAACAGGGCGTGGGCAGGGCGGAAAATTCCGGCGGCACTGCGCCGTCGATGGCCGCAAACGGCGGCCGTGCGTCGCGCTGCGCCATCAGTCCACGAGAACCGGGTCATGGTTCTCGCTGCGGGGCAGGCCGTACTTGTCCAGCGCGTCGAGGAACGGGTCGGGGTTGAACTCCTCCACCGTGTAGACGCCGGGCTTGGTCCACTCGCCGGTCAGCATCATCAGCGCACCGCACATCGCGGGCACACCGGTGGTGTAGCTGATGGCCTGACTGCCGACCTCGCGGTAGCACTCCTGATGGTCGCACACATTATAAATGTAGTAGGTCTTGTCCTTGCCGTCCTTTTTGCCGGTGAAGATGCAGCCGATGTTCGTCTTGCCCTTGGTGCGGGGACCGAGGCTGGCGGGGTCGGGCAGCAGCGCTTTCAGGAACTGGATGGGCACGATCTCCTGACCGTTGTAATTGATGGGCGTGGTGGAGAGCATGCCCACATCCTCCAGGCAGCGCATGTGGTCAAGGTAGCTCTGTCCGAAGGTCATGAAGAAGCGGATGCGTTTGACATCGGGCAGGTTCTTGCCAAGAGATTCAATTTCCTCATGATGCAGCAGGTACATATCCTTCTGACCGACCTGGTCAAAGTTGTACTCGCGCTTGATGCTCATAGGCGGGATCTCGACCCACTTGCCGTTCTCCATATAGCTGCCGGGGGCGGAGACCTCGCGCAGGTTGATCTCGGGGTTGAAGTTGGTGGCGAACGCATAACCGTGATCGCCGCCGTTGCAGTCCAGAATATCGATGGTATCGATGGTATCGAACTCGTGCTTTTTAGCGTAGGCGCAGTACGCCTGCGTGACGCCCGGGTCAAAGCCGCAGCCGAGCAGTGCGGTGAGGCCGGCCTCTTCAAACTTCTTTTTGTATGCCCACTGCCAGCTGTAATCGAAGTAGGCGGAGAAGCCCGCTTCCTTGCAGCGCTTTTCGTAAATGGCGCGCCATTCGGGGTCATCGGTGTTCTCCGGCTCGTAGTTGGCGGTGTCCATGTAGTTGACGCCGCAGGCAAGGCACGCGTCCATGATGGTCAGGTCCTGATAAGGCAGGGCGATGTTCATTACCAGGTCCGGCTGGTAGGCCTTGATGAGGGCAATAACCTCCTCTACCTTGTCGGCATCCACCTGGGCGGTGGTGATCTTGGTGGTGGTCTTGGGGGCCAGCTCGGCGGCCAGCTTGTCACACTTTGCCTTGGTGCGGCTGGCGATGCAGATCTCGGTGAACACTTCGGGCACCTGGCAGCACTTGTGGATGGCAACGGAGGCCACGCCGCCGCAGCCGATGATGAGGACTTTACTCATGGTAAATTTCTCCTTTGTTGATTGTTTTATGGTAATGCGTCGAAATGCGTCAAACCTGGAACCCGGGCCAGCCTTTGTCCAGCGCGATCAGGAGCTCCCGCAGCACCTTGCAGGCCGTTGCCGTGGACACGCCGGAGGCATCCAGCATGGGGGCCAGCTCGTTCACATCCGCGCCGATGATGTTTGCTTTGGTTACGGTGCGGATGGCTCCCAGCAGCTGCAAGAAGCTGACTCCGCCCGCTTCGGGGGTTCCGGTTCCGGGGAATGCCGATGGATCCAGGCAGTCAAGGTCGATTGTCAGGTAAACCGGCACATTTGCCTGGCACAGCCAATCGGTCAATTCCTGCAGACCGGTGAAATCGAACTTGTGAATATCGGTATGGCGGGCGGCAAACTGGAATTCTTCCCGCTCGCCGCTGCGGATACAGAACTGGTGGATGCGGCCGTCGCCCACGATCTCGTGGCAGCGGCGCAGCACACAGGCGTGGCTCAGCTTCGCACCCAGATAATCGTCCCGAAGATCGGCGTGGGCGTCAAAGTGGACGATGTGGAGGTCCGGGTATTTCTTCACGGCAGCCCGCACGGCACCCAGCGTGACCAGATGCTCACCGCCCAGCAGCAGGGGGAGCTTGCCGTCCTGCAAAATCTCAGCAGCCCGGGCCTCAATGCCGGCAAGGGCCAGCTCGCTGGAGCCGAAGCAGAGCTCGAGGTCGCCGCTGTCAAAGATGTCAAAATCGGTCAGGTCGGCGTTCTGGTAAGGGCTGTAGGTCTCCAGCCCGTAGCTCTCGTGCCGGATGGCACTGGGGCCGAATCGGGCACCGGGGCGGTAGCTGGTGGTGGAATCGTAGGGGGCACCGTAGAGCACGATGTCGGCGGCGCGGTAGCTGCTGTCGCAGCCTAGAACAGTTTCAATATTGGGTGAGATCATTTGGGTTCCTCCACTTCCCGCAGCATTTCCTCAAGGAAGGCCGGCAGGTAGAATGCCCCGACATGCAGCCGGGTGGTGTAATAACGGGTGCGCATGTTGAGCGCTTTCCAGGCGTCCGCGTCCAGATCGTCAATGGGGTGGTACTTTTTGCTGGCAAAGCCAAACAGCCAGTAGCCCGCCGCAAAGGTGGGAATGTGGGCCTGGTACACCCGGCTGACCGGGAATGTGGAAGCGATGCGCTTATGGCTGCGCTGCATGGCGCTGGCGTCCTCCGTGTAGAACGGGCTGCCCTGCTGGTTGACCATGATGCCGTCCGCTTTCAGGGCGTTGAAGCAGCTGCCGTAGAACTCCCGGGTGAACAGGCCCTCAGAGGGGCCGAAGGGATCGGAGGAGTCCACGATGATAAGGTCGTATTCCTCCTCACAGCGGCGGATGTATTTGAGGGCGTTCTCAAAATAAATGTGCACCCGGCGGTCATCCATCCGGCAGGCATTGCCGGGCAGGTAGGCGCGGCAGGCCTCCACCACCTGGGGATCCATCTCCACCAGGTCGATCCGCTCCACCCGGTCGTAGCGGGTCAGCTCCCGCACCACGCCGCCGTCGCCGGCACCAATGACGAGGATGTCCTTGGCCTCTTTGTGCACGGCCATGGGGACGTGGACGATCATTTCGTCGTAGATGAACTCGTCCCGCTCGGTGAGCATGACGTTGCCGTCCAGGGTGAGCACCCGGCCGAACTCGGGCGTCTCAAAAATATCAATGCGCTGGTAATCGCTCTGCTTGGAGTAGAGCTGCCGGTTGACCCGGATGCTGTGCTTCACATCCGGGGTGTGAAATTCCGAAAACCAAAATTCCATGGTTGTTTCTCTCCTCCTTTAGGCCAGAACGTTCAGGCGTAAGATCTCAGGGTCTTCCGGGCCGGTCATGCTGCAGCCCTTGGCCTTGGCGTACTCGATATAGTTCAAAATCTCTTTGGTGATCCGCTCGCCGGGGGCCAGGATGGGGATGCCCGGCGGGTAGCACATGACGAACTCGCTGCACACCATGCCCTCGG
>ENA-OZLH01000204-OZLH01000204.1-human-gut-metagenome-genome-assembly--contig:-NODE-204-length-33752-cov-51.128409_pt1 | contig 33752 bp, 27 predicted proteins | sample MGYA00244832_ERZ653776 | MGnify/ENA primary metagenome ERZ653776 (study PRJEB26926, sample SAMN06165218) | human gut metagenome | biome: ENVO:00009003; feature: ENVO:2100002; material: ENVO:00002003...
CGAACATTGTTGTGCTGGTGCTGAATTATGTTTTCAGCAAGGTGTTTGTGTTCAGAAAAGAGAAGAAAAAAAATTAACGGCGGGAAACGAAACAAAGCCGATATATCAGAAATAAACCGTATGCACTTTATCGGGGCATACGGTTTTTGCTTGTTGAAAAAGTTTTTTGTCTGATGCGGCTATGCTATATTGTTCAGTTCTGACTATGATAATAAGCTACCGATAGTTCTTTTTGTCGGATAGCACTTCTCGGGTTCGCTATTTGAATAAATGCACCTGTCAATATTGACGAGGGAAAGAACCAAAGCAATTAGGAAAACAACTTCTAAGCAATTACAATCCCCACCATAGTTGGTTCGGCTTGACTGAGAAATAGAAGCTCACCCTTTTTCGAGGGAGGCAAGTTTAGAGCGAAGCAAAGGGATTATTGTCCTTTTGCAATGGTTGTGGGGATGAAAATGTTCGGTGCAACGGGAGGGGCAAGCAAGGCACGGATGCCTGAAATGAACGCCCAAAGTTTCGCAAGGATGCGAAACCAACAGAGCGTTCATAAAGAGGCACGGATGCCTGAAATGAACGCCAAAAGTTTTAAGCATGGATGCTTAAAGTCAGCCACGCAAAGCCGTTGCACGATGCAACGGCACTAATGGCTGACGAGGCAATGTGATGTGAAACCAACAGAGCGTTCATAAAGAGGCAAGGATGCCTTAGCGTGTGTGCCCAAGGGCTTTAAGCACGGATGCTTACAAGTGGCCGCAAAAAGTCGGTATGCAAGGATGCATAAAGTCAGTCACACAAAGCCGTTGCACGATGCAACGGCACAAATGACTGACGAGGCAGTGACGCACCGACCGCAAACGACCACGATTGCAATGGACGCAAAGCCAACTAAGCACACACAGACACTCGCCCTACGAAAAGCGAGGGTGATAGTGCGGACGCGAAACCGGCAGAGCGTTCATATGGCAAGGATGGTGGTGCGGAGCGAGGAAATTGAAATTGCTTAGAAGTTTTGAAGATGGTACTCCTATTAATTTCAATCCCCACCGTCTTGACGGCAGACCGACTTAGTAATTATAAAAGTCGGATATATCGCATAAAAACGCTGTAAAATTTAGGCTTGTGCCTTGCCGTCAAGCCACCTCCCCTTTTTTGAGGGGAGGCAAGGGTGTTGGTGCGAAGCAAAGGTAATGCGAAACCGGCAGAGCGTTCATTAAAAGGCAAGGGTGTTGGTGGTTTTCGAGGGATAGTGCGGTTTTTTGAAAGGTCTATGTCAGTGTAGTTGTAATGATGTACTCACGAAATTATTAATGCCTTGTCGGTACGGAAACTGTTTTAAGCAGTGTTGGCGATACATTTCATTATGCTGTATTAATAATCGGTTTTTGTTTTTATAGCACAGGGATATTAATTGCTCTGCGTTTTTTCGTCATCGGTTTCTTCGGTATCCTTATGGTTCATCTCTTTTTCAAGCAACGGTCTTAACAGCGAATAACGCAGCATCTTCCTGTTGTTATCCACCATTGTTTTCACAAGCTCCTTTGTGCCGATAACTATTATCATTTTCTTAGCACGGGTAACTCCCGTGTAAAGCAGATTTCTGTAAAGCAGGTTGTGCGTGAAGGCGGTTATCGGAATTATCACCGCATCATACTCGCTGCCCTGGCTTTTATGTATCGTGATGGCGTAAGCGTGTTCGAGCCTTCTCAGCATTTCGGAGGTGTATATCGCTACTCTGCCCTCAAAGTCTATGGTCACGTTCTGGGAAAAGCGGTCTACTGAGCGGATGATTCCTATATCTCCGTTGAAAATTCCGCTTCCCTTTTCATTGTTTTTTGTCCACAGCACATCATAATCATTCTTCGTCTGCATTACCTTGTCGCCTGTTCTGAAAATAACATCGAAGAATTTCAGCTCCGCCTTATTCTGTGACGGCGGGTTCAGTGCCGACTGGAGCTGTTTATTAAGCTCTTTTGTTCCTGCCATGCCCATTTTTGTGGGGCAAAGCACCTGTATATCGTCTATTGGCGAAAATCCGTAGGTGTCGGGCAGACGCTGTTTTGCAAGCTGTATCACAAGCTCGGCAATATCGCTTTCAAGCGACTTGTTCATAAAGAAGAAGTCGTTCTGTCTGTCGTCAAGTACAGGAAATTCGCCATTTACTATTCTGTGGGCATTTGTTACTATAAGGCTCTGCGCCGCCTGTCTGAATATCTCTTTAAGCTCCACGGACGGAATATAATGCGACGCTATAAGATCCTTCAGCACGTTTCCTGCGCCTACGGACGGAAGCTGATTTGAGTCGCCTACCATAATGAATTTAGATGTGGGCTTTATCGCTCTTACAAGCGAACACATAAGAAGCGCATCAACCATCGACATTTCATCGGCTATTACAACATCGGCAGGGAGCGGATTTGTTTCGTTGCGCTTGAATTTAAGCTCGCCCTTTGCGGTAAAATCGACCTCAAGCAATCTGTGGATAGTTCTTGCAGGCTCGCCTGTGAGATCGGACATACGCTTTGCCGCCCTGCCTGTCGGGGCACACAGAAGTATGCGTTTCTTCTGCGCTTTAAGAATCTTGATAACACCGTTCAATGTCGTGGTTTTACCTGTGCCGGGACCGCCCGTCAGAATAAATACAGAGCCTGTAAGACAGGCGCTGATAGCCGCACGCTGAAGATCCTCGTACTGTATATTCTCCGAAAACTCTACTCCTCTTATCTCATCGGAATAATCCTTTTCATACTGTGCGGAGGTTCTCAGCATAAAGGCAAGTTTTTTCGCAATATAAGTTTCGGCAAGGTAGTATTCGGGGAGATACACAAACTCACGCTTTCCGAGCGTTATTCTTACTACCCAGTCCTTTTCCTCACAGTCGTCAAGGCAGGATTCAAACTGCCTGCGCTCAATCCCGAGATTATCGCAGACAGATTCACGCAGTTTTTCAGTCGGCAGGCAGGTATGACCTGCGTTTGCGTTTTCGTGCAGGACGTACACTATACCTGCCCGTACACGATCGCTGTTCTCCGCATCAAAGCCGAGATCTGCCGCCATACGATCGACCGAGCGAAAATCTATATCTATGCCGCTTGTGCATAGTATATAGGGGTTTGTTTTAATCTGCTTTATGCTGTCGTGCTCAAATGCAGACCATACGCTTATTGCGTGGGCAGGTCCGAAATTATATTCGCCGAGAAATTTTATTACCTCGTTTACGCCTGTTATCTTGTGATATTCGTTTGATATGTACAGTGCCTTGTCGGATGTTATGCCTTTTATCACGGTGAGCTGCATACAATCGTTATCTATTATATCCAGTGCTTCCGTACCGAACTGCTTTACTATTTTCTTTGCTATGGCTGGACCAAGCCCTTTTATAACGCCTGAGCCGAGATAGGCGGATATTTCGCTTTCCGTTTCCGGCATTGAGCGCTCGCACATTGCCGCCTTGAACTGTCTGCCGTACTTAGGGCTTGTTATCCATCCGCCACGCAGACTAAGCCGTTCGCCCTCGTTCACATCGCCCAGATTTCCGACTACCGCTATAAGTCCTTCGTCACAGCCGAGATTTATGACAGTGTAGCCGTTATCGGCATTTTTATATATAACGTCCTCCACAGAGCCGCTCAGCTCTACGGAAATATCGACCTTCTGATTATCCAACACGCAGCCTCCAGTTCTTCAGATTCTATATCTGTTTTTTCTTTGTCGCTCTAAGTGTCACTCTCGGACAGTCAGCGATAAGATTACGGCATATAACGGCGAACTCGCTGTCGCTGAGTAATTCTTCGCCGGCATTTATTATAACCTTGCCGTCTGTCGCTTTAAGGGCGGCTCTTACCTTTCCCTCCACATCGTCACAGCCGTCGGGCGTTACGCTGACAGGCGGAGTGGCGGGCATGCCGAGATTTCCGATGAAAAGAATAACGTTAACAGCCCCCATAATACCGAGAAAAATCATAGCGAAAAGCATTAAGTATGCACCACTCATAAGATCAACTCCTTCTGACAGTTTATCTCATTATATGGTGCATACGCATTTTACGTTACGGATTGCAGGTGCAAAGAATAGCGTTCCAGCCCTCTTTTTCCGATATGCTTTCAACCTTTATATTGTTTTCCTTCAGTGCCGACAGCACCTCGTCAAGTCGCTCGGTGATAATGCCCGACACTATCAGCTTGCCGTTCTTCTTTAAAAATCCGCTGAAATACGGCGACATTGACACGATTACATCAGCTACTATATTGGCGGTAATTATATCAAAGCCTGTGCCTATCTTCTCTCTGAGCGGTTCATCATCGCTGATATTTCCTATATAAGCGGAAACCATATCACTGCCGAAGCCGTTCTTTTCGGTATTTTCCTTTGCGGTGCGTACCGAGTTTTCGAATATATCCACCATTACCGCCTGCTTTGCGCCGAGCAGAAGTCCTGCGATGGACAGTATGCCGCTTCCCGTGCCGAGATCGAGCATTCTGTCGCCCTCGTGTATCTGCTTTTCGAGAAGCTCCATTACAAGACGGGTTGTGTGGTGCTGACCTGTTCCGAATGACGAAGCGGGGTCGATCTCAAGTATCTTTCTGCCGTCTGTATTCTCTACTTCTTCCCAGCTCGGCTTTACTATCAGCTTTTCGCCTACCGTGAATGGCTTGTAATACTGTTTCCAGTTATTTGCCCAGTCCTCCTCACGCACGCAATCTATCGTTACGTCAAGGCTTCCGTAAAAATCATCCGTATCGTTTTCCTTAAGCTCATCAAGAGTACCGCCGAGTGCAGAGAGCATTTCCGCACCCTGCTCATTATCCTGCACATAGCAGGTTATGTGCGGTTCTACGGTTTTAAGTCCCATAAGGCTGTCATCTACATAATCCCAGTTATATTCCTTGTTTTCGAGGAACTCCTCAAAATCGGCGGGGTCGTGAATTATAAATCCGTTAAGTCCAAGCTCGGACAGGCGCATTACAAGCACCTGTATTGCTTCACTTTTCGTATATACATCTACCTGTCTGAATTGCATAGTAATACCTCTTGTTTTTTATTTGCCGACGGGGCATAAATATCTATAATATATTATCCTACATTTCGGAGAAAAAAGCAAGTGGTTAACGCAAAAATGCACCGCCCTTATAAAAAGGACGGTGCAAAACATTCAAGGAAGAACCTATGCTGAATTCTGAATTGCCGTTAATCGTTATCCTGCAGAGCCTCGTAAGCCTCTTCGCCTGTACGAACCTTGATTACATTTTCAACGTCGTATACGAAAATCTTACCGTCGCCTATCTTACCGGTATAGAGTGCGTTCTTGGCAACCTCTACGACCTTTTCAACAGGAACCTTGCAAACTACGATCTCGACCTTCATCTTGGGAAGAAGTCTTGCGTCTACGGGAACACCACGATAGAACTCAGTTGAACCCTTCTGCATACCGCAACCCATTACATGAGATACCGTCATACCGGTGATGCCGATAGATGAAAGTGCGTGCTTGAGAACTTCGAACTTCTCCTGGTTTGCGATAATGTCTACCTTTGTCATCTTTACATCGCTGTCGCTGATAGGAGCTCTTGCCTTTGAAACGTGCTGTACGGGTACAGAGGTTTCAACAGGAGCAGCCGTAGTAACAACTGCTGTATCTTCTGCGGAAGAACCGCTGTATACGCTGTCGCCTGCGATAACGAAATCTGCGTAGGAGCTGGGCAGACCGTGTTCTGTCGTATCAAGACCCTTGAGCTCTTCTTCTCTTGAAGCTCTGAGGCCGATCGTGTGCTTTAAGATATAGAATGTCAGGAACATCGTTACTGCTGCGAATGCACAAACAGCAACCACGCCGAGTGCCTGTATGCCAAGCTGTTTGAATCCGCCGCCGTAGAACAGACCCGTGATGCCGTTCTGACCTTTGCCTGTTGCGAATAAGCCTACTGCGATAGAGCCCCATACACCGTTGAAGAAGTGTACTGCTACTGCGCCGACAGGGTCATCAACTTTGAGCTTGTAGTCGAGCAGCCAAACACCGAAGCAAACCAGTAAGCCTGAAACAATACCGATTATTGCTGCGCCGAGTGCGTCTGTGTCTGCACAGGGAGCTGTGATAGCTACAAGTCCTGCGAGCGATGCGTTAAGGCACATCGAAACATCGGGCTTGCCGTTTTTAAGCCAAGTGAATATCATCGTTACTACAGTTGCAACTGCGGGAGCAATTGTTGTGGTAAGGAATATATCTGCGAGGTAATCTACGTTGGAAGCTGCGGCACCGTTGAATCCGTACCAACCGAACCAGAGGATGAATACACCGAGTGCGCCGAGAGGGATAGAGTGACCTAAGATAGCTCTGGGCTTACCGTCCTTGCTGAACTTGCCGATACGGGGTCCGACCATTGCGGCACCGATAAGAGCCGTAAGACCGCCGACCATATGTATTGCCGTTGAGCCTGCAAAGTCAACGAAGCCGAGCTGTGCGAGCCAGCCGCCGCCCCAGATCCAGTGAGCCTCGATAGGATAAACGACAAGGCTGATAACGAATGAGTAGATGCAGTAGCTGATGAACTTTGTACGCTCTGCCATAGCACCTGAAACAATCGTTGCTGCGGTAGCGCAGAATACTAAGTTGAATACGAACTCTGCACATCTGTTGAAGTCTGAAAGCTGAGTAAGAACGTCAAGATTCGGAACACCGATAAGTCCGAAGAATGTATCTTCGCCAAGCATCAGACCGAAGCCGAGAAGTACGAATGCAATCGTACCGAGGCAGAAGTCCATTAAGTTTTTCATTATAATGTTGCCGGCATTCTTTGCTCTGGTGAAACCTGTTTCAACCATTGCGAAACCGCACTGCATAAAGAATACCAATGCGGCACCGATAAGGTACCATATACCGTTGCCGTCGCCGACGTTGAACATCGTGGCGTTAACGGTTTCCTGAATTTTGTCTGCCGACTCGGCAGCAAGAGTTAGCGTGGATAAGAAATCCATTGATAACCGCCCCTTTCAATAGGTAATTTTCTGACTGCGGCTGTGCCGCTTTTTTCTTGAAACGGGTCTGAAAAAATTCTATCTGCACCCCTCTGCGCCTTTGCAGATACTGCAGAACTTTTGCAATCCCGCTTAAAACAAAAGGAGCCGCACGAACTTTTTGTGTTCGTATAGCTCCGTTGCTTACAAGTATTATTATACTGACGGCGGGGTGATTTGTCAACGCTTTTTTGCAAGTTTTTTATTTGTTTCTTGCATTTTGTGAAATCTGCATAACATCTTGATGAATTTTTCGTAAAGCGATTATGCAGTTGTGCCAACAATATATCGGAAATCGGATTGCGGATATGACTGATTTTAGGGTTTTTCGCTTCTTTTCATCGGAATCGGGACGTTTTTTGCCAATTATGACGTATGAATGTAAATATCCGTCATACTGCAGATTCCTGCAGTTTTAATTCATTTTTCGGTGTTTATCCTGAATAACGGGCGGATTTTTGCAACAGAAGTTTAAATTTCTCGCAATATTTATGTAAAAACTACCGCCTGCACGGGTTCTGAAATCAAAAAAAGCGACAGGTAAAGCCATGTACGGCAATTCAAGGGCGGAGCCACCGTAACTTCTGTCGCTTTTTTAGTATTATATGCTTTTTATGTCACGCTGTGAATATTCTTGTTCCTCACATCTGTCTGCCATATACATTCCAAGCTCGGCGAACACGGGCGGTATATCATAGACCGTCCTGCCGTCCTGTTCGCACATTGTGCATTCGCCCGGAGTTGCGGGAGAGAGCATATCCGATGCGGTGACGAGGTTATTCTCCTTGCGTATGCCGGCATTTTCGAAAAATCCGTCATAAAGGGTGCTTTGCTCATCGTTACGGTACAGATTGACGATGTTGTACTTGCATATCATCATTTCATCGTTTGTTATATGAGAGCCGACGCCGAACTGTGATATTCCGTCATCGAGAAGTATTTTTCCGACAATATCCAGCACATCTCTTATCATAGCGGAGGTGCAATCGTCAAGATAATAAATATCCTTGTGGAAAGTGATGATATTTCCGTTTTCGTCCTTAGGCTCGGCGGTTTGGGGAGTGGGTAGCTCCAGAATAAAGAACAGCCTCTCGTTTTCGTGCAGTTTTATGAAATCCTCAAGCAACGGCAGAGTTTTTTGTGACGATACGTTTGCGGTGAATAATTTTCCGTCCGTTTTATACCCTTCGCTGAGCTTATCGGCAAAGGGAATCGAAAAACCTTTTCTCATAGTAAGCATAATTTATACCTCTTATTTTCTTCCTGCCAAATACATTAAAACCGTCATTGCAAGCCCGAACGCAAGTCCGGATGCTCCGAACGCACAGAGCCACCCACTGTCAACTATCACTTGTAACGCCTCAACGGCACTGCTCCCGACAAACATTTCAAACAGGAACAAAACAATCATCATACCGAGCGCCAAGAAAACGCCGAATAACAGACCCATCAGCATTCCGACAGGAAGGAACGACAAAAGATTCTTATCAACGTCAGCCGCTTTACATTCCTTTCGTGTAAGCTTTTTCAGCTCTGCTCTCTTTACAGCTATTGCGGCGGCTTGTGAAATATCCTCGTTTCCTGCACAGCACGAAAAGCTTTTTTCTATATGATAACCGCCGTTGCGGAACATACTTGAATAAATATCAGCATTACTATAGTCAAAGCCGTCTTTCATCACAATAGTTCCGCTTCTGAATATAATTACCGTCTCTCCGTCGGAGCACATTTCATCGCAGTGTACCATATAAAGGACATTCTTCTCACAACCGACCAAATACGCCTTATCATGACTTTGAGTCAGATGCACACCTTTAAGCTCACCTGTTTTTCTGAAATCAGGATAAACGCCCTCATAGCCTGCTTTATAAAGCGTATCGGTGATATTTTTTCTTATCCTAATGTTTTCGGGTTCAAGTCCGATTATTTCCGATATAGTGGGATAATCCTTGCAAAGCCCCCAAAAAATCATATACAATTCACGCCAGAGCGGTTCATATTTCACGTCATCAAGCCCGCTGAAACGTTTATTTGAAATTCCTGTTTTAGCACGTCTGACATTCTTTAAGATGATTGCGGTAAACTCATTCAAGCCATACTTTTCGGCATAAGCTGTAAGAACCGGCAATTCAGGTTTCGCTTTAGAGCTGTCTGTAATTTCCATAAGTTCAAGCACAAGCGGTAGGTAATTACGCTCAGCTTCGCTGATAAAAGTTTCATCAAAGCTGTATCTGTCATATATATTAGCCGCCATACAGACTACTATATCCCATACGCCATCGGAGTAATATGTTTTCCTGCACGGCATCATTTCCGCATTTGCGCAATCAAACTTCAGTTCAAAATCTTCTTCACCTCGTTCTTCGCTCCATACTGAGAAATGAATCACATTTTCATTTTCATCAATGCACATCTCAGGAACAAGCACATAGCTGTCTTCAGGCATTGTATATTCGGCTTTAACTTTGTCAAGGCAAACCTTTAAAATGAAACCTTCCATATCAAAGAGAACAACCGCATTGTTTTCTTCCGTTCCGGTCAGATATATATTGCAATAGAATAACGAATCGTCATTGAATTTGCTGAATATTTTTTGCGTGAGCTTATCAATATTATTCATAACTGCCTCCCGTATTATTTTGTACTTACATTTTACCATAACTGCGCCGACAGTGCAACCACAAACGCAAAAACACCGCAGTGGAAACACTGCGGTGAATGTTAATGTGGGAAGCTCCTGAATAAAGAACAGCCTCTCGTTTTTGCCATATTAACCTGCTTACTTCTTTTTTATAACCGTTCCCTGTCTTGTTTCCTCTACGGTATAGCCCATTGCGGTTATCTTATCTCTAAGCTCATCGGCAAGTGCAAAATTCTTATCCTTTCGTGCCTGCTTTCTCTGCTCGGCAAGCTCAAGAATTTCGGCAGGAAGCTCATCATTTGTATCAGCGGGCTTTTCGTTTACCGCCTTTGCCTTTTCGATAAGCGACAGCGAAAGCACCTTGTCGAAGTCAGCGATAAGCGCCAGCTTTGTTGCGGGTGTTGTGTCAGCCTTTAATACGTCATACAGCGCAGTGATTGCAAGCGATGTGTTTATATCGTTGTCCATAGCGGCGGTGAAGCCCTCACGGAGCTTATCGTAAGCCGCCTTGTCAACCTCGCCCTGCTCCGCCTTTAAAAGCTGTGCTATCTTAGCGACCAGCTTTTCGTATGCGCCCTTTGCATTATCAAGATTCTCGTAAGTGAATACGAGCGACTTTCTGTAGTGTGACAGCAGGCAGAAGAAACGGTATATCACGGGGTCGTAGCCCTTGCTTTCAAGCAGTGATACTGTAAGGAATTCGCCCTTCGATTTGCTCATCTTGCCGCTGTTTGTATTGAGGTGGTGAACGTGGAACCAGTAGTTGCACCACTTATGACCGAGGTAAGCCTCACTCTGTGCTATCTCGTTTGTGTGGTGGGGGAATGCGTTGTCGATGCCGCCGCAGTGAATGTCAAGATATTCACCGAGATGCTTCATACTTATGCAGCTGCACTCGATATGCCAGCCGGGGTAGCCTACTCCCCACGGGCTGTCCCACTTGAGTTCCTGATCGTCAAACTTTGACTTTGTGAACCACAGAACGAAGTCGGCCTTGTTTCTCTTGTTGCCGTCCTCCTCAACGCCTTCACGGACGCCAACCGCAAGGTCTTCCTCCTTGAAATCGTTGAAAACATAATACTTTTCGAGTTTGGAGGTATCAAAATAGATATTTCCGCCTGCTTCGTAAGCGTAGCCCTTTTCAATGAGAGAAGAAATTACCTTGATGAAATCTGCGATACAGTGAGTTGCAGGCTCTACAACATCGGGACGCTTGATGTTCAGCTTCGTGCAGTCCTCGAAGAAAGCGTCTGTGTAATACTTCGCTATCTCCATAACCGTCTTATGCTCACGCTTTGCGCCCTTCAGCATCTTGTCATCACCTGTGTCGCCGTCGCTTGTCAGATGTCCTACATCGGTAATGTTCATTACACGCTTTACATCATAGCCGACATAGCGCAGGTACTTTTCAAGCACATCCTCCATAATGTAGCTACGCAGATTTCCTATGTGTGCAAAGTGGTACACGGTAGGTCCGCAGGTGTACATATTTACCTTGCCCTCGACATTCGGCACGAATTCTTCCTTTTTGTGTGACAGTGAATTATATAACTGCATTTTCTTATCCTCGCTTTTATTTAATATTGTTTTCTTTAAGTTCTTCTCTTAGCAGATCTATCTCGCTCTGCATTGTTTCAAGCCTGCTCTGCAAGGCACATATCTGCTGTGCCACAGGGTCGGGAATGTGTATCTGGTCAAGGTCGCAGGCATTTACCCTCTGACCGTCACGGCGGACTATCCTTGCAGGAACGCCGACCGCAGTTGAGTTAGGCGGTACCTCCGACAGCACAACGGCATTTGCGGCTATCTTTGCGTTATCGCCCACCTTGAAAGGACCGAGAACCCTTGCTCCCGAGCCTACCATTACATTGTTGCCGAGCGTGGGGTGACGTTTACCGGTATCTTTACCAGTACCGCCGAGCGTTACGTTCTGATAAAGCGTGCAGTAGTCGCCTATCTCGGTAGTTTCGCCTATTACAACGCCGCTTCCGTGGTCGATGAACAAGCCCTTTCCTATCGTTGCGCCGGGGTGTATCTCTATACCCGTTTTCCGCAAAGCACGCTGTGATATCCACCTTGCAATGAAATAATGCTTTTTAAGGTACCATTTATGCGCCCTGCGGTATGCCCTTACAGCCTTGAAGCTGGGATACAGGAAAAACACCTCGAGATCGCTCTTTACGGCAGGATCTCGTTCTCTGACCGATTTTATATCCGCTTTAATTTTATCGAACATATGTTTCCTACCCTTCTCCGAAAATAAAAACGCCCTCGTCTGCATAACAGACGAAGGCGATATTTCTATCACGGTTCCACTTCGCTTCGGAGCTTACACTCCCTTTATGTCTTTAACGCAGACTACACGGGCAGAGATACTGATAAGTCTAACGTTCCCTCTGCCGACCCGGATAAAAAATCCGTACAGCCGCACTTCACCGTAAATCAGTCTGCCGTCTTTCACCTTACACGGCTCTCTGTGAAACTTTTTTCCCGGTTACTCTTGCCATACACGGTCTTTGCACTTATGCTTCATTATATGTTTAGTGTATCATAAATGCAACGCTGTGTCAAGCGAAAAATCAAATATGCGGTTACTCCGAAATATTCTTTGCAATCGGCAGTCTTACGCAGACAAGAGTGCCTTTGCCAAGCTCGCTGTCAAGCGTCACCGTGCCGCCGTAGCAGTTGACGATATGCTTTACTATGGAAAGGCCGAGTCCGGTACTGCCCTCTTTGGTGCTTCTGCCCTTATCCACTCTGTAGAAACGCTCAAATACACGGTTAAGCGACTCCTTAGGGATGCCTATGCCGTTATCCCTTACATAGATACAGCCTGTCTCGCCCACATTGTGAAGCGTTATCTCTACTCTGCCGCCGTCCTTGTTGTACTTTATAGCGTTGCTGACTATGTTTTCGACAAGCTCGTATATGTGCTTGTATGCGGCACGGACGGTAAAGCTGTCGCCTGACAGTTCTATCGTGACGTTCTTTGCGCAAGCCGCAGGCTCCAGGCATTCCTTTACCGCTGTGCATATCTCGGACAGCTTGCAGTCGGTTACTTCCTCGGCTGTGGTCTTATTTTCAAGGGAGGATATTTCAAGAATGTCGCTGATTATCGTTGACATTCTCTTGGCTTCGGTAAGAATTTTTCCGATGTAATAATCCTTCTTATCCTTAGGCACAAGTCCGTTTTCAAGAAGCTCGGCAAAGCCCGAAATTGCCGTCAACGGCGTTTTCAGCTCGTGACCGGCATTTGCGAAGAAGTCGGCTTTGAGCTGTTCGGACATACGCTTGTCGGTAACGTCACGGATAACCATAAGTCCGCCGTGCATTGCATCTATTCCGCTCTTGGATACGGGGAATACCTGCACGAGCAAAATTCTTCCGTCAACGGTGCTTTCTATAGTTACCGTCCTGTCTTCGTTTGCCGCTTTTTCCGCTCCGCTGATTATCTCGGGCTTTCTTGCAAGCTCGGGTACGGTCAAGGCGCCGCTTTCCTCAGAAGCACCGAGCAGCTTAAGACCTGCACGGTTTATCGAAATTACCGAAAGATCGTTATCGTAAAGAATTACACCGTCCTGAAGGCTTTCAAGTATGAAGCGTTCCTTTTCACGCTCGTTTTCAAGCGTCTTCATATTATCCTGTATGCTTTTACGCATAAAATTGAACATTGTGACAAATTCATCAAGCTCGGGGTATTTGTGCGAGGGTATCTCGTCAAGCTCCGCAGAGATTTTTTCGTCACCGACATATTTCATACCGCTCATAGCCTTTGATATGCTGTTTATCGGCTTCATTATCTGGCGGGCGACACTGCTCACCGCTATAAGCCCTGCTATTATGCCTATTGCGGCGGCTATCAGCATAGGCGCCATGAACATTGACGCAAAATCCATATAGCTGTTTATATTGTAGCTTATTCTGATTATATCGTCGTCCTTAACCTTCATAGCGGCATAAATCTGATTTTTGCCGAGCGTCTTTGAATATCTTACGGCTACTCCGCTTCCTGTAAGCTCTGCCTGCTTTATCTCCTCACGGGTGCTGTGGTTATCGTCCGGCTCACCGTCGATATAGGTGTCTACAAATACAGTTCCGTCCTTATTGATAAAGCTCACTCTGGCGTTTCCGACAAGTGAGCTTAATCTGTTCGCAAGGTCATAGTCGTGGTCGGCTTCGTCCTCATATATCACACGGATAAGTCCGAGAGAAGTCAGCATATCGCTTTTTCTGACGTTCTGCTCCGTGCTTGAAAGAAGTGCGGTAGCAGATACAACGCACACCGACATAACTATCGCAATTACTATAAGAAAACGTACTATAAGTGCTTTTTTCATCTGTACGTCCTCCTGTTATTCTCCTATAAATCTGTAGCCTACTCCTCTTACCGTTTTGATAAGATGAGCATTCTCGGCATCATCGCTGAGTTTTTTTCTGAGCGTTCCTATGTGCATATCGAGCGTTCTTGTTTCACCGACAAAATCTATGCCCCACACTTTCGTGAGAAGCTCCTCACGGCTGACAACTCTTGCCCTGTTCTTAAGAAGATACAAAAGAAGCTCGTATTCCTTCAGCGTAAGCTCTATCGGTCTGCCGTCACGGCTAACCTCTCTGAGAGATGTGTTTACCGTTATGCCGCCTGCCGTAATCTTATCGGAAGCACTGTCTGATGTGCTTCTGCCGGAACGCCTTAAAAGCGCCTTTATTCTTGCGGCAAGCTCCATAATTCCGAAGGGCTTTGTGAGATAATCGTCTGCGCCGTTTTCAAGCCCGAACACCTTGTCTATCTCGGCTGATTTTGCTGTCAGCATAAGTATCGGCGTATTCTTTGTCTGCTCGTTTTCACGAAGAATCTTCACTGCCTGCACACCGTCCATACCCGGCAGCATTATGTCGAACAGGAATATATCCGGCACCTGCTTTTCGGTTGCAGCAAGGCAATCCTCCGCACTGACAAAGCTCTCCACCTCGTATGAATAAGCCGAAAGAGCGACCGTCACAAGCTCTCTTATACTGTCATCGTCCTCAGTTATATAGATACGTTCAGCCATTATATCAGCCTCCAAAGTTTATATAATACGGGTATTCTTGTATTCTCCCGTCTTGAAGAATTCCACCCACTCGCAGATATTTACCGCATGGTCGGCTATTCTTTCAAGATATTTTACTATCATAAGGGCATCGACCGCAACATCGCCGCTGCAATGCTCGCTCTTTATAAGCTCTACTATGCGGTTTCTTATAGAAACGAACAGTTCGTCAACCTCATCGTCAGCCTTTATCGTTTCATTCGCAAGCTCCATATCGGTTGTTACGAATGAATCTATAGAGTGCGAAACCATTATTATTACCTTTTCGCTCATAGTCTGAATTTCTCTTACTATGTGCATAATAGCGGATACGTCTGCGGTAAGGCTGATCTCCGCAATATCTGCGGCATTGTCGGCTATACGCTCCATATCAGTCACCATTTTGAGCGCCGCAGAAACCTTACGAAGATCTCTTGCGACAGGCTGTTCACGAAGTATTATGGACAGGCACTGGCTCTCGATGTTCTTCTCTTCCTCATCTACCGCTCTGTCGCCGTCTACTACCTTTTTTGCAAGAACGGCATCGCTGTCACGCAGTGCTGTGATAGCTGAAGCTATCGCCTCCTCTATCATTCCGCCCATACGGATAAGATCGTTATTCAGCTTGCCGAGCTTATGTTCAAATGTTTCTCTCATTTCTGTTTGCCCTTTCTAATATAATATCACACATAACGTATAAAATCAACCGAAACGTCCTGTGATATAATCTTCCGTCCGCTTATCAACGGGACGTGAGAACAGTTCGTCTGTCGGTGCGTACTCGACCATTTCTCCTACAAGGAAGAAGGCCGTGTAGTCCGAAATTCTTGTTGCCTGCTGCATATTGTGAGTTACAATAGCTACCGTGTACTTTTCCTTGAGCGTGTTCATAAGCTCCTCGATTTTAAGCGTCGATACAGGGTCGAGTGCCGATGTAGGCTCGTCCATAAGAATGACCTCAGGCTGAACGGCGATTGCTCTTGCGATACAGATCCTCTGCTGCTGACCGCCCGAAAGACTGAGTGCGGATTTATGAAGTCTGTCCTTTACCTCGTCAAAAACAGCCGCACCGATAAGGCTCTCCTCGACTATCCTGTCAAGCTTTGCCTTGCTCTTTATGCCGTGTACTCTCGGTCCGTATGCTATGTTATCGTAAATGCTCATCGGGAAGGGGTTGGGCTTCTGGGACACCATTCCTATCCTGCGGCGCAGTACGTTAGTATCAACGCCGTCAGCGTAGATTTCCTCGCCGTCAAGCAGGAACTGACCTGTTATCTTACAATCCGGTATCAGATCGTTCATACGGTTAAGGCTTTTCAGATATGTGGATTTGCCGCAGCCCGAAGGACCGATGAAGGCGGTTATCTTATTTGTCTTTATATCAAGGTTTATGTCCTTGAGAGCGTGATTTTCTCCGTAATACAGATTTACATTTCTTGTACAGAGCTTCACATCGCTCTGAGGTACGATTATATCTGACATTGTTTATCCTCTTTTCTTTTTACGGCATTATACCGAGCGTTTCTTTCTTATTCTGTAAGCGGCCAGCTTTGCGCATATGTTGATTATAAGCACTGTTACAAGCAGTACAAGCGCTGTAGAGAATGCGTACTTCATTTCGGCACCGCCACGCTGTGCGTACTGGTAAAGCTGAACAGTGAGCGAGCCGCCCTGATTCATCACCTTGCCGAAAATATCGCCGAGCGAATTTATACCTACCTCAGCGGCAATACCCGCTGTGAAGATAAGCGCCGCAGACTCGCCTACTATTCTGCCTATGGACAGGATTACTGAGGTCAGTATACCGTCTATACAGCTTGGAAGAACAACGGTCCTTATAGTATGCCACTTAGGTGCGCCAAGTCCGACAGCACCCTCTCTGTAGCCCATAGGAACGGTCTTTATCGCCTCCTGCGTGGTACGGATTATGGTGGGCAGTACCATTATTGACAATGTCAGCGCACCTGTAAGCAGTGAGTAGTTTACCTTGAAGATATTGTAGAAGAACACACTGCCGAAAAGTCCGTATATGATTGAGGGGATACCTGCAAGCGTTTCGGTAGTGAATTCGATAATTCTTGTAAGTCTGCCCTGCTTTGCGTATTCGGTAAGATATATTGCCGCACCTACACCGACAGGTGTTGCGATGATAAGCGTAATCACTACAAGATAAAGTGTATTAATTATATTGCCGAGTACGCCGTAGTTTTCATAAGGATATGAGAACGCCGGAGTTGTAAGGAAGTTCAGGCTCATTCCCTCTGTGCCTTTTACGGCTATGTATATAATCATACCGAGCGTCAGCGCAACGACTATGCCGGACGAAAGAAAAATCAGAGCCTTCAGCACTATGTCGCTTACTCTTCTGCGCTTTTTAGTAAGAGAATTCGTAACTGCTTTTGCCATAATCTATCACGCCTTTCCTGCGGTTTTTGCCGCTTTTTCCTTTTTGCCGCCCTTTTTGAGAATGCCGTTGAGTATCAGATTTATTATCATAATGAACACGAACAGCACAAGTCCTATCGCAAAGAGCGCCTCTCTGTGAAGTCCGCTCGAATACGGGAATTCGGCAACGATACCTGTTGTGAGGAATTTTACCGATGAGAACAACTCCGGCATATTTGCGCTGTTGCCTGCAACAAGGATAATAGCCATAGCCTCACCTATTGCTCTGCCGACACCGAGAACGACACCGGACGCAATACCCGACTTTGCGGCGGGGATAACTACCTTGAAGATAGTCTGTATCTTGGTTGCTCCCAGTCCGTAGCTTGCCTCTCTGTATTCGGAAGGAACGGCGGATATTGCGTTCTCCGAAATGTTTATGATAGTGGGGAGTATCATTATGGCAAGTACGATTATGGCACTTGCGAGGTTTGCGCCGCCTGTGAACTGATGTGTAGGATCATTAGCATAAATGACCTCCTCCAGTGCGTACATAAGCGGCTTTACAAGATTTGCGCCGAGCAAACCGTATATAACCGACGGGATACCCGCAAGAAGCTCGACCGCAGGCTTTACTACGTTCTTCATAGCCTTAGGTGCAAGCTCGGATAGGAACACCGCTGTGAGAAGTCCTATCGGAACACCGATCACTATTGCACCGAGAGTACCGAATACCGATGTGAGAATCAGCGGGAGGATACCGAACTGTTCTTTTTTTGCGTACCAAGTATCACCGAACAGAAAATCGGTCAATCCGATTTTTCCTATGGCGGGAGCACCCGATATTATCATATAAATTGTTATCATCAGGACGCACGCTACCGCTGTGATCCCACACACGGTAAATATGTACTTCATTACACGCTCTGTAACGTTTGTGAATCCCGATTTTTTACTTCTTATAGCAGATCTCTGCTTTCCGACCGAGCCTACCGCAACTGCTGCGCCGCTTGTCTTTTCCAAGTAAACCATCCTTTCAGGGCTATACATACTTATACAGCAAATTCCGGTAACGGATTGCTACCGGAAAAGTGCTTACTGTACAGGAATTATCGACTTGTTTTTACTTTACGGGAACTGCACCCTGTGCAAGTACGAGTGCCTGACCTTCTTCTGAGAGAATGAAGTCAAGGTAAGCCTTAACGAGCTTGTTGTCGGAACCCTTGAGTGTTGCGCAGATAAATGGTCTCTGTACTTCGTAAGTGCCGCTCTTTACGTTTTCTTCTGTAGCTTCAACACCGCCGACCTTAAGTGCCTTTACTGTTTCGTCAACGTTTGCAAGTGAAGCGTAACCGATAGCGCCGTCTGTTGTTGCAACTGCGTTGATAACAGAACCTGTAGACTCAAGCTCCTGTGCGTACTTGGGTTCCTTGTCGCCCATTACGATAGACTCGAAACCGTCTCTTGTACCCGAACCGTCCTCACGGCCGATAACTACGATAGCCTTGTCATCGCCGCCAAGCTCCTTCCAGTTTGTAATCTCGCCGGAATATACCTTTGCAAGATCCTGGAGTGTGATGTCTTCGAGCTTGTTTACAGGGTTTACTACGAGAGCGATACCGTCAAGTCCTACTACTGTAGCGTCAAGCTTTTCAGCTTCTTCATTCTTGAGTTTTCTTGACGAGTTACCGATGTCGCACTTGCCTTCGGAAGCTTCCTGGATGCCTGTACCTGAACCTGTGAGGTTTAAGTTAACTGTTACGCCCTTGTTCTTTTCCATAAATGCGCCGTTAACAGCCTTGATAACCTTTTCCATTGATGTAGAGCCGTTCATTGACAGTGTGCCGCTGAGTTCTTCTGTAGCTGTAGATGATGCTTCGGAAGATGTGCCTGCTACGCTGCTTGTTGCAGTTTGGGAACAGCCTGTTGCTGCAGCAACTATTGCTACGCCTGCGATAAGTGATATTAATTGCTTGTTCATGTTGTTTCCTTTCTTAAGGGCGATACCCATCGGAGTTTTCCTGATACTCCATAATGTTTATGTACATTTTTATCTGCCGTTCGGTTTCCCTCCCGACTACATTTCATATTATAGTCGCAACGGGCTTTACATTAAAGCAAGGAATGGTATAAAGTCGGTAAAGTTTTTGTAAAGCCGCATATTCCGCATAGCAAAGCCAATCTATACACCGACTTTACATTCGATTTTTAACGCTTTACAGCTTCCAGCCGTCACTCCGAATAGCTTTATATCTTGATTTGACGGTTAATTTATGGTAGAATAATATCAAAAGTTACACGAAAGAAGGTATAATATGCCACACTCATCAGGCGGAGGCTCTCACGGGGGCGGAAGCCACCACTCCTCCTCATCGCACAGCTCGTCACACCGTTCATCATCGGGAGGCGGCTCAAGCAGAATAAGAACCAGCCACACATATTTTCCCGGTGCAAGAAGATTTGTCTACTACAGAAACGGCGTTCCGAACTACGTCTACTCGGATACCGACCTTTCAAAAGGTCCGAGCAAGCTGAGATTTTTAATGCTCATATTCTATGTACCGTTTGTTCTGGCGGCATTTTTGATGATATTCACGTCTTTCGGTGTACCCGAAAAGCTGAAGGTTGATTATAACTCGCAGATAGTCATACAGGACGACGCTAACGTACTCGGAGATACAACGAAGCTCGGCGACGCACTTGAGGATTTCTTCAACACAACGGGTATTTCTCCCGCGGTAATGACTGTGTACAACTCCGACTGGGAGGATAACTATACCGACCTTGAGAAGTACGCTTATGAGCTTTATGTAAACCGGTTCTATGACGAAAAGCACTGGCTGATAGTGTATTCTCAGCCGAAAGATCCCGACGACGAATTCAACAACTGGTACTGGGAGGGTATGCAGGGCGATGATACCGACAGTATCATTACTTCATCCGTAGCATACGATTTTACAAACGATCTGCACAAGAGGCTGCTTGTCGAAGGAACAAAGGTAAATGACGCTATCACCGACAGCTTTAACGCACTTACTCCTACCGTAATGAAGTTCAGATTTGATGGCGAAACCTTCGGAATAGGAATCTTTATGCTCCTGTTCGTCTGCATACACGCATTCTTTATGGTATTCTTCCGACCTGACGCAAAGAAATATAAGGGAGCAAAGGAAGTGCCTCTTGACGGCTACTATGCTTCTCCTCAGCAGACTGCACCGCAGCCGCAATCTGTCGTAATGAAACAGGCCTCCTGCGAATACTGCGGAGGTGTTTATACCGTAGGCAGCTGCAACGCCTGCCCTCACTGCGGCGCACCTATTCAGCCGCAGGATTACACTGTTCCCGTACATAACGGCACAAGTACAGCAGGCGCAACAGATACAACAAACACAAACACACATTAACAATCATTGAGGTATAATATGAACGGATCAAGGATAACCGATTCACCGATAGGCGCTGTACTGCTGATAATCGGCTCGGTCATAGCGGTTATGGCGCTTGTCTGTGTCATCATTCAGCTTTACAAAAATCATATTTCAGACAGAAGTATGTGCCGTGAAATTTACGGTACAGATAAGCCTGCTAAGCATAAAAGTGTGCCGAAAAAATTAAAGGCTCTCGAAGAACGTTTTCGGGAGCTTGATATTCCGCCGGTTTATTCGTTCACGGGTAATTGCTACTGCGAACATTTCACGGTAACGGCGAAGCGTGAATTTATATTTTATGTATGCTGTCACACGGTTGGCGGCAAAACGCTTGACAAAAAGCTGTTTTTAAATCCCGAAAAAGCAAGGCGGTACATTTTCCGTGAGGTTATGGATATAGTTCTGAACAGTTACGGAGAAGAAGGGTATCAGGTATACGCTTCAAAGCTCACTGCCGAGGAAAAAGAGATAATGGATATATAATCCGCAGGACTCAAGCCGTATATAACGCAAAAATCCCCTCCGCAAAAGCGGAGGGGATAGCAGACTGTCGAAAAACCTCTATCGTTGATAAAAATGGGGTCGCAGGGGCGTAGCCCCCGACAGGGTCTAGGGGCGGTAGCCCCAGTAATATAGCCCCTTCCCGCGGGGAAGGGGTTTGGGGTTAGGGATAGAGAAATTTCACTATTCTTTAAACAAACGGACTTTTTCTACAAGCTGAAATCCCCTCCGCAAAAGCGGAGGGGATAGTTTTATGCTTTGTCTGTCAATCAGACACTGCTGTGCTTCTTAACGTAGTCTACAACCTCGTCAACAGTTGTGAATGCCATGCTTACGCAGGTATCTGCACAACCGTAGTAGATAGCGATTCTGCCTGTATCAGCGTCGCAGAGTGCTGCGCAGGGGAATGTAACGTTCTGAACGTCGCCTACGCACTCATAGTACTCTCTGGGGTTGAGAAGGTACTCAGCGCAACGATACTTAACCTTCCAGGGCTTGTCGATGTCGAGGACAGCAGCTGAGAAGCTGTATACATAGCCGTTGCAGCTCTGGAGAACGCCGTGGTAGAATACCAGCCAGCCTTCGCTTGTCTCTATCGGGATAGGACCTGCACCGATCTTGAGTGATTCCCAGCCCTTCATAGGAGCCATAACGTGCCTGTGTTCGCCCCAGTACTTCATGTCGGGCGACTGTGAAAGGTACATATCGCCGAAAGGTGTGTGACCGCTGTCTGAAGGACGGCTGAACATAACGTACTTGCCGTTTATCTTACGGGGGAACAGAACACCGTTTCTGTTAAAGGGGAGGAATGCGTTCTCGCACTGGTGGAACTCCTTGAAGTCCTTTGTCCAGCCCACACCGATTGTAGGCTTCCAGCCGTATGCGTTGCACCATGTGATCCAGAATCTGTCCTCGATCCATACGCATCTGGGGTCGTAACCGTACTGCCAGGGGTTAGCTTCTGCAGTTTCTGGGTCGTCGTTTATCCATTCAACCTTTTCTTCGTTGAGGTTCCAGTGTACGCCGTCCTCAGAGAAGCCTGCGTGGATAGCCATGTTTCTTTCCTTGTCGTCAACACGGAAAACACCTGCGAACTTGCCCTTTTCGCTCTCGAAAGGAACAACTGCGCTGTTGAAGATAGAGTTGCTGGTAGGAAGAAGGTCACGGGGGATTATGGGGTTGTTGTCTGCACGCCAGATAACGTCCTTACAGCCTGCGGGTCTGTCCTGCCAGGGAATGTTCGGTAATGATGTACCGTTGATAACTTTTACGTTCATACTTGATTCTCCTTGATAAGTCATATTTCCGTTAAGAAGCGTAAATCGCTCTTTGTATTAAGTATATCATAGCCATTCTTCAAATGCAAGAGTTTTTGTTAAATTTTTTTACTTAATTTTTAGGCTAATAAACTAAAAACAGATTAAATTTTGATTACAAATCTACATTGCGTATTATAGCAGAGCATTCTGTGCTGTTGCTTATATCCGATGCGTTGAAAAAACGCAAATAACAAAATTGCGGATAAAATTACAGCACCTGTAAATCGGGCATTCGGAAATTTTCACAAACGTATAGTTAGAATATACTAACAATTTGAGTTAGAATAAACAAACTTTTTGTATTTGCGTTAGTCGGTTTGATTTTTGCTTGACAAACCGCTCTGCTGTGAGTACAATATTTTTTGTTAGCAGGTGCTAACCTTTTATTTGGCAATCAAGTTAGCTTGTTCTAATTTAATTAGCATTAACTAATAAGGTTAGCCAAGACTATATAAATAAGACAGTCGGAACAAAAGAAAGGATGACGTTCTATGATGCCGCTCATACTCGCATCTGAGGGTGACGAAAATATCATAAGGAAAATCGGCGGAAGTCCTGAGGTCAAGAAGCATCTTGAAAACTTAGGATTTGTAGTCGGTGGCAACGTAAAAGTCGTTACAACTGTAAACGGTAACCTTATCGTGAATGTCAAAGAGGCAAGAGTTGCGATAAGCAAGGAAATGGCACAAAGAATCATGATATGATTCTTATTATAGAGGAGGATAACCGATGAAGACATTAAAACAGGCAACTGTCGGAGAAACCGTCAAGGTTGTCAAGCTGCACGGCGAGGGCGCTATCAAGCGCAGAATTATGGATATGGGGCTTACAAAGGGCGTAGAGGTATACGTCCGCAAGGTAGCACCATTAGGCGACCCTGTTGAAGTAACGGTAAGAGGCTATGAGCTTTCGCTCAGAAAAGCTGACGCCGAAATGGTAGAGGTTGAATAAACCTTATCTGATTTAAGTAAGTAAACGAAAAGGTCTGAACAGCCTTTTACGGAAAGAGAGGAATTTTCCCGATGAGTTTAAAAATTGCGCTCGCAGGTAACCCTAACTGCGGCAAAACCACATTGTTCAACGCTCTGACGGGCTCAAACCAGTTTGTAGGTAACTGGCCCGGCGTTACCGTTGAAAAGAAGGAGGGTAAGCTAAAAAAGAGCGACGGAGTAGTAATTACCGACTTACCCGGTATCTATTCACTGTCACCCTACACACTTGAAGAAGTAGTTGCAAGAAACTATCTTATCGAGGAGCGTCCCGATGCTATACTCAATATCATTGACGGTACGAACCTTGAAAGAAACCTTTACCTTACAACACAGCTCACAGAGCTTGGTATTCCTGTTGTAATCGCCATCAATATGATGGATATAGTAAAGAAGAACGGCGACAAGATAAACATTGAGGAGCTTTCAAGGGAGCTTGGATGTAAAGTAGTTGAGATCTCGGCTCTTAAGGGCACGGGAATAAAGGAAGCCGCAGACGCTGCGGTTGAAGCGGCAAAGAACGGCAAGACAGTTCCTATGCACACATTCTCAGGTCCTGTTGAGCATACGATAGCTCACATAGAGGAAGCCGCAGTACACAATATGCCCGAAGAACAGCAGAGATGGTACGCTATAAAGCTGTTCGAGCGTGACGACAAGGTTATCGAAAAGCTGAATCTTGACAGTGCTGTAATGGCTCACATTGACGAAGATATAAAGAATGTCGAAAAAGAGCTTGACGATGACGCAGAAAGCATTATAACAAACGAAAGATACGTTTACATAGCTGAGATCATCAAGGGCTGTTACAAGAAGAAATCGGCAGGCAAGCTGACAACCTCGGATAAGATCGATAAGGTCGTTACAAACCGTTTTGCCGCACTTCCGATATTCGCTGTAATAATGTTCCTCGTTTACTATATATCAATGGTAACAGTAGGTACAGCCGCAACAGACTGGGCTAATGACGGACTGTTCGGTGACGGCTGGCATTTATTCAGCATCGGTTCTGCTGACTATGAAGACGCATCAGGTGCTTACTCTGACGCTTTGGAGGCTGTTAACGGTTTCGTTACAATAGAGCCTGACAGTGAGGATTTTGACGCAGGTACTGCTCTTGAAACACTCAAGTCATACAAGCCCGAAGGCGAGAATCCTTCAGTGCAGATAGATGTAGAGGACGAAGAAACACTTGAAGTAAGCCAGCTTACAGTTTACTACAAGGAAATCCCTGCAAACGCAGATAAAGACACGACACTCGGCATCACATATCTTGACGCTGTTAAGTACTTTGAAGAAGGCGGCGAAAGCGCATTTGAAGAACCCGATCCCGCAAGCTACGGCGTATGGGTACCCGGTATCCCCGTACTTATCGAGCAGGGTCTTGACGCTGTTAACTGCGTAGACTGGTTAAAGGGTCTTATCCTTGACGGTATTGTTGCCGGTGTAGGCGCTGTACTCGGCTTCGTTCCGCAGATGCTCGTACTGTTCATTCTGCTTGCTATTCTTGAGGCTTGCGGTTATATGGCCCGTATTGCATTCGTACTTGACCGTATCTTCAGAAAGTTCGGTCTTTCAGGTAAATCGTTCATACCGATACTTGTCGGCACAGGCTGCGGTATCCCCGGTATCATGGCATCAAGAACAATTGAAAACGAGCGTGACCGCCGTATGACGATCATGACAACAACATTTATCCCCTGCGGCGCTAAGCAGCCGTTCATAGCAATGATAGCAGGTGCTATCTTCGGCGGTTCTCCGTGGATCGCAACAGGTGCATACTTCTTAGGTATGGCGGCTATCATCGTTTCGGGTATCATTCTTAAGAAGACAAAGATGTTTGCAGGAGATCCCGCTCCGTTCGTAATGGAGCTTCCCGCATACCACATTCCTACAGTTGGAAACGTACTGCGTTCAATGTGGGAGCGTGGCTGGTCATTCATCAAGAAGGCAGGTACTATCATCCTCCTTTCAACTATCTTTGTTTGGTTCACATCATTCTTCGGCTGGGTAGACGGTGCATTCACAATGCTCGATGAATCACAGATGGATTGCAGTATCTTAGCTAATATCGGTAAGGCTATCTGCTGGATATTCGCACCTCTCGGCTGGGGCGACTGGCAGGCAACTGTTGCGGCTGTTACAGGTCTTGTTGCAAAGGAAAATATCGTTGCGACAATGGGTATCCTTTACGGAAGCGGCGACGCTACTGTATGGCAGACGCTTGCAAGCAGCTTCACAGCTGTAACGGGTATGTCATTCCTCGTATTCAACCTTCTGTGCGCTCCCTGCTTTGCAGCAATGGGTGCTATCAAGCGTGAAATGAACAACGCTAAGTGGTTCTGGTTTGCTATCGGTTATGAGTGCGGTTTTGCTTATGTAATCGCTCTTATGATAAACTACTTCGGCAAGCTGTTCACAGGCGCACTTGCAGGTGCAGGCGACATAATCGGTCTTATCGTTGCATTCCTTCTCCTCGCCGCTCTTATCTACCTTCTCGTTCGTCCTTACAAGGAGAGCAAGAAGCTCGGCGTTAAGGTCAAGGTTACAAAGTAAATTCTGAAAGATATTAAAAAGGAGTGATCTTTATGGATCCTGTTGTAGGTTCAATAATCGTAGCGGTAATTTTACTTGCGGTGATCATACTGATCATTCACAAGCTGGTAAGCGACAAGAAAAAGGGCAAGTTCTCTTGCGGCGGTTGCGTCGGATGCAGCGGTCACTGCGCCGAATGCCACGGCTGTGGTTCAGCCCCCGAGTCGCAGACGAAGAAAAGCAAATAAGTAATCAATAAAAGTATGAAGCGGAGCCGTGTGGCTCCGCTTTTGCTTTGAAAAGGAAGATAAAAAAATCCGCACTGCCGTGCAGCATCTGTGGCAGTGCAGATAAATTTATCTGTTTATTTCAGCTTTTCGGCATCGGGTATGGCATCTGTTACCTCTACCTCAGCCTTCTGCTTGTAGCAGGCGAATATCTCGTCAAGCTCAAGCTTTTTCATCTTAGGTGTGACAAGGCTCACAAGCGGTACGATTATAAGTCCTGCGACCATAAGGAACATACCGAAGTTTACGGGAGATGCAACATTGAAGCCGAGTATAGTGCCTGTAGGCTTGATTATCATATGCAGCACAGTGCCGATAACGCCTACGCCGAAGCTGACGTAAACGCTTATCTTGGTAACGCCCTTCCAGAAAAGTCCGTACATAAACGGTGCTAAGAACGCACCTGCAAGTGCACCCCACGAATAGCCCATAAGGTCTGAGATAAGAGCATTCTTGTTGAGGGCGATTATTACCGATATTGCAAGGAAGATTGCTATGAAAGCACGCATTACTATAAGCGACTTCTTTTCGTCGAGCTTATTCTTGCAAAGCGGATTTATAAGGTCGAGCGTCAGCGTTGAGCTTGATGTAAGCACAAGCGATGACAGCGTTGACATTGACGCTGAAAGAACAAGGATGACAACAATACCGATAAGTATTTCGGGGAGCGATTCGAGCATTTTAGGGATAATTCCGTCTGAGCCTATCTGCGTAAGCTCCTCATCGGATACGAATATTCTGCCGAAGCCGCCGAGGAAGTAGCTTCCGCCTGCAACTACAAGTGCAAAGACAGTTGATACTATCGTACCTGTCCTGATAGAACGCTCGTCCTTTATCGTATAGAACTTATGTACCATCTGAGGAAGTCCCCACGTTCCGAGCGATGTGAGTATAATTACGCCGAGCAGGTTTATCGGGTCGGGTCCGAAGAACGAAATGAATCCGCCGTTGAGACCGGGAGAAGCCGTACCCTCCGTGCTGATATGCGACAGCTGATTCACAGCCTCGCTGAAACCGCCCTTTGAGGCAAGTGTAGCCGCAATTACCGCAACTATTCCGACAAGCATTATAATTCCCTGCACGAAGTCATTGAGCGCCGTTGCCTTATAGCCGCCGACAATAACGTATACTGCGGTAATTACCGCCATACCGACAACGCAGAACGAATAATCAATATTGAACGCCATTCCGAACAGTCTTGACAGGCCGTTATAAACGCTCGCTGTGTACGGGATAAGGAATACGAACACGATTATCGCCGAGATTATCTTCATAGCCTTGCTGTTGAAGCGTCTGCCGAAAAATTCGGGCATTGTGGCTGATTCAAGATGCTTTGACATTACTCTTGTTCGTCTGCCTAAGATGAGCCACGGCAGAAGCGAGCCGAGTATTGCGTTTCCTATGCCTATCCAGGTTGAAGCAAGTCCGAAGTTCCAGCCGAATTTGCCTGCATAGCCGACAAAAATTACGGCAGAAAAATAAGATGTACCGTATGCAAAAGCCGTGAACCACGGTCCTACGCTTCTGCCGCCGAGTACGAAGTCATTAACTGTGGAAGTCTTTTTACGGCAGTATATGCCTATGCCGACTACCGACAGAATGTACAGGATGAGTATTGCTAATATCATTTTCTGTCCCCTTATAAAAGAAATAATTATGACCGTTTAAAGTGTTATCGCTTTCAAGTCACGTCACTTTAAACGGCTAAAATGATTATATACGAAAAAACCCTCTTTGTCAAGCGAATGACAGGAGGGTTTTAAATAATCGTTATTTGTTACAAAAGAGGTAGGGGGAAATTATGCAAGATTACATCTTGCTTAGCCGTCTTCCCTTGATACCTTATCAAGAGCGATTGATGTTATAATCTTTTTATCTCCGCTCTTTGTGACAACATAAGTCATAGACTTGCTTGAAACCTGCTCATTGACAAGACCGGGTATAGATACCGTAGGCGGATAATAATCAACGGTGAGCGTGTATGTTTCGCCGACATTGCTTATTTTTGAAACTACGGGGTAGTAGTTCGGAATACGGGTTGTGTCTGCCACAATGTATACCTTTTTCTCGGAATTATAGGTTGCAAGATCCTGCACATGACCTACCGTCTGGTGCTTTACCTCAATACTGCTTCCGAAAATATTCTTTGCCGCAGTTTCAACGTCAAATTCGGGGATATACATTACGCCCGTGTCCGTTTCATAGTTGGACGTGTCGCCCGTGAGAAGTATCTTTGAAACGGCTATCTTTATTATCGTGGATTGTGTAAGCGTTGACGCATCCTCAAAGCTGGGGGGATCGGTTGCGACAACGGGATAAAGGTAAAGGGCGAACTCTTCCTTAAGGTCGGTCTGATCGGCAATCCTGCCTATCCCGCCGCTGATCGCTATTACGGTATTTACCGCACCGACTACTGCGAACACGATAATGAGAAGTCCGACAACAAAGTAGGCTATCTTCTTTGCAAGCCCTTTGTGGCGGTGTTCGGGAACATCGACAACGATGACCTCGTCCTGCTCGATCTCGCTCGGATCCTCCGACAGCGCCTCCTCTATAGAGCCTGCAAGTCCGTGAAGAACCTTGTTCTCGCTTTTTGCCTCTATACGATTTTTATTCTTAATCCTCTTTTTTGCCATTTATAAGCGTTCCTCCTACCCTCTTGTCTGACCGTTTCCGTTGACAAGATATTTGAACGTTGTCAGAGCCTCAAGGCCCATAGGTCCTCGTACATGGAGCTTCTGCGTTGATATGCCTATCTCTGCTCCCAGTCCGAATTCAAAGCCGTCCGTAAAGCGTGTGCTGGCATTTACATATACAGCCGCCGCATCGACTTCACGCTGGAACTTCTCTGCATTACGCAGATACTCGGTCACTATACATTCGCTGTGGCCTGTGCCGAAGCGGTTGATATGAGCTATAGCCTCATCTATATCATCTACAATCTTTACGGCAATCTTAAGGTCAAGGAACTCCCTGCGATAATCTTCATCATCGGCTATCTTTTCAAGCGTGATGTATGCACTGCTTGCCTCATCACCGACAAAGGTCACCTTTCCGTTCCACCTTTCAGCGAGCTTCTTCAAAAAGCCCTCCGCTATATTCTTATGCACAAGTACGTTTTCTATGGCGTTGCATACAGACGGACGCTGTGTCTTTGCGTTATCTACTATATCCACTGCCATATCAATATCAGCGAAGCGGTCAACATAAACGTGGCAGTTTCCCTCTCCTGTCTGTATTACAGGAACTGTAGCGTTCTTTATTACGGCGTTTATAAGTCCGCCGCCGCCTCTTGGGATAAGCACGTCAACATATTCGTTTGCTTTCATAAGCTCGGTTGCGGTATCTCTTGAGGTGTCCTCTACAAGCTGTACGATGTCGGGATTGACACCGTGCTTTTCAGCCGCCGCTCTCATAATACCGACAAGGCACTTGTTTGAATTTATCGCATCACTGCCGCCACGCAGAATTACAGTATTGCCGGCTTTAAGGCAAAGGCATCCTGCGTCTACCGTAACATTGGGGCGTGACTCGAAAATAATGCCGATAACGCCGAGCGGTACGGATTTTTTTATTACGGTAAGACCGTTAGGCAAGGTGTTTCCGCCGAGAATTTTTCCTACGGGGTCGGGCAATGCCGCAACCTGTCTTACGCCCTCAGCCATACCGTCAATTCTTGCATCGGTAAGGGTAAGACGGTCTACCATAGAAGCCGCCATATTATTTTCATGCGCCGCAGTTATATCAAGCTCATTTGCCTTTTTTATTTCATCTCTGCCGTTTTCAAGCATTACGGCGATAGTAGCGAGTATATCGTTTTTAAGCGACTGCGACAGCATTGCCGAGCTTTTTGCCGCCGATTTTGCCTTTTTTCCGAGTTCGTCTATGTAGCTCATATTTTTCCTTTCAGTCCTCGTCTGCGGTGAATACTGTGCAGACAGCCTTATTTTCAAACAGATCGTAAAGTATCTCGGGACGCTGACCGTTTATTATTACAGTCGGTATGCCGTGTTCCTTTGCGATAGTAGCCGCCTCAAGCTTTGTTATCATACCGCCGCTTGCAAACTCACTGCCCTTGTCCTTTGCCGAGCTTATCATCTCGCTTGTTATCTGCTTTACCTCAGGAATCAGCTTTGCGCCGGGAAGCTTAGGGTTCTTGTCGTATAAGCCGTCAACATCGGTAAGGATTATCAGCAGGTCGGCACTGCACAGCGCCGCTACTATTGCGGATAACGTATCGTTCTCGTCAAAGTCAAGCTCCTGTATCGAAACGGTATCGTTTGCGTTGATTATAGGCACTATGCCCATATCAAGAAGCGTATTGAACGTGTTTATAACGTTCTCTTTTCTTGTCTTGTTGCTGATAACGTCACGGGTAAGGAGCACCTGTGCGACCGTGTGATTGTAGTTTGCGAATTCACGGTCGTAAATGTGCATAAGCTCGCACTGACCTATAGCGGCACAAGCCTGCTTTTTCGGCATCTCTTTTGGCTTCGAGTGAAGTCCTGCCTTTGCCGCACCTACGCCCTGTGCGCCTGATGTAACAAATATCACGTCCTTGCCGGAATTTTTCAGATCCGACATTACCTCTATCAGCTTTGAAACACGTCTTATATTAAGATTGCCTGTGTTATGGGCAAGCGTGCTTGTGCCTACCTTTATAACAATTCTCTTTACGCTTGAAAAATCCATCATATATTTCCTCTTGCTTAGTCGAGCAGAATACGCTCGTCACAATATTCACATTCGCATATATCGCCCTGTACCTTGAAGCTGTGGGGGAGATAATGCTCAGTCTTTGTAATGCACTTGGGGTTTGTGCATTCAACATCGTTCTTTATCGTACCTGTCAGCAGCTTAGGCGCACCGAGCCTGCCCTCAAGCACGGACATTATAAGTGCCATACGCACGAACATTCCGTTCTTTGCCTGAGTAAAGTACATCGCTCTCGGATCGTCATCCACATCCATTGCTATCTCGTCTACTCTGGGGAGCGGATGCATAACTATCATATCCTTTGGCGCTTTCTTCATTTTTTCGGTATCAAGACGGAATACGTCCTTCTGCCTGTTGTATTCTTCCTCGCTTGAAAAACGCTCCTTCTGTATTCTTGTCATATAGAGCATATCAAGCGATTCGCCTGTTATCGCCTCGTCAAGAGAATATATCTCCTTATAAGTACAGCCTCTTGCGTTAAGCACGTCCTTGATATATGACGGCAGAGCAAGCTCGGGTGTTGATATAAGTATGAACTCGTTGCCCTCATAGCGTGACAGCGCCTTAAGCTGTGAGTGTACCGTTCTTCCGTAACGCAAATCGCCGCATAGACCTATCTTCAAATGGTCAAGCCTGCCCTTTTCGTTTTTCAGCGTCAGCATATCGGTAAGCGTCTGCGTAGGATGCAGATGTCCGCCGTCGCCTGCATTTATAACAGGGCAATCGGCTGTGAGTGCCGCCGCTTTTGCACTGCCCTCGTATGGATTTCTCATTACGAGAATATCGGCATAGCTGCTGACTATTTTCGTTGTATCCTTGATATTTTCGCCTTTGGAAACAGAGGATGTTGACGGATTATCAAATCCTATTATCGTACCGCCGAGCCTCAGCATTGCAGTCTGAAAGCTCATCTGCGTTCTTGTTGACGGCTCGTAGAACAGAGTACCCATTATCTTTCCGCTGCATCTTGAACGGTAAAGTGCAGGGTTCTTCTGAATCTGCTGTGCCAGTTCAACTATCATATTCCACTCATCGGGTGAATATGAATCGAGGTCGATAAGATTACTGAACGTTTCCATTGTTGTCATTTCCTTCCTTGCTTTGCGTATCCTCGCCTTTTTGGAGGGGAGTTATATATCCTTCCTTTATGCCCTCTGTGCTTTCTTCGGGCATAAAGATAATCTTGACGGTTTTAAGTATAAGCAGAATATCCTTGGCAAGTGTATATTTTTCAATATACATAAGATCGAGCTTCAGCTTATCGTAAGGGGTAGTGTTATACTTGCCGACAACCTGTGCGTTACCGGTAAGTCCTGCCTTGACTTTAAGGCGGAATGCAAACTCGGGCATTTTCTTTTCATACTCACGGCTGATCTCGGGTCGCTCAGGACGGGGTCCTACGACCGACATATCACCCTTGAAGATATTGAACAACTGCGGAAGCTCATCGAGTCTTACTTTTCTTATGAACTTTCCGACAGGGGTCACTCGCTTATCGCCGTCGCTTGCAAGTCGAGCCACACCATCGCTCTCGGCATTTACAACCATACTTCTGAATTTAAGGAGCTTGAATTTCTTTCCGTCCTTTGTAAGACGCACCTGCTTATAAAGCACGGGACCGTGATCGCACAGCTTTATCGCTACAGCCGTTATCAGCATAAAGGGAGAAGCAATAATAATGCCTATCGAGGACAGGAGGATATCGAAGCAACGCTTGACGAAACGCTGTTCAATACCAAGTCCGTAATTTTTGGAGATGATAAGCGGAGTGTCGAACAGTTCCATATTATCTCCGCCTCTTACGATAATATCGCTTATTTTCGGCACAAGATAGGTTCTTATTGATGTCTTGAAGCAGAACTTCAATATATCGTTCCTTATCTCATTAGGGGTGTCGCAGATAACCACACCGTCATAATTCGGTATCTCGGAAATTATCTTTTCAAGTCCCTCGGATACATTTATCATTCGTGTTATATTGTACTTGTCACGGCGCTTGCTCATTTTTTCGACAAGCATTCTTGCAGGCTGTTCAAGTCCGTATATCATTATCACATTCTTTGCAGGGTATAAGGCACGGAATATCTTTCCGCTTATAAACGCCCACAAAGCTATGACCACCGCCTGATACAGCGTGCCGACAAGAAGCGGTCGTGGGTCAAGCATAGAGCGTGATATAAGACATATCTGGATATAGGTTATGAAGTTTGTGCAAAGTGTAGCAAGAATCTGCGATACTATAATATCGGTGGTCTTATGAGAGCCGATCTTAAGTCCCTTGTATATTCTTGAGAAAACATAAAGAATTGCAAAGTACAATCCGAATAACAGCCAGTTTCCTTTTCTAAAGAAGCTGAAAGCCATCTCGCTGTTATAGTAATTCAGCCATATAATGCCGAATGTGGAGGTTTCCCATGTAAGAAGTACCAGAGCATCTACTATAAGAGCGGTACGTTTGTATTTTTCTTTATCCTTATTCAATACGACACATCCTTGAAACCGCTTTTGAGCGGAAGTAGTTTATAATCGAATTTAGTATAGCACAATTTGTCGTAATAATCAAGACTTTTGCCGTTATATCACAAAACGCTCATCTTATATATTTCGGAAAACAATGACAGCCCACTGTAAAACAGCAGGCTGTCATCTGGAAATAAGGAAATAAGGAAAATACAAAAGAAAGTGTCGCTTTCTTATGTATTGTCTTGAGTATATCATATCAGGTGGACTATAAAAAGGACAGGTTTGTTCCGAGTGTAAAAAGCAAGCAGGCTTACCGGTAAGGGTAAGCCTGTTTGCCCAGTTTGTAGAAAAATCTGTATTTATAAAAATAGAGCAAATTCTCTATCCCTATAAGAACGCTTTGTGGG
>ENA-OZLH01000232-OZLH01000232.1-human-gut-metagenome-genome-assembly--contig:-NODE-232-length-31708-cov-9.157015_pt1 | contig 31708 bp, 36 predicted proteins | sample MGYA00244832_ERZ653776 | MGnify/ENA primary metagenome ERZ653776 (study PRJEB26926, sample SAMN06165218) | human gut metagenome | biome: ENVO:00009003; feature: ENVO:2100002; material: ENVO:00002003...
ATTTACGCTGACTTTTACGCTGAAAGTTTGATTTGCGCTGAATTTACGCTGACTTTCCGGGATTTACGCTGAAAATACGCTGACTTGGCATGGTTTACGCTGAATTTACGCTGAAAACGCGCAATCGCGCGAACAAAGCGCGAATAAATCCGGCTGACCGCGAATAAACCGCGAACAAAAATCGCACGGGCGTGCATTCTTCATGCGTGGGAAGGTGCGACATGAAAGTGAGAACCTGCAAAAATAAACTGTAATACGATTGAATTTCGGAAAAGTGGAATCGCACGCTGGAATGCGCGCGTGCAATGTTGCCTGAATAAAAGTCAGCGATAAAAACGCGCGCCGCGCGATTAGCAGTTTTCCGCGCGTTTTCTAAGGCTCAATCTTCCAGCCTGCTATGGTCACAACCCAGCGACAGATAGTGCTCCATCTCCCCTCTCAGCACCATCTGTGCATACTCCAAGGGTTTGTTCCACAGCAGCCAGTCCAGCTCTGCCCGCTGTGCCGGGGTGGTGCCGTACTCGTCCTCCACGGCGATGCAGTCAATGGCAAGAGTGGTGCCATCCTCGAACCGGGCCTCCACCCGGTTGGTGTCCATGTTGTAGCGGCAGGAAAGCAATTTCGTCATAGTTGTATCCTCCAAGACTTGATTTTTGGTGTGTGGTCACTCAAACCAATGCCGTCAAGTCGTTGTCGGATGAAGTGGTTTTTAGTTTGTCCGGGAGTAAGTGCACGGTTTCTGCACGGTTTTTGCACGGTTTCAAAACGTGCAAAGGGTGCAAATCGTTGCAAAATCGGACAAAGGGTGCAGAAACTCGAAACTAAAAATCTGCGATGTATCGCCGAGAAATAACGGTAAAACGTAACTTCCAAAAATTGAGGGAATCGCCCGGCGTGCGCTACGAATCAGTAGGCCGGGGGTTCGAGTCCCTTCCATCGCACCAGAAAATGCCGTGAAATCGAAAGATTTCATGGCTTTTTTGTTTTTCTGGCAGAGTCTGCACACTTTTGCACATCTCCTGCACACTTTACAAAAAAGCCATGTTATCTTTGCATCGCTTGCACAGCGTGTATTTCGCTGCACAAAAAAGAAAATTTTACGCGAAGAGCACCCGCGTCAGCTCGCGGCGCTCCTCTGCGTCCATCTGCCGGATGGCTTCAAGGATCATTTTACCCGTGATTTTTGTTGCCACCGGCGTTTTGTTTTCCGGGGGTTCCTGCGGCTTTGCACCGGCCACATCCTGCGTGTAGAAGTCGGCTTCGATCTTCTCGGTCAACTCCAACCGGGGCTTGTCCTGCGTGTGGGCGTAGGTGTCCATCAGGATGCCCGTGGTGGCGTGGCCAGTGTTGCCCTGCACGGCCTTGATGTTGCCGCCGGATTCAATCAACTGGTAAGTGGCACTGGAGTGGCGCAGACCGTGGAACACGATCTTCTCAAACTCCGGGTGCTCTGCACGCCAAGTGCGGTACCATTTAGAAAGGGCTTCCGGGGCAACAGGCATACCGTTGGGCAGGCGGAAGAGCTGGCCACAGTTGCGATATCTGCCATCCATGGCAAGCTCGTCCTGACGGAGCTTTTCCAGCCAAGCCAGCAGTTCCTCTTTCAAGGGTCTCGTCAGATAAAGGGTGCGGCTGGATTTCTTGGTTTTCGGCTTCTTCAGCACCAGTGCGGAGCTGCTGCCCTCACGCTGGTCGGGGAAGATGTGGTAGATCTGATTCGGGTCGGTCTTTTCCAGTGCAGCCTTTTCGGTGCGCTGTAAGCTCCTGCCAACCGTGATGGTCCCACGTCCATCCGCTGCATCGAAGTCGATGTCTCCCGGCTGCAAGCCAAGGATCTCTCCGACACGCAGCGAGAGAATCATGCTCAGATGAACAGCAAGGTGGAGCGTAGGGTCGGTCATGGTCTGCAACGCAGCAAGCATGGTCTTTTCGTCCCAGATGGCACGTTCTTCCGAGGTCGATTTCGGGGCTTCTCTCGGAATCGGTGACTTGAGGAGCAGACCCCACTCAACGGCATAGGAAAAAGCAGTCTTGAGCATGGCGTGGACTTCCCGGATGGAAGCACCCGTCAGAAACTGCCGCTTCTGTTTGTCGGTGAGCGTTTGCTTGACACCCTGCTTATACAGTCCACGCGGTGTCCGGCTCAGCGTGGCGTAAAACTGTTCGAGGTCATACGTCTGAACCTTCTGAATCTGTTTCTTGCCAAGATAGGGCACGACAAGATTCTGGATCATGGCTACCGTGTGGGTGTAGGTTTTGGGTGCCCACTTGTGCTTGCTGGACTGGATGGGAAGCCACTTGTACAGCATTTCCGCTACCGTCATTGCATCGGGTATGAGGAACGTACCGTCCAAGAGTTCTTTCTCTACCGAGATCTTGCGGTCTTGCGCTTCCTTCTTGGTTTTGAAGCTCTCCCAGCCTTCACAGATCCGGCCAGCATGGTCTTTGTATTTGAAACGAACGGAGTAGGAATCTCCGCGCCTGAGAATAGATGCCATAGATATTCCCTCCCTCAGACCGCTGCAAACCAATCATCGAAGCTCTGCTTGCTCACCCGGATGCTGGTACCGAGGCGGATCACCTTGAAGTCTTTCGTGGTGTTGCACAGATTGTACGCAGCACGGTTGGAGATCGCCAACAGTTGGGCAATCTCCTCCACCCGGTAAACGAGCGGGGCGTGTCGGACGGTTTTGCTGGTCTGGTCAGAAGGTTCTACGGCAGGGGTTTCGGACAATTTCATTGTAGGGGATTCGGGCGCGATTTTCAAGTCCTCACGGGTCAGTTTGGCGGAATTTTTGCGGACATTCGTCATAGGCATGTCTCCTTTGCACTTCTCCAGACCCGGTGCAGCTCCGGTTGAGCTGCACCCTTGTGGGTCGGTAAATATGTAAGGGGCTGCCGCTCCTGACCCGAAGCGGCAGCCCCAAAAAGTGCGAGAACTTGAATTTACGCGCCCCAAACCACACAAAAGTACCTTCCTGTGCTGATTTTACAGGGCGCATGGCTGAATTGTATGCGCCCTTTTGGGGCGCATCTTGCCTTCTCTCCCGCCCTGTATCCGCCCGGAAGGGGCGGACACGCGCCCTAAGAAAACAGCGATAACAAGTCGAAACCACTGATTTGGGGCGCGTAGGGCGGGAGATTTTCACTTTTCGTGTATTTTATGCCGCAGCAAAGGCGGGGTGGATGCATACGCTCCGGAAGCCGCAGAACTTGTCGGGGCAAAGCCCCTCCATCTTGCTGCACAAGACCGTTCGGTCACTTAAAGTCCCCACTGGGGACTTCATTGTTTCGCTGCGCTTCACAAACGCGAACTTTCCCTCGATGTGCTTGGAGAAGGTCAGGCCATACTTCCCGGCATTTTTCAGCAGGAACTGGCTGAACTTCTTTTGCGGAACAGGCGATTCCAGATTATCCTCGCACCACTTGGTGTAGGCGCGGTAGAGATAGGTGGAGCGTTCCTCGGTGTCGGGCTTGAAGCGGACATACGCTGTTGCCTGCATGAACTGGGTCAGGTTGTCGCTGTCCGCCATGGCTGCTTCGAGGTTCTGGATGGAGCGCTCGCTGATGGTGAACTGATAGCGGTTCGCCAGCAGACGGTGCAGCCCCTCCAGCATCCACAGCAGGATGCCGGGACGCTCCTCGGACAACTCTTCGATGAGGAAGGGATTATCCACCCGGGCAGGGTCACGGTCTTTCACCGTGATGAGGATCTGTCTGCGCCAGAAGCCGTCGCTGTCATCGTGAGCGGCCACAAGGTTGCCATTGCCGAAGCAGATGAAACGAACGTACAGCAGGCCTTGGACAGCCTGCTTATTCTTCCGCTCGATGCACAAACGGTCTTCGGCGGTGACGATGGACTTGATGTTCCGTGTTTCGGGCAAAGCCACCATGTTCAGATCGTCATCGACCATGACCAGCTTATACTCCAGATTTGCACTGGCAAAGCGGTTCGTTTCGATGCGGAGGATGGATTCGGAGTGAGAGGCTTCCCCGAACAGCTTCTTCAGCAGCAAGCCGATGCGGGATTTTCCCTCGCCGCCCTTGCCGGTCATGACCAGCATCTTCTGCGCCTTGGTAGACGGGATCAGGAGATAGCCGAGGTATTCCTGCAAGGTCAGAATGTCCTCCGGGATCAGCAGACCGTCCAGAAATTCCAGCCACTTGGTCGGTGCAGGGGCATCGGGCTGGTATTCCACGGGGAGCCGGTTCAGGCAGAGTTCCTTTTCCGGCACAAATCCCCGCTCGTCCAGAAAGTAGGTTCCGTTCTGGAGATGGATGCGGTCAAGCTGGGGTTTCCATTCAGGGGTATAGGTTTCGATACGGAGTGCGTCCAGAACCTGCTTCTCCTTCTTGGCAAGGTTGTCGAGCACAAAGTCACGGAGGTCGCTGTGGACTTCGTAGAGCAGTGCGTCCTCGTCTACCTCGCCGTTCTGGTCGAACAGCTTCTGTTTCAGGCACATCATGGGGTGTTTCTCTAAAAGGTACTGGCAGTAAGCGGTTTCACGCACTTTGCCCTTACTGTCTACCCAAGGGCATTCGCATTCTTCCTCTTCTTCCAGTTCGTCCTCATCACGCCAATCTTCGTTCCTCTTTTTCCAGTCGCTCATGCAATCCCTCCCAATACTTCCGTAGCTCGTTTTCGGTCTGCGGGTCCGGGAGCACCGAACAGTCCAGATAATATTCAACGATGTCAAGGTTCTTTATCGCTTCAAGAAAGCAGGGGTGAAGTTCTTCTGTGGGTGACTGCGGTGCATATCGGACCCGCCAACGCTGCAGACAGCGGTAATAGTCCAGCAGCTGCTGCCGGACGGTGGGCGGTCTGCGGGGAGCAAGCCGCACCTTGCCGTCGGCAAGTGCCATGCCGAAGTCCTCCTTCAACTTTTCCACAGCCTTGTAGGGAGAAAGTTGAAAAAGTCTGCCGACAAAATCGATCACATCGCCATCCGCCTGACAGGCGAAACAGTGGAAACGGCTGTCCACCTTCATGCTGGGGTGTTTATCCCCGTGGAAGGGACAGCACATCATGCCGTTCCGGTTTACGGCGAAGCCGTATAGCTCCGCTGCCTGCCGGGTCGAGATGGCGTTTTTTACGTCCGAAAAGACAGAGGTGCTACCCTCCGTCCCAATGGGTGGGGTACAGGCGAAAGGACGAAGCCCGGTGAGGGGCGTGGGTGAGGTTGGGTTTATTCACACATCGATCCGTCAGAGTGTTGTTCATTTGACCTCCTGCTGCGGTACGGCGTGGCTGCGCTCTTCCTTGCGGAAGAAGGCTTCCACGTTTTGTTGTGCGGTGCGGAGTTCACGCAGTTCGATCTGCGCTTTCTTGTAGCGGGTGTAGAACCCGTTTTTCTCCGAGGAAAGGGTCTGATATTCGGCATCCAGTTTTTTGAGGTCCGGCAGTGTCCTGAGCCCGTTGGCCTTGAAATAGGCGCAAGCGGCCTCGTACACGGCAAGCTCTGCACGGTGCTGCTCCTTGAACTTGGCGGGATTCCGCACAGTCTGGAGCTTCTGTGCAAGGGGCTTGTACTGCCGATAGACCACAAGATGCCCGCGCAGCTCCTTGAGGGAGACCATGCGGGCATCCAAGTCTTTGACCACCGCCAGTGCATCGTCGTGCTGGGTTTGCAGTTCGGCAATGCGCTGGTGCAGGGCATCTTCGCTGAGCAGCTTCTTCTCCTGCAGGAGACACAAGGTCTGCGACCAGCGTTTGAGGTTGAACTTTTTCGCCCAACGCTCATAGCCGATGCCCTTACCTGCGGCAACGTTCGCCTGAATGTCAACCAGTTTCCTGATCTTATCCGGCTTCTTCTCGCTGCTGGGCTGGATGATGGCGGCAAGCTGGATGTTCTGGGAGAGGGCGGTCAGCACCTGCTCCTTTTCCAGCTTCTTGCTCAGTTTCTTGGCGGTGATGAACTTTGTCCGGCCGGGCGGGCAGTAGCTCAACCGGCCTCGGCTCTCCTTCACGGCGATGCCGTGTTCCTGCATGAGCAATGCAGAAAATTCCTCGAAGGTGGTGGTCTTGTTCAGCACAGCGTAGATCTGCTTTCGCAGCTTGTCCAGCTCGGTCTGATAGACGGTCTGGGTGGGCTGCTGCCCTTCGGCGGCAAGTTTGGCGTTGGCATGGTCGAGGCGGCGTTGTCCGCGCCGCTGCGCCCAATACTCGCGCTCCGAAACATGGTCGCCTTGGGCTTCCAGCAGATTGATCTGGTTCAGGTCGGCTTGCTCGCACATCTCCATGACTGCGACACGGAGGTGCCGGAGCATGGCAGAGGTGCAGCGGTGCTTCTTGCCCGCTTCCCAGTCGCACGGCTTGTCCATGAAGGGCTGCCGTTCCACGGTGCGGACACGCAAGCTGCCGATGACGATGTGGACGTGGATGTTCCCTGCACTGTTGTGACCGTCCGGGTGGGTGCAGACGATGGCGGGATGACCGGGGAAGTTGTCCTTGCAGAACTGCAAGCCAAGGGCTTGCGCCCGCTCCATGGTCAGGCCGTTCTCTACTGCGTCCTTCGGGTCGAAGCTGATGATATAATGGTGGGTCTTCACGTCCTCCCGCCTGCCGTTCTTGCCGTACTTGCGATTGGCAATCAGGCAGGCCATAGCGAACGAGGATTCGCCGCACTCAAGGGTGTCGAGCAGGTACGAATCCCGCAGCTTGGGTCTGCCCTTCTCGTCCAGAATGGGCAGACCAGTGTACTCGTTGTGCTGAAAGGTGAGATAGCTTTCGGCGGCGGCATAGTTAGAGTTCTTCGAGCTTAAATGCTTGATGGTTGCCATACAGTTCACCAACCGTTTCTTCGGCTTTCAGCCGAAAGTTCGTGAGTGCGGACAGTTCCTCCAGAATTTGCGCCCGGAGCTGCTCGGTGTCTTTGCCGCCGGAGTTGAAGTGCCGTGCAAGCTGGTTGAGGTTGCTTCCCACCTTGCTGCACTGGGCAGACAAGGCGGCAAGCGCCGCCAGTGCATCCTCGCCGCCCTGCGCCACCACAACGGTGTGCTTGACGTTCACGCCGTACAGGACGCGGCGGACGAGTTCGGATTGGGTGAGGTGGAGTTCTTTGCAGGCGTATGCGATCCGCAGTTTTTCCTCTGCGGTCACTCGGACTTTGATGATGTGTGTCTTTCGTTTTCGCGGCGTGTCATTGCGGTTCTTCTTTGCGTGTACGTTCGGACTTTTCATTTCAGCCATATTCGACCTCCTGTGAAAATGATAAATGCCCGCTCCGGGATGGAGAGGGCTATGTAATGCGACACGCCGCATTCGCACCAACGGTGCGAAGCTAGAGCAGGGTTTGGGGAAGGCACTCCCCAACAAGGATGACTGAGTGGACAGCAATTTTTCAAGCATTGAAAATTTGTGGCCACAGGTCGATACTTGCTTTCGCCCTTTCCGTGCAACACTGAAAATTTCAGAAGTCGAACCGCAATGCACGTTGAAAATTTTGCAGAGCAAAACGTGTGAAAAGGCAAAGCCCCTGCTCATGGTCACCGTTCACACCGAACGCAGTTCCTACCCCTGTTTTGCAGCGGCGTTGTCCGGCTCGCCCACAGAAAGTGTGAGGTCATGGCGCAGTATCTCGTTCAGACGGCTTATGTAAGATTCAAGGTACAGTATGAAGAAAGCCGGGCGCAGTGCGGAAACTACAACCTGCTTCTTTCAAGCACAAGAATAACACTTTACGGTTGTGCAGTCAACAACCAAAAACAAATTTTGGAAGATTGAACAACTACATAAGATTTTATTTGTGAAAAAGAAAAATACCGCCCACGCAGCGCAGCGATGATTTTGTCGGGTGAATCGGCGGCAAAATAGATCGGATGTGTTGCGGGGCGGTAAAAATCTTCATGGGGAATAAATCCTCGCCGCTCTGTACTTTTCTACAAATTTGGTGGGATTTGCGATAAAGGGTATCATGGATTGCGGTGAGCGTCAAGATGGTTTTGCAAATTTTATTGCAGTAAAGCAGTGGTAGTAGGACTTATATTTAACACACGGCAAGAAACAATTTCCGTTTCGCACATTGTAATGTTCGCAGAAAAAACTTATAATGCTTTTGAACCTGTAGGACACACAAAACGCGGAAAAGAGAGGGAATCATGAGAAAACTGTTCCTTTTGGAAGATGATCTGAGCCTGATCAGTGGGCTGACCTTTGCATTCAAGAAACAGGGCTTTGCACTGGATACAGCCCGGACGCTGGCAGAAGCCGAGGTGCTGTGGTCAGACAGAAAATATGACCTGCTGGTGCTGGATGTTTCCCTGCCGGATGGCTCTGGCTTCGATTTCTGCCAGAAGGTGCGGCGCACATCCAACGTGCCGATTCTGTTCCTGACCGCTTCGGATGAGGAAATGAATATCATCATGGGGCTGGAACTGGGCGGGGATGATTACCTGACCAAGCCGTTCAAGCTGGGTGTCCTGTTGTCGCGGGTCAATGCACTGCTTCGCCGTGCAAATGCGTCCAGCGCAGGAGAACCCGTACTGGAATCGGGCAGCATCACCGTCCGGCTGTTGCAGGGGCAGGCGTACAAAAACGGAATCTTGCTGGAACTGACCGGCGCAGAGTACAAACTGCTCTGTTTCTTTATGCAGCATCCGAATGCCGTGCTATCCAAGGAACAAATTCTGGATGCACTGTGGGACTGCGATGGGGATTACATTGACAGCAGTGCCTTAACAGTGTATATCCGGCGGCTGCGGATGAAGATTGAGGACGACCCCGGCAAACCGCAGATGCTGCTGACTGTCCGCGGCATGGGCTATAAATGGAATGGGTAAAGGTGCCGTATGAAAGTATTCGCAAACCGGGAAATCCGGATTTTGTTCCGGACAGTGCTGGCGGTCTGGGCGGTGGCATTGGCTCTCACGCAGGGCATCGTATGGCATACGACGCATGTATTTTCTTTCGGGTTACTATTGGTTTTTCTGCTTCTGGGCGGCTGTCTCTGGGGCGTGCTTTTTCGCTATTTCCAAAGGCAGAGCGCGCTTCTGGAACAGGCAGTTCAGCAAATCCAAAGCTGTCTGGATGGTAACCCGGATGCACGACTGGACTGCGACCGGGAGGGAGAACTTTACCGTTTGTTTCACTCCGTTAATGCATTGGCGGCAGTTCTGAGCGCACACGCAGACAACGAGCAGCGGGAGAAGCGTTTTTTGAAAAATACCATTGCAGATATTTCGCACCAGCTCAAAACACCGCTGGCGGCGTTGAATATCTACAACGGTCTGCTTCAGGACGAAGCTGTTTCGCCGTCGGAGGTCAAAGAGTTTGCAGACCTGTCCGAACAGGAGTTGGACCGCATCGAAACGCTGGTGCAGAATCTGCTCAAAATCACCCGGCTGGATGCCGGTTCGGTCGTCTTGGAGAAGAAAAACGAAAATGTTGCTGAAATGGTGCAGGACATCGCGCGGCAGTATCACTATCGTGCCAAGCAGGAACAGAAAAAGCTTGTTCTGTCCGGCTCAGAGGCGGTTACACTTTGGTGCGACCGTGACTGGATGCAGGAAGCTGTGGACAATCTTGTAAAGAATGCCCTTGACCACACAAAGAGCGGAGATACGATTCAGGTAGAGTGGAATGCACTGCCGTCCATGGTTCAGATCAAAGTGCGCGACAACGGCAGCGGCATCCACCCGGAAGATTTGTACCATATCTTCAAACGGTTTTATCGCAGCCGCTTTTCACAGGATACACAGGGCATCGGGCTGGGTCTGCCGCTGGCAAAAGCCGTTGTGGAAGCCCATCACGGCACCATTGAAGTAGACAGCGAGCTGGGAAAGGGCACGACCTTTACTCTGAATTTTCCGATTCCTACAAAATTGTAGGCTGCGTGTAGGCTTGCAGTAAGGTTGACGTGTTATCCTTTTCTGCACAGACAGAGCTAATCTGTCTGAATCGAAGGAACCTGCAAAGTGAGGGATACACTATGGAACTATTAGAAGTCAACCATCTCTGCAAGACCTACGGCAGCGGAGAAACCGCTGTCCATGCGCTGAAAGATGTTAGCTTTTCAGTGCCGAAAGGCGAATATGTGGCGGTCGTTGGCGAATCCGGCTCCGGCAAAAGCACCCTGCTCAACCTGATTGGCGGACTGGATACGCCGACTTCCGGCAAGGTGCTGATTGATGGCAAGGATGTTTTTGCCATGAAAGACCGGGAGCTGACGATCTTTCGCCGCCGCAATATCGGTTTTATCTTTCAGGCATTCAACCTCATCCCGGAACTGACCGTAGAACAGAACATCCTGTTCCCGGTGCTGCTGGACTACCAAAAGCCGGACAGGGCATATCTGGAAGAACTGCTGACCGTGCTGAATCTGAAAGACCGTCGGAAGCATCTGCCAAGCCAGCTTTCCGGTGGGCAGCAGCAACGGGTAGCCATCGGCCGCGCCCTGATGACCCGCCCTTCCCTGATTTTGGCGGATGAGCCGACCGGCAATCTGGACACCCAGAACACCAGCGAGGTCATTGCCCTGCTAAAAGAAACATCCCGGAAATACGAGCAGACCATCCTGATGATCACCCACAACCGCAGCATTGCGCAGACGGCAGACCGGGTGTTGCAGGTATCGGACGGCTGCCTGACCGATTTTGGGAGGTGCCGGGAATGAGCAGCACAGAAATGAAAAGCTATCTGAGCCTGATCCCGATTTCTGCCAAGGTACGCAGACGGCAGAACCGCATGACGATTTTGTGCATCGTCCTTGCGGTGTTTCTGGTTACGGCGGTGTTCAGTATGGCAGATATGGCGATTCGGATGGAAACCTCAAACCAGCTGAACAAAAACGGAAACTGGCATATCATGGTAAAGGACATCTCCCCTGAAACAGCCGCAGAGCTTGCCGCACAGGAGGATGTTGCTGCATTTTCGGCGTATAGCGACATCAACGCTTCCCTTACGGAAAACTACTTTGCCGGAGATAAACGTGCCGCACTGGTAGGAGCAGATGATGCAATCCTTCAAATCTTTCCGGGAATGCAGTGTAGCACTGCCCCGGCGGATGGCGAAGTGCTCGTGACAGCAAACATCCGGGATTGGCTGGATGTTACGGTCGGTACAGCGATTCCGCTGACGCTCCCGGATGGACAGACCATTTCACTTACTGTCGCAGGTTTCAATGAGGATACCTCCGATGCGAACCAGTATGATGCTGTTGTGCTGGTGATGAACCGCAGTACATTTTCTCAGATTGCCGCACAGGGAGAAGAATCCTTTGAAACACAGTATTTCATCCAGTTCAAGCCACGTACCAATTTGCGGCAGTCCATTGTGAACATCGAAAACAAGTACGGAATTTCAGAAGAAAAAATCTCCGAAAATACTTACCTGATGGCGTTGAACGCAAGCAGCAACAACGATTATATTGTGGGCTTATATGCGGTAGCGGCTGTGTTGGCTGGCATGGTCGTCCTTGCCGGAATTTTTATGATCACAGGCAGCATCAACAGCAATGTAGCGCAGCGTACCAGCTATTATGGAATGCTGCGTTGTCTTGGGGCAGGAAAAAATCAGGTTCGGATGCTTGTCCGGCTGGAAGCCCTTTTCTGGTGTAAAACTGCTGTTCCAGCAGGATGTGTGCTGGGAATCGTTTCCACATGGGGATTGTGTTCCTTTCTGCGTGGATTTATTGGCGATGAGTTTAGCTCTTTACCAGTGCTTGGCATCAGCCCGGTCGGTATTATCTGTGGTTCCGCGCTGGGGCTTATCACGGTTTGGTTCGCGGCATCTTCTCCGGCACGGCGGGCGGCAAAAGCTTCTCCGATCACAGCAGCAACTGGGAATGCGGTGGAAAATGCAGCGGATTCTCCGCGTCATGCTCGGTTGTTTGGAAGTCGTGCAGAGCTTTCTTTGGGCGTGAGCCATGCAATTTCGTCCAAAAAGAACTTGCTTCTGATGACAGGTTCCTTTGCGTTAAGCATTCTCCTGTTTTTGAGCTTTTCGGTTTTGCTTCGATGGGTTGGATTTGCGCTGAATCCGTTGCAGCCCTACACACCGGACTTATCGGTGGCTGAAACATCCGGGCAAAATGTCCTTGACCCGGTGCTGGTGGAGCAGCTGGAAGCTCTGCCGGAAGTCAAACACGCATTCGGGCGGATGTATTGCCCGCTCCCGGCGGAATATCAGGGAAAACAGGGGTCCATCGACCTGATTTCATACGATACGATACAGTTTGGCTGGGCGAAAAAAGACCTGATTGGCGGAACCCTTCCGCAGGAGCCGGAGGATGGCACATACCCTGTGCTGACGGTATTCGACAAAAGCAACTCCCTGACCGTGGGTGATACCATTCAGCTGGAGGATGCAAAGCTCACAGTCGTGGGTGTATTGAACGACAGCCCGTTCAGTAGTACCGATTCCCCGATTGTTATCTGCACCGAAGAAACCTTCCATCAGCTGACCGGGCAAAACCGCTATGCGGTGATCGATATTCAACTAAAAGATACCACAGCAGACGCAGCCATTGCACAAATACACACCCTGCTGAGTGACACGTTAAACAAGCAGGTTGTTTTTTCCAACCGAATCGAAGGAAATCGGATGATACAAAGCACCTACTGGGCGTTCCATCTGGTGGTCTATGCGTTTCTCATCGTGATTGCAGGAATCACCATTCTGAACATCGTCAACAGCATTTCCATGAGCGTGTCGGCACGAATGAAGCAGTATGGCATCCTGCGTGCCATCGGGATGGATGATGCACAGCTGAAACGCATGATCTCTGCCGAAGCTGGCACCTATGCGGTGTCCGGTCTTGTGGTGGGCATTGCGCTGGGTCTTGCGCTGAATCGGAAGCTGTATATCCTGCTCATCACCCATTATTTCGGTGCAGCGTGGCAGGTGCCGTGGGGCTGTCTTGCCGTGATTGTCGTAGTCGTGCTGGCGGCTGTGGTGCTGGCAGTATATAACCCGGTCAGGCGAATCCTCATGCAGCCCATTACTGCAACCATCAGTGAATTATAAGCCAGAATAACAGATGCCCACCGGCTTATGGCGAAAACCATAGGTCGGTGGGCATCGTGTTCTTTATAAGGGCTTAATCTTCCAGTCTGCCGTGGTCACAGCCGAGGGAAAGATAATGCTCAATCTCTTCGCCCAGAACAAGCTGGGCGTATTCCAAGGGCTTGTTGTAGAGCAGCCAGTCCAGCTCTGCCCGCTGTGCCGGGGTGTTGCCGTACTCATCCTCGACGGCGATGCAGTCGATGGCAAGGGTGGTGCCATCCTCGAACCGGGCTTCCACCCGGTTGCTGTCCGTGTTGTAGCGGCAGGGAAGTAGTTTGTTCATGGTGAACCTCATTTCTATATCAAACGGTGTCTGTTCGGATGTCCTAAACCCTGCCATAGAACCGATGTGTCATGTAAGATTGTTGTTTGGATAAAACTGGAAGATTTTGCACAATAAATACCGTTGAGATCCAGCTTTTGAGACTGTGCGAAACAGCCTGTTTTGCCGGGCTGATTTTGGCTCTGCACACTTTTGCACATTTTCTGCACATCGCAAGGATGGATAACAGGTGCAAAGACGTGCAAGCAATGCAAAGAATGCAATAGAATAACAACAGCAAAATAACGGTGATTCGATTAAAATAACGTTTTAACGTCAAATGATGAAATGGACAAAATGTGCCATTCGGTTCCTACGAATCAGTAGGCCGGGGGTTCGAGTCCCTTCCATCGCACCAAGTAAAATCCCACGATTGACCGTTGAAAATGCGGTGTAAATCGTGGGATTTCTTGCTTTACATAGGCTTCAAAAGGGCTGGAAAGTGCCTCATTTGTGCCTTGCTGCCCCAAAAACTACCTCTCGTGTGCCTTACCGTGTGCCTCATACTAGATGCCCGGCGGGGTGGTCTGAGAGCAAAGAAAAAGCCTGTCCGGTGTGTAGCCGGGCGGGCTTTCGTGCTGTCTGTGGGGCTATAGCTCTATCGTGGATCATGCACTCTGGGCAGTGGGCTTCTCTTTTTCAGTCTTGGCAAGGTAGTTGTAGGCCATGCGGCAGACACCCTCCTCGGTGTAGTAGTCCCCCAAGAGGTCCGCAACCTCTGCCCATGTCAGGCAGCGGACAAAGCGCAGACGGAAGATCAGATACAGGCGTGCGTCCTGAATCGTGGAGCAAAAGGCAACGGCCTTATCTCGCTCCTGTTCGGCCTGTTCCTCAAGGTAGGTGATTCGTGCATCCATGTCGGCGATCTCAACGGCCAGCCTCCCGGTGCTGTCTTTCACGCCGGATGCGTGGGGCATACCGTTCAGTGAGGGTGCAGCGGGTTCGGCTCGTTCACGCAGGAACTTCAAAGACTCGCGGTTCTTTTGGATGGTCTCATTCAGGTGGAAGTAGCGAGAGATCTCTATGAGTGTCATTGTTTCCCCTTTCATCAATTCGACTGCGCCTATTTTACCACAGAAGAAACCAAGAATCTATCATAGAACGATGAAAAACACCCTCTGCGGCCGTTTGTGGGCTGTCAGAGGGTGTTTCTGTCACTGTTTGATGGTCTGTGCCTTGCGCTTCCGCCGGGCGCGTTCTTCCCGGATGCCCTGCACCCTGCCAGCGTTCCAAAGGGCGGTGATAAGCCCCATGAAGCGATATGCGCCTGTTAGGCTAAATTCATTGGGGACTTCTGTAATGGCGTTGAAAAGCTGACTTACTTCCTTGAGGGTCTGGGACGAACTCCACAGCCACGACATTTTCACGGCTTCTTCTGCGGTAACGGTGGGAATTCTGGGGGTGCAATCAGAGTGATGCATAGTGTACCTCGCTTTCATAATTCAATTAAAGTGCCGGAAATTTTCTCGGCTGACTGGGTAAAGATAGGGCTTGTAAAGCCCGCTGCCAGCCCGGCGGGGGCTTTACAGTACCTTGGGCGTGTTCGGCATGGATTCGGCTCTCTGGGGCTGCTGTGCTGCATCGTGCAGCGCATGGAGATAGGTCAACAGGCGGTCTTTGTCGGTAGCTGACAGGCTGCGGACACGGCAGAGGACTTCTTGCCACTGGGCTGCGGTCATACCGCTGCACCCCCTTCCAGCAGCTTGGCCACGCTCTTGCCGGCCTTTGCTGCGGCTGCATCCAGTGCGGCCAGCTTCCACAGAAAGCCGGTGTCAACCTTGGCGGTCAGGCTCTCACCCTTGTGGATCGCTGACACGGTGTAGCCCTGCTGGGCGTACTGCTGCCGGATCCAGCTCTGCGGGGTCTGGTTCAGGTGGTCGAGCGTGTTCATCCGGCTACCATCCAGCACGATGCTTTCCCGGTGCAGGGAGCGGGGCTTTGCTTCCCGCTGGTCGATGTACTCCACCTCAAAGGCGTGTAAGCTGATTTTCTTCTCCAACTTCATGGTCATATCCTCCCATCATGCCCGGTGGGCTTCCATCTTCCCGCCGGGGGTCTCTGTTCGTGTTACTGGACTTCCAGTGGCTGTACCTGCGATGCACCGAAGAACGATGCCCGGTAGGTCTGGCCGTCTCCCTTACTGCTGTGGATCAGCACCGCCTGAAACAGAGCTTTTGCGCCATGCTCTACCATGTACCCGGCGGCTTTCCAGCCTGCCCATGTGTTCACAGGCTCGGCCACACCGGCGGCCTGCTGGGCTTCCTCGATGCGCTGGGCGTTGACCGGAGCAGCCTTTGCGCTGTTCCATGCCCGGTGCAGTGCTTCGGCAAAGCTGCTCACACCCTTGCGGTACAGCTTCCACGCCTTGTGCATAATCTCGGAGAGATTGTACTTCTTCATACTGTCCTCGCTTTACTTTGCGGGTCAGCTCCTGTATAATGGGCTTGACCCTGTTGTGGGTTTGGCTCGGTGGTTCGTTGGTAGCGGTCGCCGGGCCATTTTCTTTTATACAGCTTATCAGGAAGTGGGTTACTGTCTTAGCTGGCGTTCTGCTCTTGCGCTCCCGGCACATCCTTCGCCCCTTGCCTTCCGGTCGTGCTTCCCTTGCTGTGTCTATATTATAGCACTAATATCTCGTGCATTCTATTGACGAAATGCACGAATATCAAGTGCTGTTACTGTGTATATTTGAACTTGATTCTAGTGCAGCTTCTGGATATAATAGAAAGGGATAGAAAGGAGTGAAAGCACATGGCGATACAGTATAAGGCTGATGTTTTGGCATTGCTGAAAGCGGCTGGGTATCCATCAACCAGAATCCGAGCAGAAAAGCTGCTGGGGCAGTCCTATGTTCAGCAACTGCGAAAGGGTGAATTGATTTCATGGGCTGCGCTGAACACGGTTTGCCGCTTGCTCGACTGCCAGCCGGGTGATCTGCTGGAGTATGTGGCCGATGAGATTCCGAACGCTGAAACAATAGCAGCCATCAAGGAACTGGACAACGGCGGCGGTGAGCATTTCACAGGCTCAACAGAAGAACTTTTCAAAAAGATTCTCAGCGAACCTGATGAAGCTACCGGGAAATGACGATTTTTTGTCGTTGAATCGTTCTGCACTTTATTTTGGGGCTTGACAAAGGCCCGCCCATCGGGTATAATGCCATCAATGAAACCCGACCGGCCTCTCAACGATGCGCATTAGGTCGGGTATTTTTTTGTTTATAAGACATTGGAAGTGAAACCATGCCAACAACAGACCAAACAAAACCGTTCAAGAGCTATGATGAACAAATCGCGCTGCTTCGTGAAAGAGGGCTTATCATCACAGATGATGTCTATGCCCGCGATGTCTTGAAGCGGATGAACTATTATCGGTTCAGTGCGTACTCGCTGACGCTGCGAGAGAATGACCGATTCTTTCCAGAGGTCACGCTTCAGGATATGGTGGCTCTTTACGACTTTGACCAAGAGTTCAGGAGCATCATTTTCAAGTATGGTGCAGTCGTTGAAACTGTGGCCAGAGCGTACATCGCCTACTATCATGCTCGGCAGCATGGCCCCATTGGCTACCTGAATAACCAGAACTTTGAAAGCGAACAGTATCACGCCGTATTTCTGAGCACTCTGAACCGTGAAATTTCTCGCTCAGATGAGCCGTTCATTGTCCATCACAAAAGAGATAAGCGGGGCGTGTATCCGCTTTGGGTAGCTGTTGAGGAAATGACATTCGGCACACTCTCGCTGTTTTATAAGAACATGCTGGAAGTAGACCGCGAGGGCATTGCACAGGAGTATTACGGCCGCAAGTCGATTTATATTGAAAACTATCTGCAGTGTGCTGTTGTGGCTCGGAATATCGCCGCTCATGGTGGTCGTTTCTATAACCGCACCAGACTCAGCCCGGCGGTCAAGCTGCCGTTGGTTATGCGCCGTGCACATGTGGATAACAGCTCTCCGTTTGCGTACTTCTATGCAATCTTTGAGCTGCTGCCGGATGCCGAAAAATTTAACCTCATCCGCGCAATGGAAAAGCTGTTCAAGAAGTACCCGGCGGCGGAGCCGTCCCGAATGGGCTTCCCGGTAAACTGGAAGGCGTTGTTGAATCTTCCAAGTGAACCGGAAGAAGCAGATACTTAATCCGCCAGAGGACGGAACAGGCAGCCGTCACCCTTTGTTTGGAGATGCGGGAAGCGTCACCCCGCCTGGCAATAGGTCGTTGCAGAGATGCAGCGGCCTTTTGTTTTTGCACCATGCAGGAACCGCCCGCCGGGGCTGTCAAAGCGCGGGTAGAGCCACGGCAAGGAAAACACCCACAGAAAGAAGCAAAGCCCTCAGACACGCGCTGTCGCGGTCTGGGGGCTTTGTCATGCAGCGATTTTGTTGAGGTCAACAGAATCGTGTAGCTGAAGTGCTGCGCCCGGCGGGGGCTGCACGGTCAAAGGGTTTGGGATGTTGCCCAACAAGTTCTTGCAAAGCAAGAGGGCTTTGTATAGACAAAGACATTGCTTGCAAGGCTTTGTGCGTACAAAAGCACTGCTTGCAAATGCTAGGCCCCCTACAAGGGCACACGGACTTTGGAACAAAGTCTAGTGTGTTACGCCTCGCCCGGCGGGGTGTAGGTTATTCGGAACTGCTGTCAGCGGATGAGGATGCGGCTTCAGCGTTCTTCCGCTGCTGATATTTTTCCCATGCATCATCCAGCAGTTCTCGTCCGTTTGGCATGGCGATGATCTGATAATAGAGCCGTAGACAGCCGCGAGCTAGAGTGTCAGCGACTTCCGGGGGGATTTCGTCAAGATGAATGTGAATATCATTGCCCATAGTCTTACCTCCTGAAATATCCTTTGTTTGTTTCATCAGCGTGTGCAAAGAGGATGCAGATCCGGGTGCAGGATGCGTAACGAAACGGTCAAATTTTCCCTATAAGACTAGCTCACAACAGGGGTCGACGAGCCCGCTAAGGACTAGGGTACCCGTTCCCAGTACCTTGAGGGGGCTTAGGGTGTGCGCCGGATGGGGCGGAGGAGCACAAACTTTGCAAAGAGGACGAATAGCCGCCGGGTCGGAACCCCTTCAACCATTACTCGTGCACCTTCGAGGCTGTAATACTTCCCATCTTTGGCAGAGAGTTCAGCAACGATACCTTTGGCGATTGCGTTGCAGACGTGCCAGCGGAGGCCGTGGCCGTTGATGGCGATGATGATTTTCATGTAGCTGTCCTCCTTGCATTAGTGGGCCGCCGGGCTTGAGATGGGCTGCCGGGTGTGATAGAATGGCTGCGGGATGTGGTCTGTCAATCGCTCCCGCCTGGCTGCCTTGCGAGTTCGCTGCTTGCATGGCGGCCTTTTGTTTTGCCCTATGGTCTGCCCTTCGTTTGCTGGCCGCTCTCGTTGCCTTTATGATTCGGATGGCGTGCGGCTCGGTATGCCTCTAACTCGGCCATGAGTTCCGGGCTTTGCTGGAACCGCTTGTGGAATCCGAGGAACACGCAGCCGATTCGCTCTGCTACCTCTGGCGGGATCTCGTTCACGTTGACATGGATGTTGGTGTTCATTGGCGCCTCCTGTTGTTGAGTGTGGTAAGCGGTTTAGTTGTGCATATACGGCAGCAGCATATGGTAGACCAGCTGCAAAACGTGCACCGGGATGCTCTGGCCGTGCTGCAAGGCGGTTTCGATACAGGCGATATACTGTGCACCGCTTGCGTCATAGTGGTACGGTTCCCGGCGGCGCGGGCGGTTTGGATTGCGTTTCATGGCTTCACCTTCTTTCTAACTCGCTTGTGACAGCGAGAAAACGCTGGCGGGTCTTGTCGAAGGTCAAGGGAATTTCGCCAATTTTTCCTTCCTTATTCTTGGCCAGAATGGCTTGATACTCTTCCTTGTCAGCAGACAGGAGCAAAATAGCGTCTGCATCCTGTTCCAGCTGGCCGGATTCCTTCAGATCGGCGGTGCTGGGGGATGCGTGTGCAGCGTTGCGGTTCAGCTGGGCCAGAGCTACCACAAGGATTCCTGTGGTCTGTGCCAGTTCGTGTAGGGCGATGGAAATGCTGGTGATTTGCTGGTATCGGTCTTTTGCCTTGCTGGCGGTTAGCAGCTGCAAATAATCGATGAAAATAACCTGTGCCTTCATTCGCTGGGCCTGTGCCTTGATCCATCCCGTGCCCTTGCCGGATGCAGAGCGGATGAACAGCGGCAGCTTGTGCAGATCTGCAAGACTATCAAGGTCAGACTGTGGAACGGTCTTGCTCTTTACATCTGCCAGCGGAACCGCCAGACGGTTTGAAATGATGCGGGCGGTCAGGGTATCCGGGTCGGTTTCAAGGCTGAAATAACACACGCGTAAGCCCCGCCGGGCCTACTCGCAAGCCATCTGCAGGGACAGGGCGGTTTTACCGGCTGATGGTCTGCCGCCGATGATAAACAGGTTACCCGGGGCAAGATGCAGGTGCTTGTCCAACACCGGGATACCGCTGGGGATGTACTTCGGCTTTTCATTCAACTTGCGGACATAGTTGTCTACCAGTTCCCCGATAGGCTTAAAATCCTGCTCCTCCCGGTCAAGGGTCAAGGCTTCGCCCATTTTGCTGTACAAGTCAGGCAGGTCTGCAAAGGTGGTCAGGCTGCTGCCTGCCTGAAAAGCCAAACTCTGGAATTTTGTCAAGGCGGCCTGTTCCAAGACGAGTTGTGTCCACTTCTCCACATTGGGGCGGGTTGCACGGACGCATTCGGCCGACCATTCGTCGAAACACCCCATGACTGCAGTTTTTAGGTCTGGATACCGTTCGCAGATCTGCACAGCATCCAACGTGCCAGTTGAATTCCAAAATCCTGATACGGCAGCAAAGACAGGTTGCACATCTGGTGCAAAGTGCTCCACATCCAGATCCGGCAAGGAATACGGTGCAAGGTCTGGCTGTGCCAGCAGCGCACCAAGCAACACTTTCTGTGTGTTCATGTTAGTACCTCCATTTTCTTTTCCTGCGGCGGTTCGGGCTTCCGCCGGGCCTCCCGGCGGGCTTCTACATCGCCCAATGTGCGAACCCCATCAGCCTGCCAGCCTTTCAGAATGCCGTCAACATAGCGCCACTTTCTCACGCCGTTTTCTGCGGCTTCATCAATGGCCTTGCAAATCAGCTCAGTTGAAAACGCTTCCCGGTAGCGTTGTAGCTTGTCCAGCGCAGAGCGGGGAAACTCGCCTATCTCGGCCTGAAAATGCTGTACGATCTGAGCAAGGCCTGAATCTGTCCGGGCTGCTGTTGTGGCGGCTTTCTTACAACTTCTTCCTGAGCTATGCTCTGCTATGCTATGCTGGGTTGTCACTTGGTTGTCAGATGGTATACCAATGGTATCCATTTGGTTGCCAGTTGGTATACCAAGGTTTGCTAAAATATAACGCTTGTTCGCACTTTCTGTTAACTGCGCGAGTTCATTTTGAAACGCAGTTGGTTTGTATCTGTCATTGCGTAAATTGTTGTTGGCTTTCCAATCGGTGATAACGAGCACTTTTGAAGGGAAAGAAATGACATATCCGGCGGTTTCCAAGGGCTTCAAATCACGAGCGGTGCAGCCAATAGAACGGATAATGGCGCGGGGGTTTGCTACAAACCCATCATCATCACCCTGCATACCAAGGTGAAAGTACAGGGCCTGCGATTTCAGTGGCAATTCCAGAAAGCTGTCTGTTTCAGTCACTGAACTTGAGAACATTCGTTTTACAGCCATTCGCTTACCTCGCCACCCGGCGGATGCCACCCACAGCTTCACCCTGTTCCGCCGGGATGGGGTCGCCTCGCTCAAAATACTGGGCCAAGCTGTTCATATTCACGAGCCAGCGGTGACCGGCCACAACATACCTGATCTTGCCTGTTCGGCAGAGGGTCCGAATATAGGTCGGCGGTAGACCGTAGATTGCGGCGGCGTCCTTCACGGTTTTCATGACCGGGTATCGGATTAAATTTCCCATTCGATTGCACCTCCTCGGTGTTGTTTGAAAGTTGATTTTTGATGCCGTGTCAGCAGTAAAGCACAAATCGAAAAATAATGCAATACCGCTAAAATTCGATTGGAAGTTGATGCTATGCAGCTTTGTTGGAAGCGGGTCCTTTGCGCCAAAATCCATCTAGTGATATTGCGTGATACGCAGTATCCCATTTTGCAATTCCTTTACGTCTTTTTACAAGGCTTTACAGAGGGATGCCCACCTCAAAAATGGATTTTTGTGCTGATTTCGCACATCAAAAAATAATGATGAAATTGGCTCACTAAATCAATGAGATTTACTCACTGGCTTTTACGGTCAATTCTTCTAAGGGGATATCCAACGCAGATGCAATCCGTTTGGCACTGTTTTTGGTAATACCGCGGCCACAGCGAGCGGCTCCAATGGTGGAGATAGAAACAGTGCTGAGACTGCTCAACTCTGCGATGGTGATATTTTTCTTTGCCATAGCGGCAATGACAGAAACGCGATCAAGAATCATAATTGAACCTCCGTGATAAGTTTGGAACTTTTTCGTTCTAAATAAATTATACGGTCTGCGAGAGGTTCAGTCAAGACCTTTTTTGAACTTTTTCATTGCGATTTGGAATCATTAATGATATAATGCAGCTGGAGGTGGTTTTGTGTCGTACAGCAAAGTAATTGGAGAAGCGATAAGGCAAGAACGAAAAAAACAAAAGTTGTCGATGGCTGAACTTGGTAGCAGAATGGGGATTTCAGGTTCTCTAGTTGGCAGATACGAGAGAGGCGAGGAAAACCCGAAGCTGGGAACGATTATGCGTTTTGCTGACGCTTTAAATATGGAGTGGGCCGAGTTGGCCTTTTTGTTGGCGGTTGCTGAAAATGGAAATGCGGGTATTGAAGCAGGCAAGGGAATGGATAAGCCTGACGAGCAAAATGAAAACTTGCAAAACATGGAACTTTTAATGCTCCAACTTAGCCCGGAGGGACAGCGCGTTGCATTAGAGCGTGTAGATGAACTGACTCAGCTGCAGAAATATAAACGTGATGCACAAAACTGCAGCATTTCAGAGGAAAAAGCTGCTATGTTGGCCAAAATGGTAGCTGACTATGCGGATAAAAATCTATCGGAAGATGATTTTGAAATAGTGGAGCATTCACTGAATGGACAAGAATCATCGCACTCTGTGGAAAGCGTAAATGAATAGTAAGGTACATTGCGCAGAATGCCCTTGATGCGGGCCTGATCGCGGCCAGATGAACGCACCGCCGGGGACAAAATGCACAAAAGACCATGCCCACAAAGGAGGGGTGACAGATGGCGAAAATCATAAAGCGCACAAAAAAGGACGGCACCTGCTCCTACTGCATCCGGGTCTCCAACGGCTATGATCGGCAGGGCCGTCAGGTGCTGGTAAATCGCACTTTCACTCCCCCGCCGGGCTTGACCGGGAAGAAACTGGAAAAGGAACTGCAGCGTCAGGCAGATGCCTTTGAACAGGAAGTGCACAGCGGCATTTCGCTGGATGCGTCCATGAAGCTGGATGATCTGATAGAACGCTGGTTCACCGAGTACGCAGACCGCCAGCTGAAGCCCAAGACGGCCACAGAGTACAGGAAGTTGGTGCCGCGTGTGTCGGCGGCTCTGGGGCACATGAAGGTCAACCAGATACGCCCGGCGCACCTCATGGCGTTCTATGTGAACTTGTCAGAGGGCGGAGTGCGTCAAGATTCCACCTATACGGCAACGGCTGCGCTGCTGAAGCTGCTGCCGAAAGGCCAGCGGGCAAGGATCCGGGAGGCCGCCGGGGTGGGTGAGGAAACCATGCGGGGGCTGTGCAGCGGCAAGCCTGTTAGCCATAAGACTGCCGAGAAGGTGGCTGATGCCGCCGGGCTGCCCCTGTCCAAAGCGTTCACCGAGAAGGTCAGAGCGGGTGGTAAGCTGGGCGGCAATACGCAGCTGCATTATCACCGCTTCCTGTCCAGCGTGTTTGAAAAGGCGGTCAAGTGGCAGCTGATTGATGAAAACCCCTGTCGGCGCACAGAAGCCCCTAAAGCGGCAGAAATCGAAGTGGAAGCATTGCAGGAAGAGGACGTTGCCAAGCTGCTGGAAGCCCTGCATGACGCGCCAGCACAGTACAGCGTTATCACACAGCTGGCCTTGCTCACGGGTGCCCGCCGGGGCGAGATATGCGCCCTGCGCTGGTCGGATATTGCGTTCGATGATGCCACAGGTACGGGCGTGATCTCCATCAACAGGACGGTGCAGAACATCGCCGGGCGCGGCACGGTATTCACGGCACCCAAGACAAAACGCTCCCGGCGGTGCATCAAGATAGGCCCGGAGTGTGTGCAGCTGCTGCGAGAGTACCGCCAGCACCAGAAGGCCGAACGGTTCAAGGTCGGCTCTGAGTGGGTGCGCCGGGTGGAGATCGAGAACGGCAAGACGGTGGACAATGACCTGCTGTTCACCCGCTGGAACGGTCAGCCGTTCGACCCCAACGCGGTTACAAGTTGGTTTCCGGGCTTTCTGGCCGCCCATGATCTCCCGGCGGTTCACTTCCACAGCCTGCGCCACACCAACGCCAGCTTGCTGATTGCAGCCCATGTGCCGGTTACAACGGTTTCGGGCAGACTGGGCCACGCAAAGACTAGCACCACCACGGATATTTACGCCGGGTTCATCCGTTCCAGCGATGCGGCAGCAGCAGACGCGCTGACGGACGTTTTCAGCCGTATCAAGGAAAAGACCCACGCATAACAAAAGATGGCTCACAGGGGCGTTTCTGCCGCCCTCGTGAGCCATCAACTTTTTTGCCTTCTTCATAGTGTCCGTTTTATAGGATTATATGCCCTCTGGAAAGTGCCTTAAAAGTGCCTTGTTTTACGGAAACAAAGAGAAACGAATGTGCACGAAGAAAAACAAAAACGACGATGAACCTATATAAATGGAAACGACCAGAAACGTGAAAAACCGTATAAAGGCCCTCTACGAATCAGTAGGCCGGGGGTTCGAGTCCCTTCCATCGCACCAGAAAATGCCGTGAAATCGAAAGATTTCATGGCTTTTTTGTTTTGTAAGCCATGGGTGCACGGTTTCTGCACGGTTTTTGCACGGTCGGTGTTTTCCATGTCCGATTATGTAGGGCGCTGTATTGCATTGCAATCAGTGCCCTTTTTTGCATCAGGTGAGCAGGGCCAAGCGGAGCTTTGCCTTCATTTCCGGGTCGGCATCCTTCAGCAATTCCAAAAGAGCCGTCATGGAGATGGTGGGTTCACCTTCTGCGGCCTCTTTGGAAAACCATCAAAATAGAAAAGCCGGATGCCATCTTAAAGTAGATGACACCCGGCTTTTTATAGGTTACCGCATTTGTGCACAGAATTCTTCAAAGGTATTGGTTTTAAGCAATTCAAGGGTGCGGGATGTGGAGTTGAACAATTCCACGATCCTGTCGAAGGCGGGTTTAAAGAACTTCATCTCAGCTTCGGTAATGCCGATCATCAGAACGAAATGCACCGTTTTCTTTTTCCACTGAATTGGCATATCATTATGGATAACACAGATGAAGGAACGGTCGGCGTACTGATTGATGGCGTGAGGCACAGCCAGTACATCGGTGAAGGCGGTACTGGAAAACGATTCGCGCTGCAGAACATCCTGTACAAATTCCTCTTTCGCATAGCCATGTGTGACACACTGTTCTCCCATGAACTGAATGTAGGCTGCAGCATCGGACAGACTCACGTTGCGGAAATACAGTTCTTTGTGCAGTAGGCTCTGCAAAAACTGGTGGGCACGGGCAAGTTCCCGCTCGGTGCTGATGGAGCTTAGCTGGGCGCGGATACCTTCACAGTTGGCTTTAGTCAGGATCGGGCTGATCTGCACCACATGCGGATGCTGTATGCCCAGCGGCAGGGTTGTCAGCACAAGGTCGCATTCCGGCTGACGGTTGAGGTACCGGTTCAGGGGCAGAACTTCCTTTACGATGATCTGGTTGGCAAAAGCAACATTGATCTCGTGGATCAGCTGCCGTGCCAGCATATGGTAGGACTCCACAATCACTACACAGGTGGCGTGTTCCCGGCTCTGCTTGTTATTCTCCAGATAGGAACCAATGTGAAACGCAATGAATGCGATCTCGTCCTCGCTCACTTCGATATGGTAGATCTGCGCAAAGCGGTGTGCAAAGTAGACCGCCATATCGTAGACAGGGGCATAGTCTTTCTTGAACTGCAGCGCAATGGGATTGGGGTAGCTGATATGGAAGGCACATCGCTGCTGCGCATAATACATGTGCAGGGAGAACTGCAGGATATAGTCGTTGTCAAATTCCGGGGTGCAGTACCGCTGGGACATCATGGAAAGGATGGAAGCCACATTGTGGATGAACTCCGGGCTGATGACGCACTGGATATCCACGGTTTCGTGCTCCACCGAAAGGGCAATCAACATCAAAATCTGTTTATAATCCCGCTCCGGGATGCGGATGCTGTATTTTTGCTCGAAATTTGCCGAGATCATGTCGGCCAGATTCACGATGTCTTCCCGATCCTGAGAGGATGCCAGCAGCTCGTCTACCGAGATGGGCGGTTCTTTGTCGTCCAGCTCGTTGCCGATGTTCAGCCGGATGAGGATGACCAGAATATGGATCAGCAGGTTATTCAGCGCAAAATCGTTCAGAAACAGTTTGGACTCCTGACAGGTCGTGAACAGCTCCTGCATAATGCCATCGATATCCTGAGAGGGAAACAGCTGTTCCAACGCATCTTTAGAATTGAAAAAGCCGTAGGTGTTGCGCACGGCAAGGCTGCCGATCATTTTGCGACGGTTCTGCTCGCTGCCACGCAGATAGAACTGGTATTTCTGAGATTCGATGCGCAGGTCGTATTCTTTGGCGATCTCTTTTACCTGTGGGATGACGGTATTCAGAATGGTGCTGGAACTGACATACAGGGCTTCAGCTTCGTCAAAAGCGTTGACACCCTCCTTACTGGTCAATAGATCAGAGAGCACCTTCCAGACGCGGGATTCTGCTTCGTTGGGCAAGGTGTCCAGACTGGCAGTATGGCTTTCCAGACGGTAGCCCTCCCGGGAGGAAGTAATAACGGCCTTGCCCTCCTCGTTGATGGCTTTGATGTAGTTGCGCACCGTCCGTTCACTGGTACCAAGCATATTGGCAAGTGCTGCAGAGGAAATGCTCTGCGATGCGTCGGATAAGATCTTCAGCAGCTGCGTGCGCTTATCGGTTTTCATGCAGAGACACTCCTTCTATAAAAATACAGGTGAAAGACAGAATAAAAATTCATATTATATAGTATAGCAAATGGAAGAAGAAAACAAAACCATACTTTTTTCCGCCTTGTTGGAAAGATGAGGAATTTGCCGGAATCGGGGAAAAACTTTGTTTTGTTTTCACAAACGGACCTGATATACTGGGCACAACGAAACCCGGAAGCTGTTCCGGAGAAAAGAATTGTTGCATTGGATATGGAAAGGAGCAATTGTTATGACCCGTATCTTACTTGCCTGTGGCATCGGCGCTTCCACCGGCTTTATGGCCGCCAACATGCGCAAGGCTGCAAAGGCTCAGGGTTTGGATGTTTCCATCCACGCTGTGAGCAAATCTCAGGTGCCGGAGTACGCCGACAAGATTGACGTGCTGCTGCTTGGCCCCCACTTTTCAGCCGAGGTTCCCAAGTATAAGGAGATGCTGAAGGACCACAATGTGAAGGTGACTTCCATTGATCCGGACGACTATGCTGCATTGGATGGCGAAGCCATTCTGGAGTCGGCCCTCGAGTTTTATGAAGAAGGTTGAAATGGGAGGAAAAAACTATGATGGAGAAGATTCAGGCATGGATCGAGAAACATCTCGTTCCGGTCATTAACAAGATCACGTCGAACTTCTGGTTCGGCATCGTGGCAGATGCGGTCCTGTTCATTGTTCCGTTCTCGATGGTCAGTGCCATCCCGTCCCTGTGGGCCATCCTCCGCCGCTTTGTTCCGGTGCTGCCGGACATCAGCCCGCTGAGCACCTTCTCGTTTGGTCTGATTGGTCTGTTCGTGGTATTCGTGATCCCCTACAACTGCCTGCAGAAGATCGAAAAGAAAGACCGCTCCATGATCGCAGGCTTTACCGGCATCGGTGCCTACATGATGTGCATGAACTTTCAAACGGTGGACGGCGGCTCGCTGGTTTCCATGAACAAGTTCGGCGCAGGCGGTATGTTCACTGCTATGGTGGTCGGTCTGATGGTGGCTGTCATCTACAAGCTGCTGGCCAAGTATTCCTTCTTTGGTGAGGACAGTGTGATCCCCGACTTTGTTAAGAACTGGTTCGACAACATCGCGGCCATCCTCATCAGCCTGACCGTTGCCTATCTGTTCACCTACATTGCAAAGATCGATGTGTTTGCCATGGTGCAGATCCTCATGAAGCCGGTTACCAGTTTTGCACAGAGCGCACCTGGCGTCATTATGATCGTGTTCCTGCAGAATGTGTTCTACTTCTTCGGTGTCTCCGGCTGGGTGTTTACCCCTGTTACCCGCAGCATTACGCAGGCTGCTATTGCTGAGAATGCAGAACTGGTAGCTGCCGGCCTTGCGCCCAAGAATATCTACGCTTACGGTTTCAGCCGTTATCACCACATCGGCGGTCAGGGCGCTACCCTTCCGCTGGCACTGTTCATGCTGCGTGCAAAATCCAAGAAGTTCCGTCTGCTGGGCAAGGCTACGCTGGTGCCCTCCATCTTCAACATCAACGAGCCTTTGCAGTACGGTGCAGTCGTCGGCAACCCCTTTATGCTGATCCCCACCGTGCTCATCGCCATCATCCTGCCCGGCTTCTCCTACCTGTGGTTCGCCATGGGCTGGGGCACCATCAACTACGTCAACTTCGATATGAACTTTGCCCCCAACGCCGTGTCTGCCTTCTTCATGTCCGGCGGCGACTGGCGCAACGTTCTGCTGATCTGCATCAACTTCGTGCTGGCTGCACTGATCTGGTATCCGTTCTTTAAGGCTGCGGACAAGGCAGAGTGCAAGAAGGAAGCCGAGCGTGAAGCCGCCAAGGCTGCCAAGAAGGCTGCCAAGGCTGCGGCAAAGGCATAATTGTTTCGAGTAAGATAAGAGGAAAATGAGGGAGAGGCAACATCCTATGGAAGAAAACGAAAAGCGCGATATCAATATGGTGGCGATGGAAGTCATCATGAACGCAGGCGATGGCCGCGACAAGATCGACGAAGCACTGGCCGCTATGGCCGAGGGCAAGCTGGACGAGGTGGACAAGCTGCTGGAAGAGGCAGAAGCTCTGATCGTCAAGGCACACAACGCCCAGACCGAGGTCATTCAGAGTCAGGTCAGCGGTGAGAGCATGGAGTACTCCCTGCTGTTCGTCCATGCGCAGGATACGGTCATGACCATCACCACCGAGCTGCGCATGACCCAGAAACTGCTGCCCATCGTCAAGATGCTGTTGAACAAGAAAGGAGACTAAACCATGGCAAAGACATTCCCGGAAGGATTCCTCTGGGGCGGCTCCACCGCCGCCAACCAGATCGAAGGCGCATGGAACGAGGGAGGTCGAGGCCCGGCTACTTCAGACTTCGCCCGTCTGATCACCAAACAGATCCGTGATACCGAGGGCACCTTTGATGTGCATGTGCCCCACAATGCAGCCTCCAAGGAAATGGTGGAGGACATGAAGGCTCACCCGGAAAATTGGGAGCTGCCCAAGCGCCGCGGCATCGATTTCTATCATACCTATAAGGATGATATCAAGCTGTTCGCCGAGATGGGCTTCAAGGTGTTCCGCATGAGCATCAGCTGGAGCCGCATCTTCCCCAACGGTGATGATGCCATCCCCAACGAAGAGGGTCTGAAGTTCTACGATGCAGTGTTCGACGAGCTGCACAAGTACGGCATTGAGCCGCTGGTCACCCTGTCCCATTTTGATACACCGCTGCATCTGGCCGAGGAGTACGGCGGCTTCCTCAGCCGCCACACCGTAGAGGCCTTTGAAAAGTATGCCGAGACGGTCATCCGCCGCTACAAGGGCAAAGTCAAGTATTGGCTCACCTTCAACGAGATCAACAATGTGCTGTCCAACCCCTTTACCAGCAGCGGCGTCATCTTTGACGGCGCACCGGAACCCAGCAGCTGCAACCCCTATCTGGGCCACTGGCAGGAGAAGTTCCAGGCTGTGCACAACCAGTTCGTGGCAAGCGCACTGGCTACCAAAAAACTGCACGAGATCGACCCGGATGCCAAGATGGGCAACATGCTCTGCCGTCTGGAGAACTACGCCGAGTCCCCGAAGCCCGAGGATCAGCTGCAGGTCATGTTCGAGGATCACTTCAACTGGTTCTTTACCGATGTGCAGGCCACCGGTGAGTATCCCTACTATATGCAGCGCTTCTTTGATGAGAACAACATCCACATCGAGATGGGCAAGGATGATACGAAGATCCTCAAAGAGGGTGCGGTGGACTTCATTACCATCAGCTACTACATGACCTACATCATGCGCTATAAGGGCAGCCCGGTGCCGCAGCCCATCGGCCGTCTGTTGTCCGATATCAAGAACCCCTACCTGCCCAAGTCCGATTGGGGCTGGACCATCGACCCCATCGGCTTCCGTATCACCCTGAACCGCATTTATGACCGCTACCACAAGCCCATCTTCATCTCCGAGAATGGTCTGGGAGCCGTGGATCACTTTGATGAAAAGGGCCAGATCCAGGACGACTACCGCATCGACTACATGCGCGCCCATGTGGAGCAGCTGCGGGAGGCGATCGCCGATGGCGTGGACGTGTTCGGCTACGCATGGTGGGGCCCCATCGACCTGATCTCTTCCGGCACTTCCGAGATGACCAAGCGCTACGGCATGATCTATGTGGATCAGGATGACTACGGCAAAGGCACCGGCAAGCGCCTGCGCAAGAAGTCCTTCTACTACTATAAAAAGCTCATTGCTTCCAATGGCGCGGATCTGGAAAATGATGTGACGATCCCCGAAGAATAACCTGCATAACCGGAGACCCCCATTCTGCAAAGGAGCAGAGCTGACCAACCACAGCTCTGCTCCTTTTTTGCGGTGGTACGGCTGCTATGTGAAACGGAGGAAACTGTATGATCGAAAAAGAAGAGCTGGATCGGTTTATAGCGTCCTGCAAGGATGAACAGGCAGAACTGCTCATGACGCTGGGCCGCATCCCGGCCCCCAGCCACCACGAGGAAAAGCGCGCTGCGTTCTGCAAAAAGTGGTTCGAGCACGAGGGCTGCAACGAGGTGTGGATCGATGAAGCCCAAAACGTGATCTGCAAGTTCAACTGTGATCGGTACGATGAGATCACTGTGATGATGGCTCACATGGACGTGGTGTTCAATGACACGGAAGAACTGCCCATGCGCCGTGACGGCGACATCCTGCGGGCACCCGGCATCGGCGATGACACTGCCAATCTGGTGAACCTGATGCTGGCCACCCGCTTTCTGGTGCAGCACAAAGACCGGTTGCACACCGGTCTGATGATCGTGGCCAACAGCTGCGAAGAAGGCCTTGGCAATCTGAAGGGCTGCAAGGAGATCTTCAATAACTACGGCGACCGTATCAGGAGGTTTTATTCCTTCGACGGTTATATGTCCCAGTGCACCAGCATCGCCGTAGGCTCCCACCGCTACCGGATGCAGGTGCAGTGCCCCGGCGGGCACTCCTATCTGGACTTTGGCAAAGACAACGCGATTCAGATCGCTGCCGAGATCATTCACGAGCTGTACCGGATCACCCCGCCGCAGCAGGAATACACCACCTACAATGTGGGCCGCATTGAGGGCGGCAGCACAGTCAATTCCATTGCACAGGAAGTTACCCTGCTGTACGAGTACCGCTCTGCCAGTGAAGCGTGCCTGCAGGTCATGAAGGGGGAACTGAACCGGGTGGTGAATGAATTCCGCGCCAAGGGCAAAAAGATCAATCTGGAAGTGCTGGGCGTTCGCCCGGGCTGCGGTGATGGAGACAAGACCGAGCTGAAAAAGTGGACATCAGAAAACGCCGCCTGCATCCGGCAGTATTATGAGGGCGAACTGGATCTTGGTCCCTATTCCACCGATGCCAACATTCCTCTCTCGCGCAATGTTCTGGCCAATACCATTGGCACCGTAAAAGGTGCCGGTGCCCACACCCGTGCCGAGTGGGTAGACCTGAAAAGTCTCCCGGCAGGACTTGGCATCGTATTGAGCCTGATGAACCGATATCTGGATTAAAAAGCAGAATGCCCGCCCACTGTGGCTTTTCCACAGCTGGGCAGGCATCATTTATGCGCGCCGCGCGATTAGCCGTTTTGCCGCGCGTTTTCTGCGGCTCAATTCTCCAGCCTGCCGCTGTCTCTTATACACATCTCCGAGCCCACGAGACTAGGCATG
>ENA-OZLH01000233-OZLH01000233.1-human-gut-metagenome-genome-assembly--contig:-NODE-233-length-31503-cov-15.251940_pt1 | contig 31503 bp, 19 predicted proteins | sample MGYA00244832_ERZ653776 | MGnify/ENA primary metagenome ERZ653776 (study PRJEB26926, sample SAMN06165218) | human gut metagenome | biome: ENVO:00009003; feature: ENVO:2100002; material: ENVO:00002003...
GGGCTCGGAGATGTGTATAAGAGACAGGTTGTATTATTCTCGATTTTTCCGATTGCGGCTTTTTATCTTATGGAGTTCTACGAACATAATCCTTTTGAAGAAGTCAGATTTATGGCAGGTTTTTTTAATATTATTTTGTTTGAGCTGATTGCCTGGATTCTTTATTTTGTTACGGGCAAGGCGAAATGGGCACTTCGTACAGTTTTTATTCTGGCCATGGTTTTTGGACTGATTAATCATTATGTTATGCTTTTCCGCTCGACTCCTTTTGTTCCATGGGATATTTTTTCAATTGGTACGGCGACAAGTGTTGCATCCAATTATGATTTCGCACCGACTGCAGGAGTAGTTGTTGTTACAGTTATATTTATAGCTCTTATTATGCTGATGCATTTTGTTGATTTCAGAATTAAGTGGAAATTCAGGTTCAGACTAATTCCGACAGTGCTTGGATTACTTGTGATGTGCCTGTTTGTGAATGCCCTGCAGGATGAGGATTTCCAGACGGACAATTACCTGTATCCGTTTCTATTTACACCTGCATATATGACAAAGGTGAATGGAATGGCGGTGACCTTTGCGATGGATCTTAAGTTTGTGGCGGTTGATAAGCCTGACGGGTATAGCAGACAGAAGGCTAAGGCGCTGCTTGACAGCTATGCCGGTACAGATGATAATTCAGATGCAGCTAATAATACTTCAATTACAGATAAAAGTGATTATCCGAATATTATAGTTGTGATGGATGAGGCATTTTCAGACCTGTCAGTGCTCGGTGATTTTGATACAAATACAGACTATATGCCGTTTGTGCACAGTCTTGAAAAGGGCAATGAAAACACCATAACAGGATATCTGAATACGTCTGTATGCGGTGGAAATACCGCCGATACTGAGTTTGAGTTTCTGACAGGCAATACGATGGCTTTTCTTCCGGTAGGAAGTATTCCTTATCAGCAGTATATAAAGAGCACGACACCTTCCCTTGCAAGCTATTTAAAAAGCATAGGCTACGCAACGTATGCACAGCATCCGTACTATGGCAGTGGATGGAACCGGGATACGGTCTATCCTCTTTTGGGATTTGACAATCTTTCGTTTATGCAGGATTATTCTAATCAGAGGTTTGTGCGCAAATATATAAGTGATGAGACATCCTTTGACAGGATTATTGAGACCTATGAGAACAAACCGGATGGTCAGCCGGCATTTATATTCAATGTCACTATGCAAAACCATGGTGGATACACGGATACCTACTACGGCTTTGACAATACGGTGACAGCGGATAAGCTCAATAATTCTGCACTTGATCAGTATCTTTCTTTGATTAAGCTGACAGATGAGGATTTAAAGAGCCTCATTGAATATTTCTCAAATGTGGATGAGAAAACTATAGTGGTATTTTTCGGTGATCATCAGCCAAATGATACTGTGGCAAGCTCTGTTCTTGCGGCAAACGGCATGGACTATAATAATTTATCAAATGAAGAACTTAAGCTGCGCTATCAGGTGCCGTATGTTATCTGGGCAAATTATGATATTGATGAGGCGGCAGGAAAAGACACGAGCGTTAATTATCTGGCTGCAAACGTACTTAAAGCGGCAGGTGTGCCGACAAATGACTATCAGAGCTTTCTGCTAAAGCTGCAGGAGGAGTATCCAATTATATCAGCGGTACGCACGGATAAAACTACAGATAAGACATTAGATAAAGCATCAAATAAATCAGACAAGGCAACCGGCAGCAAAAAGAAGCAGGCCGATTCGGATATGCTAAACGATTATAAGCTTTTGCAATATTACAGACTGTTTGACTGGGAGGATAAGTGATGAATTTTGTTAAAAAGCATCCACTTTTGACAGCGTTTTTAATTCCGTTTTTCATATGTATAATCATCTGTATAGGAAATGGTGTATATCCATTTGGCGATTACTGCCTTTTGCATATGGATTTGTATCACCAGTATCTGCCTTTCTTTAATGAGCTGTGGGAGAAGCTAAGAAATGGTGCAAGCCTCATGTATACATGGAATATCGGGCTTGGCAGTGATTTTGTATCGGTATTTGCCTATTATCTGGCGAGTCCGTTAAACTGGCTTGTGGTGCTTTTTCCAAAGAGCCATATTATTGAGTTTATCGAGCTGCTAATCATTTTTAAGATTTCGCTAAGCGGAGCAACATTTTTTTATTTTCTGAAGGAACACTTTGTACTTCTTGGAAAGGATAACAGATATCACGATAATACATTTGTGCCGGCATTTGTTTTCTCAACGGCATATGCGCTTTCCGGCTTTGTAGCTGCGTATAGCTGGGATGTCATGTGGATGGATGTTGTGGCGGTTGCACCGCTAGCGATAGTAGGACTTGAGAAGCTTGTGCGGGACAAAAAGCCGGTGCTTTACTATGTATCACTGGCACTTTGTATATTGTCAAACTATTATCTGAGCATCATGCTTTGCATCTTTTTGGTATTCTGGTTTGCATGGCTTTTCTTTACGCAAAATGGCGGTAAAATGGCTGCAATTGTGAGATTTGCCGTTTACTCGCTTTTGGCTGGAGGCACTGCGATGGTGCTGATCATCCCGGAGCTTATCATTTTAAGCTACAGCGGTTCGTCGGGCATCGAGTTTCCAAAGCAGATAGAGTGGTATTTTAATCTCTTATCAGAGGTCGGCAGGATGTGCACGACAGCAAGCGTCTATGAGGGTGCAGAGAACTGGCCGAATCTGTATGCCGGAGCCTTTAGTGTGATGCTTTTGATACTGTTTGTGCTTAATAAAAGGATTAATTGGAAGAAAAAAATAGCTCCAGTATTGTTTGTGTTGTTTTTCATGGCAAGCTTTGCCAATAAACAGCTTGACTTTATATGGCACGGACTGCATTTTCCGGATTCGCTGCCTGGCAGACAGTCGTATCTGTATGCATTTCTTGTACTGACCATAGGCTATGCTACAGTAAGAAAGTGGCGTGGCATAAGATTGTGGCATATTGGCGTGGCAGTGGTATTTGCATCGGCGCTTATGGCAGAAAGCACGATGTTTGCCGATGAGGATGTGACAGAGTATTATGCAGTTATCATAAGCATATTGTTTGTTGCGCTGTACGGCATTATGACAGTACTCTTAAAGCTTGCAGCAAGGAAAAACAGGGAGCTTTTGATGGTTATAACATGCGGTATTGCGATTGTGGAGCTGGCTGTCAATATGGCTGTGACAGGACTTGGATGTACCGGCAGAAGCAGCTACAATGCCAATGTGGACGATATGCAAAAGGCACTGGAGCTGGCAAAAGAGGATGCAGCTGACAACGATGTACCATTTTACAGAGTTGAGGATACAGGCCGACTTACCAAAAATGATGGCACACGATACGGCTATGCTTCTGGAACACAGTTTTCTTCCCTGATGAATATAAATGTGAGCCATTTTTATCAGGCTCTTTATATGGAGGGAGGCAAGAATTTCTACTGTTATAACGGTGCCACACCTGTCACGTCAGCTATGCTTTCGGTCAGATATATGGTTACAAAATCAATACAGCCACAGAATGAGCTGACTACACTTGTTGGAAAATGCGGAAATCACTATCTGTATCGGAATAACTACACACTTCCGCTTGGTTTTATGATGGATGAGGGAGTGATTGATGCGTGGAAGCCATCCTCGTCATCGAAAATCTATTCGATTAATTCCCTTGGCAGGCTCCTTGGCGCAGCAGATGATATGTTGACCATGACAGAGTGCACTCAGGACGAAAATCCGGGAACTACGACTCTCACCTTTGACCATGACGGATATTATTATGCGGCATACGATTCGTGCAGCACTGACAGTCTGACCTTCAGTCACGGAGAGTATGAGACCACATACTCGAAGACCACTCACAGGTATCTGTTTGACCTGGGATATGTGAAGGCGGGGGAGACAGTTTCCGTTACAAACACTGCTGCCGATGCTGTACGATTTAATGTATACGAGCTTTCCATTGCTGCAGTTGAGAGCGCTTACAATACACTCAATGAGCAGACACTCTCGGTGGATGATTTTTCAGATACACACATAAGCGGACACATTGATGTGAAGCAGGCAGGACAGCTTGTGCTTTCTATTCCGAGTGAAAAGGGATGGACTATGAAGGTGGATGGGAAGGATGCAGAGTATGAGGATTTTTCAGATACCTTTGTGAGCATTCATCTGGATGAGGGAGAGCATGAGATAGAGCTTTATTATGAGACACCGGGGCTTAAGGCAGGTGTAGCTATAAGCGCAGGCTGTGTGGGTGTCTTTCTACTGCTTTTATTGTTTCGTCAAATAGTTAAGAGGCGCAGCCGTTTAAAGTTTAAAGAGAACAGTGACAGATAGCGAATGCACTGACAGACAACGCATACTTGTCATTTTTGCGAAACACAGAATGTTCAAATTGTAATAGTATAATTCAATAATAAAAATAAAACAGGAGATTAACAAAATGAACAAACAAAACAAAAAAATCGCACAGGAAAAAAGAAGAATCGAGAGAGAGAAGGCAGAAAAGAAGGCAAAGGTTGTGAATCTGCTGAAATTCTGGGTGCCGGTAGTGGCAGTCGTTGTGATAGTCATAGTACTCATCTGGGCAGTTGCGACATCGGGCGGTTCATCGTCAAAGGGCACTGACGGTACAGAAGCTGCATCACAGACCACAGAATCTCAGGCATCCGAGACACAAAGCAGTGATTCACAGACAGAGGCAGCAACACTGAATACAGAGACTGACACGGTTGCAGAAAACGGAGATAAGGTAAATATTGATTACACCGGATATATGGACGGTGAAAAATTCGAGGGTGGAAGCACTGAGGGACAGGGCACAGACCTCGTGCTTGGCTCAGGCAGCTATATAGATGGCTTTGAGGACGGAGTGGTAGGTCACAAGGTGGGAGAAACCTTTGATTTAAACCTGAAGTTCCCGGATGATTATAAGGCAAATACAGAACTAGCCGGAAAGGATGTTACGTTTGAGGTGACACTTAACGGTGTATACAAATAAAGAGGATAACACACATATATGGAAAAATCGTTTGAAGAGGTACTGGTACAGTTTTATGTTGACCAGTACAGGGAGAATGCGAAGAGAAGTACAGGTAAGCCTGTAAAACTGGCACACTATATTCACAGGCTCAATAACAAAGCAAAATCAATTAAATATGCGCGATTTTCAAAAAACGAGACAATAGCACTCGACAAGCTGCATCAGGAAATAAAAAGGCTTGCATTGATTGCCTACTATTCAAACAATAAGAATGCAAGGCAGATTTTAAATAGAGAAATCCTTCCGCAGCTCGTTAGGGTGGATATGGAGCAGTTTGATGAGAATGAGGCAGAGTATCTCACAGAGGATTTTCTAAAGCTTTTGCGCAAGGAGTATATAGGTGCGATATGTACAAGGAGCATGAAGGCGCTTTACAATGAGTACCGCAGCAAGGAGCTTAGAAGAGAGATTGTCACGCTGGTTCCGGCACGGCCGGAGCTTGAGTTTCCAAAAGCACAGAGCATGAAAAGGCACTTCATACTCCATATAGGCCCGACTAACAGCGGTAAGACATATCAGGCGCTTGAGAGGCTTAAGCTGGCGCAAAACGGAGTTTATCTGGGGCCTCTTAGACTTCTGGCACTTGAGGTATATGAGAAGATGAATGATGCAGGCATACCATGCACCATGCTTACAGGCCAGGAGTGTCTTGAGGTATCAGACAGCAGAATTACAGCATCGACAGTGGAGATGCTTGACTGTGACAAGGAGTATGATATCGCGGTGATTGATGAGGCACAGATGGTTGCAGATGATGACAGGGGACATTCATGGACCAGGGCAATTCTTGGTACACTTGCAGGAGAGATTCATATATGCATGAGTCCGGTGGCAAAGGATGTAGTCATTCATCTGATTAATCTGTGCCACGACGAGTATGAGATAAGGGAGTATGAGAGAAAGACAGCTCTAAAGCTGGAGGATAAGCCTTTTTCATTTCCACAGGATGTGAGAGAGGGCGATGCCTTTATCGTCTTTTCAAAGAAGTCGGTACTCAATATAGCAGGGCGTCTGGAGGAAAACGGCATAAAGCCAAGTGTCATATACGGAAGTCTGCCACCGGAAATAAGGCGCAGGCAGATGACGCTTTTTAATGAGAAAAAGACACAGGTTGTCGTGTCAACAGATGCGATAGGAATGGGACTCAATCTGCCGGTCAGAAGAATTGTATTTCTGGAGGTGGAAAAGTTTGATGGAGTATCAAGACGTCCGCTTGTCATCTCTGAGATAAAACAGATAGCGGGCCGTGCAGGCAGATTTGGTCTGTATGATACAGGCTATGTGACAGCTTTGGGACAAAAGAATCTGAATTATCTGAAGAATACGCTAAATATACCGGAGCAGGATATTGATATAGTAAGTCTTGGCTTCCCGCAGGTGCTCCTTACAATGGATGCGCCGCTTGATGCGATAATTAAGCTCTGGCATGAGGCAAAGCCATCAGCACCGTTTAGGAAAATCAATGTCGATGAGATATTGTTTTTGTATGGATATGCGTATAAGGAGCGATACTTTATCGCAGATTTTGATGACAAATATCTGCTTTATAAGATGATTACATGTCCTATAGATATAAAGGACAGGGAGCTTGTCAGACAATGGCTGCGCTACTGCATGTCGTATACATCTGATATCTCTCTCGACAAGCCTGATAAGCATTCAAAGTATCAGGGACTCATGAAATACGAATCCTATTACAAAAAGCTTGATTTGTACTATCAGTTTTCAGTCCGCATGGGCAAAATTGTGGAGGAGGACTGGCTTGAAAACGAGCGCGACAAAACACAGGCAAAGATTATGCAGCTTCTATCAAAGAGCAAGGATGAGTATATTATCAGATGCCGGTATTGCGGAAGAATACTTCCGATTGGAAATTCGCGCAATATATGCAGAGACTGCTACAGCATGATACGCAGGTAGCAGCCGGTTTATATTTTACGGTCAAGTCGTTGAATTTAGCTGTACAATGTGGCATAATAGAAATAAGACCAAAATATGAATGGAGGAAGTTTTTATGGCAAACAATGAGTTACAGATTGCCGGCTCACAAGGTGAACTTAGAATCCGTCCTTACGAGCACCACGCAAAGTATTATGAAACAGATCAGATGGGTATAATCCACCATTCAAACTATGTCAAGTGGATGGAAGAAGCAAGACTTGATTTGATGGATCAGATAGGACTCAACTACAGGCAGATGGAGGATATGGAAATCATAAGTCCGGTGCTGTCGATATCGGTAGAGTATCACAGTATGGTACATTTCGATGATACGGTCGTCATCTACACAAAGCTGCTTAAGTATAACGGAATCAAGATGGAGCTTGAGTATGTCATGAAGGACAAGGAGACAGGCGAGCTTCGCACCACTGCAAAAAGCAGTCACTGTTTTTTGAATAAATCCGGCAAACCAATCTCATTAAAGAGAATGTATCCGGAATTAGATACAAAATTTTTTGAATTTAAAGAGGCATAATAAAATGATACAGGATAGATTAAAAGCATTGAGAAGCGAGATGGCAAAGAGGGGCATCTCGCTGTATGTGGTTCCTACTGCTGATTTTCATGAGTCAGAGTATGTAGGAGAGCATTTTAAGGCACGCAAATATATTACAGGCTTCACGGGCTCAGCAGGAACCGCAGTCATCACTATGGATGAGGCCGGACTATGGACAGACGGCAGGTATTTTGTGCAGGCGGCTGCGCAGCTTAAGGATACCACTGTAAAGCTCTTTAAGATTGGCGAGGAGGGCGTACCGACAGTTGATGAGTATATAAAGGATACTCTTTCGGATGGCGGTGTAATAGGCTTTGACGGCAGAGTGGTAAATGCCGCATGGGGCAAAAGACTTTCAGAAATCGCAAAAGAAAAGCACGGCAGCATGTACGTAAATGAGGATCTGATTGACCTTATATGGACTGACAGACCACCTATGTCAAAGGCACCTGTCATGATTTTTGACAATAAATATACCGGTGAGGATATAAGCTCAAAGCTTAAAAGAGTCAGAGAGCAGATGGCACAAAAGGGTGCAACACTTCATCTGATGTCATCACTTTACGATATCGCCTGGCTTTTAAATGTCAGGGGAGGCGACATAAGCTATGTGCCTGTAGTGCTTTCATACCTGGCACTGTCACAGGACAGCTGCATATGGTTTTTGCAGGAAGAGGTTGTGACAGAGACTCTTAAGGCATACCTCGATAAGAATGGTATACAGACAAGACCTTACGATGATTTTTATGAATATGTGAAGCATATTGATGAAAAAGAGACAGTGCTTTTAAATACATCGATTGTAAATTACCGCATCTGCGACAGCCTGCCGGATGGTGTTAAGGTGATTGATGCGGAGGATCCTACAGTTGTCATGAAGGCCGTAAAGAATGAAGTACAGCTTGAAAATCTGCGCAAGGCGCATTTAAAGGATGCAGTTGCGATGTGCAAGTTCATGCACTGGCTTAAGACAAATATAGGTAAGATATCCATGACAGAGATTTCGGCTTCAGATTATCTTGCATCGCTTAGAGCTGAGCAGGAGGGCTTTCTTGATTTGAGCTTTGCCACAATATGCGGATATGCTGATCATGGTGCTATTGTGCATTACTCTGCAACAGAGGAGTCTGACAGGCAGCTTAAGCCTGAGAGTCTTCTTTTAGTTGATTCAGGCGGACATTATCTGGAGGGAACCACAGATATCACGAGAACCTTTGCACTAGGCCCTGTGACTGATGAGATGAAGGATATGTTTACGAGAGTTTGCCGCTCAAATATGAACCTGGCAAATGCAAAGTTTAAGGAGGGCTGCTCGGGTCTTAACTTTGATATTCTGGCAAGAGAGCCTTTCTGGGAGATTGGCATGGACTACAATCATGGCACCGGACACGGTGTGGGCTATGTGCTCAATGTGCATGAGGGACCAAACAGCTTCCACTGGAAGCAGTACCCGGGCAGAACTGCAGAGCGTGTGATAGAAGAGGGCATGGTCACTACAGATGAGCCGGGCATCTATTTAGAGGGCAAATTCGGTATTCGTACAGAGAATGAGCTTATCTGTCGAAAGGGTGAGAAAAATGAGTATGGCCAGTTCATGTATTTTGAGAATCTGACCTATGTACCGATAGATCTCGATGCGATTGATCCAAATCAGATGACAGACAGGGAAAAGGGATACCTGAACGCTTACCATGCTAGAGTTTATGAGCTTGTTTCACCTTTTTTGAATGATGAGGAGGCTCAGTGGCTTAAGAAATATACAAGAGCTATTTAACGTTACTGCCTGCACTGCAGTGTGACCGGCAGCGATTACAACAATATTATAATTGACAGTAAGGAAAGTATCAAAATGAGTGAAAAGCTTGTACTTATAGACGGACACAGTATTTTAAACAGGGCATATCACGGGCTGCCTGATCTGACCAATTCAGAGGGGCTTCACACAAATGCGGTCTATGGTTTTTTGAATATCATGTTCAAGATTCTTGACGAGGAAAAGCCAGACTATCTGACGGTGGCATTTGATGTGCATGCGCCGACGTTTCGCCACAAAATGTTTGATGCGTACAAGGGCACGAGAAAGCCTATGGACGAGGAACTTAGGCAGCAGGTGCCTATGATAAAGGAAATGCTTACCGCTATGGGCATTAAAATCGTGGAAAAGGAAGGCTATGAGGCCGACGATATACTTGGAACCTTATCTGTCAGGGCAGAAAAGGCCGGTATGGATGTCGCCATCATTTCCGGAGACAGAGACCTTTTGCAGCTTGCGACTGACCATGTCATGGTAAGGATTCCAAAGACAAAGAAAACAGGAACCGAGATAGAAAACTACAATACAGCAGATGTTATCGAAAAGTACGGCGTCACTCCAAAGGAATTTATCGATGTAAAGGCTCTTCAGGGAGATACGTCTGATAATATTCCCGGGGTACCCGGTATCGGCGAAAAGACAGCAGGCGCACTTATAGCAAAATATCACTGTATAGAGGCAGTACATGAGGACGCTGAGAATGTAAAGCCACCAAGGGCTTCAAAGAATATAGTTGAGTATTGGGAGCAGGCGCTTATGAGCAAGGAGCTTGCGACAATCATACTTGATGCGCCGGTTGACTATGAATTTTCTGATGCAAAGCTTAGTGGCGGAGTAGAGTCACTCTACACTGAGGAAGCCTTTTTATTGTGCAAAAGATACGAATTCAAAAACATGCTGTCACGGTTTAACGTGGAGGCTCCTAAAAACAATGCCGAGGAGCATTTTGTGATAGTAAGGGACTTAAAGACTGCAGAGAGTGTGTTTGAGAAGGCAAAGGGCAGGGAGGTCGCTTTTGCGGTAGTACCGGGAGAGTCTTTGGAAAACAGCGAAAGTGATGGACAGCTAAGTCTGTTTTCGGAGCCGGTTTCTAACGATTATCTTGCTGTTTCGATTTGTTTTTCAGAGGAGGACATTTATTTTATCTGTACAGGTGATGAGATTTCAAGCAGCTTCCTGGATGAAAAATTAAATACCCTGGAAGTAAAGTCATGGATATCACCGGATTTAAAGACCAATCTGCACAGATTTAAGAGCAAAGAGATAAAGGCAGATGACAGAGACAGATATTTTGACATGATGGTGGCTGCATACCTTATCAATCCGCTTGTCGGGGAGTATCCCTATGATGCGGTTGCAAAGGACTATCTGGGGCTTATGCTCTCATCTAAAAAGGATTATCTGGGAAAGCTTGATTTTACTCAGATGATGAAGGAGGATGAGAAAAAGGCAGTGGACTGTGCCTGCTACGAGGTGTATACTGCCTGGAAATCAAAGCCGGTTCTTTTGCAGAAGCTAAAGGAAATGGATATGCTCACTCTTTACAGAGATATCGAGCTGCCACTCGTTTTCGTGCTGTATGATATGGAAAATGAGGGGATAAGGGCTGATGGAATAAAGCTTAAGGAGTATGGAGACAAGCTTGCTGTTTCGATAACTGAGCTTGAAAAGAAAATATATGAGGCAGCAGGTGAAGAGTTTAATATAAATTCGCCAAAGCAGCTTGGAGTCATTCTCTTTGAAAAGCTTGGACTGCCAAATGAAAAGAAGACAAAGACCGGTTATTCTACTGCGGCAGATGTGCTTGAAAAGCTGGCACCGGAGTATCCGATTGTCGCAGATATTCTGGAATACAGACAGCTCACAAAGCTAAAGAGCACATATGCTGACGGACTTTCGGGATATATTGCATCCGATGGCAAAATCCATACTACCTTAAATCAGACAATCACTGCGACAGGCCGTCTTTCAAGCACAGAGCCTAATCTGCAGAATATCCCGATAAGGATTGAGCTGGGCAAGCTTATCAGAAAGGTATTTCTGCCTGAGGATGGAGATCTGTTTGTTGACTCAGACTACTCGCAGATCGAGCTTCGGGTGCTTGCGGCGCTTTCAGGGGATGAAAGGATGATAGAGGCCTTTAAGAATGGTCAGGATATCCACAGAAGTACAGCATCCCTTGTGTTTGACACACCGTTTGATGAGGTCACAGACCTTCAAAGAAGAAATGCCAAGGCGGTAAATTTTGGTATCGTTTATGGCATCAGTGCGTTTGGTCTGTCTAACGACCTGGGGATTTCAAGGAAAGAGGCACAGGGCTATATAGACAGCTATTTTGTCAAATATCCAAAGATTAAGGAGTTTTTGGATCAGACGGTTTTGGATGCCAAGAAAAATGGCTATACAAAGACCATGTTTGGGCGTATCAGACAGATTCCCGAGCTGAACTCGAGCAATTTCATGCAAAGACAGTTTGGAGAGAGAGTTGCGATGAACTCACCTATTCAGGGTACAGCAGCCGATATCATAAAGATTGCCATGATACGTGTGCATGACAGGCTTCTTGACGAGGGCTTAAAGTCAAGACTTATCCTTCAGGTGCATGATGAGCTTTTAATTGAGACAAAGGAAGCTGAGAAGGATAAAGTGATTAAGCTTCTGGAGAAAGAGATGCGTGGTGCGGTGGACATGAAGGTATCCATGGAGGTGGGCACCGAGTGTGGCTATGACTGGTATGATGCGCATTGATGACAGAAAAGGAAATAGTATGATTTTTATAGGAATAACAGGTGGTGTAGGTGCCGGAAAATCGGCAGTGCTTGGCTATCTTAAGGAACTTGATGGCGTAAGGGTCATGCTCTCCGATGAGATAGCACATGAGCTGATGGAGCCGGGAAGCGACTGCTACAACAGATTAAAGGAATTGTTTGCGGGCGAACCGATATGGCTTGAGGACGGGCATTTTGACAGACCGGCACTTGCCGGAGTGATTTTTTCGAATGATAAAAAAAGAGAGCTTCTAAATGAAGTAGTGCATCCTGCAGTAAAGGAATATGTGCTTAATGCAGTTAAAGAGGCAAAAAAAGAAGGTCTTTTCATGCTTGTGCTCGAAGCAGCACTTCTTATAGAGGAGGGATATGGTGAAATCTGCGACGAGCTGTGGTATATTTATGCAAGTGAAGAAGTCAGAAGAAAAAGACTTAAGTCATCACGCGGATATTCAGATGAGAAGATAGATAGTATCTTTGCAAGCCAGCTTAAAGAAGCTGAGTACAGAAGGCACTGCAAGGAGGTTATCGATAATGATGGAGATATCGAAAACACGATAGCTTCAATAAATAAAGCGCTTAGCAAATACAAGGAGTAGTGGGAATGAACAATGTATTCGGTTTGGACATTGGTACAAGAAATGTTGTAGGAACTGTCGGCTATCAGACTGATGACAAGGAATTTGTGGTTACAGCACAGTATGTCAGGGAGCATGAGACCAGAGCGATGCTTGACGGTCAGATACATGATATAGGCAGGGTGGCAAAAACCATTAAGGAAGTAAAGGACGAGCTTGAAAAACAGACAGGACAGCCACTTGAAGAGGTGTGTATAGCAGCCGCAGGACGAGTATTAAAGACTGTCACGACGCATGTGGAGTATGAGTATGCGCAGGAGTCTGTGGTGACCGGCGAGGATGTCCATACGCTTGACCTGCTTGGCATAGAAAAAGCACAGGAGGCACTCAAGGAGGTTAACGATACAAGCTATAAGTTTTACTGTGTGGGATATTCTACAGTCAAATTCTTTTTGAATGATGAGGTGTTTATCAGCCTTGAGGGGCATAAGGCAAACAAAATAGGCGAGGATATCATAGTTACATTTCTGCCGGAGGATGTGGTAGACGGACTGTATGCGGCGGTGGGACAGGCCGGGCTTAGTGTAGCCAATATGACATTGGAGCCTATCGCCGCTATCAATGTGGCAATTCCGGAGAACTATCGTATGCTTAATATCGCACTTGTCGATGTGGGAGCCGGAACGAGTGATATCTCAATCACAAGAGACGGAAGTATCATAGCCTATGGCATGATACCGCATGCAGGAGATGAGATTACAGAAGTTATTGTGCAGCATTTCCTCGTGGATTTCAATATGGCGGAGAGCATCAAGCTTCAGTCTACGACAAGTGATACGGTTACATACAAGGATATCATGAGCATCGAGCACACAATTCCTGCACAGGATGTCTGGGATGTGGCAGCACCTGTTGTTGATAGTATTGCACAAGAGGTATCGGCTAAAATCAGAGAGCTAAACGGTGACAAAACAGTGAGTGCCTGCTTTGTAGTCGGAGGCGGAGGCAAGATACACGGCTTCACGGAAAAGCTTGCGGAAGACCTTGACCTGCCGGAGGAAAGAGTAGCTCTAAGAGGTGAGGAAGTGCTTGGCGATGTGACCTTTGAGCAGGAGGATATTAAGAAGGATCCACTTCTTGTCACTCCAATTGGTATATGTCTGAATTATTATGACCAGAGAAATAATTTTATCATGGTCAGATTCAACGGTGAGAGAATAAAGCTCTATGACAATAACAGGCTTACAATAGTCGATGCGGCGCTTCAGGCGGGATTTCCAAACGATGAGCTGTTTCCAAAGCGCGGCACCCCGATAAACTTTACGGTAAACGGTGTGGCAAGGCTTGTAAGAGGCGAGGCCGGAGAGGGCGCAGTGGTGACCATGAACGGAAAGCCTGCAAGCATCAACACACCGCTTGAGCCAAACAGTGAGATAATCATCGAGCCGTCCACAGCAGGAGAGGCAGCAGAGTATAAGATATCGCAGCTTGATGAGTACAATCATTCCGTCATTACTTTTATCATAAACGGCAGAAAGGTATCATGTCCAAGGTTTGTCCAGGTAAACGGAAGGCTTGAGCCGGAGGATTACAGCATCAGGGAAAACGATGTGATTGAGACAAGAAATTACTATACAGTGCGTCAGATTGCGCAGTTTATGGATCTCGTTATTGACACAGACCAGATGATATTTGTAAACAATGAAGAGGCTGATCTCGACACTCTTGTATATGAAAATTTCTCTGTTGAGTGGAAAACAGATGAATATGGTGTTGCAAGAATCGACAATAACACTTATAATGACACACAAGAGTCTGATACAGATGAGGCTTCGGTCTTAGCTGAGCAGGATGCAAACAGTACAGAGTCAGACAACACAGTGGCCAGAACATCAGAGCAGATGATGAATCAGGTGCTCGATGAGCTGCATGATGATTTTGCTAAAGAAGCTGAAGCATCTGCTGTGCCGGAAAACGAACTGCCGAAAAATGAATTGCCAAAAAATGATATACAGGAAGATATACAGGAAGAAGACTCATCAGAAAATACAATTACAGTAATTGTAAACGGTGAGCCTGTAGAGCTGTCCGGCAAGGATACATATATATTTGTCGATATATTTACCCATATCTCATTTGATTTACAGGCAGGAAAGGGCAGGGCAATAGCCACTGTAATAAATGGCAGAGATGCCCAGTTTTCCGAGGAGCTTCATGAGGGAGACAAAATAGAATTATACTGGAAAGAGAATTAACATGTTAGAATTATGCAGCATTGCCAGCGGCAGCAGTGGAAACTGTATATGTGTGGGCACAGATGATTGTCATGTGCTCATAGACGCAGGCATCAGCGGTAAGAAAATAGAAAACGGACTGAATGAATTTGATATGACTGCCACAGATATGCAGGGCATTCTTGTGACACATGAGCATATAGACCATATCGCAGGGCTTGGTGTCATGGCAAGACGCTATCATATTCCTATTTATGCAACAAAGGCCACGATCGGGGCCATAAAATGTACCAAATCCGTTGGAAATATAGATGATGAGCTGTTTCATCCTGTTGAGGCAGGCGTCGATTTTACAATAGGCGATATAGAGTTTGAGCCGCTTCACATATCACACGATGCGGCTGATCCTGTCGCGTACAGATTTAAAAACGAAAATCATGCGATGGCGGTCGTGACAGACCTTGGCACGTATGATGATGCACTGGTTTCAAAGCTTCAGAACCTGGATGGGCTGCTGCTTGAAGCCAATCATGATATAAATATGCTCCAGACAGGGGCATATCCGTATCCGCTCAAGCGCAGAATCATGGGTGACAGCGGACATTTGTCGAATGAGAGAAGCGGGCAGTTGTTATGCGAGCTTCTTCATGATAAATTTGGCTCAGTAATACTGGGACACCTTAGTAAAGAAAACAACTACGAAAAGCTGGCGTATGAAGCCGTCAGGCTTGAGGTCACAATGGGAGACAATCCATATAAGGCAAGTGATTTCCCTATGTATGTGGCTAAGAGAGACAGGGCATCAGACCGCATAGCCGTAGAATAAGAGAACAGGAGAATAAGTTGTTATGGATAACACAAAGAACAAAGTAATCATCACAGTTGTCGGAAAAGACACAGTAGGAATCATTGCAAAGGTATGTACATATCTGTCAGAGGGCAGTGTAAACGTGCTTGATATCTCACAGACTATCGTTTCAGGTTATTTCAACATGATGATGATTGTGGATATGGCAAATGCTACAGCTTCATTTGCAGAGATTTCTGACCAGCTTGATGCACTTGGAGAAGAAATTGGTGTAACAATAAAGTGTCAGAAGGAAGAAATCTTTGAGATGATGCATCGAATCTAGTTTAGCATAAAAATGTCATACACAGTTAAAGGAGAACAGCAAAATGATAAATATTGGTGAAGTAATTGAGACCAATGATATGGTGGAGAAGGAAAATCTTGACGTGCGTACAATCACACTCGGTATCAGCCTGCTCGACTGTATAGACTCAGACCTTGCAAAGGTAAATGAGAATATCTACAACAAGATTACAACACTTGCAAAGAATCTTGTATCAACAGGAAAAGAGATAGAGAACAACTACTGTATCCCTATCGTAAACAAACGTATTTCAGTTACACCTATCGCCCTTGTCGGCGGTGCAGCCTGCAAGAGCTCAGAGGATTTTGTTACCATAGCAAAGACTCTTGACAGAGCAGCCAAAGAGGTAGGTGTCAACTTCATCGGTGGATACTCAGCACTTGTGTCAAAGGGCATGACAAAGGCGGATGAGCTTTTAATCAAATCCATCCCTCAGGCAATGCTTGAGACAGACCTGGTATGCAGCTCTGTAAATGTTGGCTCTACAAAAACCGGAATCAACATGGATGCAGTAAAGCTGATTGGCGAGATGATAAAGGAGACAGCAGAGGTGACAAAGCACCTTCCTGTATCAGGCTGTGCCAAGTTTGTAGTATTCTGCAACGCTCCTGATGATAATCCGTTTATGGCAGGAGCCTTCCATGGTGTGACAGAGGCAGATGCCATCATCAATGTAGGTGTCAGCGGACCTGGAGTAGTAAAGACAGCACTTGAAAAGGTAAGAGGCGAGAACTTTGAGGTGCTCTGTGAGACAATCAAGAAGACAGCCTTCAAGGTTACACGAGTAGGACAGCTTGTGGCAAAGGAGGCTTCAAAGAAGCTTGGAGTGCCATTTGGAATCATAGACCTCTCACTTGCACCTACACCGGCTATCGGAGACTCTGTAGCCGATATTCTCTGTGAGATAGGCTTAGAGAGAGCCGGAGCTCCGGGAACAACAGCTGCACTTGCACTCTTAAACGATCAGGTGAAAAAGGGCGGTATCATGGCATCCTCATATGTCGGCGGACTCTCAGGTGCCTTTATTCCTGTATCAGAGGATCAGGGAATGATAGATGCCGTAAACGATGGTGCACTCACTCTCGAAAAGCTTGAGGCTATGACCTGTGTATGCTCAGTGGGACTTGACATGATTGCAATCCCGGGCGATACAAAGGCCACTACAATTTCAGGAATTATCGCAGATGAAATGGCTATCGGTATGATAAATCAAAAGACAACAGCCTGCAGACTGCTTCCGGCAATCGGAAAGGATGTAGGTGATGTGGTAGAAATCGGAGGACTCCTTGGAAGTGCACCGGTTATGCCGGTAAACAGATTCTCTTGTGATGCATTTGTAAACCGTGGAGGAAGAATCCCGGCACCTATTCACAGCTTTAAAAATTAGTAAATAGTGGCATTGTTTACAAGCATGTACTTATAAGAATAACTTATAAGTACATGCTTATTTTAAAGTGGTACTTGACAATGACAAAAATACATGCTTAAATAAAGGCAGTTATATGACTGACGGAAGTGGATAACCACATGGAGTATAACAGTTGATTGCCGACCGTCTGGGCGCACATTTATATAAGTTTCCTGCAGAGCTTTATATTATTATGTGTGTTCAGACGGTCTTTTTTATTCCGGCAGGCCCGAGTAATTTGGGGATGCAGACCACATTATCAGAAAACATGGAGGATGACATGGAAAGAGTATCATTAGCAAAGGAATTATCAAGCACAACATACCCTGGCAGAGGTATCGTAATCGGTCGCACAAAGGATGGTAAGAAGGCTGTAACAGCATACTTTATCATGGGCAGAAGCGAAAACAGCCGCAACAGAGTATTTGTAGAGGATGGCGAGGGCATCAGAACACAGGCATTTGACCCTTCAAAGCTTGAGGATCCAAGTCTTATCATTTACGCACCTGTAAGAGTGCTCGGCAACAAGACAATTGTCACAAACGGTGACCAGACAGATACTATCTATGAGCTGATGGACAAGCAGCAGACATTTGAGCAGGCCTTAAGGACAAGAGAGTTTGAGCCTGACGCTCCTAACTATACACCTAGAATTTCAGGAATCATGCATATTGACAATGGCGAGTTCAATTACGCTATGTCAATCTTAAAGAGCAACAACGGCAATTCTGATGCATGCAACAGATATACATTTGCATACTCAGCACCGGTTGCAGGAGAGGGACATTTTATCCATACATATATGGGCGATGGAAATCCACTGCCAAGCTTTGAGGGTGAGCCTACATGGGTAGATATCGACGGAGATATCGATGAGTTTACCGATATGGTATGGGAGAACCTTAACGAGGACAATAAGGTATCACTTTTTGTCAGATATATTGATATCGCAACAGGCGAGTATGAGAGCAGAATCGTAAACAAAAACAAATAAAACACTATATAAACGGTCAAATATACAAGATAAGCAGATAAAAACAGGAGAACAGAAAAATGCAGGAATACGAATTAAAATACGGATGTAATCCAAATCAGAAACCGGCCAGAATATTTATGAAGGAGGGAGAGCTTCCTATAAAAGTGCTTAACGGCAGAGCCGGATATATCAACTTCCTTGATGCCTTTAACGGATGGCAGCTTGTAAGAGAGCTTAAGAAGGCAACAGGTCTTCCAGCCGCAACATCCTTCAAGCATGTTTCACCTGCAGGTGCAGCAGTAGGACAGCCACTTTCAGATGTAGAGAAAAAGATTTACTGGGTTGATGATATGGATATTGAGTTTACACCACTTGCAAATGCATATATCAGAGCAAGAGGCGCTGACAGAATGTCATCATTTGGTGATTTTATTTCACTTTCAGATGTATGTGACAAGAGCACTGCACTTGTAATCAAGAGAGAGGTATCAGACGGTGTTATCGCTCCGGGCTACACAGACGAGGCTCTTGAGATTTTAAAGGCTAAGAAGAAAGGCAATTACTGTGTTATCGAGATTGACCCGTCATATGAGCCGGCACCTATCGAGAGAAAGGATGTATTTGGTATCACATTTGAGCAGGGCAGAAACGAGCTTCATATTGATGACGATTTCTTCTCAAATATCGTGACAGAGAACAAGGAGCTCACAGAGCAGGCTAAGATCGATCTGGCAATCTCAATGATTACTTTAAAGTACACACAGTCAAACTCTGTATGCTATGTAAAGGGCGGCCAGGCAATCGGTATCGGAGCAGGCCAGCAGTCTCGTATCCACTGTACCAGACTTGCAGGCTCAAAGGCAGACAACTGGTGGCTTCGTCAGTCTCCACAGGTGCTTGGACTTCAGTTCGTGGATGGTATCAGACGTGCAGACCGCGACAATACTATTGACCTTTATATCGGTGAGGATTATATGGATGTGCTTGCAGAGGGCGAGTGGCAGAAGTTCTTCAAGGTAAAGCCGGACGTATTTACAGCAGAGGAGAAGAGAGCGTGGCTTGACAAGAATACAGATGTAGCACTTGGATCTGATGCATTCTTCCCATTTGGTGACAACATTGAGCGTGCTCACAAGAGTGGCGTGAAGTATGTAGCCCAGCCGGGTGGATCTGTGAGAGATGACCATGTTATTGATACATGTAATAAGTACGGTATGGTAATGAGCTTTACAGGAATCAGACTTTTCCATCACTAATCACAAGGTATAGCGATTATTAAGCTGAATTGAAGCACAATAAGTAATTCAATTATAAGGGACTTCATGATATAATTACAGTATACATTTTACACAGTAGTTAATCATGGAGTCTTTTTATGTCATTACAGTTTATCACAGGTAATTCAGGAAACGGAAAAACAAAATATCTCTTTAACAGGATAGTGAAAGAGGCAAAGGCAAACCCAAGGGACAATTATCTTGTAATAGTGCCTGAGCAGTTTACAATGCAGACGCAGAGACAGCTTGTAGATTTGTCGGAGAATAAAGCTATCATGAATATAGATGTGCTAAGCTTTAAGCGCTTAGCCTACAGAGTGTTTGATGAGCTTGGAATCACAAATCTCACGGTGCTTGAGGAGACAGGTAAGAATCTTGTACTCAGAAAGCTTGCGGCACAGGAGGCGGATAAGCTTGGCGTAATAGGCAGAAACTTAAACCGCATCGGCTATATAAGCGAGGTGAAGTCACTGCTTTCGGAGCTTGTGCAGTACAATATATCACCTGAGGAGCTCGGAAGATATATTGCCTCAGGCATGCTATCGGATACACTTTCAGATAAGCTTAAGGATGTGCTCGTGCTATACGAAGCATTTGAGAAGTTTATGCAGGACAAATATATCACTGCAGAGGAAATACTTAATGTGCTTAGCAATGTGGCGGAGGAGTCTGCCATTCTTAGAAATTCAGTCATTGCATTTGATGAATTTACTGGATTTACACCTATACAGAACCAGCTTATCAAAAAGCTCTTTGTCATTTCAAAGAAAATATATGTAACGCTCACAATAGACTGTCGTGAGGATATCTTTAAGAGCAGAGGCATGCAGGAGCTTTTTGACATGCCAAAAAGGACAGTGAAATCACTCACCGAAATGGCAGCGTTTTATGGCATAGAAGTCGAGGAACCTATTATCCTTGATAAAAACTACCGGCTTGCAGAAAACGAAGAGCTAAGCTTTATGGAACAGCAGCTTTTCAGAAAACGAAGATGCTCCTTTAAAAAAGTACCAAAGCACATTCATATAGACTGTCTGCGTGACCCGAAGCAGGAGCTGACAAAGATAGCCAGAAGAATTAATGAGCTTGTAAGGAACGAAAATCTGCGTTACCGAGATATTGCTATAGTCACAGGAGATGTGAATATATATGCAGGTTATGTGCGTGAAATATTTGACAAATACAATATTCCTTACTTTATCGATGCCACACAGGAGATACTTTTCCATCCGTTTATTGAGTTTATCAGGTCAATACCCGATATTGCGGCACAAAATTTCTCGGCAGATGCGGTGTTCAGATTTTTGAGGTGTGGCTTTAGTGAGCTATTGGACAGTGAAATAGATGTACTTGAAAACTATGTGCTCGCCTGTGGAGTAAGAGGTAAAAGCGCATGGGACAAAAAGTGGGTCAGGCTGCCAAAGCATAAGGCAGGCTATGACATTGAGCTTTTAAACCAAAGCAGGGAGTATATAATGGAGCTGCTAAAGCCGGTATATCAGGTGTTTTCCGATAAAAAGTCAACGGTAAAGGACTATGTGCTCGCTATATATAAGCTGATAGTTTTGCTTGATATACCTGATAAGCTTGCAAAAAAGGAGCAGGCACTGCTTGATGCAGGGGACCAGACCGCATCAAAGGAATACGGACAGATATACAAAATAGTCATGCAGCTCTTTGAAAAATATGTGGCGGTGCTGGGTGATGAATGCATGGATGCAGAGGAATTTACACAGATACTGGATGCAGGACTGGATGCGGCAGATGTAGCAGTCATACCGCCGGGATACGACACTGTGACCATCGGAGATATTGAGAGAACGCGTCTGACCAACATAAAGGTCATGTTTTTTGCAGGCGTAAACGATGGGATTGTGCCAAAGGCAGCAGGAAGAGGCGGCATCATATCACAGTATGAGAGAGAGGCACTTAAGGAGCTGGATATAGAGCTTGCGCCTGGGGCAAGGGAGCAGGCATTTATACAGAGGTTTTATCTGTATCTGAATATGACAAAGCCATCCAGGGAGCTTTATATCAGCTATACGAGGCTTGACAGTGAAAAAAAGGCTGCCCAGCCATCGTACCTCATAGGTATATTAAAGGGGATGTTTCCGGAGCTTGTCGTGACTGAGACAGAGGATGTAGAACAGCTTTTGGATATATCAAGCAGGCAGAGTGCTCTGGATTATCTGCTGTCAAATGAGGTGGATGACAGATGGTGCGAGATTGCAGCAGCGGTGATGCTCTATGACGCAGCAGTCAGTGATGCAGGGGACGGTAATGAAGTAGACGATAAAGAATTTACTCAAAAAAATTCCGTGGAGCGGCTCATAAATGCAAGGTTTGAGCATTATTCAAAGGATCCGATCAGCCGAAATGTGGCAAGAAGCATATACGGCAGACACATGGAGGGCAGTATCACGCGCTTTGAGCAGTTTGCCAGGTGTGCATATGCGCATTTTTTAAATTATGGATTGAGGCTTACAGAGCGTGAGGAGAGCGGCTTTACATCCCTTGATATGGGTAATATATACCATGAAGCACTGGAAAGATACAGTAAGAAGCTTGATAGGGAGAGCACTGACTGGTTTAGCGTGACAGATGCAAAAAGGGATGAGCTTACGATGGAAGCAATAAATGAGGTGATTGATGAGTATGCAGGCTTTGGCATATTTGATACAGCGGAAAGCCAACATTCGATATCACATATGAAGGCTGTCTTTAAGCAGACAGTATGGGCACTCACAACCCAGATACGAAGAGGCAGCTTTGTGCCTGAGAGGTTTGAGTTTTCCTTTTACGAGAGCCTTGATATGGCAAATGATGTGACGGTTGATATAAAGGGACGCGTAGACAGGACTGACACATATACGGATGAGGGCCGGCTTTTTGTGAAGGTACTGGATTACAAGTCGGGAAATACAGTTTTTGACCTGGTGAAGCTGTACTATGGCACGCAGCTTCAGCTTGCAGTGTACATGGACGCTGTCATGGAACAAAAGAAAGAGGCACTAAAGCAGGTAAGTGTGGAGCCGGGCGGTATGCTGTACTATCACATCGACGATCCTGTAATTGATTTAAAGGATGTGACACCGGGCACTGAGCTGTCTGAGGAAGAAATCAATCAGATGATATTAAAGAAGCTCAAGCCTGACGGGCTTATCAACTCGGACGAAAAGGCATACAGAGGCATGGACAGGGACTTTGAGAAAAGCTCTGACGTAATCCCTGTCACCTTAAAAAAGGATCAGACACCGGCTGCAGGCTCAAAGGTGGCAAACGCCGAAGAGTTTGATGTGATAACAAGGTTTGCGCGAGAGAAGCTTCGCGAGATAGGAAGAGAAATATACGATGGAAATGTTGCCGTCAATCCTATCAAGAACAAGAAAATAGACAGCTGCGCATATTGCGCTTTTCAGGCCATATGCAGGTATGATTCAAGGATACCGGGCTTTAGCGAAAGAAGCTTTAACGGTGACAATAAGGAAGATGTACTTGATAAAATGCGTACACAGATTGCAGCGGCAGAGCATAAAGCATGCTATGGAGATAATAATATAAAGCCATAATCGGGAGATATAATATGGATGTTAAATGGACCAGTGAACAGAAAAAGGTTATAGATTTAAGAGACAGGGATATACTTGTATCGGCGGCAGCAGGCTCAGGAAAGACAGCTGTACTCGTTGAGCGTATAGTAAACAGAATATGTGTGGATAATCCGCCGGTGGATATTGACAGGATGCTTGTGGTGACGTTTACCAAGGCTGCAGCTGCTGAGATGAGGGAGCGTGTCAGCCGTGCGATAGACAGCTTGAAGGAGCAAAAGCCGGATGATGAGAACCTGCAGAGGCAGTCGACACTGGTTCACAATGCGCTCATCACTACAATCGATTCGTTTTGTCTGTTTGTGGTGCAGAATAATTTCGCACAGCTTAATCTGGATCCTGATTTCAGAATCGGTGACCAGGCAGAGCTTAAGCTTATGCTAAAGGATGCTTTGGCACAGGTATTTGAGGACAATTATGCAAGAGAAGACAACGAGGCATTTATCAACCTTATAGATACCTACAGCAAGGGGAGAAATGACTCTGCCGTCAGGCAGATGGTGGAGGATATCTACTATAAGGCGGGCAGCTCATCATGGCCGAGAAAGTGGATGAACAGCCTCCTAAGGCTCTATGATATAAAGTCAGCTAAACAGCTTGAGGACTCAGAAATCATTAAGGAGATAGTGGATTACAGCAGGGTGCTTTTGGAGGAGGCTGTTCAGGAGCTTACAATGGCGAAAGACCTGGCATCAGCTACACCCGGGCTTGAAAAGTATGCGCTTACACTTTCAGAGGATATAGCATTGTTTGATGGAATGGCTGATGTGACAGGCTATGTCGGTATGCAGGAGTTCTTAAACAAAATATCCTTTGGCAGAATTGCTGTCATCAGGAAATTTGACGGAGACGAGAAGAAAAAGGAGCGCGTGAAAAGCATGCGCGATGCTGCCAAGAAGAAGGTAGACGGAATAAAGCAGAAATACTTTGGCATGTCAATTGAGCTTATGTATGAGCAGTTGGAGCGTCAAAGGCCATTTGTTAAAGAGCTGATAAGGCTCTCACTCGAGTTTTATGATGCGATGGAGGCTGTAAAGACAAGAAAAAGAGTATTTGATTTTTCTGATATAGAGCACTTTGCACTTCGTATACTGGTGGATGAACAGACAATGGAGCCCACAGAGACAGCGCGTGAGTTTTCAAAACATTTTGAGGAAATCATGATTGACGAGTATCAGGACTCAAACCAGGTGCAGGAGGATATACTTACCGCTATTTCAAGAGAGCACCAGGGAGTCGGCAACATGTTTATGGTGGGCGATGTAAAGCAGAGCATATACAGGTTTCGAATGGCGCGCCCTGAGCTGTTTATGGAAAAATACAACACATATACATCAGATGACAGTGCACACCAGAGAATAGACCTGCATAAAAATTTCAGAAGCAGGAATGAGGTGTTAGACTTTACTAACGACATATTCTACAAAATCATGGCAGCAGATTTGGGCAATGTGCAGTATGATGACGATGCGGCACTGTATCCCGGTGCAAGCTATCCGGAGGAGACGATGCGTCCTGAGCTTTTGCTTGTTGACTACAAGGATGAGGATCTGTCTGAAATTATAGAGGATGAGGATGGAGATAAGGTGCAGATAGAGGCGCTTTTGATTGCAAACCGTATCAGGAGTCTGATGGAAAACGGCATGGTGACTGATAAAAAGACAGGGCAGCTAAGAGCCGTGCAGTACAGGGATATAGTGATACTTTCGAGAAGTGTTGCAACCTGGGGCAATACAGTGGCAGCAGTATTAAAGGACTGTGATATTCCGGCGCATGTAGAGTCGAATACAGGCTACTTTTCATCGTATGAGATACAGGTGATTCTGTCCATGCTTCGCATACTCGATAATCCGCTGCAGGATATTCCGATGGCAGCAGTGCTTGCTTCGCCGATCGTTGGCATGGATGATGAGGAGCTGGCACAGATTAGGTCTGCCTTTAAGGGCGTAAGCTTTGCACAGGCTGCACTTAGCGCCATGGCAGGTGAGAATGGCTATGAGGACGAGAAGCTTAAAGCCTTCGCTTTGATATTTGAGAGACTAAGAGGTGCTGTAGCTGATACGCCAATCCATGAGCTTTTGTACATGATGCTTGATGAGACAGGCTTTTATAGGTATGCATCGGCCATGCCGGCAGGAAAACGGCGCAGACAGAATATAGATATGCTGATTGAGATGGCCGCAGCCTATGAAAAGACCAGCTACAAGGGGCTGTTTCACTTTGTCAGGTACATAGATATACAGCAGAAATATGAGATAGACTACGGAGAGGCCGATACCGCAGGCGAGAATGACGATGTGGTGCGTATCATGACAATCCATAAGAGCAAGGGTCTTGAGTTTCCTGTAGTGTTTGTTTCCGGGCTTGGCAAGGTCTTTAACACGCAGGACACAAAATCAGACCTGGTGATACATGAAAAGCTTGGGCTTGGCCTTGTGGAAAAAACAAAAAGCCCAAGGACAAAGCGACCATCACTAATCAGAAATGAGATAGTAAGCCGCATTAAAAGGGAAAATCTGGGAGAGGAGCTGCGTGTGCTGTATGTAGCGCTCACCAGGGCGAAGGAAAAGATTATCCTGACAGGGGGACTTTCAAATGCCCAAAAATCCTTTGAGAAGTATAGAGGCAATGTAAATGCGAACCAGCCTATAAGCTTTGGACAAAGGGAGGGAGCAGGGTGTTACCTGGACTGGATTATACCTGCCATGCTGTCGTACCCGGATAAGTATACGGTATCCACAGTCGATGCAACAGAGTTCGCTGCACGAACTGCGATGGATATGGCGGCAAACGATATATCAAGAGCGCAGCTTATTGGGCACATAAGTGCAGCGGATGAAACAAAAGCCAAAGAGCTCGCAGAGGAATTTGATTTTGAGTATGTATATGCTTCTGATATAACTAAAAAAAGCAAATATTCGGTATCTGAGCTGAAGCATGACTCTATGGTTGAAAAGTACGACAGCACAGAGAGGGAGGCAGAGCGTCCTAAGTTCCTTTTGGAGGAGAAGGAGACGTATGTGCCGGACTTTGCGAGGGATGATGAGGCAGGCGGTGCTTCTAATGAAAGCAAAGAGCCTAAAAATGCAGCAGGTGTGAATCAGGGAGCGCTGCGCGGAACTGCAGTGCACCGTGTCATGGAGTGTCTGGATTTCAAGAGCCTGTGTGATATAGATACAAAAGACCATGTGGCAGTCAGTGCATTTGTGAAGAAAAGCATGGATGAAATGCTAAAAAAGGGGCTTATCACAGATGACATGTACAGGCTGACCAGACCAAAGCTTATAGAGCAGTTTATATCATCAGATGTGGCAGCGCGTATGGCACAGGCGGATAAGAGAGGCGATTTGTATAAAGAGAAGCCTTTTGTGATGGACTATGAGGGAGTATTGGTTCAGGGAATTATTGATGTATTCTGGCTGGAGAATGATAAAATAGTGCTGCTTGATTATAAGACAGACAGGGTAAATACTGCTAAAGAGCTTATCGACAGATACAGCACACAGTTAAAACTGTATGCTGATGCACTTGGAAGGATTTTTTCTACAGATGGGAAAAGCATACAGGCGGATGAGAGGCTCATATATTCATTCCGTTTACAGCAGACAATTGTTACCTGTCGTGAATATAAAAAATAGTGGCATGTCACAGCAATCTATTATATAATGTTTAACAGGTGGTACAAAAATATAATATATTAATATATAAGACATAATTGCTGTATGAACAGCTGTATATAAAGCCAAAGAAAAGAGATAATTTACATGGAGGAATGCAATATGTACGAATACGATGATGAGGTTTTAGACACATTTTTAAAGAAACAGACACAGCTTTTTAGTGAGGAGGTCGCAGATACTCCGGAGGCTGCAGAGGAATTTTTAGAGGACTGCATGGCTGTGGTATGTAAGAATATAAAAGAAGTAAGAGATTATTTTGATGAGGCAGGCTCAGATATTTCGGGCATGTCAGATGATGAGCTTATGGACCAGAGTGAGGTCTTTGCCATTGCGGACGGCAGATTCCTTGTTGTGGAAGGATAGCAGGTATGAAGTATTTTAAGAAAACGATGTGTATGCTGCTTGCATCAGCGACACTTCTCACCGGCTGCAGTATTGGCGGCAAGGAGATAGTGCTTGATATAAATACCACGAATAGCCATACAGTTTTTTCCGTGGACAATATGAAGTGCGATAAGACGGAGGCACTCATATATTTAGCCAATTACAAAAATCTGTATGGCACTATGTATGATGTAAACCTGCTTGAGACAGATGATGCGTCGAACGTGGAAAAGTATATCAGGGATGTCACTGTTGATGAGCTGACGCGCATATACTGCATGGTTTCAATTGCAAAGCAGAAGAAGATTACACTTACAGACAAGGAGAAGAGTAGTGTGTCAAAGGCTGCAAAGGAATACTATGACTCATTAAACGAAGCTGAAAAGAAATTCACAAAGGCTGATTTATCAGACATTGAGAGCGCATACGAGCATTATGCGATTGCGCAAAAGCTGTACAATTCCCTATCGAAGGGTGTTGATACAGAGGTGAGTGATGAGGATGCAAGAGTTATCCATATACAGAAAATCTTTGTAAAGAGCAAGGAGAGCGCAGACGCTGTGAGCCAGACGCTCTCGTCAAAGGAAGATTTTGCAGCAGTTGCATCAGGCAGCAGTGAGGACAGCCAGACAGAGCTGTATGCTGCAAAGGGCACTCTGCCACAGGAGGTTGAGGCTGTAGCATTTGAGCTTGGCGATGGAGAGACATCTGATATGATAAGCACAGATGACGGCTACTATTTCATCAAGTGTATATCCAAGCTGGACCGGGAAAAAACGGAGCAGAACAAGGTCACTATACTGCAAAAGAGACAACAGGAGCAGTTTAATGATGACTACGAGCACTTTGTAAAAAAAGCAGGCTTTAGTTTAAACAATGACCTGTGGGATTCAATCAGTATAAAGGATGAAAAGGATGTGAAAACAAGTTCATTTTTTACTGTGTACAATAAATACTTTCAGGCCGACAATTGAACAGGCAGATAATAATTAATAATAGACAGGAGCATATAATATGGACTGGGAATTTGACATCCTGTATGCAATTCAGAGCATCAGAACACCGTTTTTAGACAAGCTAATGGCGTTTTTATCTACCATCGGAAATGCAGGCGCATTGTGGATTGTGATAGGTGTAGTGCTTTGTATTTCAAAAAAATACCGCCGTGGAGGCATGCAGATGCTTTCGGCAGAGCTTTTGAGCTTTATAGTGGGCAATCTGATAATAAAAAATATGGTCGACAGATTGAGACCATGTCAGATAGATGAGACTGTCAGTCTTATTGTAAAGATACCGTTTGACTCATCATTTCCTTCGGGACACACGTTAAACGGCATAACAGCGGCAGTGACACTTATGTTTATAGACAAAAGAATGGGAATACCGGCGATTGTACTTGCGGTACTTATAGCGTTTTCACGTATGTACAACTTCATGCATTTCCCAACGGATGTCATGGCAGGAGCAGTGCTTGGGGTGGTATCGGCTGTGTTTGTGAACTTTTTGTTTAAGAGAGCCGGTAATTAATAAAAAGCTGTACACATGCAGGTATATGAAACCTGCATAGTGTACAGCTTTTTTATGTGATGTTAACAGTAAAATTACTTTGTTAGATTACTTTGTGAGAAGAAGCATGATATCATTACTTCTCTTTACAAATTTAGTCATCTGGTCAACTGAAAGCGGCTGGTTAGAAAGCATTGCAAGGTCGTAAAGCTGCTCAGCAAACATTGGAACATGCTCAGAATCCTTATTGTCTAAGATGTACTTTACAAGCTCGTTGTTGGCATTTAATGTGAGTGTCTGGTCAGCGGCAAACATGCTTGGATCCATTCCACCCATGCCTCCGGCTGCGTACATCTTCATCATATCCTGCATACGTCTGCCCTGCTCTGAGAGTGTGAGCACAGATGCTACATCTGCATTCTTAAGGTTTTCTACCTTTACAGTGAGCTTGTCGTTGTTCAAAGCCTTCTTGAATACCTCTGAGAGAGTAGTGGTTGCCTCTGTGAGGTCTGCACCGGATTCATCCTTGAGAGACTCTGTGAGGTCTGCATCTATTCTCATGAACTTGTAGTGGTCATTTCTCTGCTCAAGCTGTGTGATGAATGAGGTATCGATATTGTGGTCAAGGATAACAGCGTTCATGCCCTGTTCTTTGAACAGCTTGATATACTGACCCTGCTGTACTACATCTGTGACATAGTAAACTGTATTCTTCTCAGGCTCCTTGTTTTCATCAGAGGCATTTGCATCAGTATTGTCAGCTTTCTTTGTATCATCAGAAGCATCGGCACTTTCCGCATCTGATTTTTCATCCTCCGCAACAGGTGCGAGCAGCTCAGGAAGAGTCTGATACTTGTCATTGATATCCTTGAAAAGAATATAGTCGTTTATCTTGTCACAGAACTTCTCGTCCTTTAAGCAGCCAAACTTGATGAATGGGCTGATGTCATCCCAGTATTTCTCATAGGCTTCCTTATCTGTCTTGCACATACCGATGAGCTTGTCAGCTACTTTCTTGGTGATGTACTCAGAAATCTTCTTTACGAAGCCATCATTCTGGAGAGCAGAACGTGATACGTTAAGCGGTAAATCAGGACAATCGATAACACCCTTAAGGAGCATCAAAAACTCAGGAATGACCTCTTTGATATTGTCTGCGATAAATACCTGGTTGTTGTAAAGCTTAATAGTTCCCTCGATTGAGTCGTACTCTGTGTTGATCTTAGGGAAGTAGAGGATACCCTTTAAGTTGAAAGGATAGTCCATATTCAGGTGAATCCAGAAAAGAGGCTCCTTGTAGTCTAAGAATACCTTTCTGTAAAACTCCTTGTATTCCTCATCGGTACACTCATTCGGGCTCTTGGTCCAGAGTGGGGTTGTATCATTAAGCGGAACAGGGCGCTTAACGATTTTGAGCTGATCCTTTGCAGGAGATACCTCTACCTGCTCCTTTTCGCCCTTGTCATTTTCTTTTTCCTCGTACTTTGCGTCCTCATGGATTTCCTCGATGACAGTATCAGTGTCACGCTTGTCGGCCTTGTCTATTGTTTCGTACTCCTCAGGAGCATTTTCTTTTGCAAGGTAAATCTCAGTAGGCATGAAAGAACAGTACTTCTCGATAACCTCACGTGCGCGGTACTCGTTTGCGAACTCGAGACAGTCGTCGTTTAAGTAGAGAGTAATCTCTGTTCCGACGTCGTCCATGTCGCCATCCTCCATGTTGTATTCTGTGCCACCGTCACATGACCAGTGTACAGGTGTAGAGCCCTCTTTATAAGAGAGCGTATCGATTGTTACCTCGTCGGCTACCATGAATGCTGAGTAGAAGCCGAGACCGAAATGACCTATAATCTGGTCATCATTTGACTTGTCTTTGTATTTCTCGATGAAGTCTGTAGCACCTGAAAAAGCGATACGGCTTATGTATTCCTCAACCTCATCAGCTGTCATACCAAGACCGTTATCGATAATCTTTATTGTCTTTTCGTCAGGGTTTACGAGCACCTGAATCTTGCCCTTGTAGTCTGCAGGAAGGGAATATTCACCCATCATGTCGAGCTTTTTGAGCTTAGTGATGGCATCGCATCCGTTTGAGATGAGCTCACGATAGAAGATATCGTGGTCTGAATATAACCATTTCTTTATAATAGGGAACAGGTTGTCGCTGTCAATTGAAAGATTGCCGTGTTTTTCTGTCATTTTTACACACTCCTTGTTTTTATTTACGCCGCGGTTATGGGCTGTGAAGTTGCGGTGTAGCAGCCAGTAATTCCTCAGAGAAAATATGAAGTCAGCCACAGGATTTTGTATGGATAGTTTGTGGCATGATTTTGGTTGTGCCGCTTTGTCCGGTAATGGAACCCTGTGGCAGTTCATATTTTATCTTCGGAACAATTGTCTGATACCCGCAATATTAGCTTATTTCCGCGAATGTAGATTTAGCTAAATGTTTTACACCGCGGCTATGGGCTGTGAGGTTGCGATGTAGCAGCCAATAATTCCTCAGAGAAAATATGAAGTCAGCCACAGGATTTTGTATGGATAGTTTGT
>ENA-OZLH01000293-OZLH01000293.1-human-gut-metagenome-genome-assembly--contig:-NODE-293-length-27752-cov-12.306351_pt1 | contig 27752 bp, 24 predicted proteins | sample MGYA00244832_ERZ653776 | MGnify/ENA primary metagenome ERZ653776 (study PRJEB26926, sample SAMN06165218) | human gut metagenome | biome: ENVO:00009003; feature: ENVO:2100002; material: ENVO:00002003...
TAAAAAGGCTATTCCTGCAAATATTTTTTTATAAATAATTACCTTCTTAAATTCCATATCAATTCTCTGTCTCATAAACTTCTATCGGTACAAACGTGTCATCAGAAGCTATCTTAAAATATCCTAGTCCTTTTATTCCTTTAATTCCCGGTTCTCCCTTCTTGTAAATATATACAAAAACAGTATCTCCGTCTATTCCATATATACTGCTGATATTATCTTTGTCCAGATTTCTTTCATACACCTTTTTGCCCGTAAAATCATACACCTGCATATTACTTTTATTATATACCGTTACATATTTATCGGATACAAGCATACTCTGTTCTTCGTAAATCTTACCAATAAACTCTTCAGATGTTTTCTTCTCAAAATCATACACCTGTACACCGCCATCCAGACTGTAATATAGCCTGTTAATGCCTATCCCATAGTAGGAAACCGCATTTTCCACTACTTTTTCAACCTTACCGGTATCAATGTCATACGAAAAAATACTGGCATTTATATCAATATTATCTGCCGAGAAATTACCTGCCTGAAAGAAAATATGATTTCCATAGGCTTTTATTCTGTACAGATTCTGTCTGTCTCCTGTCATCTCATACACAGTCTCTGCTTCCTTACTTCCCAGTTTCATTCTCTGAAGTTTCATTGTACTTTGGAATGGAATCACATAATACACATATCCTCTGTGTATGCACACTTCCGGATATGGTGTAACTTCACCATCGCCTGCCTCGAGTCTGTACAATGTCATATACTTTTCAATTGATGTTCCGTCATCTTTCAATCTATATAAATTAGTGTCACATCCTTTATTTTCAACTGTTTTCTTTCCTACCTCATATACATATCCATCATAATAATAAACTTGTGAAACTAATGATATATCATTCCTATAAAAATATGATATACATTCTTCAGTATTATGGGTACAATCAGGATTACTGCAAGCGGAACACAATTTTCAAGCTTACTATCCAAAAATTTAATGTTCCCTAGTATCGGAACATAATAACCGTCATGTGATTCACTCATATCTCCCCATTCATATCCAACCGGTGAATCAGTCTTTTCGTTATAGCCAAAGTCATAGTCTCCCACAACATAATTTACATTATTGTCAACATTATTATCTATATCATTCTTCGTATTATTGTCATTGTTGTTTTTCCCACTACATCCACATAGCAATAACCCTACAGCAATAAATACTGCCAATGTTCTTTTTTTCATAAAAAATTACCTCCATTTTAAATTTATTTTTTTATTTGACCGGTTGCTTGTATTCTAACATAATCATTAATGCACAAAAACCCCCTTTGCATAAACGGTGCGATTTCGTGCATAAATGGTATTACTATTAGTGAATTGTAAATGATATATCATAGAATTCTCTACCTTTTCGCCTGATTTTCGCTGTTCGGGTAGAGATTTCCGATTTTAGACATAAGAAATTTGCTACAAAGTAAAAAAAGGACTGCATCGTAATGCAATCCTCTAACTTAGTGAGCCATCGGGGACTCGAACCCCGGACAACTTGATTAAAAGTCAAGTGCTCTACCACCTGAGCTAATGGCCCATATTAAATTATTGTTGACCTTAACTGGGCTAGTTGGATTCGAACCAACGTATGCAGCAGTCAAAGTGCTGTGCCTTACCGCTTGGCGATAGCCCAATGGATTAAAAAGGGTGGATAAAGGGATTCGAACCCTTGACCTCCAGAGCCACAATCTGGCGCGCTAACCAACTGCGCTATACCCACCATAATGTAAACGCCCATTGTATCAGCGTACTCGCAAAGCGAATGTGCCCGAAGGGATTCGAACCCCCGACCCACGGCTTAGAAGGCCGTTGCTCTATCCAGCTGAGCTACGAACACATTCTTCTTCCGCCACAGTTTGTGACTAGCGAAAGAAAAAAGCGGGTGATGGGAATCGAACCCACGTATCTAGCTTGGAAGGCTAGTGTTCTACCATTGAACTACACCCGCAAAGTCGGGGTGACAGGATTCGAACCTGCGACCTCTTGATCCCAAATCAAGCGCTCTAGCCAAGCTGAGCCACACCCCGCTTTATATAAAAATGTCCTGCGCTTGTTTTAGGTTTTTTTGTCCTTTTGTCAACGCAAGTGTTATTATATCTAATGCATTTCAAAAAGTCAACACCTAATTTTATTTTTTTTCATTTTTTTGAAAAAGCGGAGTCTTTCGGCTCCGCTTCGTCTTACACCTGATCTAAATTCTATGCTTCCGGCTTAATCTCAATCGGTTCTTCTTCTTCAAAGAAATCATCATCAAAGTCATCATCGAAATCATCATCGAAATCGTCTAAAAAACTTGGTGTCAGATACTTATAAACAGCATATGCGATACCTGCTACTGCTGCTACGGCACCGATAATCGCTAATACGGTAACAATTTTCTTTGCTGTCTTATTCTCTTCCGGCGCTTTCTTTCCGCCAAGTAATTCTCCAACTTTAACTGCATCGATCAGTTCGTTTAAATTCTTCATAATGGTACCCTCCTTTTATGTCTCTATTCCATACGATAGTAGTATTATATCATAAGAGTCCAAATATTACTATTCTATTTTGCATTTTTTTCCAGCAAACTGTGACAATTTACTCTTCCACCTTCTGCAATTTGGCAAAAGATGCAAACATTCTCTTCCTGCCATACCCTTCAAAGTCAACAGTCACTTCATAATCTTTACCGCCGTTTACGATTTCCTGCACAGTTCCAATCCCGAATTTTATATGCTTTACCCGGTCACCTACCCGGTAATCCAAACTCACTGCCCTATTTACGGTAAAAGTCTTTCCATAGTTCGGTTTTGCGGTAAATGCAGCCGGAATCACAGATGGCTTCGGCTGGTCGGATACAGGATTTAACACTTTCCGGTATCCACCGATATCCAGCAGTTCCGATGGGATCTCTTTCAAAAATCGTGATACCGGATTATAACTGTTGGCTCCATGCATCATTCGTTGTCTGGCACTGCTTAAGAACAGCCGATCCTTCGCTCTGGTAATTCCCACATAACACAGCCGACGCTCTTCCTCCATCTCTTCTTGGCTTCCGGAATTGATCGTCATACTTCCCGGAAATAATCCATCTTCCATTCCGCAAAGATATACATATGGAAACTCCAGACCCTTAGCACTGTGTATAGTCATCAGAACTACTTTATCATCACCGGAGTTTAAACTGTCTACCTCTGCTACCAGCGCAATCTCTTCTAATAATTCCTCTAATTGCGGATGTTCCGCATTCTCCTCATAGGTAACAATCTTATTCCGCAGTTCATCGATATTCTCCACTCTTGCCAGTGATTCCTCTGTATGCTCGGCAATCAGCTCCTCTTCATAACCGGTCCGTTCCAGAAGTTCTTCAAACAACTCAGAAATCGTTTCTCCCGCCATCCACTGCTCCCGCAGATCGGAGATCAGATCCGTAAATCCATGAATCTTAGCCACTGCCCGTCCGATTCCCGGCACGTCCTCCGCCTGATACAACGCATCCAGAAACGGAATTTCCTGACTCAATGCATATGCTTCCACCTTTGCGATCGTTGCAGCACCGATCCCCCGTTTCGGTACATTGATGATTCGTTTCACCGAAACATCATCCGAGCCGTTGGCGATCGTCCGCAGGTATGCCAGCAGATCCTTGATCTCCAGTCTGGAGTAGAAATTCTGTCCGCCGTAGATTTTATAAGGAATATTTTTCATGATCAGCTTCTCTTCCAGCACACGGGACTGGGCATTCGTCCGGTAAAGGATTGCAAAATCACTATAATCCAAACCATTCCGGACTTTGTTTTCCAGAATGCTATAAGTGATCTGCTCCGCCTCCTGATATTCATTTTCATACTGTTTATACTGGATTGGTGCTCCATCTTCTCTGGCTGTCCAGAGTGTCTTATCCTTTCGGCCTTCATTGTGCCGGATCACTGCATTTGCCGCATTTAAAATATTACCGGTTGAGCGGTAATTCTGCTCCAGCTTGATCACCTTTGCATCCGGATATTCTTCTTCAAAATTCAGGATGTTCATGATATTCGCCCCGCGGAACTTATAAATAGACTGATCATCATCACCTACCACGCAGAGATTCCGATATTTTCTGGCCAGCTGACGCACCAGCAGGAACTGGATCTCATTTGTATCCTGATACTCATCCACCATAATATAACGGAACCGCTCCTGATACTGCTCCAGCACATCCGGACAATCCTGAAACAGCTGCACGGTCTTATAGAGCAGATCGTCAAAATCCAGTGCATTGTTGCTGTGCAACCGCTTCTGGTACTCCGCATACACCCGTGCCATCTGCATCTTCCGGTAATCACCCTGTGCCTGCAGATCATACTCCCGCGGCGAGATAAAATTCTCCTTTGCTTTTGCGATCGCACTCATTAATGTCCGTTCCGGATACATCTTCGGGTCCAACTGCAACTGCCTCGTCACCTCTTTGATCAGTCGTTTCTGATCGTCCGTATCATAGATTGTAAAATTCGAAGCGAATCCGATGCGTTCAATGTGCCTTCTCAATATCCGGACACATAAGGAATGAAATGTACTTACCCATACGCTCTCCGAGCCGTAACCGATCAGATCATCCACACGTTCACGCACCTCACCGGCCGCCTTATTCGTAAATGTAATTGCTAGAATATGATAGGGATTGATTCCCTGTTCGATCAGATATGCTACTCTGTATGTAATTACTCTGGTCTTTCCGGAACCCGCTCCCGCCAGAACGAGCATTGGTCCTTCTATATGCTCCACAGCCTCCTGCTGCGGCTGATTCAGTATTGCCTGCATTTAAGCTCTCCTTTTCTTTCTTATCTTCCTGCTTCCTATACCTGGATATATATTACCACAGTTTTTCTTCCAATCCTAGTTTAAAATGCAAACATACATTCTGTTTTTATTTTTGTTTTCTGCTATTGCTCCTGTTGTTCCGCCTTATATTGATCAAACGCTTCCAACTGCGTGTTCCAGTCTGCATAATCCGGGTTTTCGCGTTTATCCTCAAACAGTTCCGTTTCTTTCAGATATTTCCCTACATAATCCGTCACTTTCATGGCACCATTGTAATTCAAATGATCGCCTTTATCCCTGCTATCCGTATTCCAGTCGATCGCCACCTGATCCGATTGCAGATTCAGATCTATATATTCCACACCCAGTTCTTTAGCCAATTCTTCTACACTATTATGCTTTTTATAATTCCAGTTCTTTGTGCTCGGTGTGCTGATCAATACCAGTCTGGCATCATTTTCCTCACAATATTTCTGTATCTCCCGTATATACCGGAGATTCTTTTTCGGGATTGCTATTTTCCCGGAGTTTTCCTGCATATAACCGTTTGTATCCGCCGGATCTGCTTTTGTATAATAATGATATCCTTTATCCCGTTCGATATTGGTATATTCCACATCGTCTATCAGATCCTGTGTCCGGATCGTCTTCCAGCGGTCATGATATCTGAAAATCGGAAGTTTGTCCTCCAATGTATTCGTTATGATCTGTGCATAGCCGTAATCCCGGAAGAATGCATTTGTTTCCAGGAACACCACCTTCGGACTCTGGGTTTCAAACGTTTTCCGAAGAAAATCGCAGGTATAGTACATTTTCTGCTGTGTAGTGCCACATACATATGTCGTAATTCCGTATGTTCGCCATAGTTCCAGCGGTATATAACCGCAATAGGTCTCACTGTCCCCCAGAATCACTGCATCAATCGTGTTTTCCGGTTCTGCCAGGATTCCGTTTGCCTGTTCATCCTGAATGCCTTCGGCACTTGTATTGTTTCTCGGCTGGAAGATCACTGACAATATCCAAAGCAAAGCAATCAGAATACCAATGAACAATATCGTAGTTAAGATGTTTTTCCATGCTTTCTTCATAACAGCTTCTCCTTAAAAATTCGCATAGATCGGGTCTACCGGAATATACCCTGCTCCATAGGCGCCAAATATCACAATAAACAGGATCAATGCATACAACACCGCCCACCGGACAACGACAGGCTTCTTTGCCAGTGCTTCACGGACGATCACACCCTTTTCATTCCATACACTGATTGCAAATATGATCAGAATCGTAACCAGAACAATTCCCATATCCTTCCAGTCAACTCCCATCTGCTTCAGCAGTTCACCATTCAGCGTTGCAAACCGGAAATTTGTAACCATCTGCCGCAGCATTGCAAATCCCGCCTGTAGAGTTGATGCGCGGAAAAACATTTCGCCGATCACTACCAGGATGCCGGTTCTTATTATCTGAAATACCCGGTACCCAAACCACTCCGGATTGATATGACACTTCCGATGCAGCCATTTTACTGCCGGCGCCGCGATATTGCCCAACAGAATAAAGCCGAAATGATACATGCCAAAAAATATATAATTCCAGCCTGCTCCATGCCATAATCCGTTGCATAGCCATACCAGAAACAGTGCGACCGCTCCCGCAAGCAATGGTCCGAAATGATTACCAAGTTTCTTCCTGGCCGCCGTTGTCAGCTTTTTCATCGGCTTTGACATAGTTACAGGATAGAAAATATAGTCCTTAAACCATGCTCCCAATGAAATATGCCAGCGCATCCAGAATTCCGAAATCGTCTTCGAGAAAAACGGTCGTTTAAAGTTCTCCGGCATACTCACGCCGAAGATCTGTCCAATACCCATAACTGCATCCATCGTTCCGGAAAAATCCATATATAACTGAATTGTATAACAAAGGGATGCAAGTGCAATTACACCACCTTCATAATCCGCATAGTTTGCAAACACTTCCTTAACCAGCGGATTCAGTCTGTCTGCTATGACTAGCTTTTTCATCAGTCCAAAAGCCACTCTTTGCAGACCCAGACTCAGATTATGATATTCAATTCCTTTTACCTCCCAAAGCTGTTGTGCTGTTTGATCATATCTGCAGATCGGGCCTTCCACGATCTGCGGAAAAAACGACATAAACAGCCCAAGCCGGAAGATATTATCATCTGCCGGAATCGTTTCGCGATATACATCGATCAGATAGGACACTGCCTGTAATGTAAAAAACGAGATACCGATCGGCATGAGATAAGAAGGCACCTGCAGCTGAAGCGGAAGCTTCAGCATAGTAAAGACCGCATTCAGATTCGTTGTGAAAAACGGCGAATATTTCAAGGTCAGAAGCACCCCTATATGAAGTACAATCGCAAATGCAAGCACCCACCGGCTCTGTTTCAGGAACCGCTTTTTTATCTCTTTTCTCTCCGCCTTTTCCACTCCCTTAACCGCTTCGTTTCTGGCCCTGTGTATCCGGTCCAGCCACAGACCGAAATAATGGATAGATAATGTTGTCAGCAACAGGTAGATGACCAGTTTTCCGCTTACCAGCCAGAAAAAACCATAGCTCGCCGCCAGCAGGAAATATTTGCGTAATTTCTGTGGAAGCAGCGAATATAAAATCAAGCATACCGGCAGAAAAATCACCAGAAATGCAATCGAAAAATATGATGTCATCGTATCATATCTGCCACCCAGAAACAGTGTGGATAACTGCATTTATTCCTCCTCCTGCAACCGTTCGATCATATTCCATATTGCTTTTGCGGAATTAAAATTGGCAGGAATAATCTCTACTGCCGGAATTGTAATATCAAACTCATCTTCCAGCTCCGCTACAAGCGAAATGATCGATAGTGAGTCCAGAATATGTCCATCTACCAAATCCTCACATGTGTTATAGTCTACATCCGGCTGGATATCTTCCAGTATTTCAAGTAATTGTTCCATTTTTCTCTTCCTTTCTATAATCCTTCTTCATGATTCCTTTTCAGAATCCGTGCTTTATTGTAATGCAGTTTCATTAAAATCCAATTTCTTTTTTCTTACTCTTCTCTTACAATTTCACATCCGGCATATTCAGTCCGGCTGTTTCCACCGGTTCCCGGACACACATATATTCTCCTTCTTCTGTTTTGAGGAAGACTGCCGGAAGCTCCCGGCTCAGAAATAATGCAATTCCCTCGGTAACACAATAGGCCCCGGCATTTTCAAAACATATCAAATCGCCGATCTCTGTTGCCGGAAGCAGTACCTGTTTCGCCAGAATATCATTCATGGAGCAGAGTGAGCCGCACAGATTATAAGCAATCTCCGGTTGTTTGTCCGATTTTTCTCCGCATAGCTTCAGAAACGGCTGTTTCATCGCCATATGCTGTCCGAAATATGCAAGCTGATGCATTCCGCCGTCAAGCAGCAGATAATTCTGACCGCCATTGGTCTTCTTATCTACAACATGCGTATAATAACTGCCGCAGCCGGCTGCGATGCTTCTTCCCAGCTCCAATACGATCCGGGGAGTATTCACCATTCCCTGTACAGCCTCCGACAATCCGGCAAGCAGAAGCTCTTCGTCTATTTCATCTTCTTTAAAATACGCAACCGGCAATCCCGGACCATATTCCAATTCCTGTGCCTCATATCCATATAATTCTTTCAACTCAGACAGGAGCAAATCAAGCCGGCTTATCTCTCTTTTTATTTTCTTCACGGAATTTTTCTGAGTTCCCGAGAAAAACTGAATTCCGCGAATCACCAGCTCCGGATATTTTTCTCTCTGTTTTATGATTTCTTTTATTTCCTCCGGATTCATTCCAAACTGGCTGTTATTTGTCATCCGTAATAATAGCGGGATCTTCTTTCTGCGTTTCTTTCTTAACTGCAGAAATAATTCAAACTGTTCGGCAGACTCCACTGTAAAAATCCGGTCATCCTCCAGCTCTGTCATCCGCCGCATGACAGCCGGTGTCTTATACACACCGGAAATCACCATCCAATGATCCGGCACTTTCATTTTTTCACAAATAACCGCCTCACCGGGAGAGCAGATTTCAAACCGTTCCACCTCACCGATCAAGTCCCGTATCAGGAATGTATTCGCTTTCACCGCATAGCAGAGCTGCACTGACTGCGGAAGCCGGCTCCTCAGATATGCTACCCGTTTTTTCAATACTCCGATATCAAATACATAATAAGCTGTATCCATCTTCTGAATATCCATACTATCTGTCTCCCTTTCTTCTGCCTGTCATTTCCGTTAGCAGTTTACGGTCAATTTTCCCGTTCTTTGTCATCGGCATTTCCTCTACCCGCATCAGTACACCGGGCACCATAAATACCGGCAGTTTCTCTTTCATAATTCTATGGAGTTCCCCCTTTTCAACGGCACCTGTATAAATGCCTTTTAGTCTGGAATGCTTTTCATCAAAAAGACAGCAGCAACGTTCCACGCCATCAATTTTAGCCATTTCCCGTTCAATCTCTTCCAGTTCTATCCGGTGACCCAGATACTTGATCTGAAAATCCTTTCTTCCGCTGAATAAAAGTTCGCCTTTCTCATTATATTTTCCGAGGTCTCCTGTCCTATATATCCGCTCCGGATATGCTGTGTTCCACGGATTTGCCGTAAAATGTTTCTCATTTTGCTCCGGCGCATTATAGTATCCAAGCGCAAGTGCCGTTCCCCGTACACAGATTTCTCCGATCGTTCCCGGTTGCTCCACCCGTTTTTCCTGCGTATCCAGAAGGAACACATCTTCATTCGGAAACGCTGTTCCGATCGGAATTCCATCCGAATAATCACGCTCCGCTTCCAGAATATGATATGTGCAATTGCAAGTCACCTCTGTCGGTCCATACAGATTCACATACATTGCATCCGGTAAATGTTTCTTAAAATCCATCAGTGTCTTATATGGCATCACTTCACCGCTAAACAAAATCTTATTGACTGTTTCCGGCACCTTATAATCCAATCCGTGAAATGTCGTGATCAGGTAAAGTGCGGACACTGCCCAGATCAGTGTCGTCACCCGGTTCTCTGTCAGATAATCCAGCAATTCCGTCGGTGCGGAAAACAGCCTCCGCGGTACAATTACCAGGGTTGCACCTGCTTTCAGGCATGAATAAATGTCTTTTACCGATACATCGAAATCAAACGGTGCCTGATTGGCAATCCGGTCATCTTCCGTAATATGAAACAATTCGGTAAAACAATCTATAAAGTCTATGACACTCCGTTGCCCAACTACAATTCCCTTCGGTACTCCGGTCGAACCGGATGTAAAGTTAATATATAGAGGATCCAGATCGATCCTGCTCTGCTCCACCTTCCGCAGTCTATCCTCTGCCGGTTCTGTCTGCTTCAATTCTTCTATATCCAAAACCGTAACGCCTTCAAATATCCTGCATGCCATATCATGCATCTGTCCGGTAGTAATAATTACACATGGCTGCAGAACCGACAGGATCTGCCGAAGTCGATTATCCGGAAGCTCCGGATTTAAAAACGAGTAACACCCTCCCGCATATACTGTTCCCAGAAAGGCACACAATGCATCTGCACTTTTTTCCATATAAATACCTACCGGAGCATGGTCCGATATCGTAACTGCAAGCCCGCTTCCGATACATTTGCAATCATAAAGCAGCTCCCTATATGACAAGCTATCCCTTTCATCAATTACAGCAATTTTATCAGGGTATTTATCTGTACTTTCCTCTAGATACTTTAGGATACTGGTTTGCATATCTTCCGCCTCTTTTCGCCTTTTCTCTATTCTAATGTTGTTTCTTTTTTTACCTGCATTCTACCAGTGTTCATATGCATTTACAAGAGTACTTTTATGTCGATTTTATTAAGATTTGTATTTCTAAGACTTTTTCATGGATTTTGTATGAAAACTTTTCATTCATTCATTGAAAGTTTTTTTGAAAGATAACGCAAAAAGGGCGCCGAAGTTTTCCTTCAGCAACCCTTCCGATTCTAATTTTAGAATTATAATTTCTAGCCCAACTGCTTACCGCAATTGCCGCAGAACCGATTACCATTCGTCGGAGTTCCGCAATCCGGACAGAACTTCGGAATTGCTCCACCGCCATTCTGCACCGGTTGTGCTCCCTGATTCATGTTTCCCTGACCGGCAGGATTCTGGTTCATCGCATTCATGTTATTCATCATCTGCTGTCCCATCATCATTCCCATCTGGGCGCCCATCATGGTATTCATCATATTGCTTCCGTTCGCAGTACCATTGTTCCCCGGTCTTGTCATTGCATCTACCATGCTGACCTGCTGGAACCGGTTCATGTCACCAACCATGGAATACTCTGCTGCCTGATCGGCACGCTTGGTAATATTCTCCGGATAAGAGAACTCATCGATTCGGAAATTCACAACCGATAGTCCGATCTTCACAAACTCCATATCCAGATCTTCTTTGACTCCATTCTGGATCTCCGTGATATTCGCCTGCAAGTTGAAGATATCCTGTCCAACCTTTGAAATCCAACGGATCAGAAGTCCTGATAACATAGACTGCATCAGCTCCCGAACCTCTGTGATCGTATACTGTTTCTTCACTCCTGCGATCTTCTCAATAAATACCAGATAATCTGAGATCTTCACATCAAAAGAACCATTCGCACGGATCGGAAGTCCTCCCGGAAGTCCCGGTGCCTGTATCCGGACCGGTGTCGGTGTACCCCACTTAATATTGAACTGCTTCGTATTAATAAATAATACTTCTGCACGTATTCCGCTGTTGAAGCCGAACTTAAACCCTTTTAGAGTAGACAGGAAAGGAATGATCTGTGTCTCAATATCATAACTTCCCTCGTCCTTAAAGATACCTTCTACCTTTCCGTTATACATAAAGATAGCATCCTGCCCCTGACGGAGGATCAGTCTGGAACCCTTCTTAATCTCCTTATTGGACCATTTCCAGAACAGGACATCATCCCGGTACTCTTCCCATTCAACTACATTTGCCAACTGATTTGAAAACAAACCCATCTTCTAGCCTCCCTGCTCTATCTGACCTTCCGGCAATTACAGACCCATCTTAGCCTTCAATGCTGCCAGTTCATCCTCAACATCTGCTGTCGGAGCAGAGTCATATTTTGCAGTCAGGTCATCCATAGACTTCTTTTCTGAAGTGCTGTTAAGCTCCGCCATTGCATTTGCTTTATCCAACATGTTATTCGCCTTTGCTTCCATTCTGTCAAATGCAGACATAGATGCTTCAGCTCCGCCCATAGAACTTCCCATTTCATTAATACGTTCCTGAGCCTTGGCAACTCTTACCTTTGCCTTAATCTCATCTCTTCTGGAATTTAAATCATTGATATCTTTTACCAGCTTATCATGCATCTGACGCATCTTCTGTGCATTAGCAGCTGACAAATCATATGCCTGTTGAAGGCTCGCCTGCTTATTAGAAAGCTCCGTCTTCTTGGTAAGAAATGTTCTGGCATCTTCTTCATTGCCGGCTATCAGAGCCTTTTCTGCATATGCCTGCATCTTATTTACTTCAGCCGTACACTCATCCAGCTCACGTTTAGCGCGCTGCTCATCTGCCATAATAGCGGCTGTTTCAGCCTTTACTTTACCAAGATCACTATTCAAATCCCGTAAATACTGATCGATCATCTTCTCCGGATCCTCTGCCTTATCCAATAATGCGTTAATGTTTGCAGACATGATGTCTCCAAATCTTTTTAAAATTCCCATTTCAAAACCCTCCTTAATATTCTAAACCACTTTATGCTTATTTTCCGATAATTACCCATTGTTGTCCAGATAATTATCACCAAAACAGCGATACAACGTCAATTATACAACACTTCAAATTCCTCTGCAAGTATATACAGAATCTTTATACTTTCTTTATACAAACCCTTTTCGTATTCATTATCTTTTACAGGGGCCGGCGTTTTTTTACCCTTTTCATTCTTTTCCGTCAAGTTCAGCTTGATTTTACAACATATGGCATCAATTTGATATAACCCATCCTATCGCCATGTTATTATAACAATGTAAATAAAAGGTTTCTCCAGAGATGAGTTCAGAATCTGTTTTGACTCCCATCTCGCAGACAATGAACTTTATGATTATTATCTCTGTTGGAACCCTCCCTCATTTACATACTTTAACTCCCAAAAGCAAGGACAGTGCTCTCCCCCCCTCTTGAGTTGCTGTCCTTGCGCATTTTAAATATCTTTATTATTTTTTCCTTGATTCTTTTTATACATTATCCTCCCATTCCTCCAGAAATGCCCGAAAGTCCCCTCGTGCGGCTTCGATCTTAGCCGGATCCTGTGTATTTAATGCCTGGTCAAATTTCTGCAGGGCATGCTCTACAATCTTACGCTCATCTCCAAGACTTTCTTCATATAATCGCTCTCCACGAAGCAGAAGCAGCTTGTTTTCTTCCTGTTCTCTCGGCGGAATCTTCAGATAAGCCAATTCTTCCATACGTGCGGCAATCTCTTCATCCGTCATATCGACCTGCTGTCCCTTCAGAATCTGCTTTACAGTCTTTCCTGTAGAATTCACCTTTACCTGAACTTCCAGAATGGAATTCACATCATATGTGTAGGTAACATCGATACTCTCCTGCCCCTTCGGTGCCTTCGGGATCTCGATTTCCAGCTTTCCAAGCAACAGATTATTAGATGCGAACCGGCTCTCGCCCTGCAAAACAGAGACCTCCACCAGTGACTGATTATCCCGGATCGTATACATAGTCTCCGTCCGGCTGGCCGGTATCACGGTATTCCGCTCAATGATCGGACAGAAATAGCCGCTTTCATAACCACCGTTCTCCCGCTCCACTGCGACCTCGGTTCCCAGTGTAAACGGACATACATCTGTCAGAATGATCTCCCGGATAGAATCCTTCCGTTCTTTCATGGCTGCCTGAACGGCTGCACCCAATGCAATCGCCTCATCCGGATTTACACTGGTATCCGGCAGACTCCGGAACAGCTTGCTTACAAACTTCCGCACAACCGGAAGCTTGGTAGCACCGCCTACCAGAACCACCTTATCAATCTCTGACAGCCGCAGTCTGGAGTCTGCCAGACTCTTCCGTACCGGAATCCGGATCCGTTCCAGCAGTTCCTCACACTGCTTCTCATAATCATTGATATCAATCGGATACTCGTAGGTCTCTTCCCGGATCACACAGGTCATTGTCGATACCCGTTCATTCTCAAAGCCGATCTTGCAGCTTTCCGCCTGCTTATGAACATACCGCAGGGTCTTCCTGTCCATCGCCTCCCGATCCAATTGCGGGAATTTTTCAAAAAACATATTCTCCAATACATTGGTAAAATCCTCGCCGCCCAGGAAGTTATCACCTGCAACTGCCCGTACTTCCAGAATCGGACCGGATAGTTCCAGAATCGATACATCAAAGGTGCCGCCACCCAGATCAAACACCAGAAACTTAGCATCCTGCTTACATTCATATAATCCATAGGCGATAGCTGCCGCCGTAGGCTCACTGATGATCCGCTCTACCTTTAACCCGGCCAACTCTCCCGCCCGTTTCGTTGCTTTTCTTCTGGCATCATTAAAATATGCCGGCACACTGATGACTGCCTCTGTCACCTCTTCACCCAGATACACCTCTGCATCTTCCTTCAGAGAGCGCAGTACAAAGGAGGACAGCTCCTCTGAAGTAAAGAAATGATTCCCCAGATGATATTTCTTATCCGTTCCCATTGTCCGTTTAAAGACACTTGCCGCCGTTTCCGGATACAGGAGCATCCGTTCCCTTGCGGTCTCACCCACATAAATCTCATCCCCGTCTGCACTGACAATGGATGGTGTCAGATTCTTTCCCAGACGGTTCGGTATGATTCTGGGTCCTTCTTCTGTATAATAAGCCACTAAACTATTGGTGGTTCCAAGATCGATTCCTATTATCATGTCGTTCACCTTTCTGTCTCTGTATTTCTTAACTCGGTTACTCCTCTGCATGCCGGTCCAGATTCCGGATTGCCAGAACCAGCTCCTGATCCCAAGGATCATAGCTTAAGCCTTCCCGGTAATATTCCAGCGCCTTCTGCACATGTCCCTGTGCTTCTTCGTACATGCCCCATACGATCATTACTTCCGAGCAGCGGGTGTGGGTACAGTGCTTGCACTTCGGTATACTGCCGACACGCTGTAACAGCTCCTTCATCTTCGTATAATCCCGTAGGCACATATAAAGCTGTGCCCGGTAGACCATTCGTACCGGCGCCAGTGCCACAAATGACAGGTAACGTTCCTCAGAGCCGACCACATCCATCACCTGTCTGGCGATCTTCGTTGCCTTGCTATATTCTTTTCTGAGATAATAAGCTGCTGCCAAATGGGTTCCGGTATTTTCAAAATCCAATCCCTGTTTTACACGGATCTTCATAGACTGTTTCAGGATCTTGATCGCCGGCTTCAGATCTCTGCAATAAAACAGGTACAGGCCCCATTCTTCCAGAACCTCTGCCCGCATTTCCCAGTCATCCTTCTCATGTCCGGTAATTGCCTTTCCATAAGCCAGCAAATCCTGATACGCATCGATTGCCTTCTCCTTATTGCCTGCGATCACATATAACTTTGCTTTCTTTTCAAGGTAATCATTCTCATTGATCAATCCCTTTTTCTGAACAATATTTAAGGTTTTCAGTGCCCGGTCAACCTCTCCGAGCACCATATAATAATCACTCATTGCCAGATAGACTCTACGCTCGACACCGAACTCCGCCGCTGCCTGCTTCAAGGTCTCGATCGCATCCTTCCACTGCTGCATCGCCTCATAGGTCCGCGCCAGATTCATAAACGGAAGCAGGGTATGCTCATCTTCCATACGCTCGATGGCCTGCTTGAAATACGGAACGGCCTCTTCATACCGTCCCTGTATCCGCAATGCATATCCGATATTATTGTATGCATACAGGTTATCCGGCTCCAGCTCCAGTGCCTTCTTATAATCTGCGATCGCCGGTTCAAACTCATAATGATCCATATAAAGGAGACCCCGTTCAATATAATAATATGCATCCGGAACGAGTTCAAGCTGTGCATTGATCTCCTCCAGTGCTGACTTATAATACTGTATATCCTCTGTCTGCTGGTATTTCCGGGAATATATCTCCATCAGATAATGATGGGCACTCGCATGCTCCGGATTCTTCTGCAGGGTTAACTGAAACTCCTTCTCCGCTTCCTCCATTTCTCCCATCCGGTACAGGCAGACACCACTGTTATATATAAACTCATCATTCTCTGCCACGGTTTTCTGTAGATATTTATACTCCTTTATAGCTTCCGTATATTTCTTCTGATCCCGCAGGATGTCTGCCCGGATCCAATGGAACCGGTAGTTCACATGTGGTTCCTTATAGACCTCGGCGATCAGTTCCAGCGCCTTCTCCTCTTTATCCATATCCATATAGAGTATTACTTCTTCCAGTATCAGGTCCTGCATATCCACAGCCTCACCGGCCATTCCGTCCTTCTGCATCTCCTCATCAAATACCTGAAGCTCTGTCTTCTCACCGGTCACATCTCCGGCCGCCTGCTTCTCCTGCAGTTCCTGTCTTAATGTCTCACACAGCTCCAGCACCTTCTCGGATTCCTCCGGAGTTGCTGCCAGATTCCGCATGATCCGGATCTCCATATACTGAATGGACTCATGATGAATCCCTTCCTCCTTCGCTGCTTCTATGACCTTCTTCGCATCCTCATACTGCCGGTAGATGCAGAACACCTTCGCCGCCAGAAGATACGGCTTATAGTATGCCGGAAAAATCCGGATCGCATTATAGTAATCATCTACTACATTCTGTCCGTCCTGCAGTTCAAAATACACCTGCTGTCTCCGCAGATAGGCCGGATAATAAGACGGATCCTCCTCAATAATGGCAGTACAGGCATCTGCACATTTCTGATACTGACCATTCTCATAATACACCTGTGACAGCAGATCCATAAAGGAATGCCGTGCCGCCTGATCTGCTTCCAGCTTCGTTCCTTCCTCCAGATATCCGGCTGCCTGCTCGTAATCCTTTAACTTGTAATATGCCATGCCGATTGCAGATTTAATAAACCCTTCCCGGCTTCTACGCTTTCTGTATTTCTCACTGCCATCATCCACAAGGTTCTCTCTGGCCGCTTCCCATTTCAGAAGATACGGGATTGCCTGCTCATACTGATTCTCCCCAAGATAACAGCGGCCCATCATATTTACATAATCATAATATGCATCTTCGTCCTCTGTAATATGAAGCTCTTCCAAGGTCTTAATTGCCTCTTTAAACCGTTCATTCTGGAACAGACACCAGCATGCCTCGATCACCGGTTCCTTATCTTCCGGATTTTTTTCCGCTTCCTCCCGATAATACTGCAACAACGGTTCATTCAGCTGCCGCATCATATCAAGTACATCCTCATCCCTGCCATTCTCCTCCAGCAGGTCCATAATCATTTCCTTTGCCTCTAAGTACTCTCCCTGATGCATCCGGTATCCTGCCATTGCTGCTCTTGCATTATAATTCTCCGGATACCGATCTAAAATCCGCTGCCAGCAGTCCTTCGCCGGCTCCCACTGTTCATTCTCCCGGTAGGCACAGCCGCTCCAATACTCCACATAGACATCGCCCCGATTGTCCTCCAGCAGCTTCTCCGCCAGTGCGACTGCCTTGCCCGGTTCTTTCTCCAGCAATGCCACCTTCAGACGCTCCACATTCTCATACGGATGTCTGACCTCATAGTCTTTCAGCGCATCTATCTTCTGATGGATCCCCTCTAATTCTCCGCGGTCAACCGCTGTCTTAATATCAAAATATGCCTGCAGATATGAGTCGATCCGGATCTCTGCTTCATCCAATCCCAGAATCTCCAGCTTCTCATATGGCACAAAGTTCTTATTTTCCACTTGGTACTTTATATAATCAAGGAATTCCTCCGGAAACTTTTCTTCCAGTTCTTCCCGTTCTCCGATGATATGGAACTCCCGGTCAATCAGCTGCCAGATTTCCTGACTGACATACACATGCTGCATCATAAATACCAGGAACCGCTCTCTGGCCTCCAGTGCCGTATCCAGTCCGATACACACCGGATCCTCCAGAAGCTTCTTCCAGCATGCCGGATCATTCCTGCTCGACAGATACCAGTAGACATTTCCGACCTTATCCAGCCACTGTCCGATCTCGTCCTTTTCTTTCTCCTCTATCGGCTCCTGTAACGGGTGTCTGGCTGCATCCACTGCAGTCTCGTATGCCTCCCGCAGACGCTTAAAGCCCTCCGGATCATCCTCCGGATTCACACCGACCAGCAGCTTGTGATACTGTGCCTTAAGCTTTCCCTCATCCTCTGTCGGCTCTATCCCTAATATTTTCCATGCAATTCCTGTTTCCATTCCGTACTCCCTTACTACTTCCAGTATTGTTATCCTTTAGAATAACATATTTTTTTCTGTCTGTCGAACGTTCCCGGCAGTTTTCTGCCAAAACCATCATCCGTCCTGTGGTACAACCTATCTGAATCATTACAGGAGACAAATTCTCCCTGAATACTATAGAAATGGAGTGATATACTTATGCGTTTACGATATCTGTGTTCCTGCCTGCTTCTGGCAGCATTACTTATTTTTTACTGTACCGGTTCCGACTTCACCCCGGCAGAGTTCACCTATCTGCCGGCTTCCCGCGTCACTCCCACCGGTTCTGTCCCCAAACGTTCCGATGGGACAACCATCCGTTATACACCGAACTATCCCCTGCATTTCATCGGTGATTCCCGGACTGTCGGTATGCAACAATCGCTCCCCTCTGACACACCGAATCTGTCCTATGCTTCTTTTACTGCTAAAGTGGGACAGGGCTATTCCTGGTTCTCCGGCCGGTCTGACCTGACCTCCTCCGCGCCCCGGATCCTGCTCCTGAATCTGGGTGTCAATGATCTAACAAAGGTCTCTTCCTATCAGGCCTTATATGAAACCTATGCCAACACCTGCTGGAAAGACTGCCCTATCTACATCATCTCGGTGAATCCCTGCTGTGCTCCCTGCACCAGTGTTACTAATACCCGGATAGAAGCCTTTAATACTTCCATGGAGACCTGGATCGAAGCCTACAACACATCTCTTCCGGATACAGAAAATGCCCCGGCATCCGCCAGGGCACTTCCCATTCATTATATTGATACGTATCATTTTCTGTTGGAAACCGGTTTCTCCAGCTCCGACGGCCTGCATTACAATGCAGCTACCTATCAGAAATTATATGACTTTATTTTAGATCAGATTGAGGAATCCATCGGGGATGGTTCCGGCATCTATACGGTCTCTTCCTGAGGGAACTTCATATCCCAGGTTCTTCTCACAGTATCCAGAATCCGCATCATAAACAGCGTATCTGCATGTGTCATCTGCGGGCATTCCAGCTTCTTCGCCTGAATCGCATGCACACAGGCTTCTACCTCATATTCCAATCCACTGATCTGTTCCGGCCGTTCTGACCGCTCCAGACAGTTTCCCTGTGCATCATATACCTCATAGGACCGATAATTATTAATATCCTTCACCAGCACATAGCCGTCGGTTCCGTAAATCTTTCCCTGTTTATCCGTATTGGATAACATCGTAGAATACAGACCTGCGATCGCGCCGTTCTCATACACCAGGTTTATAAACTCCTGGGCATCCACGCCGGAATTCATCCGAACCATGGAAGTCGAGATATTATCTATCTCCCGTCCCAGAATCTGCAGTGCAAATGTGATCGGATATACACCGATATCCAGCAATGCACCACCGCCCATATCCAGACGATTCACCCGATCCTTGTCCTTCAGGTCATAGCCGATATCCGCGATCACCGATGTCACCTCACCAATGGCGCCCTTCTCCAATGTCTTCTTCAACTGCTGCATCAATGGCATAAACCGTACCCACATTGCCTCACATAAAAATACCTGATGCATCTCCGCCAGGTCGATCAGTGCCTGTGCCTGTTGCTCATTTAATGCAAACGGTTTTTCCAAAAGCACTGGTTTTCCGGCCAGAATACAGGCTCTTGCCTGTGCATAATGCAGATGATTCGGCGTTGCAATATAAATCAATTCCACCTGCTCATCCTGAATTAATGTCTCATAATTCCCATAGTGTACCTTTGCTCCGTATTTTTCGGCAAAGGCCTTTGCCTTTTCTTCCGTTCTGGATGCAACTGCATAAAGCTCTACCTGCTTCATCTGCCGCACGGTATCCGCCATCCGTTCTGCCATATGTCCGGCGCCTATAATTCCAAATTTCAATGACATGCCTGTCTTCCTCCTGCAATCCTTTCTATGATAATACCGCATTGCCGGTATAGAGCTGGTAATAACGTCCCTGCTGCTTTAACAGATCCCCATGACTTCCGCGTTCAATAATCCGTCCCTGCTCCAATACCATAATACAATCACTATTCTGAATTGTCGATAGTCTGTGTGCAATTACAAATGTGGTCCTGCCTGCCATTAACTTATCCATGCCATCCTGAACCAACTTCTCTGTTCTGGTATCAATGGAGCTGGTTGCCTCATCCAGGATCAGAACCGGCGGATCCGCAACGGCCGCCCGTGCGATTGCCAGCAGCTGCCGTTGCCCCTGACTCAGGTTCGCACCGTCTCCGGTCAGAACAGTATCATAGCCCTTCGGCAGTCTCCGGATAAATCCATCCGCATTCGCCAACTTCGCCGCTGCCTCTACCTCTTCATCGGTTGCATCCAATCTTCCGTACCGGATATTCTCCCGCACAGTCATAGTAAACAGGTGCGTATCCTGCAGTACAATTCCGAGCGAGCGTCTTAAATCCGCCTTCTTTATCTTGTTGATATTAATGCCGTCATATCGGATCTTACCATCCTGAATATCATAAAACCGGTTGATCAGATTCGTGATCGTTGTCTTACCGGCTCCGGTCGAGCCTACAAATGCAATCTTCTGTCCCGGCTCTGCAAACAGTGTCACATTATGAAGCACGATCTTCTCATCATTATATCCAAAATCTACATCATCAAACACCACATCACCCTTCAGTGGTACATAGGTTGTCTCATCTCCATTCTGATGCTGATGCTCCCATGCCCACATACCGGTCCGTTCCTTGCACGGCACCAGCGTACCGTCCTGTTCTTTCGCATTTACCAGTGTTACATAGCCTTCGTCTACCTCCGGCTCCTCATCCAGCAGCTTGAAGATTCTCTCTGCCCCCGCCATAGCCATAACGATTGCATTGATCTGCATGCTGATCTGGTTGATCGGCATATTAAAGCTCTTGTTGAAGGTCAGGAAGCTGGCCAGTCCACCCAGCGTGAACCCGCCGATATTTCCGATTGCCAGAATACCGCCGACAATCGCACAGAATACATAACTGATATTACCGATCTGTGCATTGACCGGACCTAATCGGTTGGAGAAATTATTGGCCTGATAAGCACTGTCAAACAGCCGGTCATTCAGCTGATCAAACCGCTCTTCATTCGCCTCCTCGTGGCAGAATACCTTAACCACCTTCTGGCCCTCCATCATTTCCTCGATATAACCGTTCAGATTACCGATATCCTTCTGCTGTGCGATAAAATACTTTCCGGACAGACTGCTGTACTTCTTCGTAAATACCAGCATGATACCTACCATAACAAATGTCAGCAGGGTCAGCGGAATATTTAACATAACCATGCAGACCACCGTACTGATGATCGTGATCGCACTGGAGAAAAACTGCGGCATTGCCTGACTGATCATCTGGCGAAGCGTATCGGTATCATTCGTATAAATAGACATGATATCTCCATGCGCATGTGTGTCAAAATACTTGATTGGCAAGGTTTCCATCTTCTCAAACATCGCATCCCGGAAGTATTTCAGTGTGCCCTGTGTCACATTTACCATGATCCGGTTATAGGCATAGGCCGCTCCGATACCGACCGCATAGAAGCATGCCACTCGGATCAGCTGATGCAGCAGCGGCTGAAAATCCGGCACCTCCGCCTGCAGTAACGGGCTGATGAAATCATCGATCAGCGTCTGCATAAACATCGTTCCCTGAACATTCGCCAGTACATTTATAATAATGCAGATTGCCACGATAACCAGATGCACACCATAATGCTTCATCAATACACCGGCCAGCCGCTTCAGGATCTTACCGGCATCCTGTGGTGGCTGCATGCCTGCTTTCTTCTTTGCCTTCATATCTGCATTCCTCCTATCCTACTTCTTCATCAAAATCACCGGTTCCCTTGGTCTGTGACTCATAAACTTCCCGATAGATCTCACAAGATTTTAAAAGCTCCTCATGATTACCTACAGCCACCAGCTGTCCCTCATTCATAACTGCGATCCGGTCTGCCTGCTGCACACTGGAAATTCGCTGTGCAATTATGATCTTGGTCGTATCCGGAATCTCCTCCGCAAACGCCCGGCGGATCTTAGCATCGGTTGCCGTATCCACAGCACTGGTCGAATCATCCAGAATCAAGATCTTAGGCTTCTTTAACAAGGCTCTTGCAATACAAAGCCGCTGCTTCTGTCCACCGGATACATTCGTGCCACCCTGCTCAATGTAAGTATTATATTTCTCCGGAAAGCGCTCTATGAACTCATCCGCACAGGCAAGCTTGCAGGCTCTCTGACATTCCTCATCGGTCGCATTCTTATCTCCCCATCTTAAGTTCTCATAAATCGTTCCGCTGAAAAGCGTATTCTTCTGAAGCACTACCGATACCTGATTCCGCAGTGTCTCCATGTCATACTCCCTGACGTCCCGTCCGCCTACCAGAACGCAGCCGTCCGTCACATCGTACAGACGACTGATCAGATTCACCAGGCTTGTCTTGGCACTTCCGGTGCCGCCGATGATTCCTAGGGTCTCGCCTGATTTAATACTCAAATTAATATTCTTTAACACATATCCTTCGGCATCCTGCTTATACCGGAAGTTCACATTCCGAAACCCTACACTGCCATCCGGCACTTCCAGGACCGGATGCTCCGGATTCTGCAGGTCACTGGTCTCATTTAAGACCTCTGAGATACGTTCCACACTGGCGGTACTCATACTGATCATAACAAATGCCATGGAAAGCATCATCAGACTCATCAGAATATTCATACAATAAGTCAGAAGGCTCATCAGATCACCGGTTGTCAGACTGCCTCCTACGATCATATGGGCTCCCAGCCAGCTGATGATCAGGATGCAGGCATACACCGCAAGCATCATAACCGGCATATTGCAGGCAATGACACTCTCCGCCTTCACAAACATGTTGTAGACCTTCGCACTTGCCTGTGCAAATTTATTCGTCTCATATTCTTCTCTGACATATGCCTTTACCACACGAATGCCGGATACATTCTCCTGCACACTAGCATTCAGGTCATCATATTTCCGGAACACTTCGTTGAAATACTTCATTGCCAGCGAAATAATCAATGCCAGGATTCCTCCCAGGAAAATAACTGCGATCAGATATACGGTAGCTACTCTGGCATTTACCAGAAATGCTGCAGCCATTGCGCAGATCAGACTCGCTGTTGCTCTGGTTCCCATCCGGAGCGCCATCATGTATGCATTCTGCACATTCGTAACATCCGTGGTCAGTCTCGTTACCAGCCCGGCCGTACTGTATTTATCAATGTTTGAAAACGAGAATGTCTGAATGTTTGCAAACATGGACTTCCGGAGATTCCGTGCCAATCCGGCTGATGCGTAAGCACCATATTTGCCGCCCAGAATACCCGCAACCAGTCCGACTGCCGCTGCCAGGACCATCCAGAGTCCGACAACACAGATATGCCGGATATTACCGCCCGGTACATTTACACCATCATCAATGATCGATGCCATCAGAAGCGGAACCACCGTCTCCATCAGCACTTCCACCAGCATATAGCAGGGAGTTGCAATGGATGACTTCTTAAATTCCTTTACCTGTTTTAATAGTGTTTTTAACATCCGCATCTATCTCCTTTCCCATCTATTCCGACAGTCTCCATTTTCCGGCTCAGTTTTATCAGAACTGCCTGAAACTCCTCCCGCTCCGCCTTAGTCAGATCCTCACTTAGCATCCGTTCCATATCCTGTACCCGGTTATGGATCCGGCACTCCAGCTCCATTCCCTGCTCTGTCAGTACCAGCTTTTTCAGCCGTGCATCGCTCGTCACACTGGATCTGGTGATCAGTCCATTCTTCTCCATGCTCTGCAGATTCTGTGTCACCGTTGAGCGTCTGAGGCAGAAGAAATCCTCGACATCCTTCTGATATACATCCCGTTCCTGTGACTCCAGGGCCAGGAAATGCAAGATCCGGCTCTGCGAACCGCTGATTCCCTCCTCTTCCGCCGCACGGTGGAGATAATGCTTCAGCTGATTCGACAATATAATTACCATATTTCCCAGACATTCCGGTTCTCTTATATATTTCTCCATCGATTCGTCTCCTTTCTATTCATTCGTATCGCAGGCAAAGCATCCCGCATTTTTCACTGTTATAGTGCAAAAAAAGTTCGGAATCAAATTGTTCATATGCGAACTGTTTGATTCCGAACCATATTCTAACATACCATTTTCAATTGTCAAGCCGATTCCGCAATTTCACAAACTCTACACAAATGCTTTCCCGGCTATCCTTATAACTGCTTATTATTCTCCATATATTCATCCATATCGATGATATCCCGATTCATCTCATTTAAGATTTTTTCTGTATAGACTGCATGGATAATATTCTGTACACCGCCCAACAGCAATGCCAGACCTACCATAAACATGAATACCTTACCGACTCCAAACGGTTTAAATACCAGAAGTACACCGATGGCGACGCTGACCAACGCAAAGATCAAAAGTGCCCACCAGCCTCTTGCCTGCTGCTTCTTCGCATCTATGGAAACCTTAATCTTAAGAGCACCCTCTGCCAGCACATAAATACCGATAATAATGGACAAAAATGACATCACCCATCCCGGATGTGCAAATAGCAGTCCTCCGATTATAATGCAGATAATACTGAACACCAGATCCGATGTCAGTAACTGACTGCGGATATATCCGATCAGCTTCACCATGCCAAGTACAAAGAACACAATACCAAGTATCCATCCGACCAGGTTTACCATCGTCCCGGGAAATACCATAAATACGATTCCGGTCACACACAATATGACCGAAGAAATAATCAGGTTCTCTTTTGCTTTTTTGATTGACTTATCCGGATCCATCACTCATACCTCCATCTCATTCAAAGCCCCTCAGGGTTATTAATTTTGTTTTTAGATATCCTGCCGTGAGCCGTCTACTGAACGCCGGTGGTTCCAAAGCCGCCCCGATCCTGTCCCAACAGCTCCTTCACTTCTTCAAATACCACCTGCGGCTGATGCTTCTCGATCCGGAACTGACAGATCCGGTCATTCACCTCGATCACGGTATCACGCATTGCCAATGCCGGGAACCGATACCAATCATTCGGACCGCAATAGCTTTCATCAATAATTCCCATCGAATTGGTCTGAATGATTCCAAAATTCTTAAAGGTACTGCTCCGTGGTACGATATGTGCCTCATATCCCTCCGGCAGCTTGATCGCTACCCCTAGATGAATCAGGCGGAACTCTCCGGCTTTCATCTCTACCCGTTCTGCTGCCCGCAGATCGATCCAGTCGGATTTTCCATCTATATACTCCAACCGTGTAATCGTATCATTTAAATACTGAATCTGCAATGTCACCTGTTCCATAATGGCCTCCATCTTCTTATCAATTGTAATGCTACATCCCATGATATAGGAATTGTGGGAAAGTTGCAAGCACAAGCCCCAGCTGCCTTTTTATTTTATCATTACTGCCGCGTATTGCTCTGATACTTTCATTATTAATCCCGCTCCTTATACTTTCTTAAATGCTCTTCTGCATTATTGCAGGTCTTTGCAAATACACCATATCTACCAACTGCATTCCATTCTCATAGATTGGGTGGTCGTAATTATCTGTAAAGAAATTTGATATGATATGCGAACGGACAAAACCACACTTTTCATAAAATGGTATTGTCAGCGGACTATCGCCTGTTCCCACTTGCAGAATGGCGTATTGCTCTCTGTAATTATTAACAATAAACTCAATTAAGGCTCTTGCATAGCCTTCTCCACAGGAGTTATAGCCTGTGCTTACATAGAAATCCCTTGGAAGAAATCTTTCGAGGAGGTTTGTCCTTATACTTACAACGGAGCTTTTTATAGCCATCATCAGCTTATGTATTACTTGCTTTGCTCTTGGTTATACCGTTGGTTCTGAGAGCAATAATAAGACACAAAAATAACCGCCCTGGTCTGACAAACTATCGCGGTTATTTTTGTAACTAAAATATATCAGGCTAACCGTCTATCGGTAGCACCTTTTTAATAGTATACTAGCATTTAACCTCTCTTATGTCAAATATATCTTCCATTTTCACACATGCTCAATCAAACTTAAATATATTAAGTCCTGTTTCTTCATCATGAATTCTGTCAACTTTTCCATCAATTATCGTAATTACCATTTCACAGGTTGCACTGACAACAGCCCGGTTCAGGTGTCCTCCAAACACTTCGCCTTTCTCATTTCCGGCACTCATATGAAGATGCGCATAATATTCTCCATCCATTGTATTGATCGTGCCTGTCAGTGATGTGATTTCATAATATCCTTTAAAGCTGTTTGAGTAATATTTCTTCTCATCTGTCTTATATACTCCGACTGTGAAATCATTGATAGCTCCGAGAGCATTGATACCGGCAAGCTTTATATTCTCATTTATGGCAATTGCTTTCAGTTGCTCTAATATCTCCTCTCCTTTGTCAATCCTTGCTATTATCATATTGTTAAATTTTCTGTATTCCATTTCATTTCTCCATTCTGTTAGTATTTTATTGCTGCCTGTATATTTTTATCAAAAATCCGATTTTCTGCTTTGCTCAAGTCCTCTACAAACTTGAATTTGTTAAAATCCACCATAATGAGACAGAGTCTCTGTTGCTAATTCTGTCCCAACTCTCATAGCCTCATAAATATTCCCATTTATCAAATGTGAACATACAAATCCTGCATGGTAGCTATCTCCACAACCTGTAGTATCAATTACTTCTTTAACTTCATTAGCTTGAACAAAATACTTTTCACCATTATGATATGTAACACTTCCTTTATCAGCTAAAGACACATTAAATAGTCCTTTATACTTCTTTGAAAACGCCTCAAATATTGGGAGAATTGATTTCTCTCCACTAATCATGAAATAATCTATATATGGTGCATATTTTTCCATCTCTTTAAAATTACGATATTCTACAAAATCCACTGCCAATCTGAAGTTATTATTCTTTTTTAAATCTATAATTTGTCCAAAACAGCCTGCCCAAAAATGTACAAATACAACATCTGATTTTTTGATAAACTCCAATTCATCATGGTTCAATATCATTTTATCAACAATATCACCCGTCCACGAATCATCTTTGTAATATCTGTCACCGCCAGCTGTAAGATATGTACGATTATTCGCAGTTACTTTATCCTTTTCTACTCTTACATGGCTTATATCTATTCTCTTATCAGAAATAGAATCCATAATAAATTTTGCGTAAGAATCCTGTCCAACCGCACCCAATATCGAAACATTGAACTCCTCAAATTTTGATGCATGGGCTGCAAAATTAAGGGCTTCACCCCCAGCATATAGTTCATCAGTTCCATCAAAAACATCTACACATAAACACGGAAGTGCTACTAGATTTATCATTCTTTATACCTCCAAAACTTGAGATTTACTAATTCAACAAATTCCGATTGAGATTTCACCTGTTTTAGGGAATTTAATAACTGTTATATTT
>ENA-OZLH01000306-OZLH01000306.1-human-gut-metagenome-genome-assembly--contig:-NODE-306-length-27042-cov-4.362730_pt1 | contig 27042 bp, 17 predicted proteins | sample MGYA00244832_ERZ653776 | MGnify/ENA primary metagenome ERZ653776 (study PRJEB26926, sample SAMN06165218) | human gut metagenome | biome: ENVO:00009003; feature: ENVO:2100002; material: ENVO:00002003...
CGATCGACAAGGATGAATATCCGATGACCGCAGACCTCGAGAACCGCTGCGTGAAAATCATCCAGAATCTGTGGCACGCTAACCCTGATGAAGAGCCTATGGGCACTTCGACCGTTGGTTCATCTGAGGCATGTATGCTCGGTGGTCTTGCGGCACTGTTCCGCTGGAAGGCGTTGGCTAAGGCTGCAGGGATCGATATCTATTCCTCGCATCGTCCGAACCTCGTTATCACTTCTGGCTATCAGGTTTGCTGGGAGAAGTTCTGCCGCTACTGGGACATCGAGATGCGTCTCGTTCCTATGGAGGCCGATCATCTCTATATGACCGCAGAAGATGCGATGAAATACGTTGACGATCACACCATCTGCGTTGTTTGCCTCCTCGGCATCACCTACACGGGTCGTTACGACGATGTGAAGGGTGTTGACGCTGCTCTTACCGAGTACAACAAGACGGCAAAGGTCCCCGTTCGTATTCACGTTGACGGTGCATCGGGCGCAATGGTCGCTCCGTTCATCGAGCCCGATCTGGATTGGGACTTCAAGCTCCCTAACGTTTGGTCCATCAGCACTTCTGGCCATAAGTATGGTCTGGTGTATCCGGGCATTGGCTGGGTTTGCTGGCGTAGCAAGGAAGCTCTGCCTGAGGATCTGATCTTCTGGGTAAGCTATCTGGGCGGTCAGGAAGCGACCATGGCTATCAACTTCAGCCGCAGTGCTTCTCAGATCATCGGTCAGTACTACGTGTTCATGCGTAACGGCTTCGAGGGTTACAAAGAGATCCAGATGCGCACCATGGATGTTGCCCATCACCTGGTTCAGGGCATCAAGGAACTGGGTATCTTCATCATGTATGAAGAGGCAACCGAAGTACCGATCCTGTGCTGGAGCCTCGATCCTAAGGCGGGCAAGAAGTGGACGCTCTACGATCTGGATGATCGTCTGCGTATGCATGGCTGGCAGATCCCTGCCTATCCGCTGCCTGCGAACATGGAGCATGTCACCTGCCAGCGTATCGTAACGCGTGCAGACCTCTCCATGACCATGGCAGATAAGTTCTTGAAGGACATGAAGGCAGAGATCGCAAATCTCGACAATGCTACGGTCATCGGTGCTCAGGATAGCAATATCGCACCGAAGAAGTCATTCGATCACAGCGGTCGATAGGCGCAAGTGTTCGGCTGCTAAAACTGAACGCGCCACATTGAGTCTATGTACACAAGGCATATGACCCACCCCGATACCGGCCTCCTTGCAAAGGGGAGGTCGGTATCTTTTTGTTGGGCGAAGAGTATTTGAACAAGAGAAAAGAATCTGTTGGATTGCTTGTTCGTGACCATTCCAATAGCGTCTTTCACATTCGATTCGCCTTCTAGAATGTGCGCGCTGTTCAATAAACGATAGAATAATCTGTTATCCTCATGCATTTACGATCAAGGAAGGAGACGGCGCGCATGAAAAACGTTTGGCTCGTATTCAAGCGCGATATTCTTCGTCTCCTTAAAGTTCCGCCTGCTCTTATGGTCATCCTGTTCTTGATCGTATTGCCCTCCATCTATACCTGGTACAACGTGGCAGGGTTTTGGAATCCCTATGACAACACCTCTGCGATGCGCGTATGCGTGGTGAACGAAGATGTGCCAGCGAGCTCCGATCTTACGGGAGAGATTGATGTCGGTTCGCAGGTGGTGAAGGGTCTTGAAGAGAATGACCAGCTCGATTGGCAATTCGTTAACCGCACCGAGGCGATGAACGAGCTCAACGCAGGAGCATGCTATGCGGTATTCGTCATCCCTTCCGATTTCAGTGAGCGACTTATCGCGCTTATCGAAGGCAAGGACGAAAAGCCGAGCATCCAATACTATGTGAACGAAAAGACCGGCCCTGTTGCACCCAAGATAACCGATACCGGTTCGAACACGCTCGATCGTACAGTGAACGCTGAATTCGTGGGTACGGTGAGCAAAGCTGCGGTGAGCGCGATCGATGGTGCGTCGAACGAAACGCATGATGCGCTCAAGAAGGTGCGCTCTAAGGCGCTCGAGCAGATGGATAGCGCGCTCGATGCTCTTGCGCTCATGGATAGCTCTATCGAGCAAGTCGGTGGCGCGATCAGCCAAGCGAAGACGGGTATCTCGAACGCGCACGATAAGCTCGGGGAGACAACGGGCAAGCTCGATGAAGCAGCAAAGGAGTTGAAGAACGCCGCTGATCAAGGGGAGACGGCGGCGAATGCGCTCAACACCTATGCGGCGCAGGGCTTGGTAAGCTTGGGAAAGACCACTACCTATCTTTCGCAAACGATCACCAAAACCTCTTCTACGATCGCGAGTGGACTCGCCGATGTTTCGAAGGCCAAGGGGTCGGCCGATCTTGCTCTTGCAGAAGCGAAAGGCATCGTCGAGCATAACCAGGCGCTCATCGATGAGCTCACGGCACTTTGCGACACGCTTCCCGATTCAAACGATTACAAAGAACAATTGCGTTCATTGGTCGCTTCTTTGGATAACCTGAACAAGCAGACTTCAGATACGGTTTCGAGCCTTCAAGATACTTCGACGCAGATGGGCAAGGATATCGAAACCTTGCAGAAGGCAAATGAGGATTTCTCGAAGGCAGCGTTCGAAGGGATCAACAACGCCCAAGCAATGGGGACGAAGGCCTTCACGGAGACCATTCCTCAGGTGAGCGCTGCTATCACGAAGCTCTCACGAGCCACCGCAGATCTCTCTTCAACGGTCGCAGAGCAGAAGGCGCTCGTTCCTCCTGCGCAAGCTGCGCTCGATGAACTGAGTGCAACGCTCGATATCGCTTCTGCCACCTTGAGCGAAACGCGGAGCACTGAGCAAGAAGCAGCGGAAGAGTTGGCTATGGTGCGCAACGATGTGGTTTCGCTTTCAACGGCAGGGTTCTTAGAGCGCCTGCTAGGACAAAGCAGCCTCGATTCGAGCCAGATAGCTCAATTCGTGGCATCTCCTACGCTGCTCAAGACCGAAGAGCTCTACACGGTCGATTCATATGGTGCTGCTATGGCGCCCTTGTTCATGAACCTCACCTTCTGGATCGGTGCGTTCATGCTGCTTGTCATCATGAAGCAGGAGGTGGATGGCAGAGGTATCCGCCAGCTGAAGATCTGGCAGCGTTATCTTGGGCGCTTTCTCCTTATGGCACTGCTCGTAGTGCTCCAGGCGATCATCTGCGTGTCGGGTCTTTTGTTCATGGGTATTACGCCAGTCAATATCCCTGCGCTCTATTTGGCTGCTGCGATGTGCTCGCTGGCGTACCTCAGCATCATCTATTGCCTTTCTGTTACGCTTCAACATGTGGGGAAGGGTATCTGCATCATCTTGGTCTTCGCGCAGATCCCTGGAGCGACCGGCCTCTATCCTATTGAGATGACTTCACCGTTCTTCCAGGCGATCTATCCGTTCTTCCCGTTCACCTATGGCATCGGTGCGATGCGTGAGGCGATGTGTGGCTTCTACGGCAACGATTTTGCTTTCACGCTCGCCATGCTCTCATTGTTCTTTGTGATTTTCATGGGGATCGGGCTTGCACTTCGCCCACGTCTTGCGAACGTGAATCGCATGTTCGCGCGTCAGATCGAAGAGGGCGATATCTACAACGGGGAAAGTGCGGTCGTGCCAGCGCGGCGCTATCGCATGAGTCAAGTTATCGCGGCACTTGCCGATCACGATCTGTTCAAGCAAAACGTTCAAGAGCGCTACGAGCGCTTCACGCGCCTGTATCCACGCTTGATACGAGCTGCGATCGTAGTTGGCATTGTGGTGCCAGTGGTCTTTACGGTGGCCTTCTCGCTCACCATGACCGAGAAGATCGTGCTGCTCACGGCGTGGCTCATATGGTTCGCTCTTGTGTGTGGCTTCTTGATCATAGTTGAGGAGCTGCGCTATAGCATGCGTCGTCAGCTCCAGCTCGACTCGATGGACTCCGAGAAGCTGCGCACGATCTATGCCGATCGCAAGGTCGAGCGCTATAGCGATTCTCGCAGCTTGCACGAAGATGCCTCCTTGCTGCCGCCGAAGCGGGGTGGTAAGCGATGAAGAACATCCTTGCGATATTCAAAGAGGATCTTAAGAAGCTGTTCGGTAATGTGGTCAATGGCATCGTGACGCTTGGCCTTATCTTGCTTCCCTCGATCTTCGCGTTCTATAACATCATCGCCTGCTGGGATGTCTTCGACAACACGGGCAATGTGAAGGTTGCGGTCGCGAACACCGATGAGGGTTACCAGAGCGACCTTATTCCCTTACGGATGAATCTAGGAGAGCAGGTGATCTCTGCGCTCCGATCGAACGACCAGATCAAATGGGAGTTCGTTTCTGAAGAAGAAGCGATAGATGGAGCGAAGGCTGGTCGCTACTATGCAGCCGTGGTCATCCCTTCAACGTTCAGCAAAGACATGCTCACCTTCTATAGCGACGGGGGAGAGCAGGCGCGCATCACCTACTATTCCAACCAGAAGAAGAACGTGATCGCACCGAAGGTCACGGACCAGGGAGCGTCTTCGGTTTCGTATGCGGTGAATGAGGCGTTCGCTCAATCGGTCAGCGAGATCTCGCTTTCGCTCGTGCATGTGATGGCGAATTACCTTGACGAGAATGGCGCTGATGCACGCATTGTTGCGCTCGCCGATCATCTCGAAGCTACTTCACGCGTTTTGGACAACGCCGCCAGTGCGGTCGAGGTATTCGGAGCGTTCGGTAACGCTTCGAAAGACGCGCTCGATTCTGCCACTAAGCTCATCAACGCCACGCAAGCAGGCTTCGGTTCGATTGCTGGTTCGACGGTAGGCGTGGCAGAAGGGGTCAGCGAGACTGCTGAAGCACTTGATTCGGCAACGACAACGTTCAAAGAAGCGCTCACGGCTTCGACCGAAAGCTACGAGCAACTTGCGCAAGCTGCGAAAGACGCTGCGGGCGCGCTTGGCAATACGTCAAGCGCGATGGCAAGTAGCATGCGCATGCAGGCAGAAGCTGTTTCTGCGCAGATCGCAAGCTACCAGGAGCTCTCCGGGCTTTTGCGCCAGATCGCACCGAATGTTCCGAGCGATGTACAACCGGTGCTCCTTGCGATGGCGGATCGCCTCGATTCGACGGTGAAGACGCTCGAGCAAGTGCGTGATCTGCTCAATCAAAGCGCCGATGATCTCGATCGAGCGAACGCGCAAGCGAAGGCGGATATCGTTGAGCTTGAGAAGGTATCAGCTGAGGCGAAGACCGAGCTCGATAATTTACAGAAGACCTATGACCAGGAGGTCGGTCCTGCTCTCGAAGAGTTCGAACGCTCCTCCAAAGCTGCTGCAAAAGCCTTCTCGGAAGGGGCAGCGGTGCTCTTCGAACAAGATCCCTTCACGATCGAAGGAAGTGAGTCGCTGGAGAGCACCTTCAACGATGCACTCGGGCAATCTGCTAAATCGGCAGATGAGCTTCGTAGTGCCGCCGATCAGCTTTCGAGTACCGCAGAGAAGCTGCGTGAAGCAGCGATGGCGGGAGATTCGCAAACGCTTCATGATCTACTATCGGCGGATGTGGAAGGTTTGGCGCATGCGCTTGCGGCTCCGGTAAGCATCGAGCGTACCGCAGTCTTCCCGAGCCAATCGTTCGGCGCATCGATGGCGCCGCTCTACACTACGCTCGCTATCTTCATCGGGTCGCTTCTTATCATGGTCGCGGTGAAGCCCCGTATTTCGCAGCGCATGAAGAACAAGCTCAAAGACCCGAAGCCACGTCAGCTCTTCACGGGACATTTCCTCATCTGCGCACTGCTCTCGCTAGCGCAGACCACGTTCATGGCGCTCGGCAATCTCTTCTTCCTCGACATCTCGGTGGTGCATCCGCTGCTGTTCATGCTCGTCTATTGGTTCGCTGGTCTGGTGTTCACATTCATCATCTATACGCTTGTGGTATCGTTTGCGAACCTTGGCAAGGCGATCGCGGTCTTGATGCTCATCGTGCAAGTGACTGCGTGCAATGGGTCGTACCCGCTCGTGATCTTACCCGATTTCGTTCAAATGATAAGCCCTTGGATGCCAGCAACGCATGTGGTGGAAGCTATGCGCGCGGCTATGTTCGGCATCTACCAGAATGATTTCTGGATAGCTATGGGCGAGCTGGCGCTCTTCTTGGTTCCAGCTGCGCTCCTAGGATATGCCCTCAGAAAGCCTCTGGAGAAGTTCATGCAGTGGTATGTGCGCACGGTCGAATCGACGAACTTGATCGAGTAGCTGCTGCAGTCAAGCTGTTCAGCGGTGGTTCGCAGAAAGCAGGTCTTGTCTGCGCGTTCCTTGCGGCCTACGATGCGCTCTTCGTGCTCTTCTCGTGTTCGGAGAGCAGCTTGCTCCGTTGGATGACCACAGCGCCGATCAGGAAAGGCAGCCAGAAAACGATCGCACGATAGACCATGATCACCGCCATGGCGGTTGCCTGATCGATACCGAAAAGAGCAAAGGTCACGAGCGCTGCTGCTTCCACTACGCCAACGCCTTGGGGAACGAACGAGATCATCGCAAAGAGGGTGACCACGACATATCCGCAGATCATCGCTTCGATATCGTGCACACCGAAAGCAAGAGCAACAAAGGCGAAGCACCCAAGCTCGAAGATGCTCGCGGCAACATTGAGTCCCAGATCGGCTCCTATGTCTTGCTTGTTCTTCGTCATGAGCGCTGCGGATTGCGCATAGGTATTGACCGTATCCTTCACCCAAGCATCAACGGGCTTCTTCTCGCGTTTGGTCAAGAACCTATCGATGACGCGCACGAGCGGGGCGAGCAACTTTAAGAGCAGATCGGGCTTCATCGCAGCGAACGCCATCGCGGCGACCATGCCACCTACGATAAGGATCGCAATGATACCAAGGGCTATCCACCCTGCATTCAATCCGCCCGCGATACCCAAGATCGCAAAGCCGATGACCATGATCACCAAGAAGCCAGCATTGATCGATACCTGACGGAGCAGCGCGGCTCCCGTCGCTTTGCCAGCTGAGATATGTTCATGAGCTGCTTCAGCGATCACGATCGAAGTCCCCGACATATTGAACGAAGGAATGACCGTATCGACGAAGAACGTTGCAAAAACGAGCTTTATCCCTTCTTTGAGGCTGAGGCGCGACCCAACCGATTTGAAGCACCAGATGAAAGAAGCTCCTTGAGCGAAGTATTTCCCCAACTGGAACACAACCGCGCCGATGAGGAAGAGGGGAGCTCCCCGTTCGATCGTGGTAACGAGCTCTTCAAGTTGATCGCCGCGCAAGAAGATGACCGCTAGAACGATAACGACTACAAGACCAACGAGTATCTTCTTCAGGTTCTTCTTCATGCAGGAGCCCTTTGCGCAGTTCAGAGCAATGAATCACTCTTAGTCTAGCAAAAGGAGAAGGCTTCAAAAGAGTCGCAAGAGAACCGATACGCCATTGAAACCGAGCAGGCGTGATCCTTGAAGCACATACAGGCGGTCAGCTCATCCATCTCACGGCTTTCCTACAAACCAGCGTCATCCTACGGAGAGGCTGCTGCTCGTGCTAAGTTTGAAGGAGCACAGTTCCTTCTTGACGAACTGCACGAAGTTTGTGGTAGAAAGTTTCGTATCATGGATACTTCTCAAGAAACCTCTCGCGGTGGTTCACGTGCTCGCGATCACGAGATAATCAAAGCGAGCATCATCGGCATCGTGGGCAATATGCTCCTGGTTGCTTTCAAGCTCGTTATCGGATTCTTCTCGCATTCGATCGCTATCATCCTGGATGGCGTGAACAACGCTACCGATGCGCTTTCTTCCATCATCACCATCGTGGGCACGAAGCTTGCAGCGCGCCGTCCCGATCGACATCATCCTTTTGGGTATGGGCGCATCGAATACCTCACTTCGGTCGTCATCGCCATCATCATCTTGGTTGCGGGCTTTCTCTCGCTTCGCGAGTCCATTCAGAAGATCATCGATCCTGGTCAGCCTTCGTATTCTGCAATCACGATCACGATCATCATCGTGGCTATCATCGCGAAGGTGTTTCTCGGCATCTGCTTCAATCACTATGGAAAGAAGACGAAGAGCGAAGCACTCATCGCTTCAGGCATCGACTCGAACTACGATGCGGTCCTTTCTGCAGGGACGCTCGTGGTTGCTTTCGCACAGAACATCTGGAACCTCAATATCGACGGCATCGTGGGGCTCATCATCTCGTTCGTGGTGTTGAAGGCGGGCTTCGAGGTCTTGCGTGATGCGCTCGGCCCGATCATCGGGCTTCCTGAAAGCAAAAAGCTGGTAGATAGCATCGTTTCGTATGCGTCGTCATTCTCGCCTGTTGAGGGAGTGCACGATGTGATCATGGATGATTTTGGCCCTAATAAGGTTATCGGCTCGATGAGGATCGAGGTTCCCGACGACATGGAAGCCTGGCGTATTCATGAGCTCACCCGTGAGATCTCGTCTGGTATTGCAGAGAAGTTCGGCATCTCGATGACGATAGGCATCTACGCAACGAATCGTGCAGGGATGTTCGCCAACATGCGTGCGAGCCTCGATCGGATCGTAAATGAGAATGCGAACATCAGGCAAGTTCACGGATTCTATTGCGACGCGCAGAACAAGATCTGTTATTTCGATCTGGTGATCGCCTTCAACGTGAACGGGGAGAGCATCAAGGCGTCGGTCGTCGATGCACTCAAGAAAGCGTATCCTGCTTACTCCTTCGATGTTGAGATCGATCGAAGCTTGGAAGACTGATCTTTTGGCGCTTTTGATTAGCTTGAAAGCTAGTCTTCGAGCAGATGGTTCAGGTATGCGTGATACTCTTCCACGAGCGATTCGGGTCCAGCGATGCGCACCTTCTTTCCCATGGACGCGATCCAACCGAAGAACTGTTCGCTCTTGCAGATCTTCACGCGGGCAAGAGCCTCCTGATCATTCGACTTCAAGAACGTTGCAGCACTGCCGAAGCGATCAGTGATGATCTCGACCTTATCAGCGTCCGCAGCGAGGATGGCCACCACCTCTTCGCCTCCGAAGCGGCCGAACATGATCGCCTTGTTCTCGTCATAGCGAAACCCGGCGATCTCACTGTTGCGCGCAGCGGGCGCGCTTTCAAGCACGCGAAGATCCATCATCCTATCGAGACGATATTCGCTCAAAGCGTTGTGCGCCTCGTTCCAGGCGGTGAGGTAATAGAAGCCATCTTCGTACACGATGGCAACGGGCGTTACCACATGCGTCTTGCTCTTCGAACGAGCACATGGTTTGCCATCGAGGCCGATCTTTCGGTAGGAGAATTCGATCTTGCACTTGGCCTTGATAGCCTGATGGATGGCATCGACAGCATGAAAAACACTGCTATTCTGCGATTTGATGCGCCGCGCGACATGGATGCGTCGATCGAGCAAATGCTGTTCGTGGTTGGTAGCAAGCTGCTTGATATTGGTGATGAGCGTCTTTGCTTGTTTTTCGGTTATCGCGCGACAAGACTGGATGGCATCGACCATGAGCATAAGCTCTCCGATGGAGAAATCCCTTCGCTCGATCGCGTATTCAACGGGATTGCGTTGGTAGGTCTTGATATCGATATCGAATTCACGCAGGATGTCCAGATCGGAATAGATGCTCTTGCGCTCTGCGGGAATGCCGTAGGCATCCAAGCGTTCGATGATCTGCGACATGGTGAGCCCGTGTTCGGCGTTGGTCTCTTCTTGTAGGATCTTCAAAAGGTATAAGACCTTGATCTTCGCTTTCTTATTGTTCGCCATAAGGATGTCCTTTGTACTGCAAGATGCGTTCAAAACGATGCTATCAAGAAAAGGCTAGCGCATCGTTTTTCATAGTATGTCCGATTAAGAGGACAGAGTAAAGAAATTGGAGCAGGAAGAGGGGAGCGCTATAATCTCTCTAGTGAACAAGGGAGGAAACGTATGACCACTTCATTGCGTGAAGCGATCGCCGAGACCGCTGCTTCGATCAAAGAAATCCTAGCAGGGAGAGCGCCTGTTTGTGGGCTCATTCTAGGAAGCGGCTTGAACTTCTATGCCGATACGCTCGAACAGCAAGAGATTCTTCCCTATAAACAGCTTCCGCATATGAAGGTTTCAACGGCAACTGGCCATAAGGGGCGCTTCGTGCTCGGAAGGGTCCCTGGCACGGAGGTATGGGTGCTCTGCATGCAAGGGCGTTTGCATGGCTATGAAGGCGTGAGCGCGCAAGATGTCGCGCTGCCGGTATGGGCGATGCAGGCCGCTGGCATCGATACGCTTGTTACCACCAATGCGGTCGGTGCTTTGAACCCTGCTTTCGAGGTCGGGTCCTTCTGCGTCATGTCCGACCATATCAACTTCACGGGGCGCAATCCCATCGCACATCCCGAAGGGAACCTGATCGCAGAGCGATTCGTGCCCATGCTCGATGCGCATGATCCCCAGATGCGCGCACTTCTGCTTGATATTGCAGAACGAGAAGGGATCGATGTGAATGAAGGCGTGTATCTCGGACTCATGGGCCCGAACTTCGAAACGCCCGCTGAGGTTCGCTTATTCGCATCGTGGGGCGCTGATACGGTTGCCATGAGCGTAGTGGAAGAGGTCATCGCGGCGCGTCATGTGGGCATGCGCGTGCTGGGCCTTTCGCTCGTTTCGAACAAGGCGTGCGGCATAGAGGGCGCAGATCCGAATTCGGACGAGGTCATGGATGTTGCTGAAAAGGTCAAGCCGGAATTCACTGCGCTCATGAATGGGTTCTTGTGCGAGCTTGCTCGCCTGCAGTAAAGGCATTGAATCTTGTTCGATAAAGCCATCTTCAAACTTCCCCATATCCATCGCACGCTTGCGATCCTCGTTCTGTTCGCCATGATGGAAACAGCATGCATCCTCGGAGAGGCGTTCGGGCTTTCGCGTGGACTGGTGGCTCTTTGGGAAGGAGGCGTGTTCGAAGATGCTCTTTGGAATCTCTCCCTCTTCGCTTGTTCGTTCGTTTGCGTGCGCATCACGCTCGATCTGCGTGAAACCTTCATCTCCTCGTATGCGCTCAGGTGTGCGCGTGGGACGCGAAAGGACTTGTTCAGCGCGCTCTTTCAGACAGGCGCACCGCTAGCGCAGCGCTTCGGCACCGCAACGAGCGCTGCCATGGCGCTCGAAGGCATCGACAAGATGAAGGAGTATCTCGAGCTCGTTTTGCCGAAGTTGGTGAACATGATGGTCTTGCCGCTCATGTTCGCGCTTGCCATCGCTTGTGCCGATTGGGTCTCGGGCGTTATCGTTATCATCCTTTTGCCTTCGATGGTGCTGCTCATGGTGCTCATCGGTAAGACCACCGCCGAAAAGAGCCGCGTTAAGCATGGAGCATTCAAGGTCATGTCGAATCATTTCATCGACTCGGTACGCGGCTTGCCTACGCTCTCGACCTTTGCGGTGTCGAAGACGTATGCGGATCGTGTATACGAGGTGAGCGAGCGATTTCGCGAAGCAACGATGAAGATGCTGAAGAGTGCGCAGCTCTCTGGTGCGGTGCTCGATCTGTTCGCCACGCTCGCGATCGCGGCGGTATCGATCATGCTCGGTCTGCGCCTGATCGATGGCTCGCTCACGCTGCTCCCTGCGCTCTTCGTGCTCATACTGGCGCCCGAATTCTTCAGGCCTATTCGTGAATACGCCTCCGACTATCATGCTTCGCTCGATGGGGTGAACTCGTTGCATACGATCGAGTTGATGATCGCTTCGGTGAGCGTTCCGCCCAGCACCAAAACGCTGCCTTCATGGAATGGATCGAGTACGCTCGAGCTTGAAGGTGTTTCACAGGCGTATGAGGGAGTATCGGTCCTTTCGGGCGTTACGGTGAGCTTGAAGGGGTATGCGCGCATCGGAGTAGTAGGCACGAGCGGCTCAGGCAAGAGCACACTCTTGCGCTTGCTGGCTGGTCTGGAGGACCCTGCGGCAGGAGCGTTCGTGTTAGACGGGCGCGATACGCTCACGACGCTCCGCTACGAAAGCTGGGAAGAGCAGGTTGCCTACATTCCGCAGGATCCCACGATATTCCATGCATCTTTGCGCGAGAACCTTACCTTCTACAACCCGCAAGCAAGCGATGAGCACCTGCATGCTGTTATAGAGAAGCTGGGGCTGAGCGAGCTCTTAGTGCAGCTGCCTCAAGGTCTCGATACGCTCATTGGTGAAGGAGCGCGTGGACTTTCGGGCGGTCAGGCGCAACGGATCGCCCTAGCACGGGTGGTGCTCGACGAACGCAAGCGGATCATCCTCTTCGACGAGCCAACGGCACATCTCGACATCGAGACCGAGATGGAACTGAAGCAGGCTATGGTCGAAGTCATGCAAGAGCGCCTGGTGGTGTTCGCCACTCATCGCCTTCATTGGCTCGACACGCTCGACTATTTGCTCGTGCTCGAAGAGGGAAAGCTCGTCGAACAGGGCACGACCACCCAGCTGTTAGAGAGCACTACGCATTTCGCCACGCTCGTACGTGCGCTTTGCGGAGGTGAAGCAGCATGATCGCATGGATCCGTTCGTATCTTGGTGCGTCCAAGAAATTGCTTGCTCAAGTGCTCGTGCTCGGGGTTATCGCGGTCGTTTTCGCCATCGGCCTCATGTTCGTCGCGGGCTACCTTATCGCTGCTTCAGCGGATAACGCGTTCTCGCTGCTCATGCTGAACATCCCTCTTGCCTTCGTTCAGATCTTCGGGCTTGGCAAGCCTCTTGCGCGCTATCTCGAACGCCTGCGGAGCCACGATTGGGTCTTGAGGCTCACTTCAACATTGCGCCTTCGTTTGTTCAGGGTGGTGCAACACCAGCAGCGCGAACAGGCGCACTGGCGAACGGGAGACGTGCTCGGTTCGCTCGCAAGCGATATCGAACACGTCCAGAATCTGTTCTTACGCTGCGTTTTTCCGGTGCTCATCGCATGGATCGTTGGAGTCTTGCTCGTTGCAGTGGCAGGCTTCATGTCGCCAGGCTTGTTGCTGTTCGCGCTCATCGCGTTCCTTTTGTTGTGCGTTATCATTCCCGCTCTTGCCGTTGTGCTCAATCGTGCGCGCATCGAGCGAAACGACCGCACGCGTGCTTCTTTGTATGCAGAGGTGACCGACAAGGTGCTCGGTTCGCGTGATATCGCTATCGCAGGTCGCGGGGGAGAGATCACCGGCCAGCTCATGGAAGAGTTCGATCGCTTGGATGCGGGGGAGAGGACCATCGCGCATCACGATCGTTTGCGTTTGCTGCTCATCCAGGTGCTCTTGCTCTGCATCATCCTTGTCTTGATCTGGTGGACCTCTGTACGTTTCGGCGGCACACCAGGGAGAACGTCCGATTGGATCGTTGCGGTGGCGCTCGGTTTCTTCCCGCTCATCGAGGTGATCGCTCCGCTTCCTCAGCTCTTCGAAGATGCCCTTGAGCATCGCGAAGCGCTTGAGCGCATGAACGAACAGGGGCTGCTCGCAGATCCTGATCCTGCGCTCTTCACTGCGCCTTCTCTTCGCGCTCCGTTCGATATCTCGATCGAAGAGCTCTCGTTTTCGTACGAACCTGAGCACTGTATTCTGAGTGAGGTGACCCTTTCGATCCCCTATGGACAGAAGCTCGCGATACTGGGGAAGAGCGGATCGGGAAAGACGACGCTCGCGCACCTCATCCACGGCGATCTGCTTCCTCGTGCTGGCGCCATCGGCATCGCAGGCGTATCAATAGCGAACCTTCGTGATGCCATCTGGGACTACGTCGGCTTTATCTCACAGGATAGTTACGTTTTCGCCATGAGCATCTTCGATAACCTTCGTATAGGGAAAATTGAAGTGAGCGAAGAAGAGGCGTGGGCTGCGCTCGATGCGGTCGGATTGAAGGGCCATGTCGCATCGCTGCCCGATAAGCTCGAGACCATGGCCGATGAAGCAGGCTTGAACTTCTCAGGTGGCCAGCGCGGGCGCTTGACGTTGGCGCGGGTGCTGCTTCAAGGTCCACCCATCGTAGTGCTCGATGAACCAACGGTCGGGCTCGATCCCGTTACCGAACAAAAGGTGCTCGACACCATCATGCGCGTTTTCGCAGAGAAAACGGTCATTATGATCACGCACCATCTTCAAGGGGTCGAAGCGTTCGACCGCGTGCTGTTCGTCGAAGAAGGAAGGCTCGTCATGGATGGAAGTCCGGCAGTCCTCCTTCGTGAGAATGAACGATATGCCAAACTTCTTTCATTCGACAGGGGATTATCGTTCTAAAACGCAAGATAAGCGCTAGAATAACGAAGGCGCTTCGTGCGTTATTCATATGGGGATGTGCTGGAACTATGGTCTGGCACCTGTTTTGAAAAAAGGGGGGATTTGTATGGATTTCTTAGCGGATCCGGTCATTCTGGCGCGTATTCAATTCGCGTTCACGGCAATGTACCATTTCTTGCTCGTGCCGGTTTCTATCGGCCTCGGTTTGATCATGGCTATCTATGAAACTCGTGCTTACCGATCCGGAAAGGAAGAGGATGCTGCGGCGGCTAGATTTTGGCTCAAGATCTTCACCGCAACATTCGCGTTAGGTGTTGCAACCGGTATCACCATGGAGTTCTCGTTCGGTACGAACTGGGCGGATTACTCACGCTTCGTGGGCGATATCTTCGGTGCTCCGCTGGCAGCAGAAGCGCTGTTAGCTTTCTTCCTGGAATCGACATTCTTAGGCGTGCTTCTCTTTGGTCGCAAGCATGTTGGTAAGAAGTTCTATCTAGTCTCAGCATGGCTCGTATTCATCGGTTCAGCGTTTTCGGCGCTGTGGATCATCATCGCGAACTCCTGGATGCAAACGCCAGGTGGCGCAGAGCTTGCCGATGAGGGAACGCGTGCCGTGCTCACGAACTTCTTTGCGGCGGCTTTCAACCCGTCAACGCTCACGCGCTACTCGCACGTGATCTGTGCAGTGCTCATCATGGGCGCATTCATGACCATGGCGGTTGCGGCATGGTATATGCATAAGAAGGACCATGAGAAATTCGCGCTCCGTGCTATGAAGATCGGTTCGATCGTTGCAACGATCAGCTGTGCTTGCATGCTCGTTACCGCGCACTCTTCGGCAGTCGTCGTTTCTGAAGAGCAACCCACGAAGTTCGCCATGATGGAAGGCATGTACGAAGACGAGGTGCCGCCACTCTATGCCATCGGTTGGGTCGATGAAGCAAACGAGCAGGTCATCGCTCCGTTTGCGATCCCTGGTGGTACGAGCTTCCTTGCTACGGGCAACTGGGATACGGAATATCAGGGCTTGAATAGCCTTGCAGAAACTGAAGACTACTCTGCGATCGACCCTGAGACGATGCCGGTGAACTTGGTGTTCCAGAGCTATCACCTCATGGTTGCGATGTTCGGGCTTATGGCGCTCACGCTCTTGCTTGCGCTCATCTTCACCTTCAAAGGTGGTTCCATCAAGAAGATGAGGTGGCTCCAGTGGCTCATCATCATCTCGCCGATCTTCGCGGTGCTCGCTATCCAATCGGGCTGGGCCACCGCTGAATTCGGTCGCCAGCCTTGGGTCGTCTACCCGAGCGTCACTGGTCCTGAAGGGGTCGAGCTGCTCACGGCAGATGGCATTTCGCTGGCAGTTTCGGGCTGGGAGCTCATCGCTACCATCGTGCTGTTCGTGCTCATCTATCTGGTGCTGTTCATCGCATGGGCGCGCATCGTTGCACGTTTTATCAAGCAAGGCCCCACGCAAGAGCAACCAGTTCCCGTGGCTGCTTCTTCGAATTCGTTCATGTCGGGCACGCCACCTGCAAAGGCAGCGGATGCTTCGCCAAACGATGAGACTGCTCCGGCCGCGACGAAGGAAGGAGAGTAGTCATGGATATCACGATTCTTCAAGGACTTTGGTTCTTCCTTATCGCGGTTCTGATCGCGGTGTATTTCATGCTCGATGGTTTCGATCTTGGCATCGGCGTGCTCTATCCCATCCTTGGTAAGACCGAGGAAGAGAAGGCGGTCTTGCGCCGCAGCATCGGCCCGGTGTGGGATGGTAACGAAGTGTGGCTCCTTACTGCTGGCGGTGCGCTCTTCGCGGCGTTCCCTCTTGCCTATGCCACTACGTTCTCCGGCTTCTATCTTGCGGTCATGCTCGTGCTGTTCGGCTTGATTGTTCGTGCGGTTTCGCTCGAATATCGTGCGCATGATCGCTCTTGGGGCAAGCTTTGGGATTGGTGCTTCACCATCGGCTCACTGCTTCCAGCGCTGCTCTTCGGTGTGGCGATCGGCTGCATCTACGAAGGCATTCCCATGACGGCGAATGGCGATTATTCGGGCGTTCCGCTGCTCGGTCTCATCACTCCTTTCACGCTGCTCTGTGGTGTGATGGGTCTTGTCCTTTGCATCGCACAGGGCATTTCGTGGGAGTGCGTAAAGGCTCCGCTGGGAAGCGACCTGTACAACCGTTGCGTGAAGCTTCGTCCTATCTGGCAACTGGTCTCGCTCGTCACCTTCATCGTGCTCACGATCTGTGCGCTCACGGTCATCCAGCCGCAGATGCATGAAGCGCTCGGTTGGGTGCGTATCGTGCTTGCGGTACTGGTCGCGGTGTTCTTGGTCGCCGCTTGGTTCACGGGTCGTGCGAAGAATGATCTGGTGGCATTCATCCTTCAATGTGCGGCCATCTTCATGTTCATCATGCTCTTCGCCACCTCCATGTTCCCGAACTTGGTCGTTGCCTCGCCCGATAGCGTCGGTGCGACCATCACCGCTATGAACGCGGCTTCATCCGAGCTCACCTTGACATGGATGACGGGTATCACTTGTGTGGGCTTGCCGCTCGTGCTGCTCTATCATTTCCTGGTGTATCGTTCGTTCCGTGGACGTGTCAACCCGCAGGATCTCGATTACTAGCACACAAGCGTGCATCTATACAGCCAAACGAGGGCTGCCTTCGGGCGGCCCTCGTTTTATGCCTTGCATCATCGCGCAAGGGCGTTATACTATGTTTACTTGAAAAGCGTTGATGAGGAAAAGTAGGGACGAACCCTTCTCCAGAGAGCTAACGGTTGCTGAAAGTTAGTGAAGGACGGTCCGAAAGGCACCTCGGAGCTATTCATCTGAAATCTTCTCATCTGCTCGAAACGATCTTTCAAGTAGTGAAAAGTCGGTAAGTTGAATCGGAGCCAACCCGTATTTGGTCTAGAGCGCATACGCTTGTGTATGAAAGCTCACCTTCTTCGGTCCTGATGCAACTTGCTGCACAGGATTTTCTTTTTTAGAAGGAGTGATGCCCATGCGCAGCGATTCGATCAAAGAAGGATTGGCCCGCGCGCCACACCGCAGTTTGCTCAAGGCTGACGGTTTCACCGACGAAGAACTCGATCGTCCTCTTGTTGCGGTCGTTTCCTCTCAAAACGAGATCATCCCTGGCCATATTCACCTGCAGACCATCGCTGATGCGGTGAAGGCAGGCGTGTGCATGGCAGGGGGTACGCCAGTGCAGATGACCACGATCGGCGTATGTGATGGCATTGCCATGAACCACGAAGGCATGCGCTATTCGCTCACGAGCCGTGAGGTCATCGCTGACTCAGTCGAGTGTGCGGTCCAAGGCCACCAGTTCGACGCAATGGTGCTCATCCCCAGCTGCGACAAAGTCGTTCCGGGCATGCTCATCGCGGCGTGCCGCTTGAACATCCCGACCATCCTCATCTCAGGCGGTCCGATGCTCGCAGGCGAAGACAAGTGCGGCAATCAGACCGACCTGAACACGCTCTTCGACGCGGTCGGCCAGGTGACCGCTGGCACGATGGATGAAGCCGATCTCAAGTTCTTCGAAGAAACCGCCTGCCCTACCTGTGGTAGCTGCTCGGGCATGTTCACGGCGAACTCCATGAACTGCCTGACCGAGGCTATCGGTATGGGACTGAGAGGCAACGGCACCATTCCTGCCGTATATTCCGAGCGTATCCGTCTGGCAAAACATGCCGGCATGAAGATCATGGAACTGGTAGAGAAAAATATCCGTCCCAGAGACATTATGACACCGGAAGCATTCCAGAATGCACTGACGGTAGATATGGCGCTGGGCTGCTCCACGAATACTATGCTGCATCTGCCCGCTATTGCAAGAGAAGCCGGCGTGGAACTGAATCTGGAGATTGCCAACGAGATCTCCGCCAAGACTCCGAACCTGTGCCACCTGGCACCGGCGGGCCCTACTTATATGGAAGATCTGAATGAAGCAGGCGGTGTCTATGCGGTAATGAATGAACTGTCCAAGAAGGGACTTTTGAACCTCGATTGTCTGACAGCAAACGGCACTACCGTAGGCGAGAATATTAAGAATTGTGTAAACAAGAATCCGGAAGTCATCCGTCCTGTGGAAAATCCTTACTCCCAGACCGGAGGTATCGCTGTACTGAAGGGGAATCTGGCACCGGACAGCGGCGTAGTCAAGAGATCCGCTGTAGCACCGGAGATGCTGGTACACGAAGGCCCTGCCAGAGTATTCGATTGTGAAGAAGATGCTATTGATGCTATCAAGTCCGGTAAAATCGTCGCAGGCGATGTAGTAGTGATCCGTTACGAAGGCCCCAAGGGAGGCCCCGGCATGCGTGAGATGCTGAATCCTACTTCTGCCATCGCAGGAATGGGACTGGGTTCCAGCGTGGCACTGATCACGGATGGACGTTTTTCAGGAGCATCCAGAGGAGCATCCATCGGACATGTATCCCCTGAGGCAGCAGTGGGCGGCCCGATCGCACTGGTGGAAGAGGGAGACATCATCCGTATCAATATCCCGGAGAACAAGTTGGATGTACTGGTATCTGACGAAGAACTGGCAGCGAGAAGAGCAAAATGGCAGCCCAGAGAACCCAAGATCACCACAGGCTATCTGGCAAGATATCATGAACTGGTGACCAGCGGCAACCGTGGTGCGGTACTGGAAGCACCTTCTCAGAAGAACTAAGCAATCATTAAATAACCGGAGGGATTTTGAAATGCAGTTAACGGGATCGGAAATTCTGGTAGAATGTCTGAAGGAGCAGGGGGTAGATACCGTATTCGGTTACCCCGGCGGAGCAATCCTTAATATTTATGACGCACTTTATAAGCACAGTGGGGAGATCAAACATATTCTGACTTCCCATGAACAGGGGGCGGCACATGCGGCGGACGGCTATGCGAGAGCTACGGGAAAAGTAGGTGTCTGCATGGCTACCAGCGGTCCCGGCGCCACGAATCTAGTCACTGGTATCGCTACGGCTTACATGGATTCTGTACCGATGGTAGCGATCACCGCCAACGTTACCTTGCCTTTACTCGGTAAGGACAGCTTCCAGGAGGTGGATATCGCCGGCGTGACCATGCCTATTACGAAGCATGGCTATATTGTGAAAAATGTGGAGATCCTAGCAGATACCATCCGCAAGGCATTCCATATTGCCAGAAGCGGCAGACCGGGCCCTGTGCTGATCGATATTACGAAGGATGTGACTGCGGCAACCTGCGAGTATACACCTGTGACCATTCAGCCGGAGGAAAGAGTGACCCGCTACACCAGAGAAGAACTGATGCTGGTAGCGGAAATGATACATAAGGCAAAGAAGCCGTATATCTATCTGGGCGGCGGTGCTATTATCTCCGGAGCAAGTGCAGAGGTGGCAGAGTTCGCGGAACTTATCGATGCACCGGTATGCGATACCCTGATGGGAAAAGGCGCTTTTGACGGCAGAAGCGAGCGCTATACAGGAATGATCGGTATGCACGGCACCAAGACTTCCAATCTTGGCGTCAGTGAGTGTGACCTGTTAGTAGCACTGGGAGCCAGATTCTCAGACCGTGTGACGGGTAACCCGAAGAAGTTCGCAGAGAACGCAAGAATCATCCAACTGGATGTGGATGCTGCGGAGATCAACAAGAATATCCGTGTGGATGCATCTCTGGTAGGAGATCTGAAGAAGACTCTGACCGAATTGAATGCCTGCCTGTCGAAACAGGAACATCCGGAGTGGATGGCGCATATAATGGAACTGAAGGAAAAATATCCCCTGAAATACGATGACGAAAATCTGTCCTGTCCTTATATCATGCAGGAGATTGACCGTGTAACGAACGGAGAAGCCATCATCACCACAGACGTGGGACAGCATCAGATGTGGGCGGCACAGTATTATCATTATACGAAGCCCCGTACCTTCCTGTCTTCCGGAGGATTAGGTACCATGGGTTACGGTCTGGGAGCCTGCATCGGTGCGCAGATCGGACAGCCGGATAAGGTCTGCATCAACATTGCAGGCGACGGATGTTTCCGCATGAACATGAACGAACTGGCTACTGCCAGCCGTTACAACATTCCCATCATCCAGGTGGTCATCAACAACCAGGTGCTGGGCATGGTAAGACAGTGGCAGACACTGTTCTATGGGAAACGCTATTCCCAGACAGTACTGAAGGATAAGGTGGATTTCTGCAAGGTGGCAGAAGGACTGGGCTGTACCGCCATCCGCGTGACCAAAAAGGAAGAAGTGGCACCGGCCATCGAGAAGGCCATTGCCCTGAAAGCACCGGTACTGATCGAGTGCATGATCCCGGAGGATGATAAGGTATTCCCCATGGTTCCGGCAGGAGCCCCCATCAGCGAAGTGTTTGACGGAGATGATTTGAAAAGGCAGTCCTGATGAAAAAGACGACGAAAAGATTAGTTTTGGCAGTACTTTTATTTTTGCTGTTATTACTGACCGGATATTTTATTCTGGCATTTTATTACAGAGAAGGCTTCTCTGTAAATACCTGGATCAACGGTGTCTACTGTACCGGAAAAACGGTGGAGGAAGTGAATTCGGAGCTTTTGTTGCGTACAGAGGCTCCGAATATTGTCATCGTGGACAGAGAGGGGACAGAGTATACAATCTCTCTTGCGGAAGCAGATTATCAGGCAGATTACAGTAACGTACTGGAACATTACCGGCAGGAACAGAATCCGTTCCTGTGGGTGGACAATGTTCTGTTTCACTCCCGGAGGGAACTTTCTCCCACAGTGACCGTGGATGTGGATGGGCTTCGGAGAGCTTATGATTCTCTGGAATTTGTACGGGCCGAACAACATAAGAACAAGGATTACAGCCTTGCCCGGGATACGTCGGGCGAGTACGTCTTCACGGATGGACTTGCGGGACGCATTGACTTGGAGAAGGCTTTTTTGGCGTTGGAGAACACAGTAGAAAACGGGCAGGAGACGTTAAACCTGTCAGATAGTGGCTGTTATTATGACATCACTCCAAATGAGAACCAGAAAACTCTGCGGAATCTCTGGAAGGAGATTGAACGTTATCAGAGCTGTGATATTGTCTATTGCTTTGGACAGGAGAGACATCAGGTGACGGCAGCGGACTGTGCCTCTTTTCTGGTGACGGAGAATGGTCTGCCGGTGACGGATCAGACCGGTAACTTTGTACTGGATGAAGAAGCCGTGACGGCGTATGTAGAGCAGCTGGCCGAAAAGTATGACGGTTATGGCCGTACCAGACAATTCCACAGTACCAGAGGAGATGTGATCACCATCGAGGGCGGCACCTATGGAAGCAAGCTGGATCAGAAAAAAGAGACTGCATACCTGATGGAGCATCTGCTGGATGCCGGTGTACATACGGGGACACAGCAGTCCCATGTTCCCACTTACGAGAGAGAAGCTTTCTGCTATGGCAGGGATGACATCGGAGATACCTATATCGAAGTGGATATGACACAACAGAAAATGTACTATTATGAAAAGGGGGAACTGCGGCTGGAGACGGATGTGGTGACCGGCAACATGCGCAGACGTATGGGAACACCGGAGGGGGTGAATTTCGTCTATAATAAGCAGAAGGACAGAGTACTGCGGGGACCGGGCTATGCCTCCCCTGTGAAATTCTGGGTACCTGTAAAGGGCAGCATCGGTATCCACGATGCCAGCTGGAGAAAAGAGTTCGGCGGGGACATCTACCAGACTGCCGGTTCCCATGGCTGTATCAATACACCGAAGGACAAAATGGAAGAATTGTACGACATGGTACAGATCGGTACCCCTGTCGTAATGTTTTATTAATAAAACAGACATTTTCTGACAAAATGTGTGCGGGATGCGAACATTTTGAAAATAATTTAACAATGTAGTTGACTAAAGCAAATGAAAAGCTTATTCTATACCTATGCTTTTTATAAAAAATTTAGAAAATATCGAGGAGGTCTTTGAAAATGGCAAGAGTGTATAACTTTTCCGCAGGCCCTGCAGTACTCCCTGAGGAGGTATTGCAGGAAGCAGCCGATGAAATGCTGGATTATAGAGGAACCGGCATGTCCGTAATGGAGATGAGCCATCGATCTAAAGCCTATGATACGATCATTAAGGAAGCGGAAGCTGATCTCAGAGAACTGATGAATATCCCGGACAACTATAAGGTACTGTTTTTGCAGGGCGGTGCGAGCCAGCAGTTTGCCATGATCCCCATGAACCTGATGAAGAACCGTGTGGCAGACTACATCGTAACCGGTCAGTGGGCGAAGAAGGCATACCAGGAGGCTTCCCTGTACGGTAAGGCAAATAAGATCGCTTCTTCCGAGGATAAGACTTTCTCTTATATTCCCGATTGCTCCGATCTGCCCATCAGCGAGGATGCAGATTACGTGTACATATGCGAGAATAATACTATTTACGGTACGAAATTCAAGAGCCTGCCCAATACCAAGGGTAAGCCCCTGGTTGCAGATGTATCCAGCTGCTTTTTATCCGAGCCGGTAGATGTGACAAAATACGGTGTGATCTATGGCGGCGTACAGAAAAATATCGGACCTGCAGGTGTGGTTATCGTGATCATCCGTGAGGATCTGATCACCGAGGATGTACTTCCCGGTACACCGACCATGCTTCGTTATAAAATCCATGCAGATGCGGATTCTCTGTACAATACTCCTCCCGCATACGGCATCTACATCTGCGGCAAGGTATTTAAATGGCTGAAGAAGATGGGTGGTCTGGAAGCAATGAAGGAGCGCAACGAGAAAAAGGCGAAGATCCTGTATGACTACCTGGATGAAAGCAAGCTGTTCAAGGGAACCGTCCGCAAGGAAGACAGATCCCTGATGAATGTTCCGTTCATTACCGGTAATGAGGAGTTAGATGCCAAATTCGTCAAAGAGGCGAAGGAGGCAGGCTTCGAGAACCTGAAAGGTCACAGAACCGTAGGCGGCATGAGAGCAAGTATCTACAATGCGATGCCCATCGAAGGTGTGGAGAAGCTGGTAGAGTTCATGAAGAAGTTTGAAGCGGAGAACGCTTAAGGGGGAGAAAAATGTTTCAGATCAATTGCCTGAATCCCATTTCCAAAGTGGGACTGGATCGTCTGACAGCAGACTATAAAGTAATCGATAATATGAATGACGCAGAGGGCGTTCTGGTCCGCAGTGCTTCCATGCATGAGCTGGAGCTGCCGGAAAATCTGCTGGCAGTAGCGAGAGCCGGTGCCGGAGTCAACAACATTCCTCTGGATAAATGTGCGGAAAAGGGTATCGTAGTATTCAATACTCCCGGTGCCAACGCCAATGGCGTAAAGGAACTGGTGATCGCAGGCATGCTGTTGGCTGCCCGTGATGTGGTAGGCGGTATCGAATGGGTCAAGGCATCCAGGGATAATGCGGATATTGCCAAATCTGCAGAAAAAGAAAAGAAGAAATTCGCCGGTACGGAAGTAATGGGCAAAAAGTTAGGTGTCATCGGTCTGGGCGCTATCGGCGTTAAGGTGGCCAATACAGCAGTAAGCCTCGGTATGGAGGTCTATGGCTATGATCCTTATGTATCTGTCAATGCTGCATGGAACTTAAGCCGTTCTGTCAAGCATGTGACGAATGTGGAAGAAATTTATGCAGACTGTGATTACATTACGATACATGTACCGCTTCTGGATTCCACAAAGGGTATGATCAACAAGGAAGCTATCAGCAAAATGAAAGATGGCGTGGTTCTGTTAAACTTTGCAAGAGATCTGCTGGCAAATGAGGCAGATGTCCTGGAGGCATTAAAGAGTGGCAAGGTAGCCCGTTATGTATCTGATTTCCCGAATCCTACGACAGCAGGACAGCCCGGCTGTATTGTGATCCCTCATCTGGGCGCAAGCACCGAGGAATCCGAGGATAACTGTGCGAAGATGGCTGTGGAAGAACTGATGGATTATCTGGAGAACGGCAATATCCGCAACAGCGTAAATTATCCTGCCTGCGATATGGGCGTATGCAGCCAGGCCGGAAGAATTGCAATTTTCCATAAAAATATTGCCAATATGTTGAATCAGTTTACCGCAGTGATCGGTGAGAAGAACATCAATATCTCCGATATGACCAATAAATCCCGCGGTGAAGTGGCATATACCATGCTGGATATTGAAAATGCGGCAACACAGGATCTGGTAGAATCCTTACAGAAGATCGACGGTGTCTTCCGCGTACGTGTGGTAAAGTAAGACATTTGTCTGAATAGCAGAAAAATATGCAGGCATCGGCTATAAAAGGCCGGTGCCTGCTTTACGTTTCCGGTGTAATGCCAAAAACAGCGGAAATAGTGGTAAAATCAGTGTATAATGTCAGAAACTTACAGACATTTTTTCGTAAAAGCGTTGTATGATATGAGGGAATCTGTTATACTTGGCATGGACCAAAGACGTAAGCCACAAGAGAAAGAAGGAACAAAACAGATGAAATTTGATATGCATTGTCATACAAAAGAAGGATCTATGGATGGAAAGGTTCCTATTGACGATTTTATTGCGGAATTGATCCGCAAGGGTTTTAACGGTATGCTGGTCAGTGATCATAATTCTTATAATGGTTACCGCACGTGGAAACGAAATATAAAAGATCAAAAATTTAAAGACTTTGTGGTGTTGAAGGGGATTGAATACGATACCATTGATGCAGGACATATTCTGGTGATCATGCCGGAGACCATTAAGCTGAAAATTCTGGAGCTTCGTGGATTGCCGGTGCAGATCCTGATCGATATCGTGCATAAGAACGGTGGAATATTAGGGCCGGCACATCCCTGCGGAGAGAAATATTTAAGCTTCACCAATACCCTGAAGAAGCGGAATCAGATGGCGGTGATGAATCAGTTTGATTTTCTGGAAGGCTTCAATGCCTGTGAGAGTGTAGAGAGCAACCATTGCGCAAAGGTACTGGCGGAAATGTACGCACTGCCAACCTTCGGTGGAAGCGATGCTCACAAAACGGACTGTATCGGGATGGCATATACCGATATACCAGAGAAGATCAGTTGTGAATCCGATTTGATCCGGGCAGTGAAGCTGGGAGAAGGGATCAAATGCGGAGGCTCCTATTACCGCGGCACTACCAAGGAGAAAATCGGAAAAGCCAATAATATTCTGGTACAGTCCTTCTGGTTCTATAACAGACTGGGAAGCCTGTACCGGCATCACAGAAGAAAGGCAGAAATGCATAAGATGGTATAGGTCCTCTGGGCCTATACTTTTTTTATACACATCGTAATCTAAGTTCATAAATTCTTAAGATGCTTTTACGATAGAAATAGGGTATAATATGCATAAATAAGTAAGCAATATGGAATGTTCCGTAGAACTTGCTTTCAGGGGAAGAGCGTAAGGCGCTACCTGTAATTAAGAGGAGAGAAATATATGAGAAAAAATTTAAGGGGCAGAAAAGCAACCGCGATCGCACTGGCATCCGTTATGGCAATGTCGCTTGCAGCCTGCGGCAGGCAGGATGGATCGAATCAGGTGGGACAGACAGAACAGAAGGAATATGTATATGTTCCCGAATACCTGGAGCTGGACGATAATACGAATTCCAGCTACAGCAACATGACAGTACAGGGGGATAAGCTGTATTATACAAATTACCAATGGGATGAAGCCTCCGGTGAAAGCAAGGTCGTACTTGGAGCTTATTCGCTGACAGACGGTTCCCGGGAGGATCTGCCGATCACCATTAATGCTGACGGCGGTGGAATCTATTCCATGCAGGCAGATGCGGAAGGTAATATTTATACTGCGGAATTTGAGTGGAATGCCACAGAAGGTGATGACGCTTATACACAGCAGACGACTGTGTTGCACAAGTACGATGCATCCGGTACGGAGCTGGTGACACAGGATATCACGGATATCATGCAGCAGGATGAGAACAATTCCTATGTGGGCAGCATGTGCCTGGACGACCAGGGCAGATTTTATATCAGCTCTGATTCATTGATCCGGCTGTTTGGCAGTGACGGACAATTTCAGGGAGCTGTGCAGACGGACAGCCAGTGGATCCAGGGCATGGGAAAGGCAAAAGACGGCAAGGTATACCTGGCTTATTATGACCAATCCGGCAATGTGAAGCTATCCCAGATCGACTTTGACGGCAAGGCATTGGGACAGACATATGATAACTTCCCGAACACGAACGGCAACGGAGGATTATGTGCCGGAATAGAAAATGATCTCCTGGTGAATACGGATACTGCCCTGTATGATTATAGTCTCGCAGACCAGAAGACTACCGAAGTACTGAGCTGGCTGGACAGTGATATTAACGGCAGTTATGTTACCTATGCCGCAGCCACCGCAGACGGTAAGATCCTGGCAGTGGTCAATGACTGGAACACAGGGGAAACTGACCTGGTGAAGCTGACCAGAACCAAGGCCAGTGAGGTAGCACAGAAGTCCCAGATCACGATCGGAACCCTGTATACCTCCCAGAGCCTTCAGGCAGCAGCCGTAGCCTTCAACAAGCAGAGTAATGAATATCATGTCAATATTAAAACATATATTGATGATAATAACTGGACCGAAACTTCCTGGGCGGATGGCATTACAGCCATGAACAATGATATTACCTCCGGAGCCGGGTGCCCGGATATCCTGGATCTGTCCAACCTGGATGTCAAGGAACTGGCTTCCAAGGGTGTATTCGAGGATATGACACCTTATCTGGAGAAGAGCAGTGTATTAAGCAAGGACGATTTCTTTGAAAATATTGTAGACAGTTATACCCTGTCTCTTATACACATCTCCGAGCCCACGAGACTAGGCATGATCTC